>Ga0302167_10000009_pt1 | contig 365519 bp, 283 predicted proteins | sample I_Fen_N1_1_FD_193496 | JGI IMG/M metagenome (GOLD analysis project Ga0302167, IMG submission 193496) | Peat permafrost microbial communities from Stordalen Mire near Abisko, Sweden - I_Fen_N1_1 | ecosystem: Environmental > Terrestrial > Soil > Wetlands > Permafrost | place: Sweden: Abisko... | reverse complement strand
ACTTCGGCTCCTCCATTATTAGGAGTTATAAATCCGAATCCTTTTTCTTCATTGAAAAATTTTACTGTACCTTCTTGCATTTTAATGTATTTAATTGCTCAAAGATAGCCTTATTAAATGGGAACTTATTAGTATTAGGGATTTATTTCTAAAATTAATTAAAATACGATTTTTATCAAATATCAGGATTAGTACCAGTCATCTTTGGTCTCATACACTACATACACGTTTACCCGCACTTGATTGAAGTATAAAACGTAATCAGACATTACCAATTTTAGGTGGCGAATTACTGTATGTCTTCGTTTCTGTGTTTAACAGGATAAAAAACTATGAGAATTCCGCTCGTAATGCTGTATTCATACTCTTCATCACTCATGTGTATTATTTCTTCAATATGTAAATTTTTCCATAATTTGTTTTGATTTTTTCAAAAACAGAAAAAGTCAAAATAGTGATGTAAAATTCTTATTTTTCATTACGCTTAGTAAACTTTGAATATCTAGGCAAAGGTAAGTTTTTCACTATTAAAGATTAACTTTCTGATTTTACATAAATTATAATGATATATTTACACTCCCCCATTAATTAATTCGCCCCACAACTAACCAGCCATTAATGTAATTACTATGATTAATTACTAATAAAGAATAATAACGCTCAGTTTAAAGTTATGAATGAAGAAGAACCTAAATACGTAATTGCAATTGGAGCGTCGGCGGGCGGCATGGAAGAAATAAATACTTTTTTTGAACATACCACACTCGACAGTGTTGCCTATGTGATTGTTCAGCATTTGTCACCCGATTTCAAAAGCCGTATGGTCGAATTATTGTCAAGACACAGTCTGCTTGCTGTTAAGGAAGCTGTACAGGGTATAGCTGTATGTAAGAATATCGTTTATCTTATTCCGAACGATAAATTCATGACCATCAAAAACAATCGTCTCTTCCTCAGCGATAAAAATAAGACTCGTGGTCCGCACCTGACAATTAATACATTTTTCAATTCACTTGCACAAGACAAGGGAAGAAGAGCGATTGGGATCATACTTTCCGGTATGGGTTCAGACGGCAGTGAAGGAATTAAATCAATTAAAGAAGCCGGAGGAATGATCATCGCCCGAAATCCTGAATTTACTGAATTTACCAGCATGCCTGCAAATGCGATAGCAACAGATATGGTTGATTTCATTCTTGAACCTGAATTCATGCCGCAAGCCATAGCATCTTATGTAAAACATAGTGAAGAAATTTTGGATGGAGATAAATCTGACGAGAAAGCCATCATTGAAATTCTCGCTTATATTCGGGAAAAGCTGCCTTTTGATTTTTCGGATTATAAGATGACAACCATACTTCGCCGTTCAAAAAGAAGGGCTGCTTCCCTGAACATTTATGATCTCGAAAGCTATCTGATTTTTTTGAAAAATACTCCCGAAGAACTAAAAGCTCTGGCTAAAGATTTCCTGATCAGTGTCACGTCATTTTTCAGGGATGCTGATGCTTTCGAAGTAATTCAAAATAAGGTTTTGCCGCAATTGTTAGAAAACCTTAAGCCTCATGAGGAAATTAAGCTATGGATAACCGGCTGTGCAACAGGTGAAGAAGCCTATTCTATTGCAATTTTGCTTAGGGAACTTCTGGAAGAAAAATTAAAAGATGCTACAGTAAAAATTTTTGCTACTGACATTGATTCTCCTGCTCTAATTTATGCAGGAAAAGGGGCATACCCTCCTGATAAGATAAAAGGTGTAAGTCCTGAAAGGCTAAAGAAATATTTTGATCTAACGGGAAACAATTATGTGGTGAAACCCGAAATTAGAAAAATGCTGATATTTGCACAGCATGATTTGGTAAAAAATCCACCTTATTGTAACATGCACTTTATAAGCTGCCGCAATATACTCATTTACATGTCGCCTGTTCTTCAGAAAAAAGTATATGCAATGCTACTTTTCGGTCTCAGAACAAATGGCTACCTATTTTTGGGTTCGAGTGAAAATCCCCTTACAATTATAGACAACCTGCAGGTCATCAATAAAAAATGGCGCATTTATAAAAACCTTAAACATAAGCGAACGGTTGGTTTTGACACTTTTGCACTGCCTGAACTTTCTGATACAAGATCTACTTTATCAATAAAAGAAGATATTATTACATCAATAAATCACTCCTTAAGTGAGACAGTCATAGATTCGCTGGCAAAACAAATGGGATATCTTGTCATTTGTGCAAATTACGAAAATACAGTAATAAAGTCCTATGGAGATACTTCTAAATACCTGCTGCAACAGAACTTCAATACGAACCTGGTAGAATTATTGCCCAGGCCGCTTGCTGTTGCCTACAGTACCTTAAGTAAAAAAACTTTAAAAAATGAACAAAGCACAACTGTAAAAGGAATATTGATAAAGCACAATGATGCAGTGATGGACGTAAGTATTTCTATAACCCCTATTCTTATTGACAATAGGCAGGAAAAGGGATTCATGATTGTTTTTAGTGATGACAGTTTACCAGGTGATGCCCAAAAGAAATACCCTGTATTTGACGAAGTCGCTTACAATAATGAATATACCAAGGTCTTGGCAGAAGAGTTAAAAGAAACTAAGAATAAACTTAATGCTGCCTATGCCAAACTGGATGCTTCAAATGAAAACATGCAGTCTTTTAACGAAGAGTTAATATCTGCCAATGAGGAAATGCAAAGCACAAATGAAGAAATGCAATCAGTTAATGAAGAACTGCATACCATAAATACCGACTACCAATTAAAAAATAAAGAACTTCTTGAAATCAATGATGATCTTAATAATTATTTCAGGAGTAATATTAATGGCCAGTTATTTATTGACAACCAATTGCGGTTAATGAAATTTTCTCCGGGAGCTGTAAAACATATTAACCTTCTTGATACCGATATCGGAAGGCCTATAAGCCATATTTCTACAAATATTAAGTTTGAGACCATATTAGAAGACACAAAATTAGTACTGGAAAAAGGCGTTGTTATCAGTAAGGAAATTGAAGCCAACAATGGAAAATTCTACCAGATAATGATTATGCCCTACGTACAATCCAGTAATCGCAATAATGGTGCAATTATTACTTTCAATGAAATTACTGAACTGAAAATTACACAATCTGAACTTTATAAAAAAAATCAAAGCCTGACGCGTATTAATGCTGACCTAGATCATTTCATCCATGCGGCATCTCATGATCTTCTGGCACCTTTGGGACATATTGAAAGCAGTATAGAAATGCTTAATGATTTAAAGATAGACCACAGCGATCTGTCGGATTATTTATTGATTATTAACAGTTCAGTTAAAACCTTCCGTTCACTTATAAAAGATATTGCAGTCATTGCAAAAGTGGAAAGCGATATGACAGTGACAGAAAAAGTAAACCTCAATGAAATTATAGACAATATAGAATGGGGCCTTAATGATAAAATTATCATGGCTAATGCAAAAATTACACGCAAATTACAAATAACAGAGATACTGTATTCTAAAAAAAATATGAGAAGTATACTCTATAACCTGATCGCAAATGCAGTGAAATTTCGTAGTGAACATCCGCCTATGATAACCATTAGTACTTTTCAGGAAGGGAGTTATAATGTCTTAACAGTACAGGACAATGGCAAAGGAATTCCCGTTGGAGGTCTTAATAAAATCTTTGATATGTATGGAAGGCTGCATCAGGATATCGAAGGCAGTGGAATTGGCCTGTATTTAGCAAAAAAAATTATTAATGCTGCCGGTGGGAATATTATTGTTGAAAGCGAACTAGGAAAAGGAACAAAATTTATTATTTACATGAGTCAGAAAACTTTCATAGAAGAATAAACAACCTTCCCTAACCGTTTAATTTGAAGGATAACAGATCCAATTTTCATCATCAAAAATTAGAGTTTTCTTATTTTATATTTAAAATTAGTTTGATAAAGCCGTTAGCAAAAAAAATCAGATTTCTCTATTTTTTTTTACCTCAGCATTTGTTTTCTCTTTCCTATTAATTAAACTTTACTGTATTTTTTCTCCAGATAATATAAAAACCAAGGAATAACGCAGCCGCGGATAGCGTAATTAAAATTATAATGTGAATTATATAAAAACAGACTACACGTGTATAAAAGTAGTCCCTTTTATAATTGCACCTTTGAAAGTATCAATTACCAATTGAAATACCTGCTATTGCTTTCTGGAAAATTATTTTAACAAAGCATCATTAATCCAATATAAATATTTCTGCAGTGTTCATTCCAAGAACTACTATTCTGTGTTTATTTATTTTTTAATTCAGTCTGATTCTGAGAAAATTTTTAAGTAGACATAAAATGGAAGATTATGTTTATTATGGACGCCCGTCTTATATGTAATGTATCTGGCGGGTTTTTCATCTATAATTCCTACTGAAACAATTATAAATAAAAAATAGTTTAAAAGGTACCGGGAAACATGAAGAAGATAACTTTACCTAACTGCAATTAATAAAAACATAATTAAAAATTAAATTAGAACTAATTAATAAATTTGAGTTTTTATTATTTATTTCTTTAAATGTAACTATGCGATCGGTTTACTTCAATAATCTCCGTAGAATTTAATTATTTTTTCTCAAAAAGAAGAATCTTACCGAATCAGTTTTTCAATCATTCCGTTAAAAATAAAGCCATGAAACGGCAGCACAGCGTACCAGTATAATTTACCTTTAAGCCCGTCTGGTTTAAAAGTAGCGGCCTGATAGAGTGTATTGTTAATAATCTTAAATTCAAGCCAGGCCTGCCCTGGAAGTTTCATTTCGGCATATAAAATCAGTTTTCCTTCTTCTTTATTAGCATACAGGACCCTCCAGAAATCAAGTACATCTCCGGCATGTATCTGGTTTTTATGCGTTCTTCCGCGTCTGGTGCCCACCCCGCCGAACATTTTATCGATAAATCCTCGCAGGCTCCACAACCAATCCGCATAATACCATCCAGTTTCCCCTCCTATCGACCAGATTTTTGAGATGGTGTAGTCAATATTTATAATTTTCCTTTTTCTCCGGTCGATAAAACAGTCCTTTTTGGGCACTTTAAGATAGCTGGATACATTTCCTTTAAATTGCCCACTGATCAGGGAATCTTTCCAGCTCGAAATGATAGCATCTTCATTGATCTTAGTAAGCGCCCTTGCCAATGCCTCCTTATAACCCATTGGAATTATTCCTAACAATGAATTGATGCGGTTATCTTTGCAGATCACTTCCACTTTCATGCTGCTCACCAAAGCTGAAGCCAGTTTAAAAGAGGTTGAGGTTACAAAATACAGCCAGTACGAGGATAATTTCGGGGTCATCACCGGTACGGTATAAATGTACCTTTTGATATTTTTTGCCTGGGCAAACTGCAATAACATTTCTTTGTAGGTCAGTATGTCGGGTCCGCCAATATCAAAACTTTCATTGTAAGTAGCGGGATTTAAAAGGGAACGTGTTAAAAATTCCAAAACGTCACTAATGGCAATGGGCTGGCATTTGGTATTGAGCCATTTTGGGGTAATCATAACCGGAAGTTTATGAACGAGGTCTCGTATGATTTCAAAAGAGGCACTCCCCGATCCTACAATGATTCCGGCTCTGAGTGTAGTGGCCGGAACTGATCCCGTTTTTAAAATATCTTCTACCGCTTTTCTTGAGGCCAGATGTTTCGAGAGTGATTTATCATTGACAATACCGCTGAGGTATATGACCTGCCGGGCTTTTGTCTGGTTTATCTTTTCTATGAAATATTGTGCCGAAAGGCTTTCGAGCTCATCATAATTGGCCGCAGATCCCGACATCGAATGAATCAGATAATAGGCGGCATCAATATCTGAATGGATATTTTCCAGTGTCTTCGGATCCAGAAAATCAACTTCAATAATCTGAAGTTTTTCTTCAAATCCTTCCGGATAATAAAACCTGTTTTTATCCCTGACACAGCACACCACTTCATGTCCCTCTTGGAGTAACAATGGCAGGAGTCTTTTGCCGATATAACCTGTTGCACCTGTTAATAGAATTTTCATATAGAAAATGTATTATAATTTAAAACTTACTATGCCGTAGTCCATCTGAAAAATCTGACCCGACATGGATGCGCTCTCTATGGAGATCAGAAAATTCGCCATCTGTGCTACTTCCCTGGGTTTCAAATAATTTTTCATCGGATGGCGCTCAGTCATATTTTCTTTCATACGGTCGTTTCTTAAAATAGAAGCCGATAAAGAAGTCTCCGTTATCGTTGGCGCGATGGCGTTGATACGAACTACAGGAGCCAGTTCAGCGCCCAAGGATTTTACAAGTCCCTCCACCGCACTTTTTGCTGTGGCTATACTGGCGTGAAAAGGCATTCCGAGTTTAGCGGCCACACTGCTGAACAAAAGAATGGACGGATTTTGTCCTTTTTTTAAAACAGGCAGGTAATGCTGGATTACTCTCACGGCACCAATCACATTAATTTCAAAATCCCTCCTGAAATCATCAGTATTCAAACCTGAAATGGGCTTGAGATTAATGGAACCGGGACAATAAATCAAAGCGTCAATGCTTTCGATCTCAGGCAATATATCGATGAGCACATCAGCCGCGAAATGCACTAAATTCACATGGGAAACCTCCGGAGCAGTGCGGCTGATATTGTACACAAATTGATTCTCCAGTTGTTGCAGCAAAATAGCATTGCCAATTCCTCTGCTTCCTCCTATAATTAGAATTTTTTTCATTGCTTTAACGTTTAGATTATAATGTCATTTTATCTTCAGTAGTGACAAATAAAAATGGGATTTCCTTTATTAAATTTTCAGACTCTTTTTATTTTTTTTTATAATTATTTGACCAATAGCATTGTGCAAGTGTTAAAGGTACTATTTTGTTTAATCATTTTCAATAAATGATAAACAAAATAAATTTTATTTATATACCTTAGCTATATAGCGTCGAAATAATTGCAAATCATGAAAAGAGAAAACACCGATTTTTAATCGACAGGGATTGATAGTATAATTAAAATGACCTGCAAAAACTGCATTGCATTTGATACAAAAAAAGAAATCAAATTATGGAATTACATATTATAAAGGGAGCGTGTTAAAAATTATAAAACCAAACATTTATACATGTGGTGTAATTCAGGGAAACAATTGCTTAAAAGCACCTCACAACATTCTATCTCAAGTAATAGATATCAAAATGATAAGCGATAATGTTAAAACATAAAAGAATAAATTGTCATTGTGAAACACATTAATTTCATAATATAACAGTAGATCATTTAACAAACAAATAAATAATTTCTCAAATAAAAACCAATCTATAACGCCATGTACCAAAATATGAGGCTCTTAAAAGATATAGTGGACAACACTCCCTTGCCCATTGCAGTATATACAGGAGATGAACTCAAAATAGAAATGGCCAATACCGCCATGATTCAGGCATGGGGCAAAGGTGAAGATGTCATTGGCAAAAACTACCTGGATGTACTTCCCGAAATTAAAAATGATGATTTTTTTCAGCAGGCCACCAGCGTGCTGAAAACAGGAATTCCTTTTCATGCCAAAGACAAAAAAGTGGACCTTGTGATCAATGGTATCATGAAAGAACACTATTTTAACTATAGTTTTATCCCCTTGAAAAATAAAGACGGAAATATCTATGGCGTCATGAATACCGGTACTGATGTTACAGATTTACACCTGGCCAAAAAGCAAGTTCAAAGTACAGAAGAGAGACTAAGAATTGCAATTGATTCCTCTGGAATAGGCACTTATGAAATAGATCTTTTTACAAAGAAAATTAAGACTTCAGGGAATTTTAATACCATCTTGTCCATCGACCGGGAAATAGCTAATGAGCAGCTCATCGAAAAACTGCATCCCGAGGATCAGGCCCTTCGTGAGAAAGCATATCAGGAAGCCCTAATTACCGGAAAAATTTGCTATCAGGCCCGAATCATAAATGATGACCAGACCATTAAGTGGGTTAAAATCAATGGTAAAATCATTACGGACGAAAATGGAACTCCCGGCACTCTAATAGGGATTATACAGGATATTCACGAGCAGAAACAATTTGAAGAGGAATTAAAAAAACAGGTCGACCAAAACACACAGGAACTCAGAAGATCCAATGAAGATCTTTTGCACTTCGCTAATGTGGTAAGTCATGACCTGAAGGAACCTGTTCGAAAAATCATGACTTTCAATAATCTTTTAAGAAATGAATTCGAAACTGGTTTTAATGAAAACTCAAAAAAATATCTCCATAAGGTAGAACAATCCGCTCAAAGGATGCAGACCATTATAGAGGGAATTCTCGCTTACTCTAGCCTGGATAAAAAAATACAGCCGGTTGAAAAGATAAATCTCAATGAGGTTGTAGAAAATATCAAAACTGATCTCGAACTGATTATACAGGAAAAAGATGCTATACTCATTACATGTGAACTTCCTGATATAGAAGGTGCTCCTATCCTGATCCAGCAGCTTTTCTATAACCTGATCCACAATGCCCTAAAATTTTCAAAAGCAGAAGAGCCCCCAAGAATTATTATATCATTTACTATTATAAGTGATGACGGTATTGATCTGATCCAAGTTAAAATTGAGGACAATGGTATCGGACTGGATATTGTTCATGCCGAGAGGATCTTTAATGCCTTTGAAAGACTGCATTCCAAAGACCAGTACGAAGGTAACGGGCTTGGTCTGGCGCTTTGCAAAAAAATAGCCAAAAGGCATCGCGGTACCATTACTGCAACAGGGGAAAAAGATAACGGAGCAGAATTCATTGTTACTTTACCTTTAAAACAAAATACAACTACGATATAAAGCATTTCCAACCTGCTTTAATTTTGTAATCTTAAACTACAGCATACAATTCTTTATCAATAGCAGAAATGACAAGGGACCCGGACTGATATATCGTTGTCATACAGGTCATGCCTATACAGCTGCTTCTTTGTTGGCGGAACAGCCGGTTTAAATTGAATAAACCATGGGGACCGCCTTAAGAATGTTTGAGGAAAGAAAAAATCTACTCACTATAGCAAATGATCAAAAATAAACCATACCAGCCTCTAGAAAGCACAATGCTTTGAGAAGTCTTTTAACTTATGTGCCACAAGACAAAACAAAAGACTAGAACGATTATATGAAAGCTTGCTGTTAAATTATTTAAAAATGTTCATCTGCTCATTATAAACAGGGCTTTGTATATTTAAAAAATTTAAAACACTATGAAAAACGTGATTCTGAGACAATGTTTTATTAGCCTTGAGTTGTTTTGAATTATCGGAAACCCAAACTATAAAAGGTATTTCATATTGTTCTTTAGGGGCAAAACTTATAGGTACACCATGCATGTACAGATTTTTTTCTCCTAAGGATTCTCCATGATCTGAAACAAAAATCATGGCGCTTTTATACTCTTTTAGTTGCTTTAAATCTTCAATTACTTTCGATAGAATATAATCCGTATAAACAATGGTATTATCATAGGCATTGAGAAGCTCTTCGTGCGAACATTTTCCCAATTCAACACTATTGCACACAGGTTTAAAAGTCTCAAAACGAGGCGGATATTTCTTACTGTATGTTGGCCCGTGACTGGTACTTGTGTGCAGTACTATCAATATTTTATTTTTCTTACTGGCTAATATCTGCTCCTTTAGTCCGGTCAAAAGAACTTCATCATAATTACATTCTTCCCCTTTACAACCCTTCTTTAAAACATCTCTGTTTTGATATTTTTCTATGTGCACGGGAGGTTCTCCCCAGTTTGTAGTTCTCCAGATAACTTCTACATTATTTCTATATAAATAATTGGGCAGGATTTCATATAAATCATCACTATTGGTAGGTTCTAAAATACATTTTACGCCAGCGGTAGTGTATGTAGCACAAGAAGTGGCGTTATAATGAAATAAATTCTGTGTTTTAGAAAGCAGCGGATTTGTGTTTTTCTTATAACCGTAAAGAGAAAAGTTTTGACTTCTTGCAGATTCTCCAATCACTAAAACAACAACGGACTTTTGATTGTCTTTTATTACAGCATTGGGTAATAAAATTTCTTTTTCGTTCTTTTTGTATTTATGAATATAAAAAAGCGACGTATTAACTGAATATGACCAGGGCATTGCAAGACCTCCTAATTGTTTTGAGTTCTTATCTATCCACAGCCAGTTACTTGCATTGGCAAATACTAAAACAATAACAAACAATAAGGTAAGGGAAGAAATTGTTAAGAATCTCTTCAGTGTTTCCTTTATTACTTTAACCTTGATGATATAGATACTTGGCAGAATCCCAAGAAAAATGATGTACAATATTAATTTAATAGAGAAAAAACTACTGGATTCTTCATAATTGGTATTGAGTACATTACCAATCATGCTTTCATCTATAATAACACTATAGGTATTGATAAAATAAACTGCAATTGCATTGATTATGAAAAATAAGACCAGTAAAAATTTTCCAAGATAACGAGAGAGATAAAATATCAGAAAAAAAACAAAAGCATTTAAAACCAGCATTAGAATTACCAAACTTATAATCAAAACTATACCATTCCAGCTTTTATAATCAACATTATTAAATACATAGGTGTAAAATGGTAAATGAAAGAACAAAAAATTCAAAAAACTCATCAGTAAAACAAAATGAGTTATTCTTATATTATTTTTTAACATAAACAGTAATGATTTTATAAAGTGAAACGGCTAAGCTAACAAATGCAAAATAAAAGATTATTAAATTTTCATCAATTATTCTGCAGATTAATGAAATACAGCAAATCACAAACAATATAATAAAAATTGGATAGTACTTTTTATTATTAATCCAGGCCCAAATTTTATATTTTCGGCTGATAAAAATACCGGACAGCCCTGAAATATATCCGATAATGCTCCCTATGATAACATCAAGCGGATAATGCGCGCCAATACCTACCCTTGTAAAGACAACAATCAATCCTGTAGTAATTATTAAAATAACCCATAAAATTTTAAACTTCAACACTCTGGGCATAAGGCCAAACAATAAAACGGTAAGTATGGTAAAAACTGTAATGGAGTGCCCTGATGGTAAACTATTATGTCCACACAATGCTTTTCCGACAATAATAACAGCATCATTATTAAATACTGCATCGGGTCTTGGTACTGCAAACGCACTTTTTAGCGGACAAGAAAGTAGTATGGAAACCAGCAGAGATGATAATAAAGCCTCCCATATTTTAGGGGCATAGAGGATCAAAATGCTTATAAAAGATAAAAAAACTACTACATCTCCCAGTTGGGTAAGATTATATTGAAGATTTGGATATTGTCCCAAATGAGAATTGATAAAAAAGAAACTATCTTTTTGAATTTCTGCATATGTATTAGCACATAATGCACCTTTACTGTATAAAAACAAAACAAGGGCAATTAAAAAAAACAGCGGTAAAAAAAACAGCAGCGGTTTAAGTCTTGAATAATTATTAATAACACGTGTATTCATTATGTTCTTTATTGATTTTTTTGTATTTAAATTTGTTTATCAAGCTATTGACAGTTTAAAATATCGCTATTCTATTAACATAAAAAGGCAGTGTTAAAGGACGATCTAAAAACCGTAATAGGTAAAGTTGCTGTTAGTTTATGAACCAATCCATCTTTTTGGAAAAATCGTTAATAGTAGATCAAATTTGCCGTCTGTAAGCTTGACTAATCGTTTTCTGGTACCCATGTTTTATTTTTTAAAAACAAGTAAAGCAATTGACCAATTCTGAAGAAATTTAGAATTTATATTGTTTTAGAGTATTTTTTAAGCAAAGCTTAAATCTTTAATGAAAAATTTAAGCAGACGGTAATATTAACTTAATATCTACTTAATTTACATCTCATTCAGACTAAGATTAATCTGTTATTTTTTACTAATTATATTACTTTAAATCATTACTTTAGATTTTATTAGAAATAAATATAAAAATCTAAGATTCAACTTTTCTTCAAAATTCATACATACACTTGCAGCATGAAAATTTTAATTATAGAAGACGAGCCTGAAATAGCTCAAAGCATCAAAAACTATTTTAAAAGCAATGGAATTCAATGCGAAATGGCCGAAAGCTATAATTTAGCATTGAGCAAAATTGATTCTTACGATTATGACTGCATACTTCTGGATCTGATGCTGCCTGACGGGGACGGCTTTGATATTCTAAGGGAGCTCAAAAGAAAAAATAAAACTGATGGTGTAATTGTGGTTTCTGCCAAAGAAACCCTTGAAACACGTCTGGAAGGGTTCAACCTTGGGGCAGATGATTATTTAACAAAGCCTTTTCATTTATCTGAACTGCTGGTTCGAATGCAGGCGCTTGTCAGACGAAAGAATTTCAAAGGCTGCAATAGCATCACTTTCAATGAAATTGTAATTGACATACTATCCAAATCCGTAACAGTAAATAGTACAAAATTAGACCTGACAAAAAAAGAACTGGACCTGCTGCTTTTTTTAATTGGCAATGAGAATAAGGTGTTATCAAAAGCTGCCATAGCTGAGCACCTATCAGGGGATATGGCTGACATGCTCGATAATCATGATTTTATCTATGCGCACATCAAAAATCTAAAAAAGAAACTACATCAGGCAGGAAGTGGCGATTACATCAAAACAGTGTATGGTCTGGGATATAAATGGGAAAATGAATAATCAAAAACTGCTTAATAAAACAACAAACAGCTTTCTTGCCTATGCTATTGTCATTTTATTGATAGTTGCTCCATTATTTTATTTCATAAGCCAGCAGCTTTACATCTATGAAACTGATGAAGTACTGCATTTTCATAAAGGCGCCTTTATAAAGGAGAGTCATAAAAATTTTACACAAAAAGATATTGATTTATGGAACAAATACAATCATGACGTTATGATTGTTCCTGATATGGGTGTTAGAGGTGATTCTATTGTTGGGAAAATGCTTTACGACTCTATTGCAAAGGAAAAAGAACCTTTCCGCATACTCTATGGCCCCATAAATATAAATGGAAAAAGATATACCTACGCAGAGAAAATTAATTTAATAGAGATGGAAGGAATGGTTTTCAGCATTGCTGCCATGTTTCTCTTTATCATCATTATACTGCTCATTGGAATTATCTGGATCTCAAAAGCTACTGCCGCTAAAATTTGGAGCCCGTTTTATAATACGCTGAACCAGATTCAGGATTTTGAAATCGATAAAAATAAACCGCCTCATTTTATTGCTACTGACATCGATGAATTTGACCGTCTTAATAAAAGCCTGGAAAGGCTTATTGAAAAAAATACAGCCATCTATAAAAGTCAAAAAGAATTTGTTGAAAATGCTGCCCATGAGCTTCAGACTCCTTTATCTTTATTCCAAAATAAAATTGATACCCTTAGTCAGCTTAATTTAGATGAGGAACAATCCGCTGTGGTTGCCTCTTTAAATATGGATGTATCAAGGTTAAACAGGCTTAATAAAAACCTGCTGCTGCTCTCTAAAATTGACAACGAGAGTTTCCTTGAAAAAAATACTATCGTCCTTAATGACTATATTAAAAAACACTTGGACTTCTTTACTGAACAGGCCAATGCCAAAAACCTAACGATCATCACCAAATTTACATCGACTCTTAGTGTAGCAGGAAATCCGGCCCTTACTGAGGTACTGATCAATAATTTGTTTTTAAATGCCATTCGACACAATGAAAAAAACGGCAGAATAATAATTATAACCCTCGAAAATGAACTGATATTTCTTAATAGCGGTCAAACAGTCCCTTTACAAATTGAGAAACTCTTTAACCGATTTTCCAAAACCAATCCTTCTTCTCAGGGAAATGGGCTTGGCCTGGCTATCATCAAAAAAATCGCAGAACTGAATCATTGGAAAATAAGCTATACTTTCGATAATGATTTACATAGTTTCAGTGTCAAATTCTAAAAATTCAGACTTCCTACAGATTCGTATTTAAACTTTGTACTACGTTTTTTATCCATTAAAAAAATAGTACTTATGAAAAATTCAATACTGACATGTTTAGTCCTGCTTTTTTCTTCCTTTGCCATAGCGCAGCATGTAAGTGAAAAAGACATTCCTAATATTGTAAAATCTACCTTTTTAATATCCTATCCTGACCAGGCCAACGTGAAATGAGGCGTTGGTTTAATTTTTGGGATTAGCAGCAATTTTTTATCTCTAAATAAGCTCCTTTAGCAGGAAACTTATTTAGAGTTTTTTTATAGCTATACTAGTTTTCCTAACCAAAATTCCGTCAATAATTACTATATACTGATTCTTACTGATAATAGTATTAGTGTCAGTACCATGAGAATTATATCCGTAAGGTTCATATTTTTGAAGATTGGAAACAGAGAATAATCCCACAGTAGGAATATGTGCAGCACTGGCCAGATGCATTATACCGCTGTCTCCTCCTATAAACAGAACTGTACTGGCTAAAACTGATCCTATTTCCCGAATGTCCTTGCTATAAAAACTCGTCGCCTTAAATCCTATTTTAGAGATGTTTTCAACGGGTAAAATTTCAAGAATATTATAATCGCGTTCATACTTTATTTTTAAAAGCTTATAAAAATCAGTCCACCAAAATTCAGAAAAACATTTATCCCCGGTTGCATAGGTGAAAATTGCAATTGTTTTCTTTTTGTTGTCAAACTTACCCGAAAGAATCTTTCTGCCATCAGCCAATTCCGTTTCACTTAACAACAGATCGGTTTCCGGTATAGGTTCATCACTACTTTTTAAGGAAATGCTTTTTAGAAAATCCCTGAAATTGTATACAGGATATTTGGCAATATGCGGATAATCCTCCGCTTTGATACCATTTTCATTTAGATCATCTCCATAAAATTTAAACGAAGCATGAGAGAGTTCAACGGCCAATCTGCCCGAAGAAGACTCCTTGTCTACATTTATGGCAATATCATACTTTTTACGTTCTATTTTCAGCCAGACTTTTAAATAAGCCAAAAGGCTTTTAAAAGGTCTTTTAGGAAGTATTATAATCTCCCCTATCTGACTGTAATTTTTTAAAATAACCGGCATTAGACCGCCTTTAACAAAAAGGTCAATTTGGGCATTAGGGAAAGCTGCACTGACTTCTTTAATTAAAGGAGTAATGAGCAGAAGATTTCCCAGTCTTGCGTTTGGCCTGCAGATCAAAATTTGTTTTATGCTGTTCGGATCTTCTATAATCTTATTTTCTATCTTTCGGGAAGACCCAATGTTTTTGGTTAAAAATCGCATAGTTGTTCTTCGAATATCGTTTGTTTTAGCTGATATTTTCATTGATACAGTATATTTTAAAGCTTTAATCAGCTTTGTGGTATTTAAAATTTATTACTATTAACCAAAATTGATATTTCAGAAAAATTAAAACTGCACAACCATGCCCGCTCCCATTTCTTTCCCGTTATAAAAAGGCATAACCATAGAGGTCACTTTATTTTCTTTTGAAGGGAAAATGGTGTTTTTTACATATGGAAACAGCCAATAGGCCGCTTTAGTACTTAGGATCCCTATACCGGCTCCGGCAGCTACATCAGTAAGCCAGTGTCTGTTATTATACATTCTGAAAAGCCCTGTTCCAGTCGCTACTATATAGCCACTTATTCCGTACCAAATTGATTTGTCTTTGTACTCCTGCCAAAGAAATTCGGCACCGGCAAAAGCATTTGCTGTATGTCCCGAAGGAAATGAATTATAAGATGTGCCATCTGGCCTTTCTACGTGTGTAATTTTTTTTAGGGCAAAAACTGTCGTACTCATCATAAGATAAGAAGTAGCCAAAATGATCGACCTGTCTTTAAGATTGTTTTTTCCCTTTATGCCCATCGCATTAAGTGCATAAACAGAGGCTGCAGGAGCATATTGAGAGAAATCATCAATAGTGATTTTGTTATCAATATCCTCTTTTACCTCGTCGCGAATTTGAGAATTAAAACCCTTGAGCCAGTCACTTTCCAAACCGATAAAACCATACCCAATTAATACACCGGGAATAATTAACTGTTTGTAATTAAACTTTAAATTATGCACAGTATCCTTAATCATAAGAGTATCTGCCACATGTTTTTGTACCTGAACTACTGTGTCTTTTACGACAATAGAATCTGCAACATGTTCTTGTGCCTGAACAGCAGAAATACCCAGAACGAATAATAAAAAAGCTTTTAGCATTTTAATAGAGATTAGAAATTAATATTACGCTGAAAATCAAACTAAAGTAGATTTGCTTCATAATAAATGGGTAAGATGTTTTGGATTTTTATATATACTAGCCAATAGGCTTGGCAGTACAATTAATAGTAATGGCATGGCCACAATAAAACCACCAATAACGGCAATAGCCAAAGGCTGATGGAGTTCAGATCCTGTTCCTACTCCAATGGCCAAAGGCAGCAGGGCAATAATAGCGCCTAGTGCAGTCATTAATTTAGGTCTTAATCGCGTTGAAATAGAATAGATTAAAGATTGATTAATATCTGCTGTCAGTTTATAGGTTTCACGAAACTGCAAAAAAGTAAAAATGGCATTTTCGCTAATGATCCCTACAATCATTATAATGCCGGTATAACTTCCCACATTCAGCGGGGTATTGGTTACAAAAAGCAATATATAACTGCCCGAAATTCCTAATACCGAAATAAAAAGTATCACCACGGCAGCTCTGAAATCCCTGAATAAAAACAGGATTACACCAAAAACCAAAAGCGATGAGGCAATCAAAATAAGCAATAATTCGCTAAAAGCCTGTTGCTGTTCTTTGAAAGCTCCGCCGTATTCGATATAATATCCTTGCGGTAATTTGATGTGCTGTTTTACCCTCTTCTGAATTTCTGTCATCACACTGCCCAAACCGCCATTATCAAGCCTGGCTGTTACTACGCTCATCATCTGCAGATTTTCTCTTTGTACCTCAGCACTTCCTTTCTCGGGAGTAATCGTCACCAAATTAGAAAGCGGAATCGACTGTCCGCCTGGAAGAAATACCTGTAATTGTTTGATTTCGTTCAGGCTCCTTTTCTCTGAATTTTTATAAATAAGCCTAATGGCTGTTGACTGTTCCTGTTCCAGTAAAGTGCCTACAATATTTCCTTCAAGCTGTGCCTGCATCTGAAACTGCAAATCAGCCGGAGTAATACCATATTGGGCAAGCAATGTATAGTTAGGTTCTATATTAATACTGGGGCCGGCCAAAACAATACCATCAAAAACGTCTGCTGTTCCTTTCGTTTTTTCGATTAGCATACGAATGTTTCTTGCTATCTGATTGAGTTTCTTCTGATCATTGCCATAAATTTTTACTTCAATAGGGGAAACGGAACTCATAAGATCGCCCAGCATATCACCTATCACTTGTCCAAAATCGATGCGCAACGCCGGCTGGCTGTTCTCTATCTTACCCCTTATATCATCAATAACCTCATTTGTAGTTTTAGACCGGTTCTTTTTTAATTGAATAAGATAATCTCCGGTATTGGGTTCCGTAATAAAAAAACCCATCTGAGTCCCGGTTCTTCGGCTATACGCTTCTACATTGGGATTTTTTATAATTAATTTCTCTACCTCACGCAGCATTCGGTCTGTTTCTTCAAGAGAAGTTCCCGGTGGAGATTCATAATCCAAAACAATACTGCCTTCATCCATTTCCGGTAAAAAACCTGTTTCAAGATTAGGAAGAATTAGAAAAATAGAGAGTACTAATACCAAACAGAAACCTAAGCTTAAAATTGGTTTTAAGATAAAAAAAGACACCCATTTCTGTTCTTTTACCTCATGCGACTTGGTTTGTTTTTTATCTAAAGACAATCTTTTCGGCGAAAGCATCAGATAAATAACAGGCAGCAGTAACCAGGTTACCAGAAAAGAACAGATTAAAGTAATAATCATCGTATCTGTTAAAACCTTAAAATAAGATCCTGCTACCCCGCTCATCAATACAAATGGAATAAAAATAACAATCGTACTAATAGAAGATCCCAGCATTGCCGGAAACAAATAATTCATTGCTTTTTGAAGCAAAGTTGTAACTGCTTCTTCAGGATGCTCTTCACGTGTACGATGAATTTGCTCGACCACCACAATGGCATCATCTATAATTAATCCTAAAGCTGCTGCTATAGCACCAAGAGTCATAATATTAAAAGTCTGTCCTGTAAAATACAGCACAATCAGCGTTAATCCTAAAGTAACAGGAATGGTGATTAAAATGGTAACACTTGCCTTTACTGATTTTAAAAAAAGTACGGCTATAATAATGGCTAAAAACAGACCTATAAGCAAGCTGTCCGTAACACTTTTTACAGCATCATTTACAAAATTTGCCTGCTCGTAAAAAGGTTTTATCGAGATATCCTTAGGAAGTATTGCCTTAAGGTCCTGCATTTTTTTATTCATGGCATCAGACATTTCGATAAGATTGGCATCAGGCTGTTTTATAACAGCAATCAAAATGCTTTCTTTACCGTTTGCATTAACCTTGATATATTCTTTAGCCTCTCTTATTTCGACCAGGCAAATATCGCTGAGCCTTACAATACCTTTACTGTTGTTGCGGATAACCAGATTCTCGAGTTCGTCTTTTTTATCCAGTTGCGCATCAGTAATGGTTAAGTACAAATGATGATAATCTGCCAGATACCCATTGGATTTAATAAAATTAGTTTCGCTCATTACCTGAGTGACCATTGCCGGGGTGATACCGTAGGCACTCATCTTTTGATAATCCAGCGAAAGCCAGTATTCCTTCTCCTTTCCTCCCACAATTCGAACTTCACTTGTGCCCTGAATCTGAGAAAGAAATGGCTTAATGGTATAATTTGCAATTTTTTTTAGATCCACCGCTGAGCGGTCTTTACTGTCAATGGCATAACCAATAACAGGTAATATCGACGGATTCATTTTTTCGACCGTTATCTGTAAATTAGACGGAAGATCATTTTTAATTTGATTGATCTGCGACTCAATTCGGGTTTTACTCAAATCTATATCCGCTTTCCAGTCCATAAAAGCTGAAATCTCACAACTTCCCCTGCTTGTAGTACTTCTAACTGTTTGTAAGCCTTGTACTTTTTTAATAGCAGTTTCAAGAGGCTTAGTAACGGTAATCATCATTTTATCTACAGGCTGTTGACCCGCATCGGCAATAATTTTAATCTTAGGAAATGTAATCTCAGGAAATAATCCCACTTGCATTTTGGAATACGAAAAAATACCTCCCAAAATAATCAGAAAGACAATGGTACTTAATCCGTTTTTATGTCGGGCAAAAAAAGGCAGCATACTAGCTTATTTATTTGTGATTTTTATTTTGATGCTATCGCCTACACCATAATTCCCCGTAAGGAGAATTTTATCTGAAGGTTTTAATTTTGGGGATAGTATCTCTACTTTATTGAGCGATTCTATACCTTTTTTAACAGGCACTTTTACAGCCAGATCTTTGCCTACAACTTTCATAATCCAAAAATCGGTTTGTGTTTCATCACTCAGTACCGCTTCTTTAGGAAGACTAATGGTTTTGTTTGCAGCCGTTTTACTGACTCTTACTTTTACAATTAAATTCTCAGGAATATTCTCTGTATGAAGAGTTTTTAAAATAACATTTTGTGTTTGTGATGCAGGATCAACCGTTGGCATGAATTTTTCGACTTTAGTTTTGATGCTGTTCCCGTCAGGTAAATACACATTTAGCCCATTACTAACCTTTACATATTTTTTTAGTTCGTAAGGAAGACTCAAAACAATCGAAAAACTCGTAGCATCATTGATAATGGCGAGCGCATCTCCTTCTTGTACATAATCTCCTTTTTGAACATTCACAGATGTTACAAATCCGTCACAAGTAGCTCTTAGATTTATGGCGTTTCCAAAATGAAGACTGGGATCTATTTTATTGATGGTATTTCCCAAAACTTTTGCTTCACGGGTTTTAAGGGAAAAAAGAAGCTGATTTTTTTTAACAAAATCATTTGATGCTACATTGACAACCTCTAAATACCCTGTAGTATTTGCCTTGATCGTATTTTTGATCAAATAAGCTGTAGTAGCATTGAGGTCAACAAAACTTTCAATTGCCGCAGTATCGATACTTGTAACAGTTACAGGAACGCTTGCGGTTACGGGAGTTTCAGTCGGAACTGCTTTGTTACAGGAACCCCAAAAAACTGCTATTGCCATCAAAGAGATCACGATGTTGAAATTTATTTTATTCATTGGATTTCCAATAATTGATTTCATTAATAATCTGGAGTTTATTGACACTATTTTGTGCAATGGCATTCTGAATCGAAATTATATTACTCAGGGCAATAATATATTCTGTAATCTGTGCATCTCCTGTAAGCAGCAATTTTTTATTAGCCTCAATAAGTGCTTCGGCTACTGAAAGCTGTGATTCCAGTAGTTTATCCGTTTCAATACTTTGATTGAACTTTTGATTGAGCAACATGAGCTGCTGATCGTATTGTCTTTTAAAATTCTTATTGTAACTATCAATCGTAGAAAGTGCTATACTGTTTTTTTGATGCTGAAGATTTCTTTGGTTTCCATCATAAATAGGAATACTTAATCCTATCCCGGCACTAAGACCAAAATTTTTATATCCCTGATAAATTAAACTCGAATTATAACCTGCATCTCCTAAAAGAGACAATGCCGGTTTATAAGTATTATCAATAAGCTTATCGGCATTTTTTATTTTCAAACTGTCTACTTCAAACTGTTTAAAGAAAACAATACCTTCCTGACTGTAAGGTTTGATACTCAAATCTGGGTTTTTAAGTTTTACATAAGTGACATCTTTTTCACCTGTTAGGTAATTCAGCAATGCCAGATCATTTTGATATTGCTGTTTGAGCTGAAGTGCTGTTAATTCCTGCTGTTTGATCGTTGCATTAAAAATTAAATAGTCAGTTTGTTTGTAAACAGAATTTCTGGTAAGCTTTTTTAAAATGGTTTCCTCTTCTTTTAAAAGAGAAGTAATCTTATTGTTGTATTCTATTTGGGTTTCGGTACCAAAAGCAGTAATATATTGCGAAATGATACTTTTATCCAGATCCTTAATTGCTATTTTTTTATTGACGATCAATGCATCTTTAATCAGTTTAAAAGATTCTGCCTGAGAACTGATTTGGCTTTTGCTCAATATTCGTTGGTTGAAGCCTACCAGAGCCGAAACCATTTGTCCGTTGCTAAGCGCCGTGTCATATCCGTATCCGTTGATAACTGGCGCATAACTCGCATTAAAATTTCCCGTGACCTGAGTTTTATAAGCTGCCCTGTTGAGAATACTATCTAGTGTCGAAATCTTTATCTGGTTTTGATAATCTGCCAATAAAGGAGAATTTATTCTGGCTTTGTGTAGGAAGTAAATCAAATCTTTCTCCTGCGAAAAAGATTTGATACCAGCCAAAACAAGTATGAAAAAAAAATACCTTTTCATTTTTATGTTCATTTCAGAAATTAGATGAAATTACTTTACCACCAGAATTTTAAATGACCCTGGTATAATGGCAGCATGCGGGTTAGGAATATCTGCTGATGCTGGAGGTATTTTTCCAAAATAAGCAGTTGGCAGATATAATGTACCAGTGGCTTTGCTCATTGTAATAGTTCTGGCTCCTTTTATCGTAGGAACAGTTTCTAAAACACTATAATCATTTTTGTTTTTTTGTTTCACTACAGTCAGGGTTCCTTCTCCATTAGAGCTGAATATCAGTTTTCGTTTATCATCAAAAAAAACACCGTCAGCACCTTTGCCAATAGGCAGAATCTTTACCTGCTTTCCTGTAATTGCATCTGTTACAATCATAAGTGAGTTTGCACATACACTGAAAAGTCTGTTGTTTACAGCATCAAAAGCCAATCCTGATGGTTCTTCTCCCGGAGAAATATCCCAGGTATTTACGACTTCTAATTTAACGGCATCAATAACTTTAATCTGATGGTTATCTTCAATATTAACGTAAACTAGTCCTTTTCCGTTAGTTACAGAGAATTCAGGATTTCCTCCCAGAGGAATTGTTTTTATAATCTTATTTGTAATAGCATCTAAAACTGTTGCATCATTACTCCTGGCATTATAGACAAAAACTTTTTCAGAAAACGGATCATATAGAACAGCATCAGGTTTTAAACCTTCAATTGCTACTTTTTTGATCAGCTTAAAGGTTTTTAATTTTACAATAGTAACAGCATTGTCCTTTCCGTCAGTTATAAAAGCTTTATTGAGTTTATTCGCTATGGCAATTCCGTGAACACCTTGTGTATCGGGAATTGTAGCTATAAGTTTTTCAGTTTTGAGATCCACAACATTTACAACACTGCCATGTGAAACAAATAAATTTTGAGAGGCTTCATCAACTGATAAATAATCCCATCCTTCATCTCCGGGTAATTCAATTGCATGTGATAATTGTAATTTTTGTGCCATTAAAAAAGGAGTGAAAAATAAAAACAAAAGCACAGATAAACATTTCATAATAAGGCATTTAAATTCAATACAAAATTGAATATCAATCCTGAATTAATTCTGAATTAAGATCTTACAATTCTTAATGTTGTATTAATGAATGCTGTATTTTGTATTAAATTGCCGGCTGCTGCGGCTTATTATGACTATCTGACTTTTCTTTTTTTCTAAGAAGCCCAGCAATTATCTAAAATCTCTCACATCGTAGAAGGCGCAAACTAATAACTTAAGTTCAAATTTAAACGGTAATTAGAACTGCTGAACTTAGCAAAGTAGATTTATATTGTTTTTAAAGTCTGACCTGAGCCAACGCCAATTACTTTAAATAAATAGTTTACCATCGAGAAGAATTTAAAAGCAGGTACTTTAATATAAGAAAATATAACCTCAAATTTTCACATTAATTCTGCAATGAAAAAAAACTATTTTTCCATTTTTTAATGATGAAAGGTTATTGCAGTCCTTTTAACAAATTACGAATATTTCTTATTCGTATGTTTTTCATAGGACAAGAATTAAAAAATGCACATCATAAAATTAGGCATCATAGGAATAGGAAACATTACTTTAGAATAGCAGATTTGCTACATAACAGCTTCAGGACTTAAACTCACAGTCCAATATTGAATTATTTTGTTTATCATTTCTTTATACTCTGCAAAATTTTCGTGTTTTTTAAAATAGCCCTGAATATAAAGATCATAAGCCTTTAATACATTTTCAGGAGTATGCGAAGTAGATAAAAATATATAAGGCAGACATTTTTTATTTATTGTATTGTCCTGAAGAATTTTATACCTTAATTCGAAGCCATTTAATTTCGGCATATTAATGTCAGAAATAATCATAAATGGTTTTACTTTTTCATCTAACAAATAATCCAGTACTTTAGTCGAGTCGTCAAAAAAAACAATTTTATTGGGATAATTTAAACTTTCAAAAATATCCTTAAGAAAATCCCTATCATCCTGATCATCTTCTATAACTATTATTTCTCCCTTAATTTTCATAGTGCAAAAATAATGATTTATTATCTAACAGGCATATAAAAATGAGATTCACATCATCTTTATTAGCCTTGTAAATCTGCTGAAGATTTAAATTAAATACGAATCTTGCCAACAACACCTTATCATGGGGCACCATTCAGGGAAATTATTTATAACTGAATTTAAACTTTATCAATTTTTATATCAACTAATTTAACATCTTAATACTAATATTTCAATTTTGCCAATAACATCGAAATCCCCCGATAAGTGATTAAAATCTTATATTTTCAGTACGAACTTATTGTAATTTAATACTAAAAAATAATACGTTACAACATTTAGAATCATTCTATCAGCATTGCTTTGATAACTGAAAGTATTTTAAAGTAATTTTATTTGTAATTAGAAACTATGAAAATGAGTGTTGCTGATAAAAACAACTTACAGGTTATTCTTGAAAACATAGATAAAAAAATTGATCAGTTAAACGATCAAAAAATAAAAGCCTTCTTTGAATCGCTTGGACTAGATAAACGAAATGATATTACTAATGATTACCTGAATTGGGAAAACATACTGATCGTAATACCTAGTCGCAGTATTTTAAATGAAATAAAGAAATATAAGGATTCAATATCAAGAATTTCATTTGTTACAAACCCAAATGCGCAGCAAATTCAGATTTATGATTTTAATGACTGGCAAAATAGTACCAAGAATAAAACACAATTTCAAATTAGGGAATTTCTAAAAACTAATTTTGGAGGCGCCCCAAAAACCGCTGAAGATCCTGACTGGATTAAACAATTATAAATTAGAATTATGCACGTTGAAAACCATTACATCAATAGAAGTGGGTGGCTTAGAGCAGCTGTTCTGGGCGCCAATGACGGAATTTTATCTACCACCAGTTTAGCCATTGGCGTGGCTGCAGCAAGTGTTACCAGAGAGCCTGTTTTGCTGGCGGCTGTAGCGGGTTTGGTTGCTGGTGCTCTATCTATGGCTGCCGGCGAATATGTATCTGTAAGTTCTCAGTCTGATGTAGAAAAAGCTGATTTACTAAGAGAGAAACTCGCACTTGAAACCATGCCGCAAGAGGAACTTGAAGAGCTAACCAATATTTATATTCAAAGAGGATTGAGTAAGGAATTAGCCAGGCAGGTTGCCACTGAATTAATGGCTAATGATGCGCTTGAAGCTCATGCACGGGACGAACTTGGAATTAATGAAATCACACAGGCAAATCCTTTAACTGCTGCTTTTGCATCTGCTATTTCATTTATCGTTGGAGGTTTATTGCCTCTTTTGGTGGCTATTTTTGCTCCTATCCAAGAAATGGTATTTTATCAATATGGCTTTTCAATCCTCTTTCTGGCATTCTCAGGAGTATTAGCAGCCAAAGCAGGCGGATCAAAAACGCTAAAAGCTGTATTACGCATTTGTGTCTGGGGTACTTTTGCAATGGCAATGTCGGCATTGGTTGGTTATCTTTTTGGTGTTCAGACTACTTAAAAATATGTAATGAATTTTATTGGATTTTAATATTAATCGAATCTTAAGCAATTAAAAAAAATAAGACTCGTAACAATTCGTTATTTCGTATATACCTAAAAACAAACCCGTAAAATGAAACTAATTACTTTGTTTCTATTATTAACAGTGCTTCCTATAAATTGGGAACCCGACTTTAATAATGCAAAAAAAATCGCTAAGGAAAAGCACGAATTAATTCTGTTGAACTTCTCCGGTTCGGATTGGTGCGGCCCTTGTATCGTGACACGCAGAGACTATCTTGAAAGTCAAACATTCACAGATATGGCAAATGAAAATTTAGTATTGGTTAATGCCGATTTTCCAAGAAAAAAGAAAAACATTGGAACTCCTGAACAAGTAAAGCGAAACGAAGATTTAGCCGAAATTTACAATAAAGAAGGAAGTTTTCCCCTAACCCTGCTTCTGGATGCTAATGGTAAAGTTATTAAAACCTGGCATGGAAAACCTGAAAATACACCTGAAGAATGGACTGCCGAAATAAAAGCGATCTGTGATAGCAAAAAATAACATATCAAAAAATCAAAAATATTCGCAATCCCTGAAACTTATGGGAAACAACTTTACCATTACCGTTGTTGCCGAAAATGAGAAAACAGGAAATGAGAATATAAATCTCGCCATTGAGGAAATTAGACGCATTGAAAAACTGCTGACGACTTATAAAGAAGACAGCCAGACCAATCTAATTAATGACAATGCCGGAATTAAAGCGGTTAAAGTAGATCAGGAGGTTTTTAATCTTATCGAAAGAAGTTCTGGAATTTCAAGAATTACGCAAGGGGCTTTTGATATTTCGTACGGAAGCATTGATAAAAGTCTTTGGAATTTTGACAAAGCCATGACCAAATTACCAGATGCCGAAACAGCACTCAAAATGGTACACCTAATTGATTATAGAAATATCATTTTAGATAAAGAAAACACAACCGTATTTCTAAAAGAAAAGGGAATGCGAATTGGTTTTGGCGGAATCGGAAAAGGTTATGCTGCTGAAATGGCAAAACAAGTGCTCTTAAAGCATAATGTGCAAAGCGGGATCATCAATGCCAGTGGAGATCTCTCTGCGTGGGGACTACAGCCCAATGGCAAAAAATGGACTATTGGTGTAGCCGATCCCGATGCTCCAAATGCAGCATTCTCTTATATGGAAATTTCCAATAAAGCAGTGGCCACCTCCGGAAATTATGAAAAGTTCGTAACCATAAACGGAAAAAAATATTCGCATACCATTGACCCAAAAACAGGACTCCCGATTACCGGAATAAAAAGCGTGACCATTATCGCTGCCAATGCTGAATTTGCAGATGCAATGGCCACTCCAATTGCCGTTATGGGAATTAAAGCAGGCTTGTTTTTAATAGATCAGATACCGGATCTATATTGCATAATAATAGATGATAACAACAAAATTTACACTTCAAAAAACATCAACCTGAAATGAAAAAGCCAAAACAAAAAGCGCTCGTACTGTTATGCAGCATAGCTTTTACGGGCATTCTACTCTCCTCTTGTACATCGGTAAAAGAATACCAGAAAGGAAAAATCAACGATTCTGAAATGGTACTTTCGAACAGGAAAATCGAAAAAACAGAGCTTAGTTTTCAATCCTACCGAGAAGGAGCTTCCGGGGCAAATTCAGGAAAAAGCGGCGGTGGCTGTGGCTGTAACTAGTTTTCATACGATTAAAAAATGAAAAGAATATTTATTACAGGACTTGCTTTATTGGGATTATTTCAGCTAAGAGCACAAAATGTTCCTACTGATTCTACCAGTTATAAAAGCAAAAAATTGAAATTAGAAGAAGTAAATTTAGTTTCCAGTTATTACAAGCAAAACGGAGACAACTCTGCCGTTACAGGAGGTATTGGTACGGAACATCTTACCGATATTGCCAATACCATTGATGTTAAGCTGGTAAAATACGGAGAAACCGGAATCAAACATACATTTGATATCGAAGCCGGTATTGATCATTATACCTCTGCATCATCAGATATGATTGATTTAAGTGCCAATTCATCTGCGTCTTCTTCAGACAATCGATTCTACCCCTCTTTAACTTATATTAGAGAAAATGAGGCCACAGGACGAACTATTGGAATTGGCGTTTCATCATCAACAGAATTTGATTATCAGTCTTTTGGAGGAAATATCAGTTTCTCGCAAAAAACCAGAGACAGAAACGGAGAGTTTACAGCTAAATTCCAAACCTTTCTCGATCAGTTAAAACTAATTGAACCCATTGAACTTCGTGCTCCGGGAAGCGAAGGTTATGATAGCGCAAACAGAAACACTTTTGCAGGAACTTTAAGCTATTCTCAGGTGGTAAACAAAAACCTTCAGGTATTACTTGTAGGAGATGTCATTAGCCAAAATGGCTATTTAAGTCTTCCTTTTCACAGGGTTTATTTTACTGACGGATCTGTTCATCAGGAAAAAATGCCGGATACAAGGTTAAAAATCCCGCTGGGAATAAGGGCAAGTTATTTCCTGGGAGACAATGTAATCATTAGAGCCTATTACAGATACTATACTGATGACTGGAGCTTAAAAGCACATACCGCCGATCTTGAAATTCCGGTAAAATTAACTCAGGCATTTTCAATAAGTCCGTTTTACAGGTATTATACCCAAACTGGAACGAAGTATTTTAAACCATATGGAGAACACACAGCAGCTGATGAATATTACACCAGTAATTATGATTTGTCTAAGTTCGACAGCAGTTTCTTTGGAATGGGAATGAAATTTACGCCTCTAAACGGAATCTTTGGACTTAAACACTGGAATACTTTAGAGATTCGTTACGGTCATTATACCAGAACAACAAATATGACTTCGGATATTATTAGTATTAATATAAAATATAAATAAAAGATAATCAATTACTTATACTGGATAAAAAAAATTAGGCACGTTTCTTGTTTTATTCTACAATAATTATGAACTAAAAATTGAAATTATGAAAACTTTAAAATATTTTTTGATCGGAGTTCTGTTCCTTTCTTTTAGTTACTCTCAGGCTCAGGTATCTGTGAATGTCAACATTGGTACTCCACCGGCATGGGGACCGGCTGGTTATTCAGATGTTCGATATTATTATCTGCCTGATCTTGAAACTTATTATGATGTAAATACATCAAACTATGTTTATTTGAATAACGGAAGATGGGTCAGAACCAGATCACTGCCTTCTGCTTACAGAAATTACGATCTTTACAATGAATACAAAGTAGTCTTAACTGATTACAGAGGAGACAGACCTTATGACAATTTTAAAACCCATAAAGTAAAATATGGAAAAGGTTATAAAGGTCAGCCTCAAAAAACAATTGGTCAAAAACCCGGTAAAGGAAATAATAAAGAAGGAAAAGACAAAGAACACCACGATAATGGCAACCATAATGGAAATGGCAAAGGAAAAGGAAATGGCAAACATTAATCTAAAAGAGGCTCTTAATTGAGCCTCTTTTTTTTAGTCAGATCAAATCTTTACATCAGAAAAGTATTTGTTTTTAAATTATTCTAAAAATATATGAGTTGCAGAAAAAAGATTTACGCTTGTTCATCCATTTTCCGGAAATCTCAAAAAAATTTCAGAAAACAAAGGCGGATGAACCATTTAGCGCAAATGTTATCCAACTCCGATATTGAAAATATATTCCTGTTTATTATTTTGTCTTAAAAATATAGGTTTTGCCTTCTGTCGTCTCAAAATCATAAAGTTGGGTATTTGGTAATTTATACCCTTTTAATATTGCTTTTTCAGCAATCAAAGGCTTCATAATCGATACTGTCTGGTAAAAGGTGTTTGTGTTTTCGCTTGTACCCTCTTTCAATAAAACTTTTCCATTAAGTTTAACATCAGAAGACACTCGCAGCCTGCAATTTCCTCCCAGGCTGGATTTTATTAGCAGCTGTTTTAATTTTCCATTTTCCCATTCCATACTTACTTCAAAACCTCCTCTTGCTTTCAAACCGGTAACTTTTCCATTTTTAAAATCATCCGGCAAGGCAGGAAGCAGGTAAATAGCGCCATCATAACTCTGGAGTAGCATTTCTGTAATTCCGGCCGTGCATCCAAAATTACCATCAATCTGAAATGGAGGATGCGCATCTAAAAGATTAGGATAAGTACCTCCTGATTCTCCTTTACTTTCTACCGGTGCAGGAGTTAATTGATCTTTTATTAATTTAAAAGCCCTGTTTCCATCTAATAGCCTAGCCCACCAGTTTACTTTCCAGCCCATAGACCAACCTGTTGAAACATCCCCTCTTGATATCAGGGTGTTTTTTGCTGCTTCTATAAGCTCAGGGGTTCTAAATGGTGAAATTTGTCCCGATGGAAACAATCCGTATAAATGAGATATATGTCGGTGATGATCATTTGGTTTGTCTAAATCGTGAAGCCACTCCTGTAATTGCGAATATTGTCCAATTTGCATTGGAGGCAATCTCTTTAATGCAACTGCCACCGAATCTGCAAATGAGGTATCAGTTTCTAAAATTTTTGAAGCACTGATTATGTTATTAAATGTATCAAATACCAATTGATTGTCCATTGTTGTTCCTGCAGAAACGCCCACACCACTCTCATAAGTATTTTCAGGAGACATTGATGGCGCAACAACTAACCACTTATGTTCCGGTTCTTCCTGAAGCACATCCAGATAAAATTGGGCAGCACCTTTTAAAACAGGATAATATTCCTTTAAAAATTTAGTATCTCCGGTGTAAAGATAATGCTGCCATAAATGTTGCGTAAGCCATGCACCGCCCATTGGCCAAAGTCCATAAAATCCCCCATCAACTACTCCGGTCATACGCCACAAATCAGTATTATGATGCATGTTCCAGCCTCGGGCATGATACATTTTAGAAGCACTTTCTTTTCCTGTTACGGCTAAATCTTTCAGCATACTGAATAAAGGCTGATGCATTTCGCTTAAGTTTGTTATTTCGGCGGGCCAATAATTCATTTCAGTATTAATATTTACCGTGTATTTACTGTCCCATGCAGGATTTAATTGATGATTCCAGATTCCCTGAAGATTAGCAGGCTGATTTCCGGGCTGTGAACTTGAAATCAATAAATACCTTCCAAACTGAAAATATAACCCAACGAGTTGCGGATCTTCTGCATTAGCAAATTCCTTAATTCTCAGATCTGTAGTTTTACCAGACTGAGGCGAATCGCCTAAATACAAAGAAACTCTATTGAAATATTTTTGATACGCCGCTACGTGAGTTTGTAAAGATTCGGCATATTTTTTTTTAGAAGCTTTTGCGATAACCGCAGCATCTTTCTCAGATGGATTTACAGAAAGATCATTGAAATTTTTAAAATTAGTAGCTAAAGCTATACGAATGATAACCTCATCTGCATGACTGATTATCAGCTTATCAGTTGTTGAAGTTAAAGTCCCTCCTTTTAAAGTACAAAGAGCCTCTCCAACAAATTTTACTTTACCGGTTTTATTATCTGCACTTCCAGAAGTTCCTTCAAAAAATAATTTATTTTCCTGGGTTCTAAAATTATGCAACAACTGCGGACTTGTGGCAGATAAAGAAAAGCTAATACTTTTTTTCTTATTCGCTGCTAGTTTCATAATAATAACATCATCAGAAAAAGAAGCAAAAACTTCTCTTGTATATGTTACTCCATTAACAGAATAACGCATTGATGAAACCGCTTTTTCTATATCCAAATCCCGTTTATAATCAGAGTACTTTTCATGACCTGGAAATTCAATCCAAAGACTTCCTACAGTTTGATAAGGCATCCCGTAATTTAAATCTTTTGGAGCCTGTCTGGGAAATGTCGTGTTGGCTAAAACTTGAGCTTCTTTGTTATTTCCTGCAAAAAGCAGTTTTCTAATTTTTTCAATATTTGAATAGACATTTTCAGGCACATTGTTTCCCGGTTCACCTGCCCAGAGTGTTTCTTCATTTAATTGAAGTTCTTCTTTTTGAGGATTTCCAAAAACCATAGCTCCTAAACGGCCATTTCCAATTGGCAGCGCTTCGTTCCAATTTGTAGCTGGTTTGTCGTATTGCAATTTTAGTTTCTGCTGGGCATGAGTATAAAAGATACTTATTGGTATTAATATACAGCTCGCAATAATCCTGAATTGATTCATTATTTACCTTTTTTAGAAAAGACAATATATAAACTTCTAATTACTTAAATTACCGAAAGATCAAGTTTATTGTGATATTTACCGTGTTCTCTTAATACCAAATCCATGATACGCAGACTTTCACGAAACTGCGGTTCTTTAAACCTAAAAGATGGCCCTGAAACACAAAGCACCGCGATGGGTCTGTTTTTATAGAAGATAGGAATGGCAACGCAATTAAGATCCGGGTCATAAGCCTCTATATCCAATGCATATCCAGTATTGCGAATCGTACTAACTTCTTTTTCCATCAGCTCAAGATCTTCTTTTTCATATTCTTTACTAAGGCTGCCTTGTAAATGCTCTGAATAAGCAAGAAAACATTTCCCTATCGCAGTAGTCGTCATTTCATAATCCTTTCCCATATTAAGGGTGATTTTTACAGCCCTGTTGGGCTCGCATTTAAGTTCATGCCTGTAATATGATCCCATCTGTACCGCTAAATAGGATGACTCCATTGTCAGGCTGGATATTTTTTCTAATAGGGGCCGAAGTTCCTGCTTAAGTTCATTGAGGGAAAATGACGGCACATACAAACATTCAATCTTTGGGCTAATTTTATATCTGGGGCTAATATCATCCTGTTCTAAATATCCCAGTTGCTTAAGGGTATCTAAAAAACCATGAACAGTATTCTTTTTCAGGTCCAGTGCCTTTGCCACATCATTGAGCCTTACAAAATTCCCGTTGGATGCGATATACTCCAATATTTGAAACGTTTTTTTTACCGATTGGTTCATAAGTTCGTATATAATGAACAAATTTACATTTTAAAGTTAAAACCAAACAATAAGTTCGACAAATATCTACATTTGACATCAAATAAAAATAATAGTTTTTCTACATTATAAATTAATTGGGTTCTAAAATTATATCAGGAGCCCTAAACAGATTACATATGAACAATTCAATTAAAAATGTACTGGTTACCGGTGCAAGCAATGGCATAGGTCTTGGCCTTACCAAAAAATTATTACAAGAAGGCGCCTCAGTAATTGCTATAACACGCTCAGGCGAAATTGCCGATTTTTCTCATCCCAAGCTGACTATCATCAAGGGAGATATCAGCAATGAAGAAAGTATTAAAAATGCAACTGAACAGTTTAAAAAACTTGGAATTAAATTGGACTGCCTTATAAACAATGCAGGTGTTGGTCTGGATCTGGGAGATGAAATTCCTACTGCAGCACTTATGAATGCAACATTCGCTACCAATACAACCGGAACCGTATTATTTACAGAAGCTTTTTTAGAATATATTAAAGAGGGCGGACAAATTGTATTTTTATCAACAGCAATGGCATTATTGCGTAATATCGCTCCGAATGCTCCGGCATATAGAATGTCAAAGGCTGCTATAAACATATATGCAGTTATGTTAAGCCAAAGACTCGCAGATAAAAATATCCGCGTTACCCCGTTACATCCAGGGTGGGTTCAGACCAGAATGGGAGGCGATACAGCTCCTGTAACCCTTGAAAAATCTGTAAATGGCATTTACAAGGCGATTACAGAAAATACACAAACAGGAAAATTCTGGAATATTGAATTAGGCACTGTTGAAGAATTTTAAGGTTTAAACACTAGAAACTTTCGATTTCACGTAAATTAAAAACCCGAAATAGCGACATACATCACCTTCCTGCAGAATATAACCTTTACGCCTGATGTTCCTTTGTGAAAACAGCCTAACAAGCTCTTCACATTCCTTTAGTAAGGGCAAGATATTCATTAAAGAATTAAATTAACTGCTCCATAGGGGATTATAGGGGATTCTTTATCTGCTTATGCTTTAATAGTGTCCATGATATTGTTTAAGTAAGAAATGTCAACCGTATTAAAAAGTTTAAGATGTTTCATGTGAAGATGAATTAATACTTTTTAATACGGTTCTCATTCTTTTAGAATCCTTCTGCTTTAAAGCCATGTATTACTGAAGGCTACTTTTCATTTTGATTAAACCATACTATATAAGCGTCAACAGCTTTTTTAATAAAGTCTTTTGTGTCCCCTTCCTTAATAGTCCCGCTTTGATCAAATAGTTCATTAACCTTGGCAATGTAAACTTCCGGCTGCTGCATAACGGGAATATTTAAAAATACAAAGCTTTGTCTCAAATGATGGTTGGCTCCAAAGCCTCCCACAGCACCTGGAGAATTACTAAATATTGCTCCCGGCTTACCATCCCAGACACTTTTACCATAAGGACGTGATCCAACGTCGAGTGCGTTTTTAAGTACGGCCGGTACTGATCTGTTATATTCAGGTGTAATAAAAATAAAGCCGTCAAGCTGCTTTACTTCATCCCTAAATGTTGTATAGGCTAGTGGAACTTGATTATCATCATCAAAGTCCTGATTGTAAATAGGCAGTTCAGCCAGACTGATTATTTTAAACTTAAATCCTGCAGGTGCCATGGCTACTATAGCCTTTGCTAATTTTTTTGAAAACGATTCTTTACGCAGGCTTCCCGCGATTATACCAATTATTTTGTCCATGATTTTGTATTTTATAATTAACTTCTCGGCAGTATGCTGTTCAACAGCCTGTTTGCCTATGTAATTTACAAAAAAAATGCTGGTTACCCTGTAATATCTTAATTATTTATACTTTATAATCACCTATTAAAAGAACAGATTTAATGGTTCTTCCTTTTTCTGGATCTTAAACTGCCTGGTTGATATCTTTAAAAGCATATGTATTAATCAACTTATCAAAAAGGAAATTGGCCGTGTTGATACATTTTTATCAATTTTTGAATAAACTCCTGCATACTGTCACCCTGGTTTACAAATTTAATTTTGAAACTTTTAGTCAAAAATATATTGGTTCTTCAAGAAGTATATACGTTAATTCCTCTACCATTTTCCCAAAACCGTGCAATACAGCCCAACCAAATAAGTAGCCTCTAAAGAGTAACTTTGATTTGAGGCAGATTTAATGCCATCAATCCTTTAAAATACTTTTTGAGATTGCCTGTTTTGTACAAAAAGATAACCCCGGAGGTCAAGTTGAAGCAGCGGTAAAACGTATTATAAAAGACGCATTAATTGACAAAAATTGAACCAAGAAGGCAAATTCTTTAGCTAAAGAAGTAATCCGGAAAACAAGCAAAATTTCCTTGTAAATAGTTATATCATACTATATTAGACTATAAAAGATGAAAATTTAACAAGGATTCCTGAAAATTGTATAAAATGCTCGTGTAGTATAAACTGTACTTTTAAATTAAGTCTAAATGAAAAATTAGACCACTGTTAAGCTATTAATTTTAAACTAATTTAATATGAAATCCGAAAATTACTTTTATACGTCTGAGGAATCTTTAGGTGATATGACCTATTATGAAGAGCAGCTGTTATTAAATTACGATGAGTATCTCGAACGTACCTTTGAAGCAGAATTGACAGCAAGTAACCATTACAACTTAGAACTTGGAGACCTGGAAGAGGATCTTGAGGATGATTTTGACTCAGAATACGACGAAAATGACTGGGAAGAATTGGAGTCGGATAATGAACCTGAAGGAGAAGATGATAAGAATGAAGAAAACCCCGGAACCTTTCTAATGATAAATTAAACTGAATTAACAGATCTAATTAAAGTCGATGAAGCACTCATCGGCTTTTTAGTTTTAAAAAGGATTCTGATCATGGTGAAAGCATAATTACACTAATGAACACACTAAAGCAGAAATTTATTAAAACCATTTCATATTATTTTATTAAAACTTGTATCTGTATTTATCCCCGATATCTTTTGAATACCATAAATAAGGGGTTATTAATTTCTGCATAACGAAATTCCTGCACCTTAATTGATTCATTGCTTCTATTTATTTTTGCAAAATCCGCTATAAAGCACTCTGAAAACATGTCTTAATTAGGCCCTCATACTCCGCCAACTCAAATATGACATACAATTTTGCTTAAGATATAGTATGTTAAATACCTTTATTTGTTTCAATTCCGTGTTTTTTAAATATAATTTTTAAAACCTAAAATATATATACAAAATCCATAAACCGGATTTTTTTGTACCTAAAAACGTACTTTATTCCTCCTTGTGCTAAATATTAATAATCAACTTTACAGTGTCAATTACTAATTACATAACCAACGTAGATGTGATTTGTAATAAACAATAAAATATTGCAGGGCAATTACACGAAACACACCTAAGCAATTATTTATCAAGTCAATACCGATTTTAAAAAATTAGAAAAACCTTCTTTCAGTATCAAATGATATAATCATTAACTATTATTTTACTAACCATTAATTAATTATTTACTAACCTTAAAGTTTTAAAAATGAAAAAATTCTTAAAATTAACAAGCTTGCTATTTATTGCAGCATTGATGTTTAATTCCTGTGAAAAGGAACAAGATCTAAATGAGCCACAAAGCGCTAAGAAAAATGTAACACAAATCGATAACAAAGACGGCATCCCAGCTAGTACCACAATCGAAGGCGGTTCCACTTCAAAAGGCAGTGGTGCCGGAGCCAGAACAATTACATTGCAAACAAATACATTATCGTGTCCAGGAGGTTTGTGTACATCGTATGGCGTTTGGTCAACGGGCATTTACACCGTTTGGTTTACGATGAAATTTAATTCCGGATTTTATTGGAGCAGAGGCGGTAAATGCGGATATGGTATATTAATTGGTGATCAGAACACCGGTGGAGATCCGGGATGGGACGGTAATGGTGGTAGTGCCAGATTTATGTGGTATTGTCCTAACGGATCAAACACTGCCAAAGGAAGCGGAGCTTATCTGCAGCCTTACGTTTATTATAAAGATCAGCCCGGACAATTTGGTAATGATTTTGGAAAAAAGTATTACATACAGGAAGGAGTGACATATAACTGTCAAATATCAGTTAAGTTAAATACTGGGTCAAATACTGACGGATATGTCAAATATTATGTAAATGGTACGGAAATACTGAATCAAACAATTCGCTGGGTGACTAACGATTCTAAACGAAATATTAATGCAGTAAGTCTCCACACCTTCCGTGGTGGTAGTCAGGATTACTGGACTGCACCGGTAACAAGTTCTATTTATTATGCCAGTGCCGCTTGGGATGCTCAATAATATCTTTACTCTTTAAGCAATTTGCATAAATAAAAAATCAAAACTTCGATGTTGTTTGTAAAATAGTAAGAACAACATCGAAGTTCTTAATCAATTAGATTAAAAACACATATTTCTAATGGTTGCTATTGTAATTGAATAATTTCAACAATTAACAGAGTTATTCTTATCAGAAAATTAAATTTAAAACTTAATTTGTTTTTTAGTAAATAAACCAGCTGCTAATTTCTATATCGGAAAATAAAAAGACAAAACAATTGTATTTATTTTTTTTCAAAATAAAGATAATGAGTGGTAGCATTTACATCGCGTAATCTTATTTGCGAATTGTTGAACTCAAACAACTTCCAGTTACTATTTAGTTTACCCAGTAGTTCTGTACTAAAAGTTATTTTTAATTGCCTAACACCATATTCTAATGTACTGTCCCACTGACCTGTTTCAGTAGTCGATCCTTTGGTAGCAATGACAGACTTATCACTTTTAAAGACAAATGAATACCCGTTATAAGAGGAAGTTTTTTCTGAACTGTCAAAAAAATAAGGAATTTGCCAGGAACCATTTGTTATAGTCGCTGCAAAATCAAGTGTTACAATGTTATTTTCCGGGCAGTAATCTATAGCATATTTTATAGCGTTTTCGAACTCTAAATTACTTGTAATAGATTTTGTCTGATTGTTGTAATCGGCTATAGAAATTGGATATTGTAAGGAAATATACTGGCTGCTGCTCAAATTTTTTATAAAATTAAAAAAGGCCTGATCACTTATTATTGATTGAGAACTGGCAATTTGATTCGCGCTGTTATAAATATTAATCGTTATAGGATAATTGATATTTAGTCCGTTAATTTTGGATAACAAATCAGGGTAAAGATTCCAATAATCGATTAAAGTATTAAAATCAGCTTCATTCGGAATATTTTTTTCAATGTAATTATAGTAGACCATTGTTACCGGAAAAACTATTTTTACAATATCATCATCATACGTATTGGCGTTTATGTTATCTGCTACTTTTTGATAATCTGCAGTGGTATTAACTGCAATTGTTGTATTGTTTACCGTAACGGTATAAGGGAGTTTTATAGTACAATAACTAGACCTGTCGATTATATTATCCTGTACGGTCTGAACCATCGCAACCCTTTGCAAATAGGTCGTAAGAGGGGAAACACTTGTAACAGTTTCCTGTGTATTATAATCCTGATCATCTGTTTCACTCTGACAAGACCATAAGAACAAGATAACAGTTATTGATAAATATTTTAGTAAAGAGCGCATATTTATATTTTTACAAAGGTAATAAAATTTAGAAACTGTTTTTTTATAAATTCGATATCAGGGGTTTCAATTTTATTTTTTAAAATCCTAATTATCAAAAGAAAACAACATTTCGTACTTCAATAAAACAATCAGCTTTGCTTTTACCCTACTTACACTAAAAACAAATACTTTTGCAACGTACAAATCGAAAATCCAAATGCCAGATAAAAACCAATCAAATACTTGCAACGAGATAATCTTTTCGTCTTTTTTCAAAAGTCATGTAAAAGCGCTTCGGAATTTTCTTTTTTACAAATTTGGCAACCTGGACCAGGCAGAAGATCTAACGCAGGAAGCATTTGTAAAACTTTGGCAAAACTGTGCTTCGGTCCCACTCGAAAAAGCAAAATCCTATATTTATACCATTGCAAATAATAGCAGTCTCAACGAAATTGCACATCAAAAAGTAGTGTTGAGATACGAAAAAAACTTCAGCGGTTTAGATAAAACAAATGAAAGTCCGGAATATATTCTGGAGGAAAAACAGTTTCAGGCTAAACTTTTGAAAGCCATTGAAAACTTAAACGAAAAACAACGCACCGCTTTTTTGATGCACCGGATTGACGGAAAAAAATACAGTGAAATTGCCCTGGAGTTAAATATTAGCGTAAAGGCAGTCGAAAAACGCATTCATCTCGCGTTATTAAGTTTACGTAAAGAAATTGAAATATAAAAGTAGGGTAAATATAGTTCCAACTGTTTAATGATATAATACCAGCACAATGAAAGAAGATCGCTTATTAGCAAAATGGCTCAACAATGATTTGTCTCCGGATGAATTAGCTGAATTTGAAGCAAGTCCTGATTTTGAAAAATACCAAAAAATAAAAAATTATACAGCTCATCTGGAAGTAGATGATCTGGATGAAAACGCTATGTTGTCTAACATTCTGAGCCAGAAAAAAGTGGCTCCAAAAGTGGTCCCTCTATACAAAAAGTGGATGTTTCAGGCCGCCGCAGTATTGGTTCTGGCGCTTGGAATTACCTTTGCTTTGAAATTTTTTGTACCTCAAACACAGACAGCAGCTTTTGGAGAAAAAACCACTTTTTCATTACCGGATAATTCTGAAGTAGTCTTAAACTCCGGTTCTGAAATCAATTATAAAAAATGGAACTGGGAAAACAACAGACGCCTGGAATTAAAAGGTGAAGCGTATTTCAGGGTCGCCAAAGGCCGACGATTTGAAGTGCAGACCAGTCTGGGAAAAGTATCGGTTTTAGGGACACAATTTAACGTTAAAGCCCGAAAAAACAGGTTTGATGTTGTCTGCTATGAAGGACGTGTAAAGGTAAATTATGGCAACACCCAGATTTTATTAACGCACGGTCAAAGCGTTACGTTTGAAAATGGAAAACAATTCAATGCCGTTGTCGATGCATCAAAACCGGAATGGATGGACAATCAAATCGCTTTTTACAAAGAAAATATCAATAGTCTGTTAGACGAAGTTCAAAGACAATACAACATCACGATCGAACTAAATGCGAAAGATACCACTTCGCTTTTTACAGGAAAATTACCAACTCAGAACCTGGATGTGGCTTTGCAGATTATTAGTACAACGTATCATTTAGAGGCTAAAAAAGTCTCAAAAAATAAAATAATTTTTGACGAAAAATAAATGCTGCTCCCCAAATCATTTCATTTTTTGTTTGGCCTGTTTTTCTTTGCTCTGACTCTTTCTGCTCAGGACAAAGGAAAACTCGTGCCTTTTAAAAAAATTATAATTGATATTGAGAAACAGCATCAGGTTAACTTTAATTACACCGAAAACAATATTGCTAACCTTCGATTAGTCCCTCCAAAAAAATCATTTTCATTAGAACAAAAACTGCAATATCTGGCCAGAAAAACCAATTTGTCTTTTGAAAACATAGAAAACCAATTCATTAATGTTTATAAAAAAGACAATGAAGATCCCATAATCTGCGGCTACGTTTTGTCCGGTATAGATAAAAAAACTATTGAAAATGCCAATATCAGTTTGCCTGACAAAACTCAGATTAGTACTGATTCACAAGGTTATTTTGAGTTTAAAAAAGAAAATGTAACTTCTTTTTTGATTACTCACGTCGGGTTTGTGACCAAAACAATTGTTGTGACTAATGCAAATTCAAAAAATTGTCTCCAAATCCTATTAGAGCCTGAGATTACAGAACTCCACGAAATTAAAGCGAATGCTATTCTGGCTTCGGGGATTTCAAAAAACACAGACGGATCATTTGAAATTAAACCTAAGAAATTTGGTATTCTGCCAGGACTTATTGAACCTGATGCTTTACAGACCATGCAGCAAATTCCCGGCGTAAACAGTATTGATGAAAGTGTGTCGAGCATAAATGTTCGCGGCGGCACGCACGATCAGAATTTGTTTTTATGGAACGGAATACGAATGTTTCAAACGGGACATTTTTTTGGTTTGATATCCGTTTTCAATCCTAATTTGGCACACACCATTTCGATTTATAAAAATGGAAGTTCGGCATTTTACGGAGAAAGTGTATCCAGTGTAGTAGCTATTTCTTCTACTCCTGAAACAACAGAAAAAAATGCTGTTAGTGCAGGAATCAATATGATTAATGCAGATATTTATGCAAAATACAATCTTTCTAAAAAGAGTTATATCGAAATTTCGGCACGTAAATCGATTACTGATTTTGTAGAAACGCCTACTTATAAAGAATATTTCAATAAAGTATTTCAAAACACGACCATTACCGATTTTTCAGATAAGCAAAATGTCAATTATCAAAGCGATAAAAAATTTGGCTTTTATGATGCCACACTAAAATATGCTCAAAAAATTGGAAATAAAGATCAAATCGTACTAGATTTAATTACCATAAAAGACAATCTGAAGGTCTTTCAAAGTGCGACTGTATACGACATAAACAAATCGGAAAACGATGTTTTACGGCAACAAAATTATGGCGGAAATTTGTCATGGAAAAGAAACTGGAACAGCTTCAATACCACTAAAATTAATATTTATAACTCCGCTTATGAACTTTTGGCCAGTCAAAAAACTACCGTTGGAAATCAAATCGTAATACAGGAAAATACGGTTAACAATAACGGAATTAATTTAGAGAATAACCATATCCTTAATTCTAAATTCAGCTTAAATGATGGGTATCAGTTCAATGAAATTGGCATTACGAATTTAGAACAGGTGAGCAATCCCAATTTCTTTCGTAAAGTAAAGGATGTCCTGAGAACCCATGCACTGATTGCAGAAGGAAAATACAACGATACAATTTCCAGAATATATTTTAAAGCAGGAACACGTATTAATTATATTGAAAAATTTAAAAAGTACATTGTAGAACCCCGAATTCAATTTAGCTATGGAATCAGCAAAAGTCTAAATCTAGAACTACTGGGCGAATTAAAAAGTCAAAATTCCCAACAAACTATAGATTTACAAAAAGATTATTTTGGTATTGAGAAAAGGCGTTGGATTATTTCAAACAACACCACAATTCCTATTCAAAAAAGCAGGCAGTTATCCTTAAATTTATTCTACAAAAAAAATGACTGGCTTGTTGATATGGAGAATTTTTATAAAAAAGTACTCGGAATTACAAGTTCCAGTCAGGGTTTTCAGAATCAATTAGAATTTGTTAAGACGACTGGGGATTATGAAATTTGGGGATCGGAAATTCTGGTTCAGAAAAAAATGAATCATTTTCTGACCTGGTTAAGTTATACTTATAATCATAACAATTATCATTTTTCTAATTATGAATATCCAAGTTTTCCAAACAATTTTGAGTTAATGCATACGGTTTCGTGGGCAGGAATTTATGAGAAAAACAATTTTAAAATTGCTTTGGGAACAAAATGGTCTTCCGGCCGGCCAAAAACATCTCCGGATCTCTCTCAAATTGATCTTTCAAATCCTGTATTGGTGTATAACAAACCAAATAATACTAATCTGCATATTTTTTCACAGGTTAATATTTCCTCTACTTACAAATGGGAAACTACCAATGGAATTCAATACAAATTAGGCCTGTCTATCTTAAATATCCTGAACAGGAAAAATGAAATCAGCGAATATTACAGAATAAGTTCCCTAACAAATTCTATAGAAGAAGTCGAAACATTCTCGCTGCAAAGAACTCCAAATGTGAGCTTTAGAGTTTCATTATAATCTTATTCCTCAAAGTTTTATAAAAAACACTGCCCTTCTTTTTACTTTTTTTTACAAAATAACAATTCTTTGGTAGGGTAATCTGCATCAAAGCTGTTTTACTATTGAATCTTATCAAAAGAATAGCAAAATGGCCCCATTAAACTACCTGATATTATTATATCAAAGTGACTTTCTTTATAACAGTTCCTAACAATAAAGTATTCGATTATTGTGCAGAATACTGATTAAAAGTAAGTATTACTTATTGGTAAATAATCATTACAACAAAATACTTTACCGGTGCTGTAAAGTATATCCCCTCTCATTTCCTAATAACTAAAATTAAAAATCATGAAATTAAAACAAATTAAATTCGCTTTAGTTGCACTTATAGCAACAACATTTTTCGTAAACTGCAGTAGCGACAATAGTGATACTCCTCCTGCTCCAACTCTCCCGGAACTAAAAACGGAAGTTAATCTTTCTACAAGTACAACACTAGGTACTTACCTTTCAGATAAAAGCGGCAGGTCTTTATATTTTTTCGCAACAGATGCAAACGGACAAGCGTCTTGTACAGGAGGATGTGAAGCTTTATGGCCCGCTTTTTTCGTTGATAATTTAACGGCAGATAAATTAGGTACCGGATTAACATTATCAGATTTTGCAACTATAACTACTACATCGGGTAAAAAACAACTAACCTACAAAGGTTGGCCCTTGTATCACTATGCACCGGTTTCCGGAGCCGATACTTATGGCAACGCGGGTACCAATACGCCAGAAGCTGCTGGTCAGACAACAGGAGACGGAGTTGGCGGCACTTGGTTTATCGCAAAACCGGATTATTCTATCATGCTTGTAAGAAGCCAGCTTGTAGGACACGATGGTAAAAACTACAAATCAGATTATACTGTTGGTGATGGTTTAACTACCTATTTTACAGATGCTAAAGGATTAACATTGTATACGTTTAAGAATGATAATTTTAAGAAAAACAATTTTACAAAAGCAGATTTTTCAAACAATGCTGTTTGGCCAATATATGAAACAGACAAAATTGTTGTTCCTTCTATTCTTGACAAATCTAAATTTAGTGTCATTACGGTTTTTGGTAAGTCACAATTGGTTTACAACGGTTGGCCTTTATACTATTTTGGACAAGATGCCAGCGTAAGAGGTTCCAATAAAGGGATTAGTTTTCCTAGTCCGGCTGTTTGGCCAGTACCTGTAAAAGATTCACCACTAGCAATATAACCAACATATTGTATTTCAAATTAGTTCAATACAGCATTGAACTAATTTGAATATAAAAAAAGAAAGGTTCCGGTATAACACTGCAAAATTTTAAATCCTAAAAATCCTATGAGTAAAACAAAAATCAAAATTTTGATATTGTTGTTAGTGATAAGTTTTGGTCCATATTATATCTATCAAAATATTTTATATAAAGATGCAAGAGACATCAATACTGAAAAATCACTATTGACGATTACTGCTAAAAATTTAGAAAAGGAATATACGCTGAATCCCACAAACGGTGATTCAAAATACTTAAACAAAACGATAGAAATTCAAGGAATAGTTTCAGAAGTTACTGATTCTTCTATGACCATAGATGGTACCGTATTTTGTAAAATGAATGAAAAAGCAAACAAGACTTTGATGAGCAAAAAAATCAATATAAAAGGAAGGTGCATTGGCTTTGATGATCTATTCGGAGTCGTAAAATTGGATCAATGCAGTATACAACAACAATAAATATGAGAAAAAAAATATTCGTAATAGCCAGTTTATTAATCTGCCTGTATAGCCATGCCCAGGAGGATTTGCTATCAAGCCTGGATTCAACACAAGTAGTTGATAAAAACGCAACAGCTACTTTTAAAGGGTTACAAATTATAACGCTACAATCGACAAAATTAGCGGCCAAAAAAGAACTTTATATTGTCATATCCCATCGTTTTGGGACTGTAAAAGGCGGGATTTCCGAGTTTTTTGGTTTTGACGATGCCACTACAAAAATTGGCGGAATTTACGGAATTACCGATTGGCTTTCTGTTAGTGCATCACATCATACTTTGCTAAAAATGAATGAAACATCATTAAAATACAGACTTATACGACAAAATGACGAGTTTCCTGTTGATATTGTGGGGTATAGTACAATAGATTTTAATAGTGGATTAAAAAAGGACGATTATCCTAAAATAGAATTCTCTGACCGGTTGACTTATGTAAACCAACTTCTTATCTCCAGAAAATTCTCTGATAAACTATCCCTGGAACTGGCGCCTTCCTTTATTCATAAAAATCTTTACAATCCGGATATAGAAAATGATAACCAATTTACTTTAGGTGCCGGCGGAAGATTAAAATTAACCAAAAGGCTTTCTCTTAATTTAGAATATGGTGCCAATTTTAATAAACCTAATTTTTATAACAACCCTTTATCTGTGGGACTGGATATAGAAACCGGAGGTCATATTTTTCAATTGCTGTTTACAAATTCGCAATCCATGACCGAAAGCGGTTACCTCACAAGTGCTGCCGGAGACTGGGGCAAAGGCGATTTTTTCTTTGGGTTTAATTTATATAGGGTTTTTTAAAAGTATAGAATATGAAAAAATACATTTACTTATCGGGCATTATCTTATCCTTATGCGGTTGTGAATCTACTACTTATGAAAGTCTGGAAGAACCAACTGTTATCGTGGGCAAAGTTACCTACAACACAAATGTCAAAGCCATAATTGATGAAAATTGCATTGGCTGTCATGCTTCGGGTGGATCACTTATACCTTTAGAAACGTATGATGAAGTTAAAGATGCATTATTAAATAAAAAACTATTAGACCGAATCCAGTTGCAAAACGGAACCGCAGGACAAATGCCAAAAGCAGGAAGGATGGCTCAGGATAAAATAAATACAATCCTGCAATGGAATACAGACGGATTATTAGAAAAATAAATCAATACTAAAAGAAATGAAAAGACAAATTGCACTGCTATTTTTGTTTGTTGGAATATTTCATGTTTCCGCTCAAAAATATGCAACAAAAACAGGAAGTTTAAAATTTGAAGCTTCTGCTGATTCTTTTGAAGAAGTAGCAGCGGAAAATAAAAATACATCCGCAATTTTAGAATCCTCTACGGGAGAAATTGCCGTATTAACGCTCATGAAAGGATTTCGGTTTAAAGTGGCTTTAATGGAAGAGCATTTTAATGAAAATTATGTAGAATCAGACAAATTCCCTAAGGCCACATTTAAGGGAAAAGTAGAAGATTTTGATGCATCTAAACTTTCATCTGCACCTAAAACAGTTAAGATTTCAGGAGATCTGACCTTGCACGGAAAAACAAAAAAAGTAACTGCAAATGCCAGAATTTCAAAATCTGATGATAAAATCACGATAACAGGAAATTTTGATGTAAAAGCGGAAGACTTTGAAATTGAAATACCAAAACTGGTCAGCAAAAAAATAGCTGATAAAATCAAAGTAAGTTTCAACCTCTTGCTCACAAAACTATAATTATAGAAAATCAGAATTGGTAAAAATAGTTTTTATTATTTAACCCCATTGGAAAATTTACAAACGCTTCGTTAATGAAATTCATCACTTAACTTAAAAAGCGATATGATAGCAATTTACCCAAATCTTGTATAAAGCCGTTTGTAAATTTTCCCGTAAGGGTTACCATGAACCAGTACCAGCTATTTTTAAAGATAAGATTATCCCTATTTAGCATCTTTAAAAATCATTTTAAGAGTCATTTGTGAAGGATTTAAAGAAAATTTCACTTTTAGTTGTTATTTTTGCCTTTTACCTCCCTTTCTAATGAATAATTCAAAAAATCCCTTACCAAATAATGAATCGGAACGTATAGCAGCATTAAAACGCTATAACATTCTGGATACCCTTCCTGAACATGCATTTGATGATGCGACAAAACTTGTCTCTTATATATGTGATGTCCCAATTGCGCATATTTCATTTATAGATGAAAACAGGCAGTGGTTTAAATCTGAAATTGGAATTGGATTATCAGAAGTATCACGTGAAATTAGTTTCTGCCAATATACCATTATGGAATCTGAAATGGTTGAAATAGGTGATACATATTTAAACGAACGATTTAAAAATGATCCAAATGTAATTGACGGGTTAAAGGTCAGATTCTATACCGGCATTCCGCTAACAACTCCTGATGGCTATAATATTGGAACAATATGCGCTATTGACCATGTTTCTAAAGAGCTGAATGAAAATCAGCGAAATGCGCTTTCAATTATTGCAAAGCACGTTATGAACCAATTGGAATTAAGAACAAAAAATATTGAATTAGCCGCACAGAAAAAACTTGTGCAGCGGGCGGTATTGGCAAAAGATAATTTTTTAGCCAATATGAGCCATGAGATCAGGACACCATTAAACGCCATAATTGGCTTTACAGACCTTTTGTCTCAAACAAATCTAAATACCATTCAGCGGGATTATGTTGATAGTGTACAAATTGCTCAGGAAAACCTATTATTAATAGTGAATGATATTCTGGATCTTTCAAAAATTGAATCGGGTAATCTGGCTATTGATGAGCAGCCATTTAATTTAAAAAATACCCTGAAACATATTTATGATTTATTAAAGGTAAAAGTACCTGCAGCAGTTGAATTCAATCTCTTTCTGGATGCTGATATGCCCGAAATTGTAATTGGTGACCAGGGAAGACTAAATCAAATACTCGTTAACCTTACCGGTAATGCCCTTAAGTTTACTGAAGAAGGTGAAGTGACTGTTTCTGTAAAAAAGTTTGCTGAAACAGAAGATTATTATTCGCTTAGATTCTCAGTAAAAGATACCGGAATAGGAATCCAGGAAGAAAAACTTAAACATATTTTTGAACGATTTACACAAGCAGAAGAAAGTACGACACGAAGATTTGGCGGTACTGGACTTGGCCTTAATATTGTAAAACAATTAGTTGAATTACAAAAGGGTAAAATTCATGTAAAAAGTAAACCAGGTCGTGGTTCTGAATTTTTCTTTGAACTTAAATATAAAAAAGCCGATTATGTTGAAAAAGTAAATGAACCCTTATCAGAATATAATTTTGGTAAACTCAGAATACTGCTTTGCGAAGACAATGTTTTAAACCAAAAACTGGTAAAAAATGTGATCTGTAACTTTGGCTTTCAATTAGACATTGCCGGAAATGGTGAAGCAGGAATAGAATTTTTATCCAAAAACAAATATGATTTGATATTAATGGACCTTCAGATGCCTGTTAAAGATGGGTATCAGACCACGCAATATATTAAAAATGAAATGAACTTAAACATTCCTATTATAGCTATGACAGCCCACTCTCTTGTAGGGGAACAGGAACGTTGTTTTAGTGAAGGAATGAATGCTTATGTACCAAAACCTTTTAAACAGGAAGTCCTTTTAGAAGCGATAAGAATTGCAATCAATAAAGACATTCACCTTAAACCGAAAAGAAAAGTAGATTTGTCTTTTTTAGAAGAGGTGTCTTGTGGTGATCCAAATTTTAAGCAGGATATGATTGATCTATTTTTAGAAAAAATTCCAAATGAAGTGACTTTGTTAGGCGAAGCAATTCATACTAATGACAATGATATGGTTAAGAGGCTTTCTCATAATCTAAAATCCAGTCTGGACATATTCATGCTGAAAGATCTTAGTGCTTATTTGTCTATTGTTGAGGAAGAAGCGAAACTTGGTCATTTTAGTACCGAAACCATAGACAAGATCAGTATCCTGCATACTGAAATCGTTGAAGTTGTTAAGATTTTAAGGGAACTGAGATAAAAGATCCATACAAAGAAATTATTTTGTACAATCTCTTAAACAAAAAAAAGACTGCCAAAAAGTGATTTTCAAGCAGTCTTTTGATAATTCATTGATATCTAAAGTATAAGGTATACTAATCTAATTCTGCCCTTGAAAACAAATCGAGAATTAATGTTTTGTTTTCACAAGCTTCTTTAAATGATAAAATAAATGTTTTCAATGCTGCTGTATCAGAAGAATAGGCACAAAACATACTTCCCTCAGGATCAAATTTAACAACATCTATAAGTTCAGGCTTTTGTTCCTCTAAAAAAACCTGAGCTAAAGAAGCCCAGTCATATCCGTTTCCTTCAAAGCCTTCCTCTTCCCTTGTCTCAAAAATTTCAGTTTTATATTCTCCTACATATAAACATACCGAAACACTATTTTCATGTTCTGTCCAAAAAAAAGGGGCAATTATTGTTTCAAAATTATTAAGTTCCATAAAAATTTAAATTTTATCCAGTTCAGAAAACAATGTATCTGCTGATGCTTTAATACCATCCCTAAAACTTGCCGGTATCTTTTTTCCGGATCTTTCAAACCAGGCATAGAAAGTGTCTTTTATTTGACTTCTATTTAATTTTGCTACCCTTCTATTTGCCATTTCAGGATATTTTTTACTCAAATACACAAAAACATCAATATGAACCAACAAGGGCTGACAGGCCTCATCAGCAGTTCTGAGCCACTCTTCGACTTCTAAAATCTGTTCAATTGCTGTATTAAAATAAAGTGCTGGCTCTAAATCAGCCATTTGATTTCCTTCTGGTGCTGTACTGTAAACTTTCATCTATTATAAATTATTAATGACATTTAAATCTTAATCCCTCCACTTTTCTTGGAGAATCTAACTTAGGTATATCTCCTGTATATTTTCTTCCCGGAACATCAATATCTCTTCCTCGGTTTTTATTGAGCAATCCTGATTTACTTAGTTTATCTTCTATCGAATCTGTCACTTTGTAACTACGACGTCTATCTTCCAATCTATCTCTAATTAATGTTGCTTCCATTGTTCTTGCCTGATCGTGATCTAGATTTTCAGCTAAAACTTCCATCGAAGCAAAATCTTTAGGAGCTGTCGTTTTTGTACCATTAATATGTTCCTGACCCCTCTGCAGTGCAGTTCTTTCTGTTATTCCATAATATATAACTTCACCTTTATCGTTAAGCAGCTGATATACTAATTCAGATAAGCCAAAAATATCTACCCAACTATTGCTATCATGAACATACGCATAAAGTGCATTTCCTCCAAAAATACGAATTGGATCTTGTGATAAATACAATCCTGTATCTGGATTATAGTATCTAAACCTATTATAATACAAAGATGTTTCAACATCCTCATATTGACCTAATTGCCTAAAAGGTATAAAATGTCTGTCTCCTTTTAAGTTTCTTAGATCTCCATAAATATCATAATCAGTCTCCCAAACTAAGTTTCCTAGCGAATCATAGGATTGAACTGGTCTGCCAATATAATCATTTATGATACTGTATTTTTCCTCTCCAACTATCTTGGCACTTGGTACAAAATTTCCTCCCTCATAAACCCAGGTAACCAGATTATCAATCGGTTCTGGTTTATCGTAAACCAAATCATCCCCATTAACGACAAGTTTTGGTCTTTCTTTCAGATCGTATTTCCATTCGTGAATAAGAACATTTGCATCCCAAACATAACGATTTATTTTTTGGTTTGCAATTTTTGCGGTACGTCTTCGTAAAGCATCATATTCAAAACTTATTATTTTCCCATCTGGGTTAGTTACGCTTTCGAGCATTCCGTTAGCCAGCCAGGTATAAGTTGTATCCCCTCTTTGCCACTGTTCATGTTCTTGCTGTAATCTTGTTTCTTCGGTTGTATTACCAGCAAGTTTATCGATCCAGTTCGTTGCTGCTTCGAATTTTAAAGGCTGGTTTATGTCTCTTGGGCTTTTATGTACTAAATTCCCCTGTTCATCATATTTGTAATAGTATTTTTCATCTTGCTGAAGCTTTCCTCCTTTACCGTATTTACGGTCAGTGCGATCCTGGGTTTTGTATAAATTACCTACTGCATCGGGAGTTTTATACAATTCTTCTTTTCCATCATAATTCGCTTTTGCGAGGTTGCCAAAGTCATCATAATCAAAATAAGTCATGCTTGATGTCATCTGGTTTACAGCACTTCTTAGTTGTTGATTGGTATCCCAATTGTAGTAACGGGAACCGGTACGTTTACCATTTGCAAATACTTCCTGTTCTTTTTGCCTTCCACTACTGTTATAGCTGGTTTTTATATGTAATCCTCCCGTTGCGTAACGCTCTATTTCTCTGCCTAAGTCATCTCTTTTTAACGTAGTTTCCCAAGCCTGGTGTTGCTCTTTAAGTTCGGCACTTTGTGCTTCTATGCGTTCTAATTCACCTTTTTGGTTGTAATGCGTTTTTATATCAGCTCCAATATTGCTGCTTATATTCGTACGCTGTCCCAGAGCATTATAAGTTGATGTAAGAATTATTCCCTTTTCATTGGTATCAAGCTGTTGTTTTTGTATTTCTTTTATAACACGTCCTACGGCATCACGCTCAAGATAGATATTTACATTTTGGTTAGTAGCCTCTATTAGTTGTCCGTTTTTATTGTAAGTATAGATCTCCCAGGTACCATCATGGTAATTGGCTCTGGTGATACGACCTAAAGCATCCTGCTCGTATTCGGTAAATTTTCCATTTCCGTGATCTATTCGTGTTACTTCACCGGCAAGGTTGCGCTTGTATTTTTTTACAATACCGTCAAAAGCAGTTTCTTTTACAATATACCCGGCTTTGTTGCGAACAAAATAATAGGCTTCGTTATCTTCATTTTTAATCCCTACGAGCTGCTCCATCTTGTCGTAGTCAAAACGTACTTTTACACCGTTTTGTTCTCGTGTAGAAAGGCTTCCGAGTGGAGTATAACTAAATTTAATATTATTTTTTGAATCTTTTAAAACCGTTACATCATCATAATTGTCATAAGTAAATTCGATAACATTACTGTCTTTCTCTACAATTTGCTGTACCCTGTCGAGTGCATCGTAGGTAAAATAATCTGCCATTTGCATTGGCGTATAAATTGCCTTGACGCGGCTGCGATAATCATATTCCCATGATTTTAGTTTTTGGTCATTTTCGCGCCATTCTATCAGGTTATAGCTATGGTCATAAACCAATTCAAGTTCGTTACTGTTTTTGGCAACAGTAGCCAATAATCCGTTTGCATAATAGCTAAAATGAGTACTGGTTTTATCCGGTGCAATAATGGTTTTAAGCTGGTGAGGCTTTTGTTCTTTATACAAGTAGATTGTTTTATTTCCTTCCGGATCAATGGCTATTGATGGGCGGTTTTCATCATCATAAATCATCATTTCTTCTGTACCGTCCGGATAAGTAGTACTGATTTTATTCCCCATATCATCGTAACTGAATCCCATGATACGCCCTTCCTGATCTATCTCGCGATACAATTCCATAAACTCGGTATAGTCATAAAAAACACTATTTCCCATAGGGTCTTTTATCTGTGTAACAAGCTGACTTGGTTCGTAATAATATGTGGTTACGGCTCCGTTTGCATCTGTTACGAGATTATAACCTTCCTGTGGATGGTATTCCAGCCAGCCCTCCTGCCAGCCTCCATCGCCCCAAGTGTGTACGCAACGATTTTTAGAGTCATATTCCCAATAAAAAGTTTGTCCGTTACGATCTGTTTTACTGACCATCAGGTGATTCTGATATGCTATAACGGTTGGTTTTTGCAGCGCATCAATAATGGCGACCATATTATAGTCTTCATCATATTCGTAGGCTACCAAAAGTTCCTCCTGCTCCGGGGTTATAAGTTCCAGTTTTTGAATAAATCCGTTTTGGGTACTTACTTTTATAGTTCTTCCTGCGGCATCGATGATTTTATTTAAGCGATATCCTGTAAATTCAAATATGATACAAAGTCCGTCAGGGTTGGTAATTTGTGTAAGCTGGTATTTCTTGCCATCAAATAGGGTAAAATCATAGAAAAGTTTGCTTTTATGATCATAAGCCTGATAACCATCCGGAGTTCTTTTGAGGGTTGTTTTTTCCTGGCGAAGATAAAATTCTTCTTCGGGCATGAGTGCAGGAAAAGCTACAATTCTTCCATCCTCCATACGAAGCCCTAAGGCATCGTCTTCTGGATATAACTCTACAGCCCTATCATATACACAATGTACGCCATGACCGAGCCATCCTACATATTGGGAATCTGAATACCAGCTGCGCTCCCAATTAAGTGTAATGGGGCTCGCAATATCAAAATCGCTTCCTTCATAAATAACGGCTCCATTGATTAAGTTGACAGGTTCGAATCCTGCTTTACACAGTAACTTACTAAGTTTATTAGGCCCAATAGCGCCTTTAAGAAACTTATTGAATGCTTTTTTACCAAGCTTCATTAAAGTACTAAAACCAATACTTGCTAATAAACCTGTAAGCATTCCTCCCCAATCGGGAGGATATGGACCTCCAACCATTACGGGTTTTCCAGTAGGAATAGGCAAGGAAAATGAAGTTGGGGCAAAAAGGGTTGGGGCAAATGGTAACATTTTCTTGCCTATTTTTGTTTTTCCTATGGACATTGATAAAGGGATGCCGATATCGTTACAGGTCATCAGCATATGTCCTTTGGGACTCATTCTCGTACTATCTGAGAAAACGGTTTGTGAAGCAAAAAAATTCATGCTTTCATGACCGATAATGGGTGTCATAAGCCATGGCGGTGTAAACAGCGGAATATGTACGAGTGGAATTATAATCCCGCTGGTATCTGAGTTTCCGCGTTTAAAACCATTTACATGCACACTTGTACCTAAAAACGGAACATAATCAAAAGGATCCATGACAATACCTATATACGGATGAAACGGATTAAACGGCGGTAAGGTGGTAAAATGGATGTCTATACCTACCACAATGGTCAAATGATTATCGGTTAATAACATAATTAATAAGTGTTGCTTAATTGATATTCCTCTTGTATCTGTTTTGCAATTTGTTTTGGATTATCTTTCCAGTTTTCTCCAAAAATGGTTACCATTCTATTCGCAATAGCTTCTTTTTCTGCATAATCTATTTTGGGATCATTCTCTAAATAGCTGTTGGCTATAAAGGTGAAATTGATTATTTTGAGGGTCGTATCCGTCAAAGCATATCCGTACTCAAATGCATTGTTTAAAATTTCAGAATATTGTCCGTCTCTCTTTTTTGCAGCCAGTAATAATGCATAATTATATCCGTTAATGACTTGCGTTTCCTGTTGTATTTCCTTCGCAATTTCTACTTGTTTTAAGAAATAACTTATCGCTAAATCCGTATTTCCGGTAATGCTGTAATGAGAACCTTTATATACTAATAATTGCATTAAAATTCCTGCGATATCTTCTTTATCTTTATAAAATGGAGTTGTTATTTTTATTCCCTTATCCAGTAATTGATGAATAAGTTCTTTTTCGTCTTTAAACTGAAATAAAAAACTGGCATAAATAAGATAAGATGAAGCCCAGAAGCTGGTTTCTCCTGTACTCTTACTAATATCAATAAGTTCATTACCCAGTTTTTTTACTTTCTGCTGTTTTTTGTCTTTTGCCGCTTCACCAATTTCAAACAGGCATTTTCTATAACGTACCTGTGGATCGTTAGGGTTTCCTTGTGTAGCAATTTCTTTATAAGCCTTATTAATGTCCTGATTTGGAATTTCTATGATAATTCCTTTTTCTTTTACGGAATCAATCATTTTATGGTACAGCTTTCTTTCCTGATAATCCAGAAATAAAAATCCAATATCTTCCGGTAACAAGGCTGCAAGTTCTTTTATGCTCTCAATCAACAGATCCGGGTCGCTTGCCTTTTTAACTAAAAAACTAATGATAAGCAGATTATCTGTTTTTGCTTCAAATTTCTTAAAGCTGATGAGCATTTTGATGTAAAAATCTTTAAGATTTTCGATGCTTAGCTGGTCAATTTCCGGCAATATTTCTTTAAAGCTGCTAAAGTCTTTCCAATTCCAATTCGGATTTTTTTTCAGGTCTTCTTCAAAAGCCAGAATCCATTGTTCTATAATAGTCGTGTAAAAATCTTTTTTATCATAAAAATCTATACCAAAAGCTACAAACGAATCTGTCGATCTTCCATATTCTGAACATTCTAACCGAATAAAAGCATCTAACAAGGGAAAATCATCAGTAGAACAAACCATACTGAATATTTTTGCTTTCGGTTTGTCTTTTCTGGTTTTGTTCCAAATTTTTTGAATGTTTTCGACTCTTACAGCAATAGGATTGTGAGCGTTATTCATTTTGGTTTTTAGTTTAAATTTACAACTCCTCCTTTAACATTAGTCATTGTTTTACCGTCTATATCAACAACTTTTCCTTCTGCCAAAATGGTATTCTTGCCTTTTATATTAATGCTTGGAGCTTCATCAGTAATTTGTGTATCACTTTTTACCGTAACTTCATCAGTACCTGTAACAACAATTTTCTTACTGTCTACATTTACTTCGTTTATACCACTTATATTCACTTTTTCATCTGCAATAAGATTTATCTCTTTAGATTGTAAGTCTATCTTATTTGGTGCATACAGAGTCATTGTTCCGTCTCCGTTAAGCATTACCATATTGCCACTTGGGTCTGTTGCCGTAAAAGTGTTTTTTTCTTCGTCAAGAACAAGCGAAGTGCCGCCTCTTGTGGCAAAGCTTCTTTTGTTGTTGTCCTTTCCACCCCCGCCTCCGCTTTTTCCGTGAAATACACTTCCAAGAATAAAGGGTCTGTTAGGATCACCATAACGAAAATGCACCATTACATGATCTCCTACATCTGGTATAAATACCATTCCGCGATTGGTCCCTACTTTATCACTACTTCCTGCATCCGGTGTCATAACGCGAAGCCAGGCTGTCTTCATTGGTGTACCTTGCTGCCAAAGCATTTGCACTCTGATTCTTCCAATGTTTTTTGGATCGGTGTTGCTTTCTACAACGGCTTGTTGTGTTTGGGCAATTGGATAAGCAACATCCGGTTCCGGCAAGCTTAATACTTTTGAAGGTATGGCTCTGAAATTGTTTTCATACTCTCCTAAATGTGTCGCATAATGGCTGATTTCTGTAATGATATACGAACCAACTTCTTGCGTAACCATACTTGCATTTTCTAAAACGCTGGATTGTATATTGACTATACTTCCTATTTTTAGTTTTGAATTTTTTGTAGTTGCTGAAACAAAATTGGTATCAGCAGCAGCACTTTCCTGTTTCTTTTTCAGGAAAGATTCTAAAATCAAATCATCTCCTGTACTTACTATACCGTGTGTGTAAGCTGGTGTCGCAAACACATCTTTTGAACTTGCAAATGCCTCGTTACCTAATTTTGGCAAGCCTCCTACTGTATCTTTAGATTTTGCAGTATAGCGTTTATCAGCGCCTTCATTATAGGTAAAAGCACTAAATTTGTTAGGCACGGCCTGTACTGATATTTTTAATTTTGAAATATCACTATTGTAGGTTAACGATACAGGACTATCAAAGCTTTTAGGTTTACCGAAGATTAATTTTTCTCCATCATAATACAGCCACTCATTGTATTGTTTTGCCAATCGCTGAATAAACTGAAAATCTGTTTCAAGATATTGATTCTGGTAATCCATCTTGGCAGTATATTCAGGATTTATATCGTTTTGCAATTGCTCTCCTGCACCATTTTTCACTACTTCTTTTACAATATCTTTTAAGGATAGTTCTTCCCAGGAATGTAATTTTTCACCGGACTCTAATAGTATGGTCTTAGAATACCCGGAAACTATAATGTAATTACCTGAATGTCCCATTTCCTGATCAAAATCGATGTTGGTCACTACGCCCAAAAAGTTATTCTTTTCTTCCAGCACTATATGCACCACTTTGCCCAACCATGCCTGGGCATTTTCAAGCGTATATGCCAAAGGGCTCTCAACAACAGCATGCGGGACAAGAATTTCAAATCGATGATGATCGTTTATTACCTGTACCAACTCAATGCTGGTAAAATGACTTATTTTTTTAGAATCAATTCCAAAAATTATTGTTGGTGGTGTCATAGTTTATTATTTTGTATTAGTAGCTGCTTAAGGAATATTATTGTTGTTGGCATTTAAAAACTTCGATAACGCTTCATTACTATCAAGCATTTCAGGTCTTAAATCTAATTCTTTAGTCCCTTGATGTGTTATTAAACCTTTACCGATTTTATAATAATGAACGGTCGTTTTTCCTTCATAATTCAAGCTGTTTGCACTGATAATTATGTTGTTTTTTTCATTAAAATAAAAAGAATTAATAGCTGTCGTAAGGATATCGGACGTCTCTTTAAACTGATAGTTAATTTCTTTTTTATTTTTTAAATCAATTGCAATTAAGTTTATTCTGTTATTTACTTCGTTTAGGGGCAATAAAAGAATATGATTGTCTGTGATATAACAATCTTTGGATTTATCATTTACAATTAAACCGTTTACAGGAAATGCCTGATCGGATCGATTTAGATATCCTATTTTTATAATATTGTTTTTGCCCTGGTCAACATAAATACTATCATTGTAATACTTAATCGTATATAAAACGCCTTCTTTGTCTTTAACTTCTAAGCTGTTATTTTCAAATTTTTCCTGTTTATTTTTGATTGGATTATTTGAAATCGCATTTTCTTTGTTTTTTGAATTACATCCGGAAAAAACAAAAACAGTTAAAATTATTATTAGTTTTAAAAAGCTAGTTAATTTCATTTGAAATAGAATTAAATTTTTCGTTCTGGCTAATAAGTACTCTTTTTTCGTCCTCTAGTTTAATTTTTACAGGATCTGTGAATAAAAGGGAATTGTTTGTTAAAAGGGTATTTATTTCTTTTAATCGTTCCTTATTAACTTCTAACTGATAGTCTAAACTATTTTTGAAACGTTTTTTCACATCACCAATCTGTTTCAAAAGGTGTTCTCCATAATGGTTTTTACCTGCACTGTCCATATCGGCATTATAGGTATATTTTCCACCGTGTCTTTCTTTATCTGTTGGATAATATTTTCCTGTATTAAAGGCCTGGTCAATATCATCTGAGGTTATGGTGTCTTTTGTTATTATGGTAGAAAAATAACTCCAGTTTTTATTTATTTTGTTGAAATAATCGGTCAAAGCACCCTGATAACCTCCCAGGGTAGAATAGTCTTTAACAGAACCGTGACTAGTACTTCTTTTAGAGGGTTTCCCCATTACTCCAAATAAATTATAATCATCGTTTTTTATGGCAGATGCTCCATATCCGCTTTCTAAACTTGCCTGCGCCAATACTAATAATGCACCTTTTGAAGATGCCCCTTTTCCTTTGGCAAATTCATAGATTTCAACAGCAATTGTTGTCAAAAACTGATGATGAACAGGTTTTTCTTTTTTAGGCGGAGAAGCTAAATTTCTGGATTTAACATCCTCTGCTACGCGATAGCCTTGTGTACTTCTTCTTTGCATCATCGCACCCAGTTTATCTGTATTTTCCCATTGACCGGTTTGCCGATTGTATTGAGGAGCCTTAACTCCTAATGAACTGGCATTTTTGTGTTTTCCTGAGGATGAAGATTTAGCCATGGAATAATTTATTAGTTTGATAGAAGTCAATACTCATAAAATAAGATCTTTTTAAGATCTATCCTGAAAGTTATTTTTTCATAGTATCGTTGAAGCGATTGGTTTTATTTAATTGCAGGATATCAAAAAAAATTCTTAGTTAGAATTATTTTAATATAAAACCTTGTAGAAAAAGTATGTTGGACATACTTTATATTTCTATGCAAAAAGAAGAAAAATGGCCAAACCACGGTAGTAATAACCCTAAAAGTAAACTAAATAAAAAAGTTTTATTTAAGTCTTAAATAAACAGAGCCGTTAAAGTCAATGGTAAAAAACAATCAAGATCTTCTTTGTCTTTATAGAAACAAAGACAAGTTCAATATTGTCAATAATTATTTTCTCAAAAACATTATGATATATAGAAACAAGAAGCGGTAAAATACCGCTCCTTGCCTATGAGGAAAAATTAAATTTTAGCCCAATTGTTATCTAATGTAGCATTACCTAATGTAATTTTCTCTGCTGAGAAAGTAATCTCAGTAGTCATTGGAGTTTCGGCCAAAGCATCTAACTGCTCGCTGAAGAATACAATAAAAGCATTTTCAAAAGAAAGTTCTTTCATTACTTGTTCAGAATCAGCTTTAAAATATTTTACTTTTCCGCTTACCGGTTTGTGCTGACTGTTTACTGCCTGTTCAATAACAGTAGTGTTGTCTGTAGATTTTAATCTTAAGTTTAATCTACCTCCTTTAATCTCAGATGAAACAGCTCCTTTACCGTCAGTATGTCTTAACATATCAACTTTTGAAAATAATACTTGGTACTCGTTTCCTTCGAATTCTAAAATTGCTTTAAATGCCATAATAAAAATAATTAAGTTGTTAAAAAATGTTTTTTTTAGAATCCTCTTTTATTTTGTATGACTAGTATTAACAAAAAAAAGAGGTATTCTACATGATTTTAGAATACCTCTTTTTTGTACTAATGTACTTTTTTTGAATTGCTTCTTGTAGGAAGATGAGGGTGATTCGCAATCAATAATTTGTACGAATATACAAATACATTTTAAATAAACAAGTCTATTCGTAATATTTTTCATCAAAAAAGGCAAAATATTTCCTCCAGACGCACTTAAAATATGTAAGAATACTGTATTTACTGGGGTTGCCGAAAATTAGATGATTTTTTAAATCTCAAATATTTGTTTAAAAAATATCGTGTTTGTCTGTTTCTTACTTCTTCAATAATTTTTTTATGAATTTATCCAGTTCCTGGGATTCATAAAAATCAAAACAATTACAAAAAATAATATTTTTATCTCCTGTCTCAAAGTGTAAATTATTTTTTTGAGAATAATAGTTCGAAGTTTTTAATACTGTGTAATCTATTATATTTTTGATAAGGTTACTCTCTTCAATAAAATTACCTCTTACAGAAAACTGGACTGTAGAAGCATCATTTAACTTATTATAAAAGATTGAATCAATTTTGCTGTAGTTTAAAATCACACATTGATTAAAAGCATATTTTTTTATTTCTGTGACTTTACTCTGGCCTATTATTTTCGCGGGAATTAATAGCACGATTAAAATACATTCAGCCTTTTTTATTCTAATTCCCATGCTTTTATTTTATCTGTTTTAATCTTGTAGTACTCTCTCTTTTTGGAGAATGGAATAGGATCTTTATTAATTGAATTTCATGTCCGGGATAGATTCGTTATTCATTGAAATTCATTTCTTTCTATTTTTAATAACTTGAGAGCTTGTTCCAGATTTTTAGGCTTTTGCGTAGCATCTAAAAGTTTCAGTTTAGATTGATACTTTAAGAAATAAGATGTTTTTACTATTGAGTTTTGAGTCGAGTTACCCGATATCGAATCAAATAAAGTTTTTTTATTTTTATAAAGTTCTTCACTAGAACTGCTACGTTCATTTTTTCCATCGTTAATAGAATATTCAACATAAGTATTATTTTCTTTGACAAATACTTTATTATATCTATTGTTCCCTGAAATACTTTTCAATTGACCATTTTTTCTATATGTATAATCTATTTTATATTCGAAAAATTGATCATCTGTCTGATAATTTCTATTTTTAATTTTTGCAGAGATAATTTTATAGGAGTTATTTTCTTTTTGGTTTCTCCAATTTTTATTCAATGGTTCAAGTGATTGAGAATAATCACCATACCCATCTTTTAAAAAAAATGCTAAATCCAAAACTGAATTTTCTATTAATATTTTTTGTTTTAAAAATTTATAATATTCATTATTTACAGTATAAATATCATTATCAACTCTTATAACATTATTTTTATCAAAAATGACTTTTATATCCTCTTCGGATTCAGAACATTTAAAAACAACTGAATTATTGTTTTTGTTTTTAACCCAATAGGAAAATATTTGTGGCTTTTCTGTCAAGTCCGAATTTAATTGATAAACAGTTATAGTATCATTACTTTTTGGAAAAACACCTACAAAATCTCTAATATCTTTCTCCTCATCATTACCAGTCCCTTTATCAACATAAATCTCTTTTACAAAAGCTAATGTATAATCTGAATTATTTTTTTCAGGATTCGAAATACAAAAAGATAATGTAAGACAGCTTACAATTATTAAAAGAACCATTTTTTTCATAATCATTTTTTGAAGCAGTTTCACTGACTAGTATTCCTATCGTTTTTTTCAGAAAAACACTTTTCGCAGCAGTTGATATAGTTCTTTTAAAAGCTGTACTTATTTCTTTTAAAAACAACAAGGTTCTGTTTTATTAAACAGACAATACGGAAAACGAACATCGACTGAATCTTTTAAAGTATATGTTTTCATACTCTCTATTGATCCATTTTTATTATAATATTTCCATTTTCCAAATTTGAAATTATTTTTTACTTCACCTTCAGATTTCAAAATCGGCATTGTTATAACTCCAGTACTTTCTGTATTTTTGGGATAATGGTAATCTATAAAATGGCTATTCCCTTTTAGCAATCCATTTTTTACTTCAGATATTGCTTTTATATTGCCTTCTTTATCATAATAATAACTTTTTCCTGATGGTATAGGATCATTAATAATTTGAATTTCGTGTCTTTCAATAAACCCGTTATTTATATGTATAAACTGAATCGTTGTTTCATCCTGGAATACTAATCTCATATTTTTAATAACTCCATTTTTACAAGCTAATTTTCCTGATTTGAAAAAAAAATCTTTTTTAAACTGCTCTATCGAATTATATCCTGACAGATTTATATTAGAAAATTTATACACGTCTAAATTATCGCATGTATCCAGTTTATATTCTTTTCTATAAATAAGCTTACCGTTATCCCATTTTTCTTTTTTTATTATTTTTCCATTCTTGTTATAATACGTCCAGAATCCTTGATATTTTCCCTCCAAAAATTCACCTTTTGCACATGTATACTGAATTAAATTTTGATTATCTCCTATTGATGAATAATAGGTAAAGAGCTCTATTTTTCCATCGATTATACTACATTTACCATCAATATTCCAACAATATAAATTGTCTCCATTTTGTTTTAACTCTCCTAAGCTTAATATAAGATATCCTTTTTGTACATTTTGAATTGGCTTTGTATTATTTAATTCCTTGCCGGGTTTTGGCGGTTTTTCAAGCTTCTGTTGAGCATAACAGGAATTAAAAATAAATATTAATATAAATAATACTGATTTGATATAACTATTTATTTTCACTTGTAATGTAGTGTTGTTTATTGTGGTCAAAAATTGTCTTGTATGTTAGTATAGGATATTTTAAAAGCTGTACTTATTTCTTTTAAAAACAACAAGGTTCTTTTTTATTGAACAGACAATACGGAAAACGAACATCTACTGAATCTTTTAAAGTATATATTTTCATACTCTCTATTGATCCATTTTTATTATAATATTTCCATTCTCCAAATTTTAAATTATTCTTAACCTCCCCTTCTTCTTTTAAAATTTCTTTCGAATAATCCTGAGTCGTACTATTCCATTCACCATAATAATAGTTTTTCAAAATACCATTTCCTTTTAAAAGAAAAACATTTTGTTTAATAAAATCATAACGTATATCTCCTTCATTATTATATGAAACCGCATACATACTAGGACGGGGATTATTATTTACATTTATTGTGTAGCCCGTTGGTTTTCCCTTGATAATATAAACTATATAATCAATATCCTCATTTGAGCGATAAAAAATTTGAAGGCTATCAATTTTATTTTTTTTATAATATAGTACTCCATTCCTCATACTATACTGTTTTTTAACGACTTCAAGGCTTTTGGAATGCTTAAAATCGTAGTTTACGATTGTGGCTATGTTATTATCATTATACCAATTATCTGTTTTTTTAAATTTGATTCCTGAATCTCCTCCAGATGTTTTATAGTCCGGTTTTGAAATAGATATCGAAACTGGTTTTTGAGGTATCTGTTTTTCTTGCCCAATACAAGTTGCAAACAATAAAATAGTTATAATTATTGAAAATAGTTTTTTCATTTTGAAAAAGATTAATGATAATAAGTTTTTGTTTCATCTTGTATAATTTAACTCCCGTTTTATAACAAAAGATAACAGATTCCCAATAATCACTATCCTTCTTATTTCTTCAATAATGTCTTTATAAATTTATCCAGTCCTTTGGATTCATAAAATTCAAGACACATACTAGTAATTGTATTACTACCGCCGCTTTCAGAATAATATGGACTTTCAATCAAATAAAAACCACCGGTTATTTTCTCTGTAAAACTTCTAATTTTTTCGCTGTCATGCTCTGTAATTTTACCCAATTCAATAAATTCATTACTTGACTTATCACTTATCTGAAATTTATCACTTAAGTATTTTTCATCAAATCTCACATTATTAATATAAATACAATTGCAATAGGCATACTTCTTAATATATTTTAGTTTAGCATCTACTGTTTGAGCAGAACTCATAATACTAAATAAAAAAATATTTATATAAAAAAATAACTTTATTATTTTAGTTCCCATAATCTTAATCTATTTGTTTGCACTAAATCTAATTCACCATTCTTTTTCTTTATTGGATAAATCATACTAAAATAATATTTATCATTTGTGGGATCATCATGCTCTGCTCCGCCAGGATAAATTAAATGATTCCCATCCCATAGAGTAAAATGACCTGAAGCATCGTTCCAACCTGAAACATCAAATGTAATTATCCCTTTCGTCTTATTTAACCTCTCCCAATCTATTTCTAAAATTTTCTTTTTATTACTTTTTATTTGTTGCCATTCTAAAAGAGTTAACCCTGTTTTTTTCTTATGTTCATTTGGCATTTGAATTTTATCCAATTTAATATCAATTTCTGGAGTCCCCAAATGATCTACTAAATACGGCGCTAATTCACGAACCCTATACCAGTAATTTAATTTGTCTTTTCCTATATGAACACCACCATTTACTTTTTCAGCCCTATACTTGGAATTATTATATGGTAATTTAAATCCACTATAATTTAGTCCCTTACTCATTCTGAAAGCACAAGTATTCTCCCAAGCACTGTTTTTCTTAAGCATTTCAGATAAACCATTACCTATATCATCATATAATGTAATTACGTCTACTGATGTATCAGGATAATTCTTTATCATATCATCCCACTTTGGTCTAGTAGCTGTTATTGTTTTCGCCTGGACACCTCCGGAACCAGCTACAATAACTCGTTGCATTAATTCTATTGGAATTATTTTTTCAAAATCCATACTTTATTTTTTATACTTGCTTTATATCCGTTTATATTACTCCTTATCATCATTTCCTAACAAATTCAGAGTGTAGTCTTTTAATACTTTTTCAAAAATTACAATATTACTTTTGCCAACTGTTTTCGTGAGATTTAATTCTTTCAAATCGTCTGTTAATGGTTCCCCATCTTCACTTTTTATGCATACCGCAACACTTTCTCCTTCTTTATAGTTAATAGTTTTTACAACCAAATTCATGTCTACATAAAATCTAGACTTATTAGATAATTTTGTATTTCCATACGTCCAGTGCATCTCTACAATTCTTTTTTCCAGATCAGGCACAGGCGCACCCGTAGTCTCAATTTTTTCAACCTCATTGCGTTGTGCAGAATCTGTAATTTTAACATCAATACCTCCATAAGTGCATTTTATAGTACTTTTAAGAAGCAACGGAAATTTGTCCTGAAAATATACTGTTCCCACATCTTTCCAGTCGGCAAGTTTCATTACTGAGGCACACGGACTGGCACTATTAGGACTTTTTTTGCAATTGCCTTTAAAAATTAGGCTCTTTTTGTCTTTCTCAACAATCGTAGCTACTTTTTTATCTTGTATTGTGGGTGTGTCATAATTTACCTTTAGGTCGCCTTCCGGAACGGTGCACAAGTCGCATTTAAGTTTGGCTCCGTTAATTACAAATTTTAAACCATCCTCAGCCTCTTCTTTTTCCTCGCGTTCTTTTCGTTTTAAAGTATTATCTGGTTTTGCCATTAAAGTGATGTTTTATTAATGTTATACAAAATGGTCGATTTTTCTTTTTCTATTTCTAATGTTGCCAATTCTATTTGATTTTCTCTATATTCCATAGTGCCATCATATTTTATAAAATTGGTTTCTTCTGTATGCTCAACAGGTTTTCCTGTTATTAAATAAGTATCTAATTTTTCATCTTTTGGATAAAAGTGCTCTGCCATTACTATATTTCCGCAATCTATTATTTTTCTTTGTCGCTTGACAGCATACGTGTTTCTGTATAAACTTGAAAAATATAAACCAAACATTTTATAATCAGAAAAAAAGGATATCAGCTTTTGTTCTTCTTTTAATGAATTACTAATATCCTGCATATATGATTCTGCAACAAAACCTATATTATCTATGGCAAGTTTTGCACGAATAGTTTCCCATCGTTTTCCCAGTTCCTCAAAATTTAATATTTTGATTATTTTGCCATATTCATTTATTTCCAATTCAATTTCGTCAAAAGCAGCTCCTATTCTTTTCAGGAAAATAATATTTTCTATAGAGACATTGCTTGTGATTTCGATCTCAGAAAGAAATAGCTGGAACAACATATCGTTTCCGTTGTGTTTGTACCTTGTAATCGCAATTTTTCTTGTATAACTTATTTTTTTTATCTTTTTAGGGTTCGAAAAATCTGTTGTTACAGTTTCAAATATAAAATCATTTATTTTATCAGGTTCAGGCAGTATAACATGGTAATCTAAATAATTCATACTTTAATGTATTTGCCTTTTTCTGCCTTCGTTAGGCTGCATACCAAACCAGTCTCTCGTTGAAGACCAATGCAGGTACTCATTCCTTAATTTTCTCAACATTGTCTGCGAATTATATCCTATAACAGTAACTCCGGGTATATCTATGGTTCTCATCTCGGGTTCTTTTACAGCAACTTCCTGAGGTACTTTAAGCATACCAAAATCTAATTTGGGCTTATATTGTGCCACCCTCACATTATCAGCTGTTTTTTTCATACTTTCATATTCATAAGTATGATCTTTTAGTTTTTGTTTTATGCTTTCTATTTCAGCTGCTAATTTCTCTTCCTGGATCCTTTTGAGTCTTTTTTCTTCAATTTCTTCATCACTGATAAATTCCCATTCTTTAACCTCATTGGTTTCATCAAGGGCATAGGGTGTTAAATAACTTTCGACATGTGTTAAAAAGTCATCTAACGGAAATTTTATTCCTGTTTCTTCTACAAAATACTCCTTCATTTCAGTGCTTTTAGCATAGGTTTCCATAAAATGCAGCGGGATATAGCTGTACTCTTTTTTTACTCCCTCATACTCATCATCAGTTCCTTCTATTTTCTTACCACGAGTTCCGGTGAGTTTACTATAAGGGGGTAAACTTAGCCATTGTGTTTTTATTTCGATTTGGTCTTCATGATACCAATATTGTCTTATTAAATCGCTTCTAAGTGCATTTAATCCTGTTCCTGAATTAGAAAAGAAACTGCTTGGAAAAACAGACACATAGTTTCTGTCTTTCATCTGGGTTCCTATTTCATCTATCACTTCTTTTTCGGTCATATAAGCCCCGCCAATATCACAATGCACTCCGGGAAAGTTTTTTTCGATGTATCTGCCTGGAATCTGATTAATTCTGGTGAGTGCAAAATTTTGACGATGTTCGTCTTTGGCAGTAAAATGAACTACTTTTTGACAATATAGATTATTAAGATGCAGTTCGCCCACATCATCATTAAAATGTGTTGACCAGGCTTCTTTTATCAGTTTGCCTCCTTCGTCTTTTAGATTTCCATAATCGTCATAATGATCGCGAACATCGTTTTGCTCGAAATAAGACGAAACGGTATCATAAATACCTACAAACCGCACAATTATCTCTACATTCTTTAAATCATTAAATTCAAGATTGGTTTTTTGAAGTAAACTATATCCCAAATGTCCCATTTTTGGCAATTGATCATTTACCAGATAACTGTTGTCGATCTCGTAATTATCAACATCTACAAAGGCTGTTCGCATTTTCTGAATGCGTATTCTGCCGCCTCTGGGATTAGGGGATTCTCTGTATTCTACTCCACAGGGAATTTCTTTTTGCACTGCATTATCATAACCGGAATCCAGGTTTACCTCATAGACCAGATTTCTTGCTGTTGCAGCACCACGACTAAAACCAAAGACATCAAGTGTGATTTGGGCCAGCTTAATTTCTTTTTTTGGGCTTGAATTTATTTCTTCAAATACTTTATCTGCTATTTGCTGGCAAGCATTACGCACTCTGGCGCGCACCCCCGTTTGTCCGGAACCAAAGGCAAAACCATCCTGACTGTCACGCATTAGGTTATCTGTACCCATACCCGGTACATAAATGGCGTATTTTTTTTGCTCACAACATTGCCACATGCGTGCCACATTAGTATAATCGTTGCTATAGCTGTTATCTGTTCCCATGCGGTCGAGACCAAACTCATTTAAGGGTACTCTGTAGGAAGCTACAAGATATTTGTCTTTTTCAGGGATAACCCTAAACTCTTCTTGCTCAGCAGGTGTTTTATTTTTTTTCGAGAGAAGATCTTCTATTCGTCCCTTATTCTTTATTTTTTTATATTGCTTATAGTCTTCCGTTTCCAGTTCTGAATTTCCTTTAGAATAATCGATTTTACCCTGTGCATCCATACCACGGCTATGCTTGTTACGCATATCCGTATTGTTCTTATTGTTTAGTGTACCATCAATAAATATCCCGAAAGTAAGGCGAAGTTCATCCTGTTTTTCTTCATCTTTGCTTGTTCCCGTATTGTATACAAATGTTTTTCCCATAACAACTATTATTTTTTGTATTTTTCTGTTAATGAACGCGATTCATAAACTTCCGTATTGCTTTTTTTTAAGGGTATGGCATTAATTCCATTTTTTAATGTTGCTCCTAAATAGGTACTTCCAGGGTTTATTTTAACCTCTAAATCGATATTTGCTTCAGGATTCTTTGAATGTAATTCTTTGAATGCGGCAAAAATTTCTTTTTCATCAAAAAGAATATATCCACCATAACCTTGTCCGTTTTTGTCCCACCAGGCAAAACTCAATACTCTTGGAATTGCTCTTTCCTTATACTCGTTCTGATCAAATTCTTTATCTAATAAAGTTTCCCGTTCCCCATTAAAAAGCGTAAACGATACGTCATCTGATATTTTTCCTTCTCTCACAAATACAAAAGCAGGTCTCCAATGGTATTTTATGCGGTAACTGTCCCAAAGTCCGTATGGGATAGGTTTATTTTTATTGGCTTCCTGAACTTCCGGAGCTATAATTTTTGGATTTTTTAATGTTCGTGCCCTATCTGCAGGATCAAACAACAGGCGCTCGTGACTGTCCAGCGAAGCTATTTCTTTATCGGATATTACTACTTTATTACCCTGATAGCGCCCAATTTCTACCGTTTTCTGTCCTTCTCCCTGTAGCCATACAACCACCACACCTCCAGGTGCAAAACCTACGGTTATATGATTATATGTCGTCATTACTTTTCCTTTTTTTCTAAGACTACTTTGAAAACCTTCGTTAAATAGTCTGACCATTTTTGGATAGTCAAGCTCTGTGTTTATATGATACATAACATCCTCTACATAAGAATACCATGTACAATTAAGCCTTTGTGGAATAGGTTTTTCACCCTGACTCATACCTGAGGAGTTATCTCCCCAATTTCCTGTACCTGTAGTGGTACCAAAACCATAAATACTGGTAGTACTATTAGGTTCTTCTGTTGCTCCATTTGATACTATTGGGCCTTCAAGCCAGCCTCTGTATACTTGTATTGGATATCCTGATGGGCAACTTAAGCCTTCCTGCCATTTAAAATTTGTTTCCATACTAGTAAGCGTATCTTTTATTCCGGTTTTATTGACCAGTTTATTGGTTTGTTTTTTTTCCTGGCAAGAACTCGTTAGGGTGCTTGTGGCAAGGAACAGTAGTAAATAAAGGGCTATTTTTTTCATGCTTTTTTAATTTTATGCATACCGGTATGTTGTAACGTGCTGCCTATAAATATACCAAAAGTAAGATACATCTCATCTTTTTTACTTTATCCTGACTTGTTCCTGTGTTGTATAAATGATTTTCAAATAACAATTACCCTTTATAGATTAGGTAACATAGGAAGTTTTTTAGTTGTCCATTCCATTTTTGGTAAAATACTCCCTAAATGTTTCTTTAAAATTTGATAAGCTTTGAATTTCAGATTTTACTATTTTCTCCTTGTTGTAAATATCATACTTCCCTTTTCCGGTCTCTTTCTCTGTCCAGACAATTCCTGATTCAATCTTTCCTGATTCATTCGTTTTTAAATACGTAATAACAGGAGGTGCAAATTTTTCTGCATAACTTCCTGAATAGATTCTGTAAAGTGCATCTTCTTTTGAAAAAAAGTTAGCTATTGAACTGAAAACAGAGTCTATGTTTGTCGCATCTGTAATGTGATTTAAACGATTATAAAACTTTATAAGATTTTGATCAAAATCTTCATCAACATTTTTAAAATTAAAGTTATTAATAAAACTCTCTGTTTTATTATTCACCAGAAGGCTATAAATAGTATTACTTTTTGGTAAATTGTCTAAGTTAAAATTTATAGCTTCATAATATGCTACTATTTTCTTGTTATAGAACAGTTCACTTATCTGCATTTTGTTTTTAAAATATATCTTAATAACCGCATTTGAAATTTCTCCGTTATCAATGGTAATAGTGTCTTTTTCTTTAATAAAATTAAAGGCGTTTCCGTAATTTACCGCATACATTTCTACAAGAAAACTTTCAAGTTTACCGTCAGTATACTTTTTAGATAGTGTACCGCCTTCTATTTCTACTTTTTGTATCTCTTCTTGTCCAAAGGATGGTAAACTCATAAATAATAAAATAAAAAACAACAGATGCTTCATTTTGATTTGATATAACGATTATTTTCTCATTCGCGACAAACGTACCGACAGTTTTGTCTCAGTTGGCGGTAATGATGACTATTGTGATTCTTTTACCCTTTATTTACTTTTGCATCAATTGCTCCCAATACCTTTGAAATTCCTGAGCTCTTTATCAAAATATCTCCTCCTATTGCTTTGTAGGTTGTCGTAGATGTGGTTTTATTTAAATCACCGTTTATTTTTACTGTTTTATCTCCGGATACTTTCTGCTCATACATATGAGTAATAAGTTTGTAAAGTTCTGTTATGTCTACTGTACTGCTTTTGCCTACTTTTAAACTGTTATTACCATCAATAATGGTTTTCTTGTTGCCTCCTACACCTACTGTCATATTTTTACCAACAGTAATATCGAGATTATCCCCAACATTTATGGTCATATTTTTAGGTGCATTTACGGTAATATTTCCTTCACCATCCATATAAACACTATTTTCTGATGGATCTTTTATCAGGATACTTTTCTGTTTGTCATCAAAAGTAATGGTGCTGCCACTACGTGTAAAAAAACTTTTTATATGATTGTCAAGTTTGCCGCCTTCTCCTGTTTTTCCGTTAAAAATACTTCCTATCACATACGGTCTGTTAGGGTCATTGTATCGAAAACTAACCATTACATGATCTCCTACTTCCGGTATGGTAACCCAGCCACGGTTTTTGTTTACAACATCGCTTGTTCCTGCATTAGGAGTTAATACATACAGCCATGGTGTACGCGCTTGTTGCTTTTTTTGCCATAATAGTTCTACACGAACCCTGCCATTGCCGCTAGGGTCGTCATTGGCTACAACTACAGCTCTTTGTTCTTGTGCTACCGGCATACCCACTTCAGGTTCAGGAAGTTTTTTTATTTTAGCCGGAAGTGCTTTAAAACTATTTTCGTATTCTCCAATTTGAGTGGCCTTGTGTGATATTTCGGTAATAATATAAGTACCTATTTCGTTTGAATCGTAATGGGTTTTCGTACTGTCTAAACCTTTTTGATGAACATCTGATTTATCGAGTATTTGCTGAGATTCAATGTTAATAATTGAGCCTATTCGAAGTTTCGGATTTCCACTTGTTGCTAAAATATAATTCCCGTCTGAAGCTGCGCTTTCCTGTTTCCTTTTTAAGATCGTTTCAAAATAAATGTCGTCTCCGGTACTAAATTGCCCATATTCATAAGAAGCTGTGCTGTATAATTTTCGGGAAGCTTCAAACGCATCTTTTCCTAATTTTGGTAATCCATCTACAATGCTGTCATCTGTTTGAGCCTGATATAACTGGTCATTGTTTTCGTTGTAAGTATAACCACTGTACTGATTTGGTTTTGCTTCTACCGATATACTTAAATTAAAGAGGTCTTTGTTGTAAATTAATTTTATAGGGGTGCTTTCTTGTTTCGGTTTTCCTAAAAATAATTTTTCTCCGTCATAAAACAACCATTCATTATATTGTTTCGCTAATCGCTGAATATACTTAAAATCCGATTCCAGATATTGTGTCTGATATTCTATTTTGGAAGTAAATTCAGGTTCAATTTCGCATTGCAATTGTTCTCCGGCAGCGTTTTGTATTACATCACCCACCATATCTTTTAAATTAAAATTTTCCCAGGAACACAACTTTTGACCTGAATCTAATAAGATAGTTTTAGAATATCCGGAAATAACAATTTGGCTGCCTACATGTCCCAGCTCCTGCTGGTAGCGTACGTTTGTTATAATTCCTAAAAAACTATTATTATCACTTAGCCTAATGTGCAGCACTTTTCCAAGGCATTGTTGTGCACTTTCCATTGTATATGCTCTGGGCCGTTCTATAACAGAATGTGGGATACTTATTGAAAACTCGTGGTGAGTATTGATGGTTTGTTTTAAATCGATTGTAGTAAAATGAGAAATTTCTTTGCCGTCTATACCAAAGATTATTTTAGGAATGACCATAATATGTCTGGTTTTAAGTTTAATTTTTTTTAAAATTTTTAACTTAAAAAATTATAGTCTAAAGTTCTTTATATAAAGTTCTTTATGCCGAATTCGATTTTAAGCTAAAAGATATCATGTTCTGAAAAATAAAAAACAAGAAGCGGTACGCTACCGCTTCTTGTTAGTAAGGAAAAAATTAAATTTTAGCCCAATTGTTATCTAATGTAGCATTACCTAATGTAATTTTCTCTGCTGAGAAAGTAATCTCAGTAGTCATTGGAGTTTCGGCCAAAGCATCTAACTGCTCGCTGAAGAATACAATAAAAGCATTTTCAAAAGAAAGTTCTTTCATTACTTGTTCAGAATCAGCTTTGAAAAATTTTACTTTTCCGCTTACCGGTTTGTGCTGACTGTTTACTGCCTGTTCAATAACAGTAGTATTGTCTGTAGATTTTAGTCTTAAGTTTAATCTACCTCCTTTAATCTCAGATGAAACAGCTCCCTTACCGTCAGTATGTCTTAACATATCAACTTTTGAAAATAATACCTGGTACTCGTTTCCTTCGAATTCTAAAATTGCTTTAAATGCCATAATAAAAATAATTAAGTTGTTAAAAAATGTTTTTTAGAATCCTCTTTTTTGTTGTCTGACTAGTATCAACAAAAAAAAGAGGTATTCTACATGATTTTAGAATACCTCTTTTTTGTACTAACGTACTTTTTTGATTTGCTTCTTTTAGGAAGATGAGGAGGATTCGCAATCAATATTGTACGAATATACAAATAAAAATTAAAAAAAAGCAATTAATTAATAATATTTTTCATAAAAAATAGCAAAATAAATCCTAAAAGCACTACTGTAACATGTAAAATGATAGAATTTACCTGAGGTTGCAAAGAATTTATCTGTGTTTTTATATCCAAGGTCGCAGCAGTATGAATTTCGTTTATTTTGTTTACTTGTTTCTGCAATGAATCAATTGTTTTGTTTAGATATAGAATGTTTTGATGCTGATTAGAAAACAATCTTTTTACTTCTTTATCAGATAAGGCCGCTTTTTTCCTGATAACTCCGGTTTTAGGTTCTTTAAGTGTTAACTCGCTTATATCTTCAATTTTGTTGTTATTGATTTCGAAGCTGTTATTTAGTTTATTTACTAAAAAAAAGATAAACACAATATAAGAGAGTAAAAATGTAGGCAAAATATACTGAACAATTATCTCCAGCGGTTTTGGCCTTATCGCATTATGAATGTTGTTTATGGTACTATAATTCGTAAAAAAAATAGGCTCCTGTTTTTTTTCTTTATTCAATCTTTCGGTTTTAAATTTTTCTTCTAAATCAATAAGCTCAAAGCGGTCCAGGCTATAAAGCCCAAGACTTTCGGTTAGTTTTTTATGATGTACCATCCAGTTGAGCACCTCTTCTATTTGATATTCTGTTATGCCGGGATCCTTGAGCCTCCATAAAATTTCTTTTTTGGTGAGTTCACAAGGTTTTCCTTTGCTTTCAAAATAAAATAACTCTAAAATTATTTCATGCAAAGGTTTTTCCGTTTCTATTGTTTTGATAATCTCCATAATCGTTATTTTATAATAGAAGTTTTTTTGATATATAATAATATTTCGTCTGCGATTCATCATCAAAAACCTCAAAAGTATTATTTCGCTGCATTTGCTCTAAAACTTCAACTTTAGCGTTTAAGGCTATAAAAAGCGCCCTGAATTCATTTCGCTTTTTCTTAAACTTTCTTATATCTTTAATTCTTATCTGATGTAACTCAGGACTATTTACAAATACTCTGGTCTTGTAATAGAGCAAATCGGCCAAAGAATTTCTGGCTCTTAATGGCTCAGTTTTTTTAATATTCCTGGCAAACGTTTTACACCTGTCCTTAAAGTTCAAAATCTCGACTTTATCAATATTCTGGTTTGTATATTCTTTGCTGATTAATTCCCTGTAATTTTCAATAAGCTGCTTAATTTCACTTTCGTTAAGTAAAATGTTCACCTTATTTTCCAAACTGCTATTAAGCGTATCTTTTGCATTTAGTACAAATGTTTCGCTTTTATAATTTTTGGGTATATCTGTTTTTATACTGTCTTTTCTGGAAGAATTCTGAATTAGATTGTTGATTGTTTCGCTTGGCTGGCTTCTCAAAAAACTAAATTCATTTTTATATTGTATCAATGACTTTAAAAGCGCGTTATTTGTTTTTATAGTTTTACTAATAACACTGTCAATAGCTTTATTTATAGTCTCAGGAGTAAGTTCGCTATTTAATTTAGGAAATATAATACCGCCGTTAAAGTTGCTTTTTAAGGGAGCATTATAGATATAATCATTATCTACTTCTCCATTATAGGTAAACTCATCATTTTTTGTAACGAGTTTTGGATCTACATAATAGTTTTGAATATTTTTTTTGTTTGCGTTACTGGCTTCGCTTAAATACATTTTGCTTTGCAGAATAAAATCCTGGTTATCTCCATTGTTTTCATTTCCAAAAAGAATGAACAATAGCTTAACATTATTTCTGGCCAATATGTTAAAACTATCCGGCAAGACCGTATTTATAGATCCGTCCAGACCGGTCAGGATAAAAAAGTTATTTTCGAAGTTTGTTTCCTGACTCAGGAACTGACTAATGTTTGTATTGTTGTTGGGTAGAATATTTTCCTTCAAAATTTCTTCCGGTGTCTTGATACTTTTTTCAATTAAATCAAACCATTTCGAAAAAGATTGCGATTTTAATACATAATAACTTTTAGACTTTCCTTTTGCAATAAAGGAATATGTAAACGTATAATTAGCATATAAATCACTACTTGTGGTTAGTTTAAGATTTTGTAACGCCGAAAGTGTTTTTTTTAAATATTGCTTTGTAGCATTATTGTTCTCAAAAACATAATAGAAGTTAATCGTCTTGCTCTGCAAGGCAATTTGTTCGATAGTTTTGATCGAAATATCATCGCCTTTTAGATTTGTAATTTTGTTTTTGTCGTGATTCCAAATATTTATAGGCAGCGAAATTTTACTCGCATTATCGAACCTGATTGGATTACTTGATTGATTTTCATTTAGAAAAAAAGTATTCCTGTACAGTTCGTTAGCGTGAAAATTAATTGTACCCGAGGAAAACTTTAGTGTATCTGTCGGGTTCAGTTTTACCACCATATTATCTTCTATGGGATTTAAATATTGAAAAGGGACCCAGCCATATTTAAGATTGGCTGTATCCTTTGGCATCACATCATCAAAATTGGATACAAAGGCAGAATTTGTGGTTTTATTGATCTTATAGACATACACAAAATCATTTAGTTTAATTTTTTTCCTGGATACTGATTCTAAGTTGGGATCGTTTTTTAATAAAAGAGCATCTTTTTTGACATTTTTATTACTCGAAAATAGGTTCTCTAAGCTATTACAAGCCACAAAATATTTTACATACTTTAAATTAACCTGATTTTGCATTGCCCTGCTGTATTCAATTACATTCTCTTTTTTAATCCATCCCAGATATTGTACTTCTTTTGCATTCGAAAAGTGATTTTTTTTACTTCTCAAAACCGCAAATGTTCCTTTGGGTTTGCCAATTAGTTTTTTATCGGCCACTACAACTTCATAATAGTTTTTATCTTCACTGATTACATACATTGGAGCCAAAATAGTGGCTTTATTCTTTACCTTAGCCCCATAAGGTTCCTCATAAATATTATTATCATTTCTGTCTGAAAGAACTAATTTAAGTTCTGATTTATCATCTTCTTTTTGTGGTTCGTTATCATAAGTATTAACTGTTTTATCTGTTTTTTTGATCACACTTGTACTATTTTTTACCTGCGAAAAAACAGCACTTGTCATCAATAAGCACATCAAAGAGGTATACCGAAGTAAAATGCTAATTTTCATCTATTACTTTGTTTTTTTAGTTTTTTGGGTAATATTCATTTGCTTAAAGCATTTAATGGTATCTAATTTTACTTCCTGAATTATGGTCGCATTGCCATCTAAGTAGTGAAGTCCCTGGCAATAACTTAAAAAATCGTTGTATTTTTCTTCGTTAACCACCACTACTACGTCAGATAAATCATTGCAGATGTATTTATTTTTTAAATAATTAACCTGTTCCTTATATGTCCTGGTATCTCTGGCGCCCAGATTGGCAATGATTTGCAATCTTTTTTTAATATCGTTTAGCACAATACCGGCAGAATCCACAACTTCCGGTTCTTTAAATGGTTCATACAATTGAAGAATTTCTATTTCTTTTGTGATCGGATATCTCGTTTTATCCGTTTCAAGTTTTACGGTATAAATTCCGGGTTTGGTAAAAATATAGATCGCTTGTTTTTCATAAGAGTCGATCGTTCCTGTTTCACCAAATTCCCAATACCAGTTGTTTGAACTCGGTGAATATCCTGTAAACACAACTTCTTCGCCTACATAACCAAAGTCTGAACAAAATATTTTCGGGATCGAATCTTTGGCTGTCAGTGTTCTGCCATTGACAATATTGATTTGTTTTGAAAAATCGAATTTGTTGTCAATTTTTAGTGTGACTAAGTATTTCCCCGCTCTGTCGTAAGTATAATCTACACTTCCTTTACTAACAATTGAATCCCCGTTACCAAAATACCAGACGGCTTTTTTATCTGCTATTAAAGTACTGTCATTTACTTTAAAAGATAATTTCTCATTTAATTCGTACTGATGATTATCGTTATCATCTAATATCGAAAAATCAAGATTACTTAATCTTTTATTGTAAGGAAATAATAATGCCACTATCACTAAAATTACCGCAATGCAGAACAAAAGGATAACTACTGTTTTATTTTTAATGTTCATTTTTAAAATTTGCTTTACATTCGTTAAGACTTGTTAGTACAAGAGTATCGTTCTTTCTGACGGTACTTTCTTCAAGGTTTATCTCTAAAAAAACATTTAATAAGTTTCCGCCAATTAAGCAAAAGTTATACGACGAATGAAATTCGTTATCCTTATACAATTGTTTATACTCTGATATATTTCTTTTTACTTCATCTATACGCTGTACCTGATTAATGTCATATTTTATAGTATCAATGGTCTTGAAAATTAGCTTGGATTTATTTGCATAATCTATTTTAATCTTCTGCATTTTTTCATAATCATTAATTCTGTTAAGCATGTCTGTATTATTAAAATTGGGTGTTTTTAATAAAAACTTGGTAACACCAATAAATATAACACAAGCACTTATGATAAATATTAAATTGAATTTTACTTTTTTCCAATATGTTTCATCAAATTCTATTGCCTTCTTCATGATTATGGGATTATTTTTTTTTATTTTCAAGATTGTGTTTTTCAATACACTTTTTAAGCTGTGTTTTATTGATATCGTAACTGGTCTCAGCCTCTTTTAAAACATCAATCTTAGTCTGTATTCGTTGCAGTTCGACTAAAAATTCTTCATATAAACTAAAGGAATTTCTCAAATTAGTTTTTGATTTTTGAATCTCACTATTGATTGCAAATCTTTTTTCATTAATCAGCGACTGAAGGTTTTTGCGTTCGTTTAAGGTTCTGTCTTTAAATCTTAAATCGTTTATTTCGATTAATATTTCATCTAAGAGCAAGTTCATTTCACCTTGTTTTACTGCAATATCATTGTAGTATTTATGTTTTTGCTCCAACTCGGCAACACCTTTATTGGCAGTGATCAGTGTGATATACAGACAACCAAAAATAAAAGCAAACGTTGTAAAAAACATGATGAAAAACTTACGCTTTGTAGCGGATATTTTAGGGGAATTAAGTGGTTTCATAGTTGTCTGTTTAATCTAGTATTGACCACGTACTGCTTTTTGGTGCTGACACTTTGGTTTCTTCACTAATTACAATATTTTCTTTTCTGATTCCGATATATTCTAATTCACTTAATTTTTGCCATAAGCGTTTTAAAATTCCTAGAAACTGATTTAGTTTTTCAAGCGTTTGTGCAATATCATTATGATCGTAAACAGCACTTTTTGCTTCAAACAATACACTTAACAATTCTGATGGTTTTACATCAATCCATTCGTAATAATATTGTAAAAGGACTTCTTTCTCTTTGTCATCCATTAAGGTTAATGTCGAAATAAGATGATTCGCCAAGACAATGATTTTGTCAAACATATAAACCGGAGATTCTTCAGAAGCAATGTTTTTAAGATAAAAACAGTGTTCTGCATAATAATCAATTATTTTAGTACATAAACTAAATGTATTAGATACCAATCTGTTATGAGACGAGCTGTGTACATTTTTTTTATGAATCTTTATCGAAAAATCATTTAACTGATATAATTCGGTATTTACTTTGGCAATGAATTGATTTAAAATTTCATTGTTTTTAGTTTTTACAACCGGAGCTATGTATTTACCGTCTTCAATGAAAGTTCCGTTTTGGAATGCTATTTTTTTGACAATTAAAAAGTAGCCGGATAAAAAATTATCATTGACTTCTTTTTTATTGATAATATGCAATTTGATCTCCGGAAGCACATGTGGATGATGTAACGGAATTATCTCCGGATCAGGAATACCGACCGGAATTAGATCGTACGGATTTATAGAAACAATAACATAATAATTTTCAAACGAATTTCGGTCCAAATCATTTGCATTAATGCTTACTTCAGGAAGTTTTGTACCATAGATTTCCTGATTAAAAGAAATTACGTGCCCGTTTTTAGCAATTAATTCGCATTTCTTTAGATAGGCAACTAATTGTCCTCCTTCAATTTTTATTTCAATGTCTATAGATTTATTACCTGCGGGCTGGATACAGCCATAATTAAAATTGTTGAGCTGAACTTTATTATAATCACTGACAATGGTTATAAAATTGAAATAATTATTAATAAAATGGTCTTTGGTTAGTTTTACACCATCTGTCCAGTTAATTGGTAAATGTATGTTTGATTTCATAATTCCTAAGTTGTTTTATTCTAGTATTAGTTAGTTTCTTTATTGTTGTTTTTTAAATCGGCAGGGATTTAAAAGAAAATATTAGTCGTAATTATTCTTCTGTTTCATTTTGCTGTCTGTTCAGAGCAACTCTTTTGGCAAAAATGGTTTGTTTATTTTTTAGTTTACTCTCAGAAATTGTCTGATGCGGACTCAAATTCCTGATAAATAAAGGAAAACTGAAATATTTTGCGGTATAAAAAGTCCAACCCGTCTCTTCATTATCAGCGCTGGATTCGATAGCATCATTAGGAAATCTATAATTTTGGTCTTCAATAAACTTATCAAACCAATTCCCGAGATTGACATCCTGTGCAATTTTCACATCAAATTTTGAAAAGAATTCAGAATTGGCTTTTTTCCTGATATGTATAGAGACCTGCATTAAACGGAACTTATCGATATTGTCCCAATATTCAATGTCCTTGCGTTCTTTACCAACTCTCCAGTATTCATAAAACGGTTCCGGAATCTGTAAATATTTTTTCTTTGATTCCTTAAAAAACATCGGTGCAAACAACCACAGGATATTAAGCATGCTGATGTGCGCATAACTTGAGATTGCGATATAATTAAACGCGAGATAGTAAATCCAGGAAGAAAGAATGGCTATAATTAAAAAAACGAAAATTTTTGCCGGAGCACTATTTTGTATTCCTATTTTTTCAAATAAAGCAGTATTCATAAAATACACTAAGGCAACGCCGAGTATTAAATAGTAAAAGACCGAAAACAATAATCCGAACCAAACAAACTCATTGTTAAAAAAAGCAAATAAACACGGTAAAGCCGCTATAAGCGAAAAGCATAAAACAAATATTATAGCCGCTTTTGTTTTGATTTTTATACTCGAAAACTGACTCATGATAAGCGTTATAATAAGTATCAAAAACGGCGCTAACAGGTATTTTAAAAAAAAAGGTAGTAATGTATTCATAGCTGAATGTTATCTCTTTATTATGGTTTAAAAAATTATAAAATGGTATTTATGCCTAAATAGTTTTCGTCTAGTTTTATCCCTAACTGATAGTTATTAAAAAAGACAATATCAATTTTTCTATTGCTAATAATAAAAAACTCCAGTACTTTACGGGTAAGGTTCATCTTGCGTTCTAAGATGGGATAATCGATATTTCCCTCAAAATACAAGGTTACTTCAACATCATCTATCTCACTTTCTACAGCTCCGCAAAGTCCTAAATCGAAGCCTAATACTCCTTCATTTAGTTTTAAAAAAGGAGATGCCGTAAAGACATGTTTTTTATATTTTAGTTTTACTTCATTGCCCAGCAGCATTTCTAAAACCTTTTCCAGTTCCGGAAGATTTTCTTTTAACTTATCAGCTTCACATAAATAAATGAACAGGTTCTTTTTTTGCGTTTTAGACAGGTCAAATTCTATTGCTATCAGTTCATCTACAATACTTAGAAACAAATCAATCTTATCATTAAACAAATGAAGGCTTCTTATGGCAAAATTTGAATTTGCAGCAAAAAGCTCATTATCAAAAGGCATAAAAAAATCTAAAGCATCGTTTTCTGTTTCCTTATTTTCTTTTACGGCTTCAACAATTTCCTTGTTAGACATTGTAGAATTACTAACCGATAAGGGATGAAAAAGCAATTCGGGCAAATTATGATAGATGCTGTTTTTTGCCAAATGCAGCACCAGTGCTTCCTTGGTAAATCTTGAATCTTCCTGATACAGCATCGACGAGATATCAATAGCATCTCTGGAGTTATTTCTTTTCGAAAGGCCTTTGTGTCTCACAAAAACCTCAGTTTCATTTTTTAGAATATTCTGCAATTCATAAAAAAGAATTTCGGCCCTTAAATTAAAATTAAGCTGTTGTTTTAAAACTGCAATATCCTGTTCCATAACTTATTTTTTTTCCCAGATAAACTCATCTTCTTTTATATCCAGAACGATGCTTTCATTTTCAAGAATAGCTTCTGATATAATTAATTTTGAAATTGTTTTCTTTAGATAGGTTCTTACGATTCCGGCAATAGGTCTGGCGCCATATTTTTTAGAAAATCCTTTATTTGTCAGGTATTCCAAAGCGCTCTCTGAAAGGTCAAATGAAATATTTTTGATTGTTCTTAATTGTTCCTGCAAACGGCTAAGGTGCAGTCTGAAAATAGCTTTTGCAATGTCTATGTTTATAGGCGCAAAAGGAACAACCTCAGTCAGACGTCCTAAAAATTCAGGTCTGAAATGCTGGCTCATAATTTCAATCAACTGATTAGAAGTAGGCAGATGGCCGCTTTCTATCTGTTCCTGAATCCACTGACTTCCTATGTTTGACGTAAAAATGATAATCGCATTCGAAAAATCACCTTCACGTCCTAATTTGTCATGAACTTTTCCTTCATCCATAATTTGCAAAAACACATCGTAAACAGAGCTGTGTGCTTTTTCGATCTCGTCAAAAAGTACTACTGAATAAGGCTTTTGTCTAATTTTATTGACCAGCATCCCTCCTTCTTCATACCCCACATATCCGGGAGGAGCACCATATAATAAAGCTGCCGAATGTTCTTCTTTAAATTCTGACATGTCAAACCGAATCATGGCATTTTCGTCATCAAACAATAATTCAGCAAGTGTTTTGGTTAATTCGGTCTTTCCGGTTCCTGTTGGTCCTAAAAAAAAGAATGATCCAATAGGCTGTTTCGGATTACTCAAACCGCTACGGGATTCAATAATCGCTTCTGAAAGGGTTTTTATGGCGTGCGCCTGTCCTTTGACCCTTTCCTGCAATTTGTCTTCAATGGTCAAAAGTTTCTCTTTTTCTCCGGCGCTTATTTTTCCTAATGGTATTCCGGTTGCATTAGAAACAACGGCCAAAAGCTCTGATTTTGTAACGATGGTAATCTTTTCTTTTGCTATAGTTTCAATGTCGGCTGCCAGTTTCTCTATATCTTTAAAAGTAACTGCTTCGTTTTTGGGTCTTTTCGAATTTTCAGAAACATCAATTTTACTGGTTACAATACAGCTTATCCTGTTGTATATTTCTTTTTCCAGCAAATTCATTCTTGATTCATCAGCCGGATCGGATTCTTTCACCTGCTCTTTTATTTTTACAATTTCAACTAATGAATTTGCATTAGAAACAATTACTGAAGAGGCTGTTCTGTCTAATAAATCAATAGCGCCGTAAGGCAGCTTCTTTTCTTTATAAAATCGTTTAGACAAATGAATTGCTTCTTGTATCACTTCTTCATTAATCCCTATTTTATAATGCTTTTCTAATTTGTTTTTATAAATATTCAGGCATTCAATCAATAAAGAATAATCTAATTCTTCGATGAAAATGTTTTCAAATTTTCCGTTTATCGTAGTTCCTTCAATTGATTTTCTATACGAATCAGCATCAATAGAAGCAATAATATTAATACTTCCCTGAGTCAATTGCGTATTGATGATATTGATTACAGCATTTGATTTTGAATTTGATGAGTTTAGCAATACCTGAATATCATCGATAAAAAGTATGCTCTTTCCGTTTTTGGCTAATTTTTCAAAAATTTCAATCAGCTTTTTCGAAATCTCATTTTCACTGCTGCAATTGGCAACGAGTTTAGATACATTTAGAGACAGCACAAGTGTTTCTTCAAAAAAGTTAGGATCTGTTTCGTGCAAATAATAAATAAGGTTTTTTATGATACTTGTTTTTCCAATACCGGATTCCCCTATCAATAAAATACCGTGGTTTTCATATCGTTCAATATTTTCAAGTATCAGTCGAACTTCTTTATTTCTGCCAATGATACCGCTGCCTTCTTCAATAATATCTTTTTTATACAAAACATCACAATAATTAATGTCGATGGTTTCCTGTTCATCGTCATTGTCTGCCAGACTAAAACTTTTTTGGGTATTTCGAAGCCCGAAATGTTTTAAGAGCTCTTTATCACTTAAGTTTAAACCATCAATTTGTTTGTCGCTGTAAACCAGTCCGGGTTTAATAATGGCTATAAAAACACAAAAAGCATCAATAGAATCTGATCCTAATCTAATTTTATTGAAGTTCGATTCTGTAAAAACATGTTCAACTTCACTATCACTTATAACAATATTATCATTGCTTTGAGCCGAAGTATATACTTCTTTTCTTACATCAAACCATTCTTTTATATATTCTATATCTTTTGACAGCGTTTTTAATACTTCTGTTAATCCGGTTGGCTCAAACAATAGTGCATAAGCTAAATGAGCAACACCATAGGTACTATGCCCATCCTGAATGGCTAATGATTTGGCGGATTTAATTGCAGATAATAAGCTTGGACTATAATCTAATTCGTTCATAAGTTTAGTTTATTGTAATTTGAAATGGAATGTTCATAACCGATTGTTTTTCCAGGGTTTCTTTTAAAAACAATCCTATTTTTTGCTTATTTTCTATCTGCAAAGCATATTTATCCTGCAAAATAACTTCTATATCGATGGTTCTGAATACTCCTTGTTTTCTTTGGTTGCTAATCCCTACTCCATCTGTAATTAATACCTCTTTTGTAATATTTCTTAAATGATAATGTACGGCTGACTTTATATCTTGTTTCGTAACTAATCGTTCTTTGGATAAAAAACCATATCGAAGGTTGATTAGTTTTTCAACTTTGTTATTTCTGTAAATTCCGCCAACAGAACTTGTTTCAAAAATGGTAGAATCCTGTGCTAATTCAGATAAAATGGTTTGTTTTAAAATGGTGCCTTTTTTTAAGTTATTGGCAGCATGCCCGTTTGAAGTCCAATAAGAGCAATAAAGAATTTTAGATTTATCGGTTTCATGAATCAAAGCATAGACTTCCTCTTCATTTACCTGACTGTAACTGCTATTAATTTTACTTTCGATTGAATTAATTTCTTCATTGATTTTAGTCATGGTAGCATCAATATAATCCGCGTTGATATTAGAAAACGAACTAATATCTTCTCTTAATGCTCGTGCTAATTTTTTTAGAAAGAATTTTGCAGTTCTTGAATCATAATTTTCCAGTCCTCCATAAAAAACGGTAAATGTGTTTGATGTTATAGAATTAGCCTGTTTGATACCATTGGTAAATTCAATATTCTTTTCGTTAAAAATTTTCATGACATCAAGAAAATGGGTATTTCTCTCTGCTTTCATCGGAAATAAACGCCCTTCGATCTGCGCATTATGAACCCTATTGTTTAACTTTCTGTTGACTATTGGAAAAGTATTTATTTTTATCTGAATTTTATCCAGTTCTTTTTTAGAAAAGATTTCAGGAAATACAAATTCCAGCCAAATCAGTCCCGTATTTTTTTTACCTGATTTTAGCTCTTCTTTTTCAATCTGAAATTTATCTAATATCGATTCATATATCAGATTATCAGGGTTTAGGTTTACTTTGTAAATAAAATTTTTATAGAATGATTTTACAGTCTCAGTATAATGCTTGTTGTCCTGAACTTCCTCAAAAGTTTCATTTACTATTTCAACAGGGTTTCCTAAAGTATCTTTTACTGTGATAAATTGCAGAAAAGCATCCAATGGAGAATTTTCGGTAATAAATGTAAATTTTAAGAAATTTAGTTTCTCCAGGTTTTCTTTTGAAATATCCAGCCCAATCCAAATGCGATGATCTGAGATTTTATATTGTGGTGGCAAATGTTTGACATTTTTTAAGGAATCAGTCAAAAACGAGTCATACATCTGAAAGCTAATCTCACCTTCTACAATATTTTCATCGGTAAAAGGAGTAAAATGTATATCATAATCAACATTCGTTGCCATGCTTGATTTTACAACAAATTCAGTATCATCATTTAATATCACAACCCCGTTTGTTGCTGTTGTACTTGCCAGAGCGTGAGCAGGCATGGGTAAATTCCATTGACTTGGTACAATCTCCTGGGCAATACGCTCAATAATTTTATTATCAGATTCTATTCCTTCATGATATAAATAATAAAGCTCATGCACAAAAACATCTAATAACATCATCACTAACGGATCTGCCATGTTGATATCCTCGATTCCCCATATTTCTAAACACTTCTTTTGTATTCTGTTTTTTATTTCAATAAACTTGACGTCTTTCATATTTTGTATTATTGAGAAATTGGGCTTATATTTAATTTTGTATGAAAACTAAATGGAATTAGGCTTTCTATAATGGAACCTTTTACGACTATGTTTGCTTTTCTTCTTATGCTTGAACTTAGTTCCTTATCGTCGACTTCTTCGAGTACGATACTGACTTCACTTAACGATAATCTCTTTTCAAATTCAGTAATTGATTTTAACAAGGATTTTCGAACCAAATCTTCCCAGTCTCTTTTCTTTATATGTTGGTTAAATTCCAAATCCCAGATAATCGATCCATAGCTTGGTGTCTCTGGGATCTCTCCAAAAGATGTTGTAATTATCATCATAATATTATAAGCAATCGACTCTTCGATCTTACAAAAATTCTCCTGCGAACCTCTTAACAAAGACGTGAAATTTACTGGGTATTTTAGGTATTTCATCTTTAGTTGGCAATTATTGATTTTTTTAACAGATTTAAAACTTTAAATGTTTTTTAACATAGTGCTACAAAAATCCAAATAAAATACTTACAAATCAATATTATTTAGAAGTTTTTTTTTATTAGTTTTACAAAATTAACTAAAAATCTTATAAAATTATGAGCATGTTCAATTATGGTATTGGTGGCAATGAAGTAAAGGTTGATGCCAATGAGTCGATTCTGGAAATTCCTTCAAACAGAACATTACTAATTCAAAAACTTACAAATGAGCAACCGGTCGGACCGGAAGCTGTGTATGATTTGCAGACAGTAGAAGCTGTTTTTGAGAAGTACAAACCTAGCGTAGATTTCGAGTTTACTACCGAAGAAGGTTCCGATTTAAGTGAATCAATGGTATTTCAAAACTTAGGAGATTTTGGAGCAAAATCAATTAAAGAAAACAGTCCTTTTCTTAATAAATTAAACACAGAAAAGGAACAAGCTTATAAAATTGTGCGACAACTTTCCAGCAACAGGGGATTAATAAAAGCGATTCAGGACCCTGCTGTCAAAGAGGCAATAATAGAATTACTTGAAAACGCTAAGAATGAAATTAACAACAACAAACAGTAATAAATATGGCAACTCAAACTAAAGAACAAAAAAGTCACGGTTCTTCAACCGAACAATTACTGCAAGAGGCCCCAAGCAGTAAAATAAATTTATTAAACGAATATGGAGGTTTTGCCTTTTTAGAAAACGTAATCGACGGATTATCTAACTTAAACCCTACCAGAAAAGCAAGAAAAAATATTTTTCTTAACGATGCCCAATGGGAAAACGAGAGAACAACTCTTGACAACAGACTTAATTTATGGTTAGATTTACTTAAAGGAAACAGTTCTGTTGAATCTATGATCGAAGTCGCTAATGCAAAAGCTACATCTGCAGATTCAACGTTAAACAAGAATTTAAAATATGCTTTAAATACGTCAAGAGAGCTTGAAACATCGTACAGAAGTGTTGCTTTATTCTATAAAAATGCTGAAAGTGACAAAATTAAAAACGTAACAATCGTAAATGCTGATATCTCTCAATTAAAAGATTTAGATAACACTTTGTTTATTGATTATGTTTCTAATGAGCTAAAACAAAATTTTGACAGATTAGATTTAAGAAAAAACTATTCTATTCTTTCCGTACCGGGCTATTTGGGTTCTAATGCAGTTCTGGACAAATGGTCTAAAATAGCACATGAAAACAAAACGGTATTATTAACTGATTTTCAAGATCTTGAAACACCAGATGATGTTATAGATATCTTTTTTAATGCTAATCATACAGGTGGTGATGTGTATAAATCAAACACCATCATGACTTGTAACTATTTATTGGGAAGAAGTAAATATGATGAAGTTGGAGAAGAAGATAATTTATATGTACCGCCATCAACTTCATTAGCCGGTAAAATATATAAAACTTTAATGTCTCAGGTTGTTGCCGGTAAAAAATTTGGAGGCCTTAATGAAGTAGAAAGTGTTCGTTTTGATTTGAAGAAAAGCGAAATTTCTGAAATTGAAAAAATGGGATTAGTACCAATGGTTAACGAATACAGTAAAATCATGGCTTTCTCTGCTAAAACGTTATTTAACGGAGACAATTTAGGTTTACAAACGTATTCTGTAGTGAGAGTATTTGACCATATTACCAAAGTACTTTTTGATTTCTTAAACAGAAGAGCTTTCGAGAACTGGACCACAAGAACAGAAGCAGATTTAAGAAGTCAAATCATTAAATTCCTGGACGGAATCAAAGGGCCAACGAATCTTATTGAAAAGTTTACAGTAATGAAAATTGAACAGGACAAAACTCAAAAAGACAGAATTTTGCTTGACATTCATATTACTCCTTATTTTCCAGCTAAAAGCTTTGTAATCCAATTAGACGGACACAAAGGAGATGGTCCGGAAGAAGCTGTTTGGCATAGTGATTATAAGCAGGTTTAATTTAATTCTGCCCTTATTCTCTACCGAAAAAAATACCCTCAAAGGGTATTTTTTTTGTTTTTACTAATGACTATTGAGAATAACTAGAGCTAAAATTTGGTCAAATAAAAGATCTGTTGCTATAATTTTTATTTAATTCAGCGATCAACATTAAGGTGTCCTTAATTATCTCGGCAAGATAAACTTTTATCTGATATCGCTTTTAGTTGTGCACATCTCATTCGGTTGCTTAAAGGAAAGCCTCTCATAAACCATTGTTAAAAGATTATTAACCTATTGATTATATGAATGATTAACCTTATATTTAAGGAACCTTTTTCATAACTAAATAACTAAAATTATGTCGAACGATATTTATCAGATAAAAAAATTACTTAATACAAAAAATGGCACTTTTAGTTATTACAGCCTTGCCGAAATGCAGGCAAAAGGATTTGATATTGAAAAAATGCCGTTCTCAATCCGTATCTTGTTAGAAAACGTATTGCGAAACTTTGATGATTTTGCTATTACGAAAGAAAATATAGAAACCATACTCAACTGGAAACCCCAGGCATCAGATAAAGACATACCTTTTAAACCTGCACGCGTTTTAATGCAGGATTTTACCGGTGTTCCGGCCGTGGTAGATATCGCATCGCTACGAGCCGAAGTTGCCCGTAAAGGCAAAAACCCAGATAGCATAAATCCGCTTATACCTGTAGATCTTGTTATAGACCACTCAGTTCAGGTAGATTATTTTGGTACAAATTATGCCTATCAACGTAATATCGATGTAGAATACCAACGCAATCAGGAACGTTACCAGTTTTTAAAATGGGCTCAAAAATCATTCAGTAATTTCAGTGTCGTTCCTCCCGGTATGGGTATTTGCCATCAGGTAAATTTAGAATACCTTTCTAAAGTTGTGACAGAGCGCAATGGGGAGATATTTCCTGATACTCTTGTAGGCACTGATAGCCATACCCCAATGGTTAACGGTATTGGTGTAATTGCCTGGGGAGTAGGCGGTATAGAGGCTGAAGCCGCAATTCTGGGCCAGCCTATTTACTTTATTATGCCTGAAGTTATTGGACTCAGACTGACGGGTAAAATACCATTAGGATCTACCGCCACCGATATGGTGCTTACTATTGCTGAAGTATTAAGAAAATATGGTGTTGTAGGCAAGTTTGTAGAGGTGTTTGGAGATGGTCTGGATAACCTCACCGTTCCAGACAGAGCTACCATAGGCAATATGTCACCGGAATTTGGCTGCACTGTTACCTACTTTCCTATTGATAATAAAACATTAGAGTACATGCGTGCCACCAACCGCTCTGAAGATCAGGTACAACTGGTAGAAGATTATTGTAAAGCCAACATGTTATGGCGTACTAATAATGAAACCATCAACTATACCGACATTATAGAGATGGACCTAAGCACTATAGAACCAACTGTATCAGGACCAAAAAGACCACAGGACAAGATATTACTCAAAAATTTTAAGACAAAATTTATAGACCTGCTTCACACTTCTTTTGGACGCAGTTATATAAAACCACAGGATCAGCTTACCGGATGGTATGCAGAAGGGGGCGGTGCTCAGACCATTACCACGGAAGCGCCAATGCCACCTGAAACGAAAATTAAACAAAAGGTAGAAGACGGTATGAAGGTTGTTGCCGTTACCGTTGGACAGGAGCGGTTTATGCTTTCGGACGGTTCTGTTGTGATTGCAGCGATAACATCCTGTACGAATACTTCTAATCCTTATGTTATGATAGGCGCCGGACTTGTTGCCCGTAAAGCACGCGAACATGGAATTGATGTTAAACCATGGGTAAAAACATCTTTGGCACCGGGATCTAAAGTAGTAACTGATTATCTTGTTAAAGCAGATTTACTGGACGATCTAGAGGCTCTGAAATTTCACATTGTAGGTTATGGATGTACCTCATGTATTGGTAATTCCGGTCCGCTGCCGGCGCACATAGCCAAGGCAATTGAAGATCATGACCTGGTAGCAGCATCTGTATTATCAGGTAATCGAAATTTTGAAGCAAGAATACACCCTCAGATAAAAATGAACTTTTTAATGTCGCCTATGCTCGTAGTAGCCTATGCAATTGCTGGCCGCGTAGATGTAGATCTGCTAAATGAACCCATTAGTTACGACCCAAATCAACAGCCGGTATTTTTAAAAGACATTTGGCCAAGCGACGAAGAGATTAATACCATAATGCGTGATGTACTGTCTCCTGCCGAATTTGCCAACAGCTATAATACCGTATTTGAGGGTAATGATATATGGCAAAACCTTCAGGTACCTGATGAAAAAATTTACATTTGGGATGAGACATCAACTTATATTAAAGAAGCACCATTTTTTAAAGACCTGCCGGAAAAACCAAATCCTTTAAAAGATATTGAACATGCGAATGTACTATTAGACTTAGGTGACAGTATTACTACTGACCATATTTCACCCGCAGGATCTTATGGAGAGACCTCGGCTGCTGGTAAATATTTATTAGCTCGCGGTGTGGCTAAAGCCGATTTTAATTCGTACGGATCACGCCGTGGGCATGATGAAGTCATGATTCGTGGTACATTTGCCAATGTGCGTATTAAAAACAAACTTGTTGAACGAGAAGGCGGATATACCAAATTTCTGCCTACCGGTGAAGAAATGAGTGTTTATGATGCATCAGTAAAATATAAAGAATCTAAAATACCCCTGGTTATCCTTGCGGGCAAAGAGTACGGCAGCGGATCATCACGCGACTGGGCAGCCAAAGGAACTTTTTTACTGGGTGTTAAAGGAGTACTTGCAGAAAGTTACGAACGTATACACCGAAGTAATTTAGTAGGTATGGGTGTTTTACCGATGCAGTATTTGCCGGGTCAAAATGCAGAAAGTCTGGGCCTTACCGGACAGGAGCAGTTTAGCATTTATGGGATTGCTGATCAGATAAAACCCCTAAAAGAGTTGGAAGTTGTGGCTCAGGCACCTGATGGGGAAGTTAAGAAGTTTCGCGTTATAGCAAGGCTGGATTCTCAAATAGAAATAGAATATTACAAGAATGAAGGTATTTTGCAATATGTCCTAAGACAATTTTTAAGTAAGGTTTAAAAATCGATAAATTTTAAACATCAGTATATAGGAATTTATCATTTTCTCGCAAAATTAAAAAGACGTTTATCAATTATGTCCCATACTATAAAAAGTTCCAATAAAGAAGAAAAAATAAAGGAAAGAATAAAAATGATATACAGTCTCCCTAATGGGGGGCTCAAATCTAAATGTAGAATAATTACTTCATATTTTCAACAGCTATTCCAATTTGAATACGGGACATATCAAAAACATTACTATTGACAGTGTCCCAGGCTATTGATAATTCTGTACAAGCCAATACAACAGGATAACTGACACTATATTTTTCAATTATATCAGTATACTCTTTTAGTAGTTCCTCACTTTCCGTTTCCCAATAAATGTTTTTACGAACAGCATCGATAATGAGGCGTTCTGCTTGAGAAGGAAGGACTATTGTAATGTTTTCATTTTTAAATGCAACTTTCAAATAATCAGTTTCCATCGTGTGCAGTGAGCCAAAAAGAACAACTTTATTAAATCCCTGTTCCTTAAGTTTTTTTATAGTGAAATGCACAGGATGAATAATCTTTGGTACTACAGCGATCTTATCTATGGTTTCATGCAATGTTATGTTTGGAATTAAAATAGCATCTACTTTTAAATGTTGTAATTCTACCAAATAATTTTTCACCAGTACTTCCAGTTTTTTTGAAGTTTCAGGAAGCAAATTATTAAGAGTATCAAAATTAGCATTCCATAATTTAAAAGGACACGTGCTGTATCCGCCTTTTTTTTGGTGGTAAAGGCGGTTTAGTTCTTTTATGTAAAAAAGTGTAGAACGGCTGCCTAATCCTAAGATCCCGAGTGATTGTATTTCCATTTATAAATGCTCTAAAACATAATTGGCAAAATACTTTTTACTGTCAGTAATCCTGTCTTTTATAACAAAAGCAGTCTTTTTTAGAATTTTATCTAAAATTTTATCATTGTATTTTCTTGAAATTTCGGTTAAAATTTTCTCTCCTTTAGCAAAATGAAATGTTTTGTTAAGCTTTTTTATAAATACATCCTGTTCTTTTGTGCTTACTAAAAAACTTGTTGCAATACCCAGTTTTTCATCATATTCCGGTTGGTGTTTAAAACTTTCCACTTCAAAATCGGCATGCAATTCCCTATTGATCCTTTCGAGTAAATTCAGGTTAAAAGCAGCAGTAACTCCCTGGCTGTCATTATATGCAGGTAAAACAATCGTTGCCGGTTTTATTAAATCTACGCCTAAAAAAAGCTTATCCCCAAAATTTAAATTTTCACTCAGATTAGAAATAAATTCTTTCGCTACGTCATCGGACATGTTACCAATATTAGATCCCAAGAATAAAATAACTTTCGGATACTGGTTTTCTTTTAAAGATTCTAAAACCTCAAAATAATCGCCCTGTTTGGTTTTTACAGAAATATGAGGCATTTGCTGATTCAAATCCATTTCTAATTTGTCCAGGGCATTTTGTGAAATATCAACAGGAATGTAATCAAACTTATAGTTTTGACGTGATAGCTCATCCAGAAGTTCTTTTGTTTTTGTGCCATCACCTGCCCCAAGTTCAATCAGTTCAAAATAAGTATCCTTGCTTAATTGTAGTGCTTCGATTATAGAAGCACTTTTATTTTTGAATATTTCATGCTCTGAGCGCGTCACATAATATTCAGGCAAATGCATGATTTCGACAAAAAGAGCATCTCCTTTTTTATCATAAAAGAACTTTGAAGGCAACGATTTTAAAGTGTTGTTCAGCCCTTCATTTACTTCTTTTTTGAATTGCTCTAATATACTTTTTTGGGACTGTTTTTTGTTTAAGACGATCGTATCTTTCATAATTACGGGTGTTGATAATTTTTTTTAAAGTTCTTTTAAAAATACAATTGATAACTACGTAAAATGTTACATTATTTTCTAAAAATGTTCTGTTTAAAGAACATCAGGATACAATAAAGATACAAAAAACTAAAAGGCAAAACCATAATAATTAACAGGTTGCTGATTCCATTTAGCAGTTCATTAGTCCCAAGCGCAGTGAGTCCGAGAGCGGTAGCCGTAATAATTATACCCCAACCCAGTTTATGACTTTTAGAAGGATTTTCATTGCCGTTATCACTAAACATTCCTAATACAAAAATGGCGGAATCTACTGAATTAATAATTGAGATTGCTACTAATAAACCTGCAATCAGAAATGTAAGTTCATGAAGCGGAAAATGTTCTAAAAAAACAAACAAAGAACTAAATACATTGTCAAACTGTTTACTGTCTCCATCGTTTATAATTTCGAAAGCCGAATTAGCGAATACAGAAAACCATATTATAGTTGCCAGAGTGGGTACTAAAATAGTAGCAATCAAAAATTCCTTAATGGTTCTTCCTTTCGAAATACGGGCAATAAATATTCCAGTAAAAGGTACCCATGCCAGCCAGAATGCCCAGTAAAAAACAGTCCAATCCTGCGTAAAGCTCCCATTTGTGGTATAATTTCCTGTAGCAAGGCTCATTTCAAAGAAATGAATTACATACTGATAAAAAGCGGTAAAAGTCTGAGTAATGTAAAGGTTAAAATTTAAAAACAAAGCCACGAAAAGCATTAAAACAATTGAAAAAACAAAATCAAAATCAGCTAAAAACTTAATCATTTTTGTAATTCCTGTCATTGCCGAATATGTTGCAATGAATCCCATTACAAATACACTAATCAATAAAAAAGAGGTTCCAAACTCTGCGTCAAAAGTATAGTTCAGCCCTCCTATTAATTGTGCTGTCCCCAATCCTAATGAAGCAATTACTCCGGTAATGGTAATTAATACGATGAAAAGAATGGCACTAAATTTCAGAACATTATTTTTAATATCAGGAACTATCGCGTGTAATAAATTAGGTGCTTTTTTAATGTAAAGATTGTAAGCAACCAATAAACCAAACAAACTGTACATGGCCCAGGGCGTAAAACCCCAATGAAAAAAGGTATATTGAAGTGCTGTTTCTTTAGCATTAGTAGTGACAACGGGACTATTATTGAAATAATAAACAGGTTCCTGAACTGCACGAAGTAATAAACCGGAACCCATTCCGGTACTGTACAATAAGGCAATCCAACTGAAATAGGAATAGGCCGGTTGTTCTGATCCCAGTCTTTTATTACGAATAGGAGAAAATAAAATAGCTAAAGATGCAAGTACTATAATGAGTCCGAGTACTAAATAATAAGTCCTGAAAACCGAAAGCAATTGCTTATTTACTTCACTTAAAACAGCCAGCAAAGTTGTTGGTGCCAGAATTCCGCTTATAAAGAATACAGCGCCAAAAAGCATCCCGTATAAGAGCAGGTTATTTGCCCGAAAATGGCTGGATAGTTTTGAAATCAAAATACTTTTTATTTAGCAATGGGTTTTAAATCTTGTAACATCGTTGGGATAAGCTCACTTACTGTGGGATGAATGTGTATTGAATCCCGCAAAATGGTATAAGGCTTTTTGGCATACATTAAATTGGTAATCCCGTTAATAATTTCATCTCCGCCAACCCCTAAAATACAAGCTCCCAAAATGAGATTGGTTTTAGCATCTATTACTGCTTCCATAAAACCTAAAGTTTCTGCTTTTTCTTTAGCGCGATTTACTTTTGTCATAGGACGATATCCTACCAGTATTTCATATCCTTTTTCAAGGGCTTCTTTCTTGGTCATGCCAATTCTACCCAGCGGCGGGTCTATAAATAATCCGTAGGTATTAATTCTGTCGCTGATTTTTCGTTCCTTTTTCTTAAGAAGAAAGCTCTCTACAATTTGAAAGTCATTATATGAAGTATGGGTAAAAGCACCTTGTCCGTTACAGTCGCCTATCGCAAAAATACCATCAACATTTGTCTGACAATAGTTATTGACTTTTATATAGTTTTTTTGATCTAATTTGATGGTTGTATTCTCCAGTTTCAAAGTGTCAGTATTAGGAGCGCGCCCAATGGCTAATAATAAATGAGACCCTTTTATTTCCTTATTATCCACTGTTACGGAAATACCTCCTTTATTATTTTCTGTTGCCTTAATATCTTTCGCATTAAAAATAAGATTGATGTTCTCTGACTTCATTATTTCAGCGACTACATCAGTTACTGTTTCATCTTCCCTGTTTATTAATCGGTCATTACGTTCTATAATGGTGACTTTACTGCCAAATCTTCTAAAAATCTGGGCAAATTCTAAACCAATATAACTTCCGCCAATGATTATCAAATGTTGGGGTATATCGGTAATTTCCATAATATTTTCGTTCGTATAAAAGGTAATCCCCTGATATTCCAAGGGAACCACTGCCCTTGCACCTACATTAACGAATATCTTTTTTGCTGTCAGTTTTTGGTCCCCTGCCTGAATCTCATAATTACTTAAAAAATGAGCTTCGCCTTTATACAGGGTAATTTTTTTGTCCCTCTTAATCGCTTCTTCAATATTAGAGCGAGATTCATTAACCAGCTCGTCTTTACGTGTCTTAATTTTTTTGAGATTGGCTTTTGTTCCTTCAGGGATTTCAATACCCAACTCCTCACCATGAGAAGCATCCCATACTCTTCTGGCGCTGGCTACATAGGCTTTGGTTGGAATACAGCCATTATTAACACATGTACCACCTAAAAAACTCTTTTCAATAATAGCAACTGTCCCTTCTTTTGATAAGCTAAACGCTAATGGAATCCCGGCTTGCCCGCTTCCTATAATGATATAATCAAATTTTTTCATACTAATTTCGTTTTTTAAAGACTTTGCCCAGTTTCAAAATTTACTTCGCCAGACGTACACCGGAAAACTGCCAGCGCATAACAGGATGAAAAAAATTACGGTAGGTTTTACGGCTATGGTTTTCCGGAGTCGCTGCCGAAGCTCCCCGTAAAACCATTTGACTGACCATAAATTTTCCGTTGTATTCGCCTAATGCACCGGGTGCTTTATTAAAATTAGGATAGGCCAGATAAGCACTGTTCGTCCATTCCCAAACTTTTCCCCAGTTCAGGTGGCTACTGGCAATTTCCCATTCAAACTCTGTTGGTAATCGCATTCCTTTCCATTGTGCATAAGCAAAAGCTTCATAATAATTAAGGTGCATTACAGGTAAATCAGTTGCAATTTTTTTCAAGCCATCTAAAGCGTAGGAATACCATTCATTTTCTATTTTATGCCAGTACAAAGGGGCCTCAATTTCATTTTCATTCACCCATGCCCAACCTTCGTCATGCCAGTAATTAAAATTTTTATAACCGTCGTCTAGTATAAAATCCAGATATTCACCGTTGGAAACTAAAGTTTTTGAAATTTCAAAATCGGCGACATAAACTTTGTGCCTTCCTAATTCATTATCAAAACAGAAAGAAGATCCTGTATGGCCAATTTCATAAATTCCGGCAGTAATTTTTATAAAATCAGCCTCCTTTTTTTCAGGGGCAGGTAAAAAATTATTGCCATAAACAGGAAAAGTTGCCTGCGTCCCTAATATGTATTTAATATCATACACTAAAAGTTCCTGATGCTGTTCTTCATGATTTATTCCGATCTCGATAATATCAAGTATTTCCTGGTTTAAATCTTTTTGCATCAACAACTCAACAGCAGCAGTAACATAGGCCCTGTATTGATAAACATCTTCTACGGATGGTCGTGTCATAAAACCTCTGGCGGGACGTTCTACCCGTTTTCCAACCGTATTGTAATAACTATTAAACAAATAAGAAAAATCAGGATGATAAACGGAATAATCAGGATTATACCTGGTTAGCAAAAATTCCTCCCAAAACCAGGTTGTATGTGCCAAATGCCATTTTGGCGGAGAAGCAAAGTCACTGGGCTGTACAGAATAATCTTCAACAAGTAAAGGACTGCAAATTTGTTCTGTTTTTTTTCTGACTTTTAGAAAACGTGTTACCATATAATTTGATTGCTGCTGTTCATATTATACTGTAAGTTACTAATTAAAAAAACATAATAATTAATTTTGAATAAAAAATAGTGTTAATTTAATAATTCCAGTCGTGAATTTACTTCTTGTTTTGTTATTAATGCTTTCAGGATATAAATTACAAATAGGTTACATTAGAAATTTTCAGTTCAGCATCAAAAGTGTAAACTCTTGGTATTCCTGTTGCGATATTTACTTTTACAATATCAAAGCTAACATAAGAATAGGGAACAAACTTTATTCAAGCAATTAGAATAATATAAACTTACTAAATCTTAAAACAAGTAAGCCCGATACAATATCGGGCTTACTTCTTATCAAATTTTAATTATGAATTAATTTAAACTAAATCAAACCTATCTAAATTCATTATCTTATACCATACCGTTACAAAGTCATTTACGAATTTTTCCTGTGCATCAGAACTGGCATATACTTCTGCTATGGCTCTTAATTCTGAATTAGAACCAAAAACAAGATCGGCACGTGTTCCAATCCATTTAGGCTGACCTGTAGTACGGTCGTTTCCTGTATATAACTCTTTATCGTTAGAAACAGCCTGCCATTGGGTATTCATATCAAGCAGATTTATAAAAAAGTCATTGGTTAACTGTCCCGGACGATGAGTAAATACACCATTTTTTGTACCATCAGCATTAATATCCAGCACTCGAAGTCCGCCTAAAAGTACGGTTAACTCCGGACCTGTAAGGGTTAATAAATTAGCTCTGTCAATCAGAAGTTCTTCTGTTAAAACTGCTGATTTTGTTTTTCGGTAGTTTCTAAAACCATCTGCTTTAGGTTCTAAATATTCAAATGATTCAACATCTGTTTGCTCCGAAGATGCGTCCATACGACCCGGTGCAAAAGGCACTACAACTAAGCTTCCAGCTGCTTTAGCTGCTTTTTCTACTCCTGCAGAACCTGCTAAAACTATTAAATCAGCTAATGAAACTTTTTTTCCGTCAGTTTGCGAAGCATTAAATTCTGTCTGGATAATTTCCAGCTGGTCTAAAACCTGTTTAAGCTGTGCCGGATTATTTATTGTCCAGTCTTTTTGAGGAGCTAACCTTATACGCGCACCGTTTGCGCCTCCACGCTTATCTGATCCTCTAAAAGTAGATGCTGAAGCCCATGCTGTTCCTACGAGCTGAGATACGCTTAATCCTGTATTTAGTATTTTTTCTTTTAATTGATTTATATCATGCTCCTCTATTACTTTATGGTCTAATACCGGGATAGGGTCCTGCCATAATAATTCTTCCTGAGGAACATCCGGTCCAAGATAACGGGCACGTGGTCCCATATCTCGATGTGTTAACTTAAACCAAGCACGTGCAAAGGCATCTGCAAACTCATCGGGATTTTCGAGAAAACGACGTGATATTTTCTCATAAGCAGGATCCAATCGTAACGACAAATCAGTAGTAAGCATTGTTGGAAGATGTTTTTTTGCACTATCAAAGGCATCGGGAATGATTGCTTCGGCATTTTTAGCCACCCATTGATGAGCTCCTGCAGGGCTTTTGGAAAGTTCCCATTCAAAACCAAATAAGTTTTCAAAAAAGTTATTACTCCATTGCGTTGGCGTTTTTGTCCAGGTAACTTCAAGTCCGCTTGTAATTGCATCAGAACCTTTGCCGGAACCAAAGCTATTTTTCCATCCAAAGCCCTGAAGTTCTAAATCTGCAGCTTCAGGTTCTTTACCTACGTGATCAGAAGGCGCTGCGCCATGAGTTTTACCAAATGTATGTCCGCCTGCAATTAATGCTACCGTTTCCTCATCGTTCATTGCCATACGGTCAAACGTATCTCTTATATCTTTTGCTGCTGCAATAGGATCAGGATTTCCGTCAGGACCTTCAGGATTCACATATATTAATCCCATTTGTACAGCCGCAAGAGGTTTTTCTAAGTTTCTACTATGAATATGACCATCCGCATCATCATCCGAAGACACAACTCCATGATCTTTCGGTACTCCTTCAGAGCCATTATTATAACGCTCATCTCCACCAAGCCATGTTGTTTCTGAACCCCAGTAAACTGATTCATCCGGTTCCCAGACGTCAGCTCGTCCTCCTGCAAAACCAAATGTTTTAAAACCCATAGACTCCAGGGCAATATTCCCTGTTAATATCATTAAGTCAGCCCAGGAAATTTTCTGTCCGTATTTTTGTTTTATCGGCCATAGCAATCTTCTCGCTTTATCAAGACTCACATTATCAGGCCAGCTGTTAAGAGGAGCAAAACGCTGTTGCCCGGCTCCTGCACCACCGCGTCCGTCATGTACACGATACGTTCCTGCGCTATGCCATGCCATTCGGATAAAAAGACCTCCATAATGACCAAAATCTGCAGGCCACCAATCTTGCGAATCAGTCATAAGTTGATGCAAATCTTTTTTTACAGCTTCAAGATCAAGACTTTTAAAAGCTTCGGCATAATCAAAATCTTTGTTGAGCGGATTTGATAGTGCCGAATTTTGTCTTAGGATATTTACTTTTAATTGTTTTGGCCACCAGTCACGATTTTTCGTACCTGTTGCAGCTTCATTATCCATGCTCCCATTATGAAAAGGGCACTTACTGATGTCGTTTGATTGATTTTCCATAGTTATATATTTTATTTAAGACTAAATTACAAATTAAAAAAAGAGTCTGTTATCAGTTAGAATAATAAATAAAATTACTTTTATAGATAAAATCTATACAAAAGAAATAATCCGAAGGAATTCCTTGTTAGTACGTAAGGTCTGATTGGCTAAAACAATCTTTAATGCAAAAATTTATATCTCATAAATCAAACAGAACAGACTTATAAAAAAAATACACCTGACATACGTTATTTATATGCCAGATGTACTTACAAATCAACCTTCAATTAAAACTTTTATTTTACCACATAAGATACTTTATCTGCTTCACAAAGTCGGAAATAGCCTAAAGCAAAATTATTGGAATCACTTGTATCTGTATTTACAATGTTACCTCTGATATTTCCCGGTACTACCGAAAAAGGATTTGCACTTGATGCTTCTAAAATTAAATTCATATAATTATAAAAGTTTTTTGAGATCCCGCGATGTGTAATTTCAACCGTATTTCCGGCTTTCATATCTTCGTTTGAGAATCGTGTACTAACCAGATTTCCATTAAAAAATTCATCATAAGTAAGTTCATATTCCGGAAACAACAGGAATTGACTTTTATAATCCGTCAGGTAATAATTCACCTCATTAGCCGGATCTTTATAAAAAAACGTAAGCTCAATTATATCTTTTCCTCCAAAATCAGGAACAATATTTTGCTCTACCTTATCGATTGTTGTTACTGAAGTCAGTTTTTCAACTGCTGTGAACTTTTGCCCTTCTGCGGTTACATAAAGTACGTAATCCATATTTATAACAGGAACAAAATTAGTACATACATAAGATCCGGGTGTTGTTTCATTAAAAGTAAAAACATCACCATTACTATTTTCAATTCTCACCTGTGCCCCTGAAACTTTTGGCGTTGTATTATTGTAATAAGGCGCCGTTTTACTGATTTTTATGGTCTGCTCATTACCACTGGTTCCCTTGGTCCAGATTATCTCCGCATCTACTACCAATCTTGGTTCACCTGTTTCTAAATCAAGATTGACAACATCTTCACAAGACGAAAAAAACAGCACTATAAGAAGACTGAATAAAGTAACTGCTTTACGTTTAAAATTATATTTTTTAATCCTTTGCATATTCATTAAAATTTAAAATTATAAGAAACACCAGGCACCATTCCGAAAATGGAAAGTCTTCTGGTTTCATTTGCTCCCGTGTCATCATTTGTTGTAAAAGTCATAGAAGCAGCATTTTTTCTATTATAGACATTATAGATACTAAATACCCAATAGCTCTGCCATCCTTTCTTTTTATCCGGTTTTGGTGTATACGTTGCAGCCAGATCTAAATGATGGTAAAGCGGAAGCCTGTTTTCATTTCTAAGTGAATAATTAGGAATATTGATTCCGCCAAATTCATAATAACCGTTTGCATATGTTACAGGCTGGCCTGACTGCAATGAAAAATTAGCGTTAAAGGACCATTTTGGATTGTATTCATAACTACCTACAACGCTTAAATTATGCAGTTTGTCATATCCTGACAAATACCAGTCACCATTTGCGATTCCGGGCTCTGCAGCAGTTCTGCCAGGTGTTTTTTGTTCCGCCCTTGAAAGGGTATAAGAAACCCAGCCTGTAAAATTTCCGGTGTTTTTTCTAAATAATAATTCCATACCGTACGATCTGGCTTTACCATTTAAAATAACCTGTTCGATATTATTATTGGCCAAAATATCCGCACCGTCTATATAATCGATTCGGTTTTTTATATTTTTATAAAACAATTCTCCTTCAAAAGAATAATCGCCTTCTTTTAAATTTTTAAAATATCCTATAGCATATTGATCCAGCAATTGTGGTTTTGTAAAAGGTCCGCTTGGTGTCCAGATAGTAGTAGGCAATGGCGACTGCGTATTAGACAGCATATGAATATATTGTGCCATCCTGTTGTAACTTGCCTTTACGGATGCATCATCATTAAAAGCATATGACAAGGCAAATCGTGGTTCAAGATTATCAAATTTGCTGATGGTTTTTCCGCTTCCGTAAGATATACTTCCTGTTGGGGTCCCTTCTTCATAAATATGATACAACGGATTGTATACTACTGCTTTTCCGTCTTCATAAGTATTAATATTTTCATTACCTAATCGATAAAACATACTGTAACGAAGTCCGTAACGAAGATTTAGCTTTTCGGTAATCTGTTGTTCAAAATCAAGATAAACAGAAGATTCAAAAGCATATTTTTGATCCAGTTGTTTATAATTAAACTGTGAATCAGGACTTGTTGGCTTTACTGTTCCCGGATTAAAGTCGTAATATTGACCGTCAATACCGTAGTTGAGCTTGAATTTTTCTGATAAAGAGTGATTCCAGCCATACTTAAGTCCATAACTTCTAATGGTATTGTTCCACTCAAAATTTTCTGTCTGCATGCCCAGATTAAATTTATAATCACTGTAGAAAGCAGATAAATTTGTATTTAACTGATCAGAAAATTTATGTTTCCAGCTTAAGATCCCCATTGTATTTCCGTATGTACTGGAAAAACGGTCACTGATGTCAAAAATATCATTTCCTAAATATCCCGAGAAAGCAATACTGTTATTGGCGCCTAAACGATAATTAAGTTTTGCATTGATATCATAAAACATAGCCGAATTATTATTATCAGCCAGCTTTAGAAATAAATGGGCATATGAAGCACGTCCGGCAATGATAAACGAACCCTTCTCTTTCTGGACAGGTCCCTGTACTAATAACCTGCTAGATATCAAACCAATACCACCGTTTACTTTATAATTTTCAAAATCTCCTGTTTGTTGGGTTACATCAAGAACAGAAGAAACACGACCACCAAATTTAGAAGGAATTCCACCTTTGTATAAATCCAATCCGCTGACAATATCAGCATTAAAGACAGAGAAAAATCCAAACATGTGAGAATCACTATATACCGGCGCGCCATCTAAAAGAATTAAGTTTTGGTCAGCGGCACCACCACGAACATTAAAACCGGATGAAGCCTCACCGGCATTGGTAACTCCGGGTAATGTTAATATTGATTTTAAAGGATCCGGCTCGCCCATTGCAACCGGAATTCGTTTAATCTCTGCCATTGAAAGTTTGCTTACACTCATTTGAGTATTCCTGACATCAACAGCCTTGTTATTTGTTACTATTACCTGATCCAGTTGCTGACTGTCAGATTCTATGTTAAAATCAATTCTTGCATCATCAGCAATTGTAATTTGTTTTTCTTTGTTTTTAAAACCCATATAGCTAATAACAACAGTATAAGTTCCTTTCTCTAATTCTATAGAAAACATCCCGTTTTTATCTGTTGTAGCCCCTGTTTCAGTTTCCTTAATAAAAACATTAGCACCAATAACAGATTCCCTATTGTCATCCAGAACCTGTCCCGTTAACTTACTTTTTTTTTTAGTTGTTTTTGCAGGTTTTTGCTTTACAAAAATATTATTGCCCACAATCGAAAACTGAATCGATGAGTTTTTATTCATCTCATTTAGAAGCTCTTCGATTTTAATATTTGTATAAGTGCTTTTCTTTGTAAAATATTTTTGATTTGTATTAATTTGATCCGTAAAGGCAAATTTAAAATCTGTCTGATGCTCAATTTGCTTAAAGAATTCTTTTAAAGTCACAGTTTTATCTACAGTTACAGTGATGTTTTGAGAGAAAACAGACAAACTGAATAAAAAAAAGCATGCTGAAATTATATGCTTCATGAAATTTTGTATTTTTGAATTATTAAATGGGATAGTTTTATACTATCCTGAGTTATAGGAAGGATGTTTAGTTTCGCGGCTAGTGCATCCTTTTCTTTTCTATTGAAAAGTAATCTGTTTTAAATTTTCATTTACTTCAAATTTTAGGTTATACATTTCTGATATTAATTGAACAATTGTTTTTAAATCTTCTTTTTTATTTATTCTTACCGTGATCTTCTGGTTAGCGTATTCCTGCGGAATAATTACCTTATAACCATAATTAGACTCGATATAAGTGCTTACATCGCTTAGTTTTTCATTATCGAAATCCATAAACCTGTTAAACTCTTCTACTAAAGCAGTTTCGTTTCCGTAAGTAAATTTTTCTCCCGGCTTCAGTATCCATTTTTTATCCTGATTTTTTACATTCATCTGGACGCTTCCTTCATAAAGTTCTACGGTAACTTCTTTTTTAGAATATCCCTTAACGGTAAAAGAAGTACCTAATACTGTAGTGGTCGTTTCGTTACAAGCTACCTGAAAAGGATGTTTTTTGTCTTTTTTTACCTCAAAATAAGCTTCACCGGTAACTTCAATTTTTCTGTTCACGCCAAAATTACTGACATAGACAATTTTAGAATTCGGACTCAATGCTACCCTTGAGCCATCCGGCAAGGCTACAATTTTGACTATCGAAGTAGTATTTTCAACTGTATTTTCAGTAACCCTGACAACAGCATTTAAAGCAGGGCTGCTGTTAAAGTAAATTCCTGTACCAACTAGAGCAAAAATTAAAACAGCTGCTGCTGCATAATAGCGCCAAGGTTTAAATTGCTGCTTTTTTAATGAGAAGGTTTTTGATTGGAATTCTTCCCAGGAAATCTCTTTTTCACTATCAGAATGTGAAATGGGAGTTTCATCCCATATTTTTTTTAATTCTTCTTCTAATTTCTTTTCATCCATATCTCTAGATCGTTAAAGTTTTTGACAATAAAATCCCTGCTTATTAAAAACACCATACACCATTTCTTTAATCTCTCTGTTGGTTTCAATTCTTAGAATATGATCATTATTTTCTAAATCAAAATTCATTATACAATCAGAAATAACAAACTGCAGAAGCACTACAATAAATCTTGCATCTTCCTTGGTTGTAACATCTGTTTTATAAGATTCAATATACATTTTATGTTCCGTTTATATCTATAACAAACGAGAACACAAAAGTTCCTAATGCTCTTCGATTTTTTTTCGAATAAATTTACTGGCAAGATAAATATGATTGGCAATTGTCTTTTCAGAAAGTTCTGTAATTGCCGCAATCTCCTTATAGCTAAGGTTTTCCAGTTTATGTAAAGTAAATATTTTTTGCTGCTGTTCCGGAAGCTGATTGATGAAAGTATACAATTTTTCTTTTCTTTCTTCAAAAATTCCGGTTTCGGTATCCTCCTGCGCTATTTGAAATTGTAAAGTATCCATCTGGATTATTTTATTCTCCCTGTTTACATGATTGATAATGATATTTTTGCATATCGTAAACAATTGCTTGTCAAATAAAACATCTTCGTTAAGCAGTTCCCTTTTATTATAAAGCCTTAAAAAAGTTTCCTGAACAAAATCTTGTGGGGTAAGAACCGTAAAGTCAAAACGTTTGGCAATATTTATCAGTTTATCATAGTAATTTAGATATGCCTCTTTGAAAGAAGCTTCATTACCTTTTTTTAAACTTAAAATAAACTTTTTGTTGTCCATAACGCAAATACGATGATTAGTCTTAACTCAATCTGCAGGATAATATTGTTCTGTAGATTGAGTTAAGACTAGCTTGTTTACTTTTAAATAAACAGAAAGTGCAAAGAACAGAAATTTTATTCTAAATTTATTTGTTTGGGAAAAATATAGTTTTAAAAAGTTTTTATACTTTGAAAATTAGACCTCTTAATAGTAAATGATATTCGGTTTTTCTAAATTAGTTATCAGAGAATTGAATCAAATCATATCGCAGGACTATCATTCGCGTTCAGAATATCGCATAAATGGTGTCGGTAAAAATATAAAGGCGTGTATAAACCAGTATTTCTACGTAAAAACAGTACACATGATCTCTTTATATTAGCCCTGTAAAAATGCTAACCTTTTAATAACCAAATATACCATGAGCAACTTTTTTCTTACTGCACTGTTACCCATACAAAAAGAATATCCTGGTCATGTTTTGCCTAATAGAAATTTTCTCCCTTTTAATGGCAAACCCATGTATCAGTACATGATTGAAAAATTACTGAAATTGGATGAATTTGAAAGCATCGTAATTAATACCGATTCAGATGAAGTAAAAGAGTACTGCAAATGGAATGGTAAACTAAGGGTAATTGACCGCCCAAAATCATTAACAGGCGAAGATGTAAAATCGGATATGATAACTGCACATACCCTTGAAAAAATTTCAGGCGAACATTTTATTGAATTTCAAAGTTTTAATCCTTTAGTAACTAATTATACTATAAAAGATTTCATTAAAATATATATGGAATATGTTGTTCCCGGAGAATACTTTGATTCGTCATACAGCATTCAGCGCCATGAATTAAGAAATTATGACATCAATAAAAGAGAGCTCAATGATGAATATCCTTTTGTAATATTCGAAAACGGAATTCTTCACGGATTTACCCGTTCTGTTTTCTACAAAAACAGGAATCGCAAAATTGGAAAAATGCCTATGATTACTGAAGTGAGAGAAGTTGAAAACACACTCCTGGATTCAAATACCAATTATGAATTAGCCAAACTGGTTTATGCTAATCAGGATAAATTCCCTGCTATTTTTCATAGTGGAGTTTAAACAGAAAAAACTTTATTAGCTAGTAAATCAATGCATAAAAAAAACAGTAAAATATCTTCATTGGCTTTTTTAAATTCTAAAACGATTCAAAGGCTAAAGTTAATTCTTCGGTACTTTAACTGTTTTTATTTGATTGTTTTTATTTGTTATTTTAAGAAAATATATTCCTGTTGGATAGCTGCTTAAATCCAGTTTTGAAATTCCCTGATTCAGGTTTTTACTTTTTATTTCTTTTCCTAAATTATCATAAAAAAACTCCAAAGTGTTCTGCTTTTGGAGTTTTTCTATTAAAATTATAGCCATCTACTCTTTTTTAAAAAGAGAAAACAGCAACATAATACAGGTTTAAGCCGTATTAGTCCAGATCAAAAATATTTCCCAAATGCTCTTCCATAATAAAATACGGATTATTAGTCTGAGTTACAGATCTCATATGAATTAAACTCGTTTTGCTCATCATTCTAAGCATTTGGCGGCGTTCGCATTTTACAATCTTACCATTTTCTTCACGTTGTCCGGCAACAAAAGCACTTCGGCCGTGCGCACATAAATGATTATTGACAAAGATCACATCTCCGGAATTCGGAATATATTCGCTGTTTATAAGTTCCTTTGCCTCATTCCAGAATTCAGTCAGATTGTATAATGCTTCAGGAGTCTGACCGGCATTTTCATTAAATATTTGTTCAGCAGCATCAAAACGAATAAAAGGAAGTTGTCTGTTTCCGTATAAAACCGAAGCCGTAGGTCCCGGAACCATCTGATCATCATTGTAATTAGCATCTTTTGGACATTGATAAATAGGATCAAATAATTTTTCCATAATTGGATTCATCTCTCCATGCGAACGAATCGAATACAAAGTAGAAGGAACTCTTTCTTCATTTCTTAAATACAGGAAACTTAAAAAATCAGCCTGATTCAATAAAAAAGCATCCTCGGTATGAACGTATAAATCCGTTTTTGATCCCGATCCGGTCTGCGTTGCAGCCATTTTTTCATCCGGAATAACGGCGTGCAAAAGACCTCCACCCTTTCTCTGTGCATAATATTGTACCGGTTTTGATGGCACGGCACCATGAAGAAGTGAGCAAATAAAACCGTATTTATTCAGTTTTGCATAATCGGCGCCCTGCCAGTTTGGAGGTGTTGGACCTAAATCTTCCTGATCTACCTCTAAAAGCCCCTGAAAAACAATTGCCCCATACTGATTTGCTGAAAAATCACTACCAAACTGACTTAAAATTCGGCTAATTCGTTCCGGAAGCAATTGAAAAGCGTGAAGATGCAATGCGGCTATATAATCAGGGTTTTCATAATGGTCAAATGCTTTTACCAAAAGATTGCCAACATTCGATAAAATATTCCTTTCCTGAGGCGTTATTACTACGATTAATGGTTTTGTAGGAATTTCAAAATTTAAAATTGTTTCTGCAGGCCTTTCGTCTACAATAGTTGATTGTGATTTCATTTTTTCAATTCGTTTTTTAGTTATTAAAAGATTGGGGTATTGGAAAATAAATCTTTAATAATCAATACTATACAAAAACACATACACTAACACAAAGTCAATATGTACGTGCATTCGTATAAATTTTTTTAGATTTATTTTTTTTATAAATATTAATTTATACATTTGTCTTGCACTATTTTTATTTATTCTAAATAATATTTACTTACAAATATATTTTTATTTAATTTAAATAAAAAGAATTTTCTTAGAAAAATTTCAAAAATGTATGAAAATTAAGAACAACCCCAGTAAAATCAAGGACTCAGATTCTTCTGATAAACTCAAAAAAATTTCGAAGAATATTCGTAACCGCAGAAGTATTTATGCCAATGTGTTTATAAAAAAAGAAATTCCTGATCAGTTGCTCGATGAAATACTGATGAATGCTACATGGGCTCCAAATCACAAAATGACGGAACCTTGGAGATTTATTGTCTTTAGAGGAAAATACCTAAGGGAATACGGGAACTATATGGAGCATTATTATAAGGATTTCTATAGTCAGTTACCACCCGAAGCCCAAAAAGAGAAGCTAGCCTATCTTAGAAATTATCCTTTAAATGCTGCCTGTCTTATTGGTGTAATTATGGTTCGAAATACCAAAATCAATCTTCCGGAGTGGGAAGAAATAGCAGCAGTTTCATCTGCGGTACAAAACATGGCACTAACCTGTACTGCCCATAAAGTTGGTAGCTATTGGAGTACCAAAGGTGTTGCGATCGATTATGTCGCTCAGTTTGATCTGGCAGAAAATGAAAAATCATTAGGGCTCCTCTATCTTGGCTATTATCCCAAAGACTTAAAAAGCTCCAAAAAGAAAAGAACACCCTTATCTAAAAAAGTCATTTACCTCGGATAAATAATAACTAAAACCCCTAAATAATTACCTTATGAATACCACACTAATCAATGAAGAAGTCGCTGACAAAGGACTTTTGCCGGATCAGGATTTGTATAAAGACATTTTCCATCAGAATTCCGGCACCGAATATGCCCAGGCTGTAAAACTGGCGCAGGAACGTGTTTCTAATTTTCTTAAAAACAACCGCAAACCTTTTAGCGGGATAAAACCGGAAGAGATTAGAACAAAAGTTGAAGCAGTAGATTTCGCTTCACCTCTGCCCGATTATGAAAGCCTGCTTGATGAAGTTGATGAACTTTATGTAAAACATGCCACTGCCTATCACCTTCCGGAATATATCGCACACTTAAATTGCCCTGTTGTAATACCCGCATTGGCAGCGGAAGTTTTAATAAGCGCTATAAATTCTTCTCAGGATACTTATGATCAGAGTGCGGGCGGAACTTTTATGGAACGCAAACTTATCGACTGGACAAGTGAACAAATTGGATACACAAAAGGCGACGGAATTTTTACTGCCGGAGGTTCCCAAAGTAATTTAATGGGATTGCTTTTGGCCAGAGATTATTATTCTTTAGAATATCAAAAATGGAACATTAAATTGGATGGTCTTCCTCCTGATGCTTCAAAATTCAGGGTATTTGTTTCGGATAAAGCACATTTTAGCAATCATAAAAATGCCTGGATCCTGGGTCTTGGAGAACAAGCCATTGTACACGTTGGTGTTGACAAAAGATATCGTATGGATCCTGAAAAACTGGAAAAAGCGATCGCTCAGGAAATAGAAAAAGGCAATATTCCAATCGCTATTACTGCAACTGCTGGAACCACAGATTTTGGAAATGTTGATCCGCTTAAAGCGATAGCTGATATTGCAAGTCGAAATAATTTATGGCTTCACGTAGATGCTGCTTATGGCTGCGGACTATTATTGACTGAGAAACACAGGCATCTTTTAAACGGAATTGAACTCGCAGATTCGGTAACGATCGATTACCATAAATCATTTTTCCAGCCTATAAGCAGCAGTGCTTTTATCGTAAAAAACAAGCTTCACCTCAACATCATCAAGCATCACGCTGATTATTTGAATCCAAAAGAGCAGAATTACGATGCACTTCCTGCACAAATCAACAAATCGATTATACAAAGTACACGTCGTTTTGATGCGCTGAAACTTTGGTTTACACTTCGCTATCTGGGCAAGGAAAAACTGGGACAGTTTACGGATACTATCATAGACACTACACAAAAAACAGCTGAAATTATTGAATCTGATGAAAACTTTGAACTTTTATGCCACTCAGATATGGGCGTTCTTGTTTTCAGATATCTTGATGGTCCGGCCGAATCTAACTCTTGTGAAGTCAATCAGTACATCAAGGAAAAACTTTTTTTTAGTGGAGACGTCTTAGTCGCCAGTACCAAAGTAAACGGGGAATTCTATTTGAAATTCACCATTTTTAATCCGCTTACCACCCTAAATGACATTAAAAACATACTTAACCTCATAAAACAAAATGGAAATGAATACCACAGACTTAACTAATTTTCGCCAGCTGGCAGAACAGGTAAATTTTAAATCCCTGCTCAATTGTTATTGCAGGGAATTTAGCAATTGGAGCCGTTATGAAGGTATTCCAAAATACGACCAAACCCTGGCTGATTTTATGCAGACTATTGACCACAGCTCCTTCCTTAGGTTTGATTTTGCCACTGTTGGTCAGGAAGTTTTTGCACCACTGACTTACTTTTCTGAAAGTGGCGTTCATTCGTTTAGCTTTCCGGTTGTATTGCGCACTATTGCAACTGATGAGTTTAGAGAAATATCCCCTGTCGAATTTCTTGAGCTTGTCAGCGCATATACTAAGACAGATTATCCTGACATTGATGCACTTCCTACACAAAAACGTATGAAAAACAGCATCGAAAATCTTGCGCTTTATCTTGAACATTATAAAAATAGCGATCAGACAGCAAATAATCCTGAACAAACCTTTATACAATCTGAACAATCCCTGATTTTAGGACATACCGTTCATCCGTTGCCGAAAAGCAGAGAAGGTTTTACTAAAGAAGAACTGTTGCAATATTCTCCTGAAACCGGAGGAAAATTCGGTTTACATTTTTTTCTCGTTCATCCTGAAAATGTAATCGAAAAAAGTGCCGAAGAATATCTTATTACAGCTTATTTGCGTGAGGAAATTTCGAAGTATGCAGATGAACATACAACAGAATTACTGGATTTTTATTCCAATTACAAAGTTGTTCCAACTCACCCGTGGGAAGCCAATTATTTATTAGAACAGGCATCAGTAAAAGAAATGCAATCGAAACAGCTTCTTTTTAGTCTGGGTCAGTTTGGTCCTTCTTATACGGCTACTTCATCTGTCCGCACGGTTTATAATGAAGAAAGTGAGTGGATGTACAAATTTTCCTTGCATGTTAAAATTACCAATTCGTTCCGTGTCAATTATCTGCATGAATTAAACCGTGGTTATGACGCGGCGCAGCTCATGAAAACAAATTGGGGAAAAGACATTCAAAAAGAATATCCTCAAATAAAGCTTATTACTGATCCTGCTTTTATTGCGGTTATTTATGACGATAAAATCATTGATGGTTTCAGTACAAGCGTGCGTCAAAATCCATTTCATGGCGCCAATTCGAGAAAAAATGTAACCATGGTCGCTTCTCTTTGCCAGGATGGCATTTTGGGCGAATCACCAAGAATCCTTAATCTGATCAATGAAGCAGCAAAAAGACAAGATGCAGCTGTAACTGATACTGCGCTTTCCTGGTTCAGACAATATCTGAATATTACCATAACTCCTTTGGTTGGTATTTTTAATAAATACGGATTTGGGTCTGAGTTTCATCAGCAGAATATGCTTGTGGAATTTGATGAAGATCTTTTTCCTTCAAAACTTTATTTTAGGGACAATCAGGGTTATTTTTTCCGTCAGGGAAAAGTCGAAGAACTGGAACGTTTGATTCCGGATTTTGGTAAAGAAAGCAGATCGTTTATTGCCGAAAGCAGAATCATTGACTTCTGGGGATATTATCTTCTGGTAAATCACTTGTTTGGTGTAGTAAATATTTTAGGAAAAAATAAGCTGGCTGACGAAAGCACATTGCTTAACCTCATCTATGAAGCTTTAAAAAATGAAGAAGAATCAGACACTACAGGTCTTGTATCGCATTTTACCAATAGTGTAAAACTGGTTGTAAAAGGAAATCTGCTAACCAGCTTAAACAATATGGATGAAGCCAGTGCCCCAAGAACCAATCCGGCTGTTTATAAAAAATATCCAAATCCTTTAAACAAACACTTTTTCTCTAAAAAACTGATTAACCCAAAAGAAAATACTACGGTTTTCAGTCGCTTTTTTGAAAAAGAAAATGTAACAATAACCCTGCGTCCGGTAGATATTGATAAAGATCTGGAAATGCTGCATGAATGGTTTCATCGTGAGCATGCGTTGAAAATCTGGCAAATGAACTGGCCTATCCGTGAATTAGAAGCCTATTACAGAATGCTGCTTCCGGGAGATCATTCGCACAGTTACATCGGAGAAGCAAATGGCACACCAACTTTTAATATCGAAGTCTATTGGGCAAGCCGTGACATTGTTGGCGATTATTATGATGTATTGCCATCCGATTATGGAACCCATCAATTTATTGCACCAACTGACCCGAAACTAAAATACGGCTCACCGGCAACACAATCTATGATGGATTTTGTTTTAGGAGAACAAAAAGTCGGTAAAATGGTTGGCGAAGGTGCTGTAGATTCTATTGCTTCTATGATGAATAAAGCCCACGTAGGTTTTAAAATCGAAAAAGTGATCGAAATGCCACATAAAAAAGCCAATCTAAACTTTTGTTACAGAGAATGGTATTGGGCAAAATTTCCAGCTGCCAAAGATTTTCAAAACAACACCGTTTCAGCACCTCAGGTTTAATTTATAAAAAAACAAAAATGAGTACAGAAAAAATATATTCAATAATCGGGATCGGGATTGGTCCTTTTAACCTTGGACTTGCTGCTCTTATAGAACCCGTTGAAGATTTATCGGCATTGTTTTTTGATCAGGCAGAAAGCTTTGACTGGCATCCGGGCCTTATGCTGAATAACGCAACGCTTCAGGTTCCGTTTTTAGGAGATTTAGTCACAATGGCTGATCCAACAAACAAGTACAGCTTTTTAAATTATATCAAACAAAGCGGAAGATTGTATAAATTTTATATTCGTGAAAACTTCTTTATTTACAGAAGGGAATACAATGAATATTGCAAATGGGTTGCGGCTCAGTTGCAAAATTGCAAATTCTCGCATAAAGTAGTTTCCATAGATCATGTCGATGGCGTATATAAAATTATGGTAATCAATACTCAGACTTGTATAACGGCAACTTATTATGCACATAAAATTGTTTTAGGAACAGGAACTTCTCCGCATCTTCCTGACTTCATTGATTTGGAATTTCCGAATGTGATTCATGCTTCAAAATACTTGTATTTCAAATCCCGTATTCCTAAAAATGCATCGGTAACGATAATTGGCTCAGGGCAAAGTGCCGCAGAAGTATTTCGTGATCTTTTACCTGAAACTCAAAACGGATTACAGCTAAAATGGTTTACACGTTCTTCTCACTTTTTTCCTTTGGATAATAAATCAAAACTAACGCTGGAATTAACTTCTCCGGAATATGTAGATCATTTTCATAGTTTATCCGACGAAAAAAGAAAACAGCTTTTAGCGAGACAACACGGGCTTTATAAAGGTATTGATCAGGAATTAATCAATGAAATCTTCGATAGTTTGTACGAGATGAGCTTAGAAGATACACCTCTAAATGTCGAATTGCGCTCGAATTTACGCCTGACTTCTGTAAACGAAGCCACAGATGGTTCTTATAATCTCGATTTTATTCACACAGAATTAGACCAGCCTTTTGAGGATCAAAGTGATTATGTGATTCTGGCAACAGGTTACAAATACAAAGAACCCGCTATTTTATCAGGAATCGAAAACAAGATTAATCGTTTAGAAAATGGTCTGTTTAATGTACATCGCAATTATACGATCGATAAAAACGGGACAGATGTTTTTGTACAGAATGCTGAATTGCATACGCACGGTCTTTCTACTCCTGATTTAGGAATGGGCGCTTATAGAAATTCGATTATCATTAACCAGCTTGCAAATCGTGAAGTTTATAAGGTGGAAAAACGAATTGCATTTCAACAATTTGGCGTGCAAAAAGCAACTCCCGAATTGTCAGAAAACAATGTTCTGGAATTCATAAACGAGCAAATAAATAATTAGATCTTAATAAATACCACTAGAATGATAACCCCGGAAAACACATTCAAAGACACACAGCACCTCAACGCAGTCACTTGGGATCAGGTCAATCGAAACCTGCTTGCCAAAAGTATTGCAGAATTAATGCGTGAAGATGTCGCAAAACCTCAAATAACAAGCACTGAAGAAAATGGACTTACCCATTTTATATTAGAAACCGATAAAGAGAATATTTATTATAGTTTTTCGGCTTATCCAAGATTTTTGAATTACTGGCATATTGTCAAAGAAAGCATTCATAAAATTGAAGATGAACAGAAATTAGATCGCATCGATGTGCCCAATTTCTTTATCGAGCTTCAGGAAACCTTTGGCATCAACTCTTTTACTCTGGCACATTATATTGAAGAATTGCTGCATACTTTATATGCTGATGCTTTTATTCATTCAAAACGTCGTTTGTCTGCATCAAAATTAGCCGATGCTGATTTTCAAACCATAGAACATAGTCTCGACGGACATCCGTGGGTCATTGTAAACAAAGGCCGAATTGGTTTTGACTCAGAAGATTATCAGAACTACACTCCTGAATCCGGTCAAACAACCCGATTAGTATGGATTGCTGCTCATAAAAAAAGAGCCACTTTACGTTTACAAACCGATATGAATGAGCAATCTTTTTATGAAGATGAAATTGGTCCTGAAAAAATAGACTTTTTCAGAAACAAACTAATTCAGTCAAAAGTAAATCCGGATGATTACCTCTTTATTCCGGTGCATTTATGGCAATGGCAAAATAAACTGGTCATGCAATTTGCCAACGATATTGCGTCTAAACATCTTATTGCTCTGGAACTAACAGAGGATATTTACAGTCCGCAACAAAGTATCCGAACCTTTTTCAATCAGAGCAAACCCAACAAACATTATGTAAAAACATCGATGTCTATCTTAAACACAAGCCACATCAGAGGTTTGTGCCCAAGACAATTATCGATTGCGCCACGTCTTACCGGATATCTTAAAGATATACTTAGAAAAGACCAGCATTTACAAAAAATGGAAGTCGTTCTTTTAGGTGAAATGGTTTCAGTAACCTACACGCATCCCGGTTACAGCAAAATTGTAAATCCTCCGTACCAATATAATGAATATTTAGGGGCGATGTGGCGTGAAAGTCCGGTTAACTCCTTAAAACACGGAGAGAATCTAATGACAATGGCGGCATTATTATATGTAGACGATCATGGTAAAAGTCTTGTTGAAGAACTTATCGAGAAGTCAGGACTTTCTACAGAGCAATGGTTAAAAGCGTATATGAGAGCGTACCTGAAACCTGTACTTCAAATTTATTACCAGCATTCTTTATGCATAGATCCCCATGGGCAAAATGTAATTCTTATTCTAAAAGATTATGTCCCAACACGTATCGCTTTGCAGGATTTTGTGGGAGATATTCTGATTAATGAAGAAGGAAAGAAAAAATTGCCACAGGAATTTATCGAAAACATGTTTGTGGCTTCCCCTAATCCTGAGAATGCACCGTTAACCATCCTTATCGCAGTATTTGATGCTTTTTTCAGATACCTGAGCGATGTACTGATTACAACGGCCAACTATTCTGAAGCTTCTTTCTGGAATTGCGTTCATGACATTATTTTAGAATATCAGCAGGAACATCCGGAATTACAGGATATGTTTGACAAGTACAGCTTATTCATTCCTGAATTTAAACGTCTTATTTTCAATAGCCGACGTTTATATAATGGTTACGAAGAAACGGCCGGTTTTCCGCACATGAAAAAAAGCGGTTTTATTCCCAATCCGTTGCATCAATTGGTCAATGAAGAATTATTAACCGTAAAAGAGAACTAATGAAAGAAGCCATTTTAAAAACACGTTCTTTCTTTGGTCTTCTAAGACGTTCTTTGGCCGGAACCGAAAGTAATTTTACATCGGGCAGCATCAACAAAACTATTATTTTGCTATCTGTACCAATGGTCGCAGAGTTGTTGATGGAATCTTTATTTGTATGTTCAAACCTTTTCTTTGTGAGTAGATTGGGTACAAACGCTATTTCTATTGCAGGAGCTACCACTACTTTTATTACCTTTTGTTATTCGGTTTCAATAGGTTTGGGAATTGCAGCATCAGCGATGATTTCCAGAAGAATTGGCGAGAAAAAATTCAAAGCAGCAGGTCAGACCGCCATGCAGGTTATTTATGCAACAACCCCGATTGCCCTGCTCATAAGTGTTGTTTGTTCGATATGGACAACCGATATTATGAGTGCCATGGGACTTTCTGATGCCATGGTTCAGGAAGGTACAGCTTACGGAATCGTCATGTTTGCTTCAAGCGGATTTCTAATCCTGCGTATCGTGATAAACGGAATATTCCGTGGAGCCGGAGATGCTTCAACTGCTATGAGAATCCTTTGGCTTTCGAATGCCCTGAATATTATATTATGCCCAATATTCATTTTTGGCTGGGGACCAATTCCGGCTTACGGTTTACTCGGAGTTGGATTAGCCACTTTAATTGCCAGGGTTATCGGAGTTGTGTATCAGGCATGGTTTCTTATTAGAGGCAAAACAGTCATGAAAATCGGATTGGCACAGTTGGTATTCCATCTGACTATTTTCAAAAGAGTATTAAAACTCGCTTTTGGAGGTACAGTCCAATTTATCATTCCGGCTTCAAGTTGGGTTTTTATGATCAAAATTATGTCTCATTTTGGCCCCAATGCATTGGCAGGATATATTTTAGCGCAACGCGTAACTTCTATTGCCACAATGCCTGCCTGGGGACTTGGAAATGCAGCCGGAATATTAACCGGACAAAATCTGGGTGCAAAACAACCTGAAAGAGCCGAGAAATCGGTATGGAGAGCAGGAATGCTAAACATGGGGTTTCTTGTCATCATTGGAATTTCCTGGATTTTTCTTGCTGTTCCGGTAGTAAAAATCTTTACGGATATTCCGGAAGTGATTTCCTTTAGTACAAGATATATCCATTTTATTTCAATGGCCTATATTCTTTTGGGATATACTATGGTAATTTCAAGAGCACTGAATGCTGCGGGGGAAGTCAAAGTCGTAACCTGGCTTTACATCCTAATGTTTTATATCGTTCAGATTCCACTCGCCTATGCTTTGGGAATTTCTTTTGAACTGGGATCAAATGGTGTTTTTACAGCCATCCTTACTTCTGAAATTGTATTGGCCGTTGCCTGTATCATTGTCTTCCGAAAAGGAAAATGGAAACATACCAAAGTTTAATAAAGTAGCCACTCCCGATAGCTATCGGGAGAAAGGATTCAAATTTTATTTCACGCAAACACAAATTTAAAAATATCAATTAATTTAAAATAATAGAAAAATGAGTACAATAGAACAATTACACGGAGTATTTGCAAGAGCTTTTGAAATTCCTGTTGAGGCAGTAAATGACGAATTAGAATATCAGGCTATAGCCGAATGGGATTCTATGAGTCATTTGGTTTTAGTCGAGGAACTGGAAAGCACGTATAACATCTCTATAGAAATGGAAGATATCCTGGAAATGGGAAGTGTAACAAAAATAAAAGATATTCTTAAAAAATACGGTTTCGATATTAATTAGAATAGCCCTAAACCTATGGAACTATACGATTTAATCAGAAAAAATGAAAAACTGATTTTTACAGATTCTGCTACGGGACTTTCGAAATCTATTGCAGAAATGCATCAGTCATTAGAAATAGAAAACCTTCGTTCTGTAGTTTTTATTTATAATGATAATCAGTTGCCGGCAATTGAAACCTTGCTGAACTTTTATCAAAGCAGGTACACCATTGCCTTATTAGGAATGGGTTTACTGGAGGATTTTAAGGAGAATTTAGAACAAAAATATACTCCTTATTACATCTACGATCCTACACGAACTGCTATTGAAGGTTATGTTACCGTAAAAGCTTCGGACACCATTGTATTGTTTAAGCGAAATGTGAATTTAATTTATCCGATACATGCCAAAACCAAGCTTTTATTAAGTACATCCGGAACTACAGGTTCACCAAAATTCGTGCGACTTTCTGATGAAAACCTGGTACAGAATGCCAAGTCTATTATGGAATATATGCCTATCCGGACAGATGATGTTGTGCCCTTAAATGTGCCTATAAACTTTGTTTACGGTTTATCGATTTTTACGACAAATTGTATCAGGGCAAGTCAGATTGTTTGTACGGATAAAGATGCTTTTCAAAAAGAATTCTGGGCAGATTTTAAAAAATACGGATATGCTACTTTAGGCGGAGTTCCTTATTTTTATGAGATGCTGTACAGTATCGGTTTTTTCAAGAAAGATCATCCTTCCTTACGATATCTTACCCATACCGGAGGCATGTTAAACCATAAACTGATCGAAGTCATTTCAGATTTCAGTGAGAAATTCGGAAAACAGTTCTTTGCCCAGTACGGTCAAACCGAAGCCTGCGGACGAATGGCGTATCTGCCTCCAAAAGATCTCTTAAGAAAAGGAACATCGATTGGTTTACCTGTCAAAAACGGACGATTTGAAATCGATAATGAAACGGATGAGCTCATTTATATTGGTCCAAACGTATTTGGCGGTTACGCTAATGTCAGAGCCGATCTTCAGTTTTTTGAACAACAGGAAAAACTCCATACAGGAGACAAAGCCAGAATCGATGACGAAGGGTACTATTATATTGTAGGCAGAATAAAACGAATTGTAAAATTATTTGGTGTCCGGCTTAATCTCGATGAAACAGAATTACTTCTGAAGGATGCTTTGGGCGGACAAACTTTTATTTGTTTAGGAATAAACGATAAACATTTGGCTGTTATGTACACGGACCAGAATTTAAACAAAGAGTTAATTCTAAAAGTCTTAAAAGCAAAACTGAATCTTCATGCCAATTCTTTAAAAGTAATGCCAATCGAAGATGTACCGCTTACACCAAACGGAAAAGTGAATTATCCTTTACTCAAGGAATGGCTTGAAATGGAAAGTTACGCTTAGAAAAAAGTCTCAGTTTTAGTTTTCAGTCTCAATGCAATTTGCAACCGGACTGGAAACTGAAACTGAATTTTTCCGACATTTTACAGAAATGACAAGATCGCGGTTATAATTACAAAGTCTGGATAAAAATCATTTTAATTTTAATAATCTGTGGCAAAAAAGAAAGCTTTTAAAATAAAAAAGGTTCCTGACAAATAAGATTGCCAGAAACCTCCAATAAAAAAACAAAAAATATTTTATAAGATCTTTTTAGAAACTATAGCCCAGAGCCAGATTGAATCTTGAACCATTTCCTCTTGTATAATTGGCATTAGTACCATAAAACTGAGAAGTTGTAGTATAGTAATCCGTATTTAATAAATTTTCGATTCCAAGTTTTACCCTGATACTGTCTGTTACTTTATAAGCCGTAGCCAGATTCCATAAATTAAAAGATTTTATCGGACCTTCTCCAATTGCATATGCTCCTTTTGCATTAGGCTGAAAAAGATCACGATCACCCACCAGCATCCAGTACAATTCTACGTTTAATCTTTTGTCGCCATATTTTGCATAACCGGTTACCTTAACCGGAGGAATTCTGTTTGATTTTAAATAAATATCTGTGGGGCCGTAAAAATGTCCGTCAGAATCTTTATCTCCTCTGCCTTGTACATACGCATAGTTTCCTCCTACTGTCAGTTGCTTGATAATTTGGTAATCTGCCTGAACTTCATAACCCCAAACCCTTTCCGGTAAACGTTCGGCTACTAAATAACCATCAACCTGAACCAGGTTTGTACCCAGTTTTGAAGTACTGAAATAATATGCCGCACTCAAATTCAGTTTCCCTAACTGACTGCTAAAACCTCCTTCATAATTATTAACGATAATAGGTTTGGTCTGTAGTTTTGAAATTGCATCTTCTTTAGCATTTGTAAGCACACGTCCAAGGTCAAAGACTGAAAATGACTGGGAGAAACTCACAAAAGGATTAAAGAATTTAAATCTTGAATAACGAATACCGGTATTAAAAACAAAAGCATCATAAGTAAGATCTCCGCCTTTTACGGCAATGCTTCCTGCCCCGTTTGCTCCTGTTGCAAGTGTATTATAATCGTCGATATTTATTTTAATATTTTCAGCACGCAAACCCGCTTTTACAGTAAAATCGCCAAAAAGCTGTGTCGATAATTGCGCATAAGGAGCCAGATTGACCATATTGATATTAGGAACCCAAACCCGGCCATCCACCAGTTTTTGATTGGTTTTATCATTCAGCAAATCAAAACCATACGTAACATCTCCTGAAAAGTTTGAAGAAACTGTAAATGGTGAATTCAGATAAACCCTTAACCCTTTTTTAGCCGATGCTGTCTGAGATTGTCCGCTTCCGTAGAAAAAAGTAGAATTAGAAAAAATCGTCAGGAAATCCTGAAAATATAAATTAGCCGTCAAAGAAGTATTCCCGAAAATTTGTCTGTTTACATATTGAAGGTTTGCATTGTGATTGTAACGCGTACCTTCGTCAACTCCCGGTCTGTTTCCTAAAACACCAATTGCAGGACTTACACCGTAAACACCATTTTTAAGAATAAAATCAGAATCCTGATTCGAACTGAAATAGTTATACATCAATTCAATTCTTTGTTTATCACTTAAATCATAACCTAGTTTTGTAAAGATATTGTAGGTTTTGGTTTCACCTAACCCATATTCAGGAGAAATAACTTCGCCTTCACCGTCACGAAAAACACCTGTTTTTTCGTAAGTTCCGGCAACGATATAATTGAATTTATTGATTTTACCATAAAACTGTTGGTTAAATCGGTACCCAACCGTACTATCCCCTTTTATGTTTCCATTCGTTCCTGCTTCACTGTATCCGGCAAATTTCTTTTGGGTTTTACCTGATTTCGTAATATAGTTAATCAATCCCCCATCGGCACCATTTCCATAAATAGCGGTTGCCCCTTTAATAACTTCGATACGTTCAATTACCGAAGGATCGATAGAACGAATTTCTCTTCCTGCTGATTTTAATGGAGTCGATTGCGGAATTCCGTCAATAAGAACCAAAGGATTTCTACCGCGAAGTGTTTGCCCGTAATTCCCCGTATTATTTGTTGCTGATCCCAAACCCGGAACCGCATAAGCCACAATATTAGCGATATTTGGACTCACGATAGATAAATCGTCGATATCCCTGGCATTAATTACCGTTACAGAAGAAGGTGTTTTTGATAACGTTTCTACTTTTCTACTGGCCGAAACGATAATTTCATCAAGCTGGTCGCCATTATTATCTGAAGTTTCTTCTTTTCCTGAAAATTTTAATTGCAGCTTTACATTGGCTGTTTCGTTATTGGCAACAGTAACTTCCTGTTCGATCGTTTCATAACCCGGAAAAGATGCCTGTATGGTATAAATGTTTTCAGCAATTTTGTTAAATCTAAAACTTCCGTCGTTATTGGTAATGGTTTTGTATTTTGAATTTTTAAGAATAATGATGGCTCCTGAAGCTGATTTTCCGTCAGAAGTTGTAATTGTTCCTTTTATTTTACCGCTGGTTTGTTGTGCAAAAGAGAAAAAGACTGAAAATAAAAAGCTAATAATAAATAAAAACTTTGATGTTCTTAAACTAAGATATTTCATTGATTTTTAAATTTGGTTAGTATTTGTTCTTATTTAGAATCAATAAAAACAGTGCAAAAGTAAAAATTAATAATCGTTTAACAAGTAATATTTCTTTTTATTCTATAGAATTGTTATTTAGTCACTCACTATACCACACAATCAGGCTATTTTTCTGGTGCTTTCAGGCGATTAAATGTCATTTTGAGTTTTTTAAAATTTTAATACAATCATTACTGCCTTAAAGAATTAATACGTAAATACCTCTTTATAAACTGTCGAATATCTTTATGAGTACTATTTTTTTTACGTTTATTTTAATTGCTTATTTTTTTTAAAAGACATTGTATACTTAGTCTAAATAAACATAAATTTGCGGCAGAATTTTAGTAACTCTTTTATAAAATTAACCGAATCTTTGCCGGATCTTTTTATTAGTTGTAATTCATTTACATCCTGCAACTCAATAAAACGATTTAAAAAACAGCACATTTATGAAGAAAGGATTTAAGAAAAACATTGGATTATTGCATTTATGGCTAGGTCTTGGCTCAGGATTAATTGTATTTATTGCTGCATTAACGGGAAGTATTTTAGTTTTTGAAAAAGAAATTGACAAAGCCATTAATCCCGAATATTATACTGTTGCTACAATAGGAACTACAAAAAAAACAATCGATTATTGTACCGATATCCTTAAAAAACAATATTCGATAAAAAAAATAACCCGCATTTATACCTTTAATAATCCTTCAAGAAGCATGCAGGTTCTGGCAAAAGATGGAGATAAAAAAGCACAATTTTTTTCTATTGATCCTTATACCGGAAAAGTTCTGGCAGCAACACCACAGGAAAGCCGTTTTTTTGTTACTGTTTTATCTATTCACAGGCAATTATTACTGGGAGAAAGCGGCCAAATTATTATGGGAACTTCTTGCCTTATTTTTGCTTTTATGCTCATCTCGGGAATCATTTTATGGTGGCCAAAAAAGATGAAAAACCTGAAGCAAAGATTAACCGTTAAATGGAACGGATCTTTCAAAAGGGTCAATTGGGATTTCCATTCAACTTTTGGTTTTTACAGTTTTCTTGTTTTATTAATTATCTCGTTAACTGGATTGTCTTTTGCTTTTGACTGGTTTCAAAATGGCGTTTATTTTCTGGCTGACGGCACTACAAAAAGACCTTCTGCAAAAGTAGAAAACCCAACCAAAATAGATCCTAAACTAAACAATACTGCCTTTTATCAAAGCATTTATAATAAAGCAGACAGTATTTTTCCGTACGAAGGAAACATTCAAATCAGGATGCCTGTTGATACCATCAATAGCATTTTAGTGCTAAAAGAATATTCAGAAAAAATTATTCCAAACCAATCCAGCGCAGCTTATTTTGATAAATATACAGCCAAAGCGATTGAAGTAAGACCTTACGAATCTTTTTCGACGGGAGACAAAATAAAACGTTTAAACTACCCTGTTCATACCGGAAGTATTTATGGTCTTCCTACCAAGATACTTGCGTTTCTGGTATGTCTCTTTGCTGTAACCCTACCAATTACAGGGTTATTAATCTGGTTAGGAAAAAAGAAAAAGCACAAAAAATAAATTTTGAAACCATCGGTTTAATTCCTGAATTAAAATAAAAATGGATTCATGACATTATAAAACTCTTTCATGACATTTTAATGGTACCTGTATTTCTTATTGCATATTTTTAATACTGTAAAAAGATCCCGTATTTATACCTTAAAATGATTCCTATAAATGGGCTATTTTTGAATATAATTAAAAACCATCAAAAAAATTATGCCCTGGACTACTCTTGAAAATTTATGGCAACGAGCTTTAAACCCTTCTGCTTCTTCTGCTTCCAACGATACGAAAACCTGGGATAAAGAAATTAAAATTCTATATCAATTAGGTATTGGTATGGAGGATACCTTACAGTATTTATACTTTGAAAAACCTGATTTTGAAACTTTTAAAATCTGGATCAATAACCGCAAAAGAAGTAAAGAAATTGAAAGCGTAGAAATTACAGATAACGTTCTCTCAGAAGAAGATCTTCAATTCTGGGATAAAAATGGTTATGTTATTGTAAAAAATGTGATTTCTAAAAAAGATTGTGAAGAGACACAACAGGCAATTTGGGATTTCTTAAAGATGAATCCCGGTCAAAAAGAAACCTGGTACAAAAAACACCCTGGTCAAAAGGGATTAATGGTTAATTTTTCTGATCATGAAACGTTAAACAGAAACAGATTTTCTCCAAGAATAAAAAAAGCATACGAACAGCTTTACCATACAACCAAGATATACAAAACCATAGATAAAGTAAGTTTTAATCCTCCTGAAACTGCATCCTTTACTTTTTTAGGAAGTCCGCTTCATTGGGATACAAGTCTAAAACACCCCATAACATTTGGACTTCAGGGGCTGCTTTACCTTACTGATTGTGGTATTAATGACGGCGCTTTTCATTGTGTTGCAGGATTTCATAATAAGATCGAGCAATGGCTTAATGATCTTGCACCAAATGAAAATCCGAGAGATAAAGCACTCGAAACGCTGAAACCTGAAGCTATTATTGCAAATGCAGGCGATTTTATAATCTGGAATAATAAATTACCCCATTGTGCAACACCTAACAAAGGCGAAAGCCCCAGAATGGTTCAATATCTTACCTATTTACCGGATGATTTTGAAACAGCAAAAGAATGGTTATAATTTTATTGCTCAGAAATAACAAGAAACCCGTAAACGTTCATTTTACGGGTTTTTAATTTTTCAGTTATGATTTAATCCGGGTTTGCCAGTATTTTGTATAACTCGGCGTTCGAAATATAAAACTGATTTTCGATACTAATCTGGGATAGTTTTGCACTTACCAGATTATTCTCTCTTGAATTGATCAGGAATATCGAACTTTCACCAAACGAAAATAATTTCTCTTCTGAATTTAGCATTACTGTATAATCCTTTACCAGATTATCAATGACACTTTTTTGTTTTTTTAAAGATGTTATTTCAGTTTGTTGTGCTTTTATTTTATTTTTAAGTTCGAGTCTTTGCTGATCGATATCAAACTTTAAATCCTGGATTTTAAGCTTGGCAATTTTTAGGTTTCCACGTTCTTTTCTTAAAAAAACCGGAATGCTAAAATCAATATTAAACTTATAATCATCTGCATTAAAAGTATCAAAATAAACGGGTTCAGAAATATAATTGTAGCCCACATTTACCTTTGGCAGTAATAAATTTGCTTTAAGCTGCCTGTTTATTTCAAGCATAGACAATTTAGTTTCCAAAGCCTGCATTTTAGGATGCGTTTCAAGAGTTTCCACATTCACCATCATGGCAGATGTCTTAAGTGTTTCTTCGACTGTCTCCACCAGATTTTGTTCCGGTTTAACCATATCATCTACTTCAACCGGCACACTTTCAATCCATAAATAATTAGACAGATTCAGCTTGGCTTTAGTCAGTTTAAGGTTTGCATTTTCTACGTTTAATTCCCTGTTTCGGACTGTAATTCTGGCTTCGACACTATCAATCGCAGGAGAATCACCAAGTTCTATCAGTTTCTTTACGCCTGTAAAACGCGTACTGGCAAAACCCAGATACCGTTTATACAATTCGGCTTCGTTAAAACTTTTTCTCCATTCAAAATATGCTTCACTTGCTTTGTACAAAACCTCAATTGCCCTTAGTTTTCGTTGTGCATCACTTAGTTGTATTTGTAGTTTCCCTTCCCTTACATCGGCCATACGCTGGTTGATGAATAAACCCTGCCCCAGAGCCACACTAATACCAAGAGATGTTAATCCTGCATCAGGTGTACGGTTTTGAGGATTATAGTATTTTCCGTCAGTATCATCAAAACCCGCTTTTATCTCAATACCATACCAGGTTGGAATTTTGAAACTACTGTTTAATAGCGAATAATATTCTGCTCCTTTGAACTCTTTTTTATTGTAATCTACTTCAATTTTTGGATCAAATCCTCCGCGTGCTACCATAAGTTTTGCCTGTGCATTACTCAATTCAAGATTAGCTTGTTTTACCAGCGGATGGTATTTTTTTACATATCCCAAAAACTCACTATAACTTAATTCTTCCTTATTAAAATCCTGACTGTATAAACTGGCAAAGCCGAATAGAAATAAAAAAGAAACCATTTTTATACTATTTCTCATTTTATTTCTTCTCCTTTCCTTTTGCTTCTTTTTCATCAGATTTATAATAATTTGGAGGAAAACCATTTAAGTTACGCCATATTTCGTATCCTACAGAAACAGTTTCCAGCAAAGCAATACTTTGGGCACCGGCACCTATGCTGAGTTCTTTGGGCCATTTATGATCTTTACCATCCGGAGCAATAAGAACCCTGTATTTTCCATTAGGACTTATAAAATTTTCGATCGCCACTATCCTTCCGCCAAAAGTTCCATAAGATAATCCGGGCCAGCCCGAAAACACAATTCTAGGCCAGCCATCAAACCAGACGCGTACTTTTGCTCCGCGATGTACCAACGGAAGATCGATAGGATTTACATACGTTTCTACAGCAATATCATAACTTGCAGGCATGATACTAATTATAGGAGTTCCTTCTTTGATAGTTTCACCCAGACCGGCCAGTAAAGCACGGTTTACATAGCCACTTTGGGGAGCTGTGATATAGTACAAACCATTTCTGATACTATAATTTACATATTGATTCTGAAGTTTATTTACCTGGGCTTCCGTATCATACTGCGTACTTAAAGCGGTAAATTTATCACTTCTCGATTTTGAAATTTTTTCAGAATATTCAGCCGTAATACGATTTATCTCTACTTTGGCATTGATAAGTTCGTTTTTACTGCTTAACAATTTGTTTTCCTGAGTGATAATATACGCTTCAGATTCCTGAAGTTTTAATCGTTTTTGCTCTACATCTGTAAGTGGTTTTAAGCCTTCTTTGTTAAGCGTAGTCGAACGGGTAAATTGAGTCTGGGCAATTCTAAGCTGTGTTTTTACCGCCACAAGATCCATACTGTCACTCTTAATTTTTAAACGGGCCTGTTTTATTTTGTTTTGGGCTTGTTCAAGTTTCAATTGTTTCTCGGTATTAAGCGATTGTGCCTGCACATCCAGAGAATTTACTTTATCGCCATAAGAAGCTACTGCCATCTTTTTAGCATCAACCTGGTCTTTCGTATTTCCGACTAAATTAGGATCCAGATAATCTTCTTTGGTTTCTGAAATAAATAAAATAGTATCGCCTTTCTTTACATAATCACCTTCTTTTACAAACCATTTTTCGATTCTTCCCGCAATTGCATTATGAACCGTTTGAGGTCTTTGGTCCGGTTTTAAAGTAGTTACAGAACCGCTTCCTGATATATTTTGCGTCCAGGGAAGAAAAAGACAGGCAACAGCAAAAATTAAAAATCCAACTATAATCTTATTTAGGATTCTATAATGAGGTCTTCGGGCAACGCTTGTTATAGAAGCATATTTTCCCGGAGTTATAAGTACGTTATTATCTTTTGATATATTGAGCATAATTAAAGCTTTATGTCGTTAATAATTTTTCCATCATCAATTGTAATCATGCGGTCGCATTTATGCTTCCAGATATCACTTTTAGAAGTAATAATTACCGTCCAGTTATTTTGTTCAGAAAGTAAAAAATCAACTATTTTACCCGAAGTCAGTTCATCCATTTTATCAACGGGATCTTCGAGAAACAATATATTTGGTTTGTGAACGATACTTCTTGCAAGCAGGATCTTTTGTACGTCAGAAGCCGAAAGCTCACTTCCGCCAGGATGAATTTGGTTTTCAAGCCCATTCGGGAATGTTTTAATATAAGGCGTAAGACAAACATTATCCAAAGCCCATTTAAGGTCATCACTATTAATTGTATTGTTTCCAAAAAGAACATTTTCTCTAATAGTACCCGCAAAAAGTGTATCGCCCTGTAAAAAAGTCCCCGCTTGTGCTCTGTATGTATCCTCATCAAGACGGTTCATATAATTATCAGTTACATACATGGCACCACTTTCGGGTTCCAGTAAACCGGAAAGTAAACGCAATAAGGTACTTTTTCCGGCACCATTTGTTCCTCTTAATAATATTTTCTCGCCCTGGGCAATTTTCAGGTTAATATTTTTAAGCGACTTTTTATTATAACCCGGATAATTGTATCCAATACTTTCCGTCTCGATATTAATTCCAGTGTCGGTTATTGCAGATGTTTTAGGCACACATGAAATTTCTAAATCTGTCACCTGACCAATTTTTTCGATAGAAGTCAGAACATCATAAAAAGATTCCAGTCCGAAGATGATTTTTTCTACCGAGTTGATAAGCAACACAATAACAATTTCTGCTGCCACAAACTGCCCAATGTTCATTTGATGGTGAATTACCAGAAAACCACCAATCGACAACAGGGCAGCCGTAACAAGCACTTTAAAAATGGTAAGCTGTATGTACTGCTTTTTCATTACCTGAAAGTGTTTTTCACGATAATTTACATATTCGCTTACATAACTGTCGTTGCGGTCTAATGCATATTCGAAACTTCCCTTTTTACGGAAACTTTCGCGATTGCGTGCGATTTCCTGAATCCAGGCGGCAACTTTATATTTAAACTTAGATTCGTTAAGACTCGTTTCCAGTCCGTCTTTGTATGAAAATTTAAAAATTACATACAATATGACGATAAACAAAAGACCAATTACTGTAAAAAAGGAATGGTATAAAACCAACAAAATAATACCTAAACCTACCTGTAAGAAAGCAGCACAAAAGTCTAACAAAAGTTTAGCTGTACCTTTTTGAACCATTAGTGTATCAAAAAAACGGTTTGCTTTTTCAGGAGCATATTCAGAATACAATTCCTTAAATTTAATTAAAGGCATTCGGTACGCGAACTCAAATGAAGAACGCACAAAAATTCGCTGCTGCAGGTTCTCTACAATCCGCAGTTGCAAAATGGTAAGGACTCCGCCAAAACCAACTCCCACGGTAACCAGAAATACAAGAACAATCCAGGAAACACTAAGCTGCCCACTCTGAATAAAATTAATAATAGCCTGAATTCCCAAAGGAAGAGAAAGGTTCACAAGGCCTGCAAAAGCAGCATAAAATATAATTTGATATACGTCGCGCTTATCAAGCGTGAGTAATTTATAAAAACGTTGTAATGGTGTCATAAATTGATATAAATACAAGATTAACAAATAGATTTTTTAATACGGCACAACCATATTAAGGAGAATAGAATTTCTTCTAACTCCATAAAAAAAGTATTTATATCAAAAATTGAGGCGGTCGTAAATGAATTTTACCATGAAAACCAAATGAAAAAACGGGATTGCTTATATCATTTTTTTCTTTGGTTTTAAGCTCAAAATACAATCCCGGCAATGAAGTATCCGGAACCAAATAATCTAATAATGGAGTTCCTTTAGCGAGTTTGGCTGTCTTGCTGTCTTTTGTTTTGTAATCATCCAGTTCTTCGGGAATACCGTCACACTTAAATATTTTTTTCAGAAAATCACAAGTCATTCCTTTTACAGAATGTACTTCTGTGCTTTTATTTAAGATTCTGCCAACAGTATTAGAAATATTAATACTGCTCATTAAAAAGTAGCCAATGAGTAATACCTGAAGGCATTTACATAAAAAACTATTTTTAATTTTATTCAGCATCAAAACAAAAGTTACATTATTTATAAAATCATCTAAAAAAGACGGTTTTAGTAGCTCTTTTTTAAAATTTACAAGTGCGCAATTTAAAACTAAATTTTTACCGCTACATTAGAATAACATTAGAATTCACCTGAATTTGAAGGTACTTTGTTAACGTTTTCTAAAAATGCCGATAGTAGTTTTTTAAATGTTATTTTTATACGATGAAGTCACAACCGCTCCATATTGTTTTTGGCTATTTTAAGCAGTTCTTGCTTATGGCGGTTTTGATTTATGCTTTTTCTAATTGTCAGGTTAAAAAATCTATTTTGCATTTTGCAGGAATGGGTACTATAGAACTTTCTCAAAAAAGCCTGACTCAATTGCCTGTTCAGGGATCTTGCAGTGTAAGTCTGTTACAGAAAAATAAAATATCCAAAAAACACCTCACGATACTTCAAATACCAGTATTCCCGAAATTGAAATCATTTCATTTTGAGACAAAGAAAAGCCTCGTTTTTAAAACCTTACAAATTCATCCTGCATTCGAATTTGAAAAAAGTTCTGCAAGCTATCCTCCTATTTTTATACAATTTAAAAATTTAAAAATTGCTTCCCGGGTTGTTTCATACTCCGCTTAAACAACTTATTACTTTTTTTAAATTTTATAAAATATGATGCAACATCAAAAAACTTTTGACGCCGCTTCTATAACTACTTTAGCCTTAAGGCTCGTAGTTGGCTGGACTTATTTCTCTGCCTTTTGGAGGCGGCTTATTCTTGAAAACAAATTAATTCCGGAAGAAGCCGGTTATATTGGCGAAAAATTCAATCATTTTTTACCCAATGCGCTCGGAATAAAACCCGTAATAGAATATTTAGTTACACATCCTGAGGCTTTATGGGTTTCTATGGCAGCTTTTACCATCATTGAAGGAATTGTGGGTCTTGCCCTGATCCTTGGTTTTTTTACACGACTTATGAGTATTGGTGTTTTCTTGTTGGCTTTAGGAATCTTACTGGCTTCAGGCTGGATTGGAACTACCTGTTTAGACGAATGGCAGATTGGAATTTTAGGATTAGCGTCCGGATTTACATTGTTCTTAACCGGAAGTGATTATCTTTCTATAGACCATTATTCTATCCAAAAAGGGCTGCCTTTTACAAAAACCAGATGGTTTCGCTTTTTAGGTTCGGGAGTATTAAAACTGAGTGAATATAAACGGACACTTTTGGTAATCGTCTTTTGCATTGCAGGACTTACTTTATTTACCAATCAATATTTTCATGGAGGCGTTTTTGGCACACTTCACAACAAATCCGTAAAACCCAAACTTGAAATCAGCAATTTAAAAATTGATAAAAACGAAGTGAGTTTTGATGTGTTTCGTGTAGAAGGTGTTGATGTTTATGGTTCATTTTTAACAGGAATCTCCCTTGAGAATGAATCAGGGAAATACCTTTTGCAATTAAACGGATCTGATTTAGCTAAATTATGTCCTCAAACCATCAGCAATCATTATGCAGCCAAAATAAAGCCCGGCACACATAGTTTGGTTATTCCTCTTGGGGCAAAAGCAACCATTCGGATTCCGATAGACAATAATCTAAGTTCTCAGAAAAGTGCTTATACGCTTATTTTAACAGATATAAGTGGTTTAACCTGGACTGAAAGTTTATAATGTAATTTAAAAAACGGGAAGCATAAAGTTCCCGTTTTTAATTTTAGAACCGTAATTCTATAACTAACAAATAAAATTATGTAATTAGAAAGAAGGCACGTTTGTGATCTTTGTAGTTAGTAATGATTTTACTAAAGAATTTGATACTACAAATCTTAAGCAATTTTAATAAAACAATGTATTTATATTTGAGATATAATAGCTAAATTGCTTAGTATGAAAACAAATTCAGATGTAGTTATTATTGGTGGTGGCCTTGCCGGACTGGCGGGTGCTTTACATCTGTCTCAAAAAGGATTAACCGTGACTTTAATAGAAAAATCAGACTTTCCGCGACATAAAGTATGCGGTGAATATGTTTCAAACGAAATCATTCCTTATCTGAATTGGCTTGATGCTGATATTTCTAAATTACATCCTGCGATCATTAATAAATTTGAATTTTCTACACACAAAGGAAAGGCAGCTTCAGCCAATCTTCCGTTGGGTGGTTTTGGTATAAGCAGATATGAACTGGATCATTTTTTATATCAAAAAGCGCTGGAAAAAGGCTGTACCATTATTAAAGAGACGGCTACTGATGTTTCGTTTCATAATGATATGTTTACGGTTACAACCCCAAAACAAATTTTATCGGCAAAAATAGTGTTGGGTGCTTTTGGCAAACGTTCTAATATGGATCAGGTATTGTCACGTGATTTTTTTATCAAAAAGTCGCCATGGCTAGCAGTTAAAGGTCATTATTCCGGTAAATTTGATAATGATGTTGTAGCACTTCATAATTTTCAGGGTGGTTATTGCGGGGTTTCAAAAGTTGAAAATGATATTATAAACATTTGTTATCTGGCAGATTATGCCACTTTTAAACAATATAAAAATATCGAAGATTATCAGCGTAATGTACTTTACAAAAACAAACACCTTAAAAATGTTTTTGAAAATAGTACACTTCTTTTTGATAAGCCTCTTACCATAAGTCAGATCTCTTTTGATAAAAAACAACCCGTAGAAAACCATATACTAATGATTGGCGATACTGCCGGACTTATTCATCCTTTATGCGGTAACGGAATGGCAATGGCAATACACAGCGCAAAAATAGCATCAGAATTGGTATTGGATTATTATTCGGGTAAAATAACATCCCGGGAAGAATTAGAAAAAAACTATACCCAACAATGGAAAAAACATTTTGGCAAGCGCCTGCGTATGGGAAGGCTCTTGGCCAGAGTATTAAGAAATAAAACTGTCACTACTGCTTTGGTTGCCATCACAGTAGCATTACCCGCTTTATTACCGCAAATAATTAAACAAACACACGGCAAACCAATAGCAATCAATTAAATGGCCATAACCACCAAATACAGAACACAGGAAACGGAAATAATGGATGATTTTTTTCTGAAAGGAAAAGAATTACAAGACGCGCTTGATAAAATAGCCAGTATAAATCAGCTGTTAGGCGGCAATAAACTCACGCTTCACGGGTTAAAAATATTATTGAAAAAAGCCGATACAACAAAAACAATAACTATTGCAGATATAGGTTGTGGCAACGGCGATATGTTGCGTATGATAGCCAAATATGGCTTAAAAAACAATCTGAATTTTAAACTTATTGGTGTAGATGCCAATGCGTTTACAATAAATTATGCCAAAACATTATCGAATGAATTCCAGAATATCGAATATGTATGTGTGGATATTTTCAGTGAAGATTTTGCTTCTATTAACTATGACATCGTTTTATGCACCCTTACATTACACCATTTTAACAAAGAGCAAATATTAAATATTATTACTATCTTTAATAACAATGCTAACATTGGTATTATCATTAATGATCTGCATCGCAGTAAATTAGCATATCGTCTTTTCGAAATAGTGTGTACTGTTTTTAATTTAAATAAAATGTCACGTGAAGATGGACTAGTATCTATTTTAAGGGGATTTAAGAAAAAAGAACTGGAGGACTTCTCTAAAAAACTAAATTTAAAAAACTATACCATAAACTGGAAATGGGCTTTTCGTTACCAATGGATAATTACTAAAAAATGAGTGTAAAAATTATAACGGTTGCAAAGCAACTACCCAAGTATTCGCGTACTACGGCAGATATACTTCCACTACTGGACGGATGGCTGCACGGACAGGATGAGCGTTTTATAAAAAAAGTAAAAAAGATCTTTGAAGGCGCTGCGGTAGATAAACGTTATTCTATAATGGATCCGGCAGAAGTTTTTACAGCAACATCATTTGAAGATAAAAATGATATTTATACTCGTGAAGTAATTATTCTGGGCGAACAGGTACTGGAAAAAGCACTTACCAAAGCAGGATGGGAACCACAAACACTGGATTATATCATTACCGTAAGCTGTACCGGTATTATGATTCCGTCTTTAGATGCTTACCTCATCAACAAAATGAAATTAAAGCAGGATATCGTACGCCTTCCCGTAACCGAAATGGGTTGTGCAGCGGGAATATCAGGCATTATATATGCAAAAAACTTCCTTATGGCCAATCCCGGTAAACGTGCTGCAGTTATAGCGGTAGAATCTCCTACGGCAACATTTCAGCTTAATGATTTTTCGATGCCCAATATCGTAAGTGCGGCAATTTTTGGTGATGGAGCGGCCTGCTGTCTTTTATCCTCTTATGAAGAAGATTACGGACCTGAAATCGTGAATGAAGAAATGTATCATTTTTATGATGCTGAACATATGATGGGATTTAAACTAACCAATACCGGTTTGCAAATGGTTTTGGATATTGAAGTACCGGATACTATTGCGGCACATTTTGGAGATATTATCCATCCATTCCTTAAAAAAAATAATTTAGAAATTGCAGCAATAGACCATATGATATTTCATCCGGGAGGAAAAAAAATCATTACAACTGTTGAGGCACTCTTCTCAGGATTAGGCAAAAACATCGATGATACTAAAGCAGTACTTAAAGAGTATGGCAATATGTCGAGTGCAACTGTTTTATATGTTTTAGAACGCATTATGGATGAAAATCCAAAGTCCGGGGAAAAAGGACTGATGCTCAGCTTTGGACCGGGATTTTCGGCACAGCGGGTTTTATTGCAATGGTAATTTTTTAGATAAATATAGTATGGACTTGAAAGATATTATAGCACAACTACCTTACAGTAAACCTTTTCTATTTGTAGACGAGTTATTGCATGCTGATGAAAACAGTATTACCGGAACCTATACTTATAAGGAAGATCTCGATTTTTACAAAGGTCATTTTAAAGGAAATCCTGTTACTCCGGGTGTTATTTTAACAGAAACAATGGCTCAGATAGGTATGGTTTGTCTTGGAATTTACCTCTTAAAGGATCAATTGAAAAAAGATACTGTAGTTGCTTTTACATCAGCTGATATGCAATTTTTAAAACCTGTTTATCCGAATGAAAAAGTGACAGTCACATCGCAAAAAATATTTTTCAGATTTGGAAAATTAAAATGTGATGTCGTTATGAAAAACCAAGCCGGACAAGAAGTCTGTAAAGGCATTGTTGCGGGTATGATCACAACAAAATTATGAAAAAACGAGTTGTAATAACAGGCCTTGGTGTAGCAGCTCCAAACGGAGTTGGAATTCCCGCGTTTACTCATTCCCTGAAAAATGGCATTTCCGGAATTCGACATGATGCCCAATTAGAAGAATTACAGTTCTCCTGTCAGATTGCCGGTCAGCCACAAATTTCAGACGAACTAAAATCACAGTATTTTACAGAACTGGAACTTCGCGGTTTTAATAGTACAGGAATTTTGTATGGTGTAATTGCCGGAATTGAAGCCTGGAAAAATGCCGGGTTACCTATTGAAGTTAAGGAACAACCCGACTGGGACAGCGGTACTATTTTTGGATCCGGTACATCCGGAATCGATAAATTTCGTGAAAGCATTTATAAAATAGATGAATTGCAAGTACGAAGACTTGGCAGCACCGTAGTAGCGCAGACCATGAACAGTGGTATTAGCGCATTTCTTGGTGGTAAATTAGGTTTAGGGAATCAGGTTAGTACAAACTCATCTGCCTGCGCCACCGGAACAGAATCTATTATGATGGCTTATGACCGCATACAAGCCGGACAGGCAAAACGAATACTCGCAGGAAGTACCGGAGACAGCGGTCCTTATATTTGGGCAGGCTTTGATGCACTACGTGTCTGCAGCTCAAAATATAATGATAATCCGGAACAAGGTTCTCGCCCTATGAGCGCAACTGCAGCAGGTTTTGTACCCGGAAGCGGTGCCGGGGCATTGGTTATAGAAGATTTAGACAGTGCCTTAGACCGTGGTGCAACTATTTATGCCGAAATAATAGGCGGTAATGTAAATTCAGGCGGACAACGTGGCAACGGAAGCATGACAGCACCTAATAGTGAAGCTGTACAACGCTGTATTACACATGCTATAAAAAACGCAGGGATTGCTGCAACTGATATCGATGCGATCAATGGTCATCTTACTGCCACTACAAAAGATAGTCTGGAAATTGAAAACTGGACTAAAGCATTAAACAGAAACGGAAATACTTTTCCGTATATTAATTCCCTGAAAAGTATGACCGGACATTGCCTTAGTGCTGCCGGAAGTATAGAAAGTGTGGCCACAGTACTGCAGCTCCATGAAGGATTTTTGTTTGGAAACATAAATTGCGAAGACCTGCATCCGGAAATTACTGCTCTTATTGACCCGTCAAAAGTACTTTTAAAAACAACTGATAGTAACCCTGTTATAATCGCCAAAGCAAGTTTTGGTTTTGGTGATGTAAATGCCTGTATAATCTTTAAAAAATTCGAAAACTAATATGAACAAAGACGAAGTTATAGCAAAATTAAAAGTGATCATAAAGCCGTACACTACCAATACTGACGCTTATGACAACCTTACCGAAAACACCGATTTTATCAACGATCTTAGCATAAATTCAGCTAATCTGGTAGATATTGTATTGGATATTGAGGAAGCATTTGACGTGGTGATTGACAACACCGACATGGAACGAATGCTTGACGTTAAAACGGCAGTAGAAATTATAGAAAGTAAACTTGCTGCAAAATGATTGGTAATGATGTCATAGACATTATACAATCACGCCAGGAAAGCAACTGGCAGCGTAAAGGATTTGTGCAAAAGCTTTTTACAATAGAAGAACAATCGCTTATTGCAAATGATCCTGAACCGGAAATCATGTTATGGCTGCTTTGGAGTATGAAAGAAGCAGCCTATAAAATCTATAACAGACAAACAAAAATAAGGGAGTTTATGCCTAAAAAGCTGGCTTGTACTCTCATTACAAAAAATGATGGTTACAGTACAGGACACGTTATCTGTCACGAAAATACCTACCATACAAAAACTACTATTATTCCTGATAGTTTACATACAATCGCTGTTACCTGTTTAAATAATTTAAATAATGTAATCGAGATTGAAAGAAATACCATCACCAAAGATGAGAATGGTATTCCCTATTTATCAAATTCTACATTGAATATAACGCAAGATGTTTCTATTAGCCATCATGGACGTTTTGAAAAAGTGGTAACCATTAACCACAAGGCTAAATAAATTTTTAAATTTTGACAAAAACAGCACACAAACTCCATATGTCGATTTCAAATAATTGATAACTTTTTTTATTTTAAAGATTAATTTCTACCTGAACCTGTTTTTTTAAAAAGAAATTCTTCCAATTTCATTTTGTCATTCTCCCTGCTTTCTCTTATACACATTCTTCAAAAAAAGCAATGAATTCAAGCTTATACACGTGAATTTCATTTGATATTTGAGCTTAGCCTTTACATGGTTATAAATTATTTTTATAAGGATCAAAAATTATTAATTTGATTAATGAGAATTGCCGCTATAAATTTGTCTCATCAAATCAGAACAAACAGTCTGAGTCATTAAATAAATAACTATTAAAAATTAAGATCATGAAATTTACAAGAAGAGCAAACGCAAATTGGAAAGGTACAGGAATGGAAGGAAAAGGAACTATCAGTACCCAAAGTACAACTTTAGACAATGCCCAACTATCTTTTAAAACCCGTTTTGAAGAAGGTGTAGGAACTAACCCTGAAGAATTGATTGCAGCAGCCCACTCCGGATGTTTTACTATGCAGCTCAGCTTTTTACTTTCTGAAGCCGGATTCGTTCCAGAAGATCTAAATACCGAAGCTAAAGTTACTTTTGAAGACGGAACTATCACTTTGATCCAATTAATCCTTAACGGAAAAGTTCCCGGAATTTCAGAAGAAGATTTCCAGAAAGCCGCACAAAAAGCAAAAGAGATCTGCCCTGTCTCAAAATTACTGAATACCGAAATTACTTTGTCAGTTTCGTTAATCGCATAATTAAACCTCATAACAACACAACAACAATCTAAAAATCCACAAAAATGAAAACAACATCTTTCAAAGAACAATTGAATCGCTATTTCATGTTCGCAGCATTTATTTTCAGTTTATTATTTGCTACAGCAAATTCTAACGCACAAACAACAGCGGCCAAAACACCAATTAAAAATATTGTATTAGTACACGGAGCTTTTGCCGACGGTTCAGGATGGAGAGCCCTTTATGATATTCTGAGCAAAAAAGGCTACAATGTAACCATCGTTCAAAACCCGTTAAGTTCTCTTGAAGATGATGTTGCTGCAACAAATGTAGTATTAGACAAACAAGATGGTCCAACTGTTCTTGTAGGGCATTCCTGGGGTGGTGCTGTAATTACACAAGCAGGAAATCATCCAAAAGTAGCTGCCCTGGTTTATGTAGCTGCTTTCCAGCCTGATAATGGTGAATCAACATTGCAATGGCTGCAAACTGCTAAGCCAGCTCCTGAAAATGGTGTATTGCCTCCGGATGATAAAGGAATTGTTTATTATGATAAAGCTAAATTTCATGCCGGATTTGCTGCCGATATCAGCAAGGAACAAGCTGATTTTATGTATGCATCCCAAGGCGCATTTTATGCAAAAGGATTTGCAACTCCAATAACAAAAGCAGCATGGAGAGATAAACCATCTTACGGAATTGTGGCTACAGAAGACAAAAGTATTGCTCCTGAGATCGAACGTGCCATGTACAAACGTTCTAACACAAAAATTACCGAAATAAAAGGAAGCCACGTCGTATTTATGTCACAGCCGGAAGCAGTTGCAAAAGTTATTATTGCAGCAAGTAAAAAATAAATTCCAGCTTTTTAAAAATCCAGATTCCAAACTTTAATTGATTCTCTCATTTAAGGTTTTGAATCTGGATTTTTTTATATTGAAATTCGATTTGATCAGGTTGGAATTTGGAATTTTAATTTCACATAAACTGACTTACAGATTTTACAAAATAAGGAGAATCATTCCAGCGTATTTTTCGATAAGCAAAATCTTTTTTGAGTGAATCGGGAAGGCAATTCCAGATAGCTTCATTCATTTTTTCAAGCAATAATTTCTTCGAAAATGAATCAGAAACTACCAAACTGATTTCTCTTACGGGTATTGGTTCTTTAAAAGGTTTAAAAAGCCCTGATGATGCTTCGTTCATTATAGAAAGTTGCGGAATAATTGCAAATCCTAACTGTGCCCGAACTAAATTTTTTAAAGTTTCAATCGAACTGATGTCATATGTAAATTGTTCTTTTATTTTATCTGAAGTTTTTAAACCACATATATCCAAAAGCTGTGCGTTATAACAAAATTCATGGTGCAACAACAATAATTCAGTTTTATCCCCAGACTGCATTTCATAAAATTCATCATTTGCCATGGGATGCAATTCATTCAGATAAGCAACAAAAGGCTCTTTAAAAATAGGATGCTCGATTAAATTCGGATTTCCTGTGGGCGTTGCCATAATCACAACATCAAGTGCTCCGGTTTCTAAATCCTTCATCAATTGTCCCGTATTGGCTTCTCTAATAATGAAATGTACTTTTGGAGCCACCTCTTTCATTGCCTTAATAAACAACGGAATAAGATATGGTGATAAAGTAGAAATAATCCCAAGCTTTAACTCACCTTCCAGCAGATTTTTTTCGTTGACAACAAAATCCCGAATTTCATCGGCTTCACGCAGGATTTTTTTTGCCTTGTTTATAATTTCAATACCAAGCTTTGTAGGTGTCAGCGGAACTTTATTGCGATCAAAAATTTTGATTCCAATTTCTTCTTCCAGATTTTTTAACTGAATCGTAAGTCCGGGTTGTGTAACCATACAAACTTCTGCAGCTCTTGCAAAATGACGTTCCTCATCTAATGCTACAATATATTTTAACTGCTGTATCGTCATGCTTATAAAATTATTTTATAAAGATACAGAAAATCCTAATTCAATTTATAATAGAGCAAATAGAAATAATTCTGATAAAAATACTGGAAACAAAAAAATATATTAGAAATTGATTCCGATAAAATTCATTATAAACTACATAAATTCAAATCATTATTTTTTCAAAAACTGTCAGGAACCCTAAAATTAAAGTAGAAACAATACATTCAGGTAAATATAATCGCTCATTTTTAGTTCAGATTCGATTAAAAATCTTTAAATTTATGTTCTAAAATCTTATTTTATGAAAAATTACATCCTATTATTCGTTGCTGTTTTAGCATTATCTTTTAATTCCTGTACAACGATGAAAGACACTTCAAAAACTACAGATCTTTATAACACAACCTGGGAACTGGAATATATTACTGGTCCGCGTATTGCTTTTGAAGGTTTATTCCCTGATAAAAAACCGTTTATTAAATTTGATGAAGCGACAAAGCAAGTATCCGGAAATGCAGGCTGTAATGGTTATACTGCTCCATTTACGTTAAAAGGAAAATCCCTGACTTTTGGAGAACAAGGTCCGGCTACTTTAATGTACTGTGAAGGTGGCGGAGAACAAGTTTTTACAAAAACTATTAAAAACATTGATAGTTATGCTATTGATAAAGATGGCAAACTTAATTTATTGATGAAAGATATCCCAATGATGAGATTTAAAAAAGTGACGAAATAATTTCATTTTTTATCTTAAAATAATCGCTGATAATAAAGCAAAAAAAAACAAAATCCCCCAATTTAAATAATGGGGGATTTTTTATTGAAATACTGTTATTGTTAAACCGGAATAAGATTCGTTGAAATACCAATTCTGTTCCAGGCATTAATGGTAATAATAGCTAAAATTACCTGAGCAAGATATTTTTCATCCAGAACTTTGGCGGCAGCTTCATAGGTGTCATCTTTTACATGGTTACTAATCAAAGTAACTTCTTCGGTTAAGGCCAATATTGCTCTTTCTTCCTCTGTAAAAAATGGTGTTTCCCGCCATGCATTCAAAGCATAAATACGTTGTTCGGTTTCACCTGCTTTACGGGCATCTTTCGTATGCATGTTAATACAAAAAGCACAGCCGTTAATTTGCGAAGCCCTGATTTTAATCAAATCTTTATGTATTCTTGTCAGCGATGTGCTTTCAATAAATTTTTCGAGTCCAAGAATAGCATTATATCCTGCTGGCTCTACCTTATCAATATGAATTCTTGTTTTCATGTTTATCAGTTTTATATGGTTGTTTATATCCCAAATCAATGATTTAAAATCTTTTCATCTGAATTTCTACAGCGCAAAATTAAAGCAACAAACCGGATGTAGAATAAGCCAATTTTAAAATAAACACCAGCCCAGATAATTTTAATCCAAGCTTTTTTTAAGAATTCCCAATGCTTTCTCAATCTCTCTTTCATCCAGTGAGGCAAAACCCATTCTTATACTATTCGTATCAAAAGATTCATTCTTGTAAAAAAGTCCATTATCGATGTAAAGTCCGTTTTTTAGTGCTTTTTCAGACAAATGAACTAAGTCTGTACCGGCATCAAAAACAGACCAGACCGCAAGTCCGCCTTCAGGGATTTCGAATTCGATTATATCTTTAAAATCAGATTGAAGTATCTCACAAAAAAGATTTCGTCGTTGCTTGTATATTTTTAATGATTTACGATAATGCCTTTCCATCTCCCCATTATTAAACAATACCGAAAATGCATCTTCGAGAAGCGTATCCCCTTGTTTGTCTATTAATTCTCTTAAAGAAGCTGCTGCATCAATAAATGCAGGAGGCCCGGACATAAAACCAATTCTTAGGGCCGGAGCAATAGTCTTCGAAATCGAACCGATATATATAACATTATGATTGTGATCAATACTTGCTAATGGTAAATATGGTTTATTTTCGTAGTGATAGTCAAAATCATAATCGTCTTCGATAATTGCAAAACGGTATTCTTTAGCCAGATTCAATAATTTTAGCCTGCGTTCCATGCTCAGCGTTACGGTTGTCGGAAAATGATGATGCGGAATTACATAAACCGCTTTTATAGTTTGGCGCAGCAGAATATCTTTAAGATAATCGATATCCATTCCGTTTTCATCAACCGGAATCCGTACTAATTTTGCACCCGCATGTTTAAAAGTATCATCGGCATAGCCATAATTTGAAGTTCCTACAGCAACACTATCTTCTGAATTTAAAAGCAATTGTGCCGCAAGATAAATTCCCATCTGACTGCCTTTTGTAATCAGGATATTTTCGGCAGAAGCCACTAGACCTCTTGTATTTGCAAGATAATTTGAAATCGAGATACGAAGATGCTCTGATCCCTTTGAACTGCCATATTTCAGGAAATTTTTTCCATAAAATTTTCTTGAAAGGCTTCTGTATTCCCGCATTAATTGATCTACGGGCGCCAAACGAACATCCGGAAAACCGGCATCAATACTAAGACCTGATTTTTGGAAATTTGTACTTAAAATTTTATTCTTGAAATTATTGGTCCAGATAAAAGATTCCGGCTGGCTGGCATTTTTATTAATTTTTGGAATGATCGCTTTAGAAGTTACCGGCAGCTTCGAAAGTACAAATACCCCTTTTCGCTCCATTGATTCCGCCCAACCCTGACTGATCAGTTCTTCATAAGCCAATTTTACGGTATTTCTGTTAATGCCAATCAGTTCAGCCAGGACACGGGAGCTCGGCAAGATATCAGAAGGCTGAAGAGTTCCGTTGGTAATCAGGGATATAAAATTATTGCACACCTGAATATAAAGGGTAACCGGAGCATCACGATCGATTTGAATTAAAGATTTATAGGGTAACATCCAGGCTGTAGTTTTTATAAATTTGATCTCCAAATTTAAACCAAAACCTGGTATAAAAATTTAAAAAAACCTATTAATCACGCCTTTTTTAATTTTATTACCGGATAGGATTTATTTTCGGTTAAATAACCTGTATGGGTTAAACATCATAAAAGCCACAACACTAAAGCAGACTCCCTTTCACGATAGCCCATTTATCTTTTTTCCGATTCGTTATCTTTTCAAATCATTAAAATAAGCATTTGTTTCTTCTATAAGAGCACGCATCAATTCTTTGGCTTTGGTATGTTTTAAAATGGGTGCAATTTGCCCGCCCCAAAACAAGATCATATCCCATTTTTGCTGATCCAGAGCTGCTTTTCGTAATGGAGATATCAATGTCGTCTGCAACGGAAACGGCAGAATGCCTTCTTCTTTACCGGAGATTTCTTTGGCAATTCTGCTTGTTAATCCACGCCCTAAACGTCCTGTGTAAGCACGGGATAGAGTAGTGTATTTTGCTGCATCTGAGAATAACATTTCCCTGTGAATCGGTAAAGCATTCGATTCATCGGTGGCAAGAAATGCGGTTCCAATTTGGACTGCATCTGCTCCTAAAGCTAATGCTGCGGCAACACCTTTTCCATTAGCAATTCCTCCGGCAGCGATTACGGGAATTTTTACTTTTTCGCGAATGAGCTGCAGCAATACAAAAGTTCCGGTTAAGGAAGATTCAGCAGAAGCCAAAAAAGAAGGTCGGTGTCCGCCCGCTTCAAAACCTGAGGCAATAATCATATCTACACCTGAATTTTCAAGAAAGATCGCTTCATCTAAAGTTGTTGCTGCTCCAACGGTTGTAATTCCTAATCGTCGGCATTGTTCTAAAACATCTTCAGAAAGTGCTCCAAACATAAAACTGAATACTTTCGGTTTTATGTCTAAGATGACCTGCAACTGATTTTCAAATCTGGACCGAAACGGAGCTGGTTTTTCCGGTATCGGAATCCCAACTTCATCAAAATAGGGTTTATATTGTTCAATGGTTTTCGCAAACTTTTCATCGGTCAAACCTCCTTCCGGTATATCATGATCAGACACCCAAAGATTGATGTTATAAGGTTTATCTGTTGCTGCTTTTAATTGTTTGCCGACCTCATAAATTTCCTGAGGAGACATGGTGTAAGCTCCGTATCCACCCAGTCCGCCAGCGTTTGATACCGCGGCGGTTAATTCTACCGTTGATAAATTACCACCAAATGGCCCCTGCATTATCGGGTAATCAATACCCAATAATTGTGTAGCTTTTGTATTGTACCACATTGCTATCTTATTTAAAGTTTATTTGCTTGTATCGGTCAGCATTTTATTGACGATAAACCATTTTCCATTAATCTTATGGAAAGATAAAAAATCCCGATAATTAAAATCGTACATTTTTACATTAATTTCAGCCGTAGCAATTGAATTTACTACAGAAATTTTCAAAATTTCGCCTTTGAAAGGTTTCCCCGAATCTTTAGGACTTTGTCTGTTTTTTACGCCACTTAAATAAAGATCTACCGTTTTAAAATAAGGCTTTCCTTTTATATCTCCAAAAAGTAAAGCTCCCTCATAAAAAATACTTCCCAAACGGATTTCATCTCCTTCGTAAATTCCTTTAAAATAATAATTTTCTAATGCATCAGTAATTGCTGATACGTCTGCCTGATTTCCCATTTTAGTATTATCTTGAGCTTTTATGCCCTGCAAAGTACAGAGCATAAAAGCCATTAATAAAATAGTTTTCATTTGATTATAAGTTGTGTCCTGCGCCTTTACCGCCATCAACATTGATGATGGAACCGGTAATAAAAGTACTTTTTGCAACGGTATAAACCATTTCGGCTACATCATCGACCTCTCCTACTCTGTTTAGCAAATGCAATCCGGCACTTTGGTCTGCATTGTCTCCATGCATTGGCGTACGAATAACACCCGGAGCAACAGTATTGACACGAATATTTTGTTTACCAAATTCGGCCGCTAACTGAATCGTTAAGGCGTGAATAGCACCTTTACTTGATACAGGGGCCGAAGCCGGCCATCCGCCCAATCCGTGGTTTACTAATGGTGTACCTATATTGATTACAACGCCATCTTTTTGTTTCAACATTTGGGCAATTGCCGATTGTGTAGTAAAATAAGTTCCTTTTAGATTGGTTGTCAAAAATTTATCCAGATAGGCTTCATCAACTTCCAGGAATGGTTTGCTGTCGAAGATTCCGGCATTATTTACCAATACATCTACCGAACCAAATTTTTCTAAAGCGATTTTTACCAGTTGTTGCCCTGTTTCTTTTTTGCTTACATCTCCGGCAAACATTGCCAGGTTATCTCCTGCGCCAAATTCATCATACGTTTTCTCTAATGAAGATGGAGTTACCGAGTTGATCACCACATTATCGCCTCTGTCCAAAAAGTATTTGGCGATTCCTTTTCCGATTCCGGAGGCTGCTCCGGTAACGATTATCGTTTGTTTTTTCATGATATTTATTTTTTATCGGCTGTAATGCCTTTTTCTCTTAATACTGATACCTGATCTCCTGCATAACCCCAATCGTCGAGTTCGATTTCCTGAATAACAACGTGAGTTAAATGCGGGTCTTTGTTCAGTACATCGGTAATCAGATTGGTGATTCCGCTTATTAATTGCTGTTTTTGCTCGCGGGTTACCCCTTCGCGGGTCAATTCTAGTTTTACGTACGGCATGGCTTTAGTTTTTAGATGCTTCGGCTGTGATCGTAAAATCCAAATCAAAGTCGTTGTAGATTAATGTATCACCTAAATCTTTGAAGAAGTTTCCTGAACGGAATCTGATATCGTATTTGGTACGATCGATTACCAGTTTACCTGTAAGCGAAAGGGCATTATTATTACTTTCTAGCTCGGTTTCAAAACCTGTAAGGTGTGTGATGTCTTTTATCGTAAGATTTCCTTCAAGATAATATTTACCGTTTGAAATTTCTTTTACAGAAAGAATATCAAATGTTGCAGTAGGGAATTTTTCGATAGAGAAAAAATCATCCGAAGCCAGATGTCCTGCAAATTGTGCATTTGTATCGGGATCTGTAACATCCAGAATTTTTATTGAGGAAGTATTAATGACAATATTTCCACCATTTATTTTTCCGTCATTCACTATAAAATGACCTTCTTTGATACCAATTGTACCATTATGTGCGCCGGTAACTTTTCTACCAGTCCAATCGATTTGGCTGTTTGCGCTTACGATATTAAAATTTGTTGTTTCCATTTTTTATTGTATTTAAAAGTACAGTACAAAGGAACGGCGGGTATAGAAATTGGTTACGTGATGTAGATCACAAACTTTTTTAAAGGTGCAAAGGTTGGAAGGAACAGAGGGACAAAGTTTTTTTGTTATTTTTTATCCTCATTTTTGTCATCCCGAGGAACGAGGGATCTCCGCAAGAAACTAACACAAAGTATTTTCATAAATTGTCGAGCTACTTGTGAAGATCCCTCGTTCCTCGGGATGACAAACTACACGGAAAACAGGGAATTAAAAACAAATTAACATCCTGATAATTTTTAGAAATCAGGATAACAAACTGCGCAAAAAATACAAACTAAATAATCTGCGTTTATCTGCTTAAATCCTTTTTAAAATCTGCGTGAAACAAAATCATGAGTTAAGCCGGCTCAAGGTTTCTCTTGAAACGCCCAGATAAGCAGCAATTAAATGTTTGGGAACTAAGTTGTAAAGTTGTGGATACAGTGCCAGAAGTTCTTCGTAACGGGTTTTGACATTGTTATTCATAAAAGATAAAAGTCGCTTTTGAGAAGCAATATAACCTTTGTTGGTTCTCCAGCGGAAAAAATGTTCGATTTGGTGAAATTCACTACACAATTTTTCGCGATCGCTATTAGAAAGACAAAGTAATTCAACATCAGAAATACAATCTACATTTATAGTTGCAGGGGTTTGATTGTACAAAGCGGTGTAGTCTGATGTCCACCAGGTTGGCATAGCAAATTGCAGAATGTACATTTTGATTTCGTCATTGATAAAAAAAGCTTTCAGGCAACCGGAAATTACAAAATATTCGCAATCGACTTTGTCGCCTTCGCTGATAATAGTTTGCCCTTTTTTGAAGGATAATGGTTTAAAATGCGAAAAGAAATAATCAAATTCCTGCTCTGTCAATGAAGCTGTTTTAGCGATGTGTTGTTGGAGGATTTCTTTGGAGTCCATATAAGAGGTTCAAAGGTTCAGAGTGGCTAAGTTACTTAGTTTTCTTTAAAGGTACAAAGTTGAAATCCCGATAGCTATCGGGACAGAATAAAAAAGGTTTCTTGCTTTTTATTAATTTGAATTAGGAGCTATTTCCTGCTTTTCTCTCCAATCTTTTTATTTTTTAAAGAAAAAAATAAAAAGGATTTCCGTTTCAATCAGGGCTAGGCATTCCTTTTCAAAAGAAGTAACATAAATCAAAACCTATGGTTACAAAAAAAGACGCACTGCTGTGCGCCTCTACGATAAATCTTAGCAACTTAGCCACTCAGAACCTTAGTACCTTAGTACCTTAAAAAAAACTATTCTAAGCTTTTCAACTGTAGCGCTCTTTGTAAAAAGCTTTGATTCTTTATTTTGTTTTCGGCCTCGTTAATGGCCTGAAGTAAATTGTTTTGATTATCGGTAATTTCTTTAAGAACACCGGACATTACATCCCAAACGGGTTTCATTTTTATGATTAATTCCTGTCCTTTTGGTGTGAGTAAAATCAATCTTTTACGTTCGTCGACTTTGTCTTTTTTAGAGCGGATTAGTTTTTGTTTTTCAAGTTCTTTTAGCAAACTAATGGTCGAAGGATGTGTATAACCTATTTCGTTTGCGATTTCGACAACGCTCAGAACCTCTTTATGATGCAACGTATACACTACGGGAAACCATTTGGGTTCAAAATCGATTCCGTATGATTTATAAAATAAGGCACCGTCTTTTCGCAATTGCTCGCTAAGGCGTTGTAATCGCGTTGAAATGGCTAAAATCCCTGATTCATCAATTATATTCATCGTTACTTTTTTAGTTTTAAATGACAAAATACATTGTCAGCACTCATAACAGGAAATGTGTTTGGAAGCGATTCTTTTTTGATTCGTACGAAATGGTTTCTTTCATAAAAACGCAAAGCAGCTTCTAATACGGTTATGGTTCCCAAATATAAATCATCAATTTGATTTTCATTGCAATAATCCAGTAAAGTGTCTAATAATTTCTGGGCGATAGAAAACTCTTTTCCGCGGTATTCTTTTTTTACAAACATTTTCCTGATCGCAGCTTCGGAATCGCTAAATTTTACTAAAGCAATTGTACCTACTAATTCATCATTTATAAAAGCGCCCCAAAAATGACCTCCGCTACTATAATAGAAGTCTTTTATGTTTAATAAATCCGGCTGGTCTTCGATCGTGATGGCAACATTAAATTCCTTTTGCTGGATGTTTAGAATTAAATCTACTGCCTCATTAGAGAACTTATTTTCTATAGAAATAATTAGTGGTTTCATGTCTTTAAAAATTTACTTAACAAAACTACGTAGTTAAATACATAAATAAAAATATTTGTTTATAAATTTTCGTGAAATGAAAAAAATTTGCGCCTTTACGCCTCTGCGGGATTAAAAAAAATGTGAAATTTATCACAAAAAAAATAAAAATATTTGCAAACATGACCAATCGGTCATATATTTGTATCGTAAATGAAAACTATCATGACAAAGGGAGAAGAAACCAGACAATTCATTATAGAAAAAGCAGCTCCAATATTCAATACAAAAGGGATTGCTGCTACTTCTATGAGTGATATTATGGAGGCTACCAAATTGTCTAAAGGAAGTATGTACGTGCATTTTGAAAATAAAGATGTTCTTGCTTGTGCCGCCGTAGATCATAATATGACGGTATTGGGGGATAAATTGGTGTCTGCAATCAGTAAAAGTAAAACTGCCAAAGAAAAACTTTTTACTTATATTGATTTTTTCAGTAATGCGATAAATCCTCCTCTTACCGGTGGTTGTCCGTTATTGAATTTCGGGACAGAGGCTGATGATACTAATCCGGTTGTAAAAGAAAAAATAAATAAAGGCTGTAACAGTAATCAACAATTAATAGCTGGTAGCGTTAAAAAAGGTATTGTTAACGGAGAGTTTAAACCGGAGTGGAATGCCGAAGAGTTTGCAATTGTTATGTTTGCCATGATGGAAGGTGGTCACCTCATTTCCAGAATGTCAGGTAATAACGATAAGATGAAAGTGATAACTAAAACATTAAAAAAAATAATAGAGGAAAACACTCTCTAATTTTTTTTACCTTAAAAATGACCGAACGGTCATAAATAAATTATAAAATTCAATATCAATATCAATTATAATATCATTAATAATTCACCACTAACAATTAATAATTTAAGATCATGTCAAAAACAATTTTAATTTCAGGAGCTTCAAAAGGATTTGGAAAAGCCTGGGCAGAAGCATTTTTAGCAAAAGGATACAAGGTAGCTGCAACAGCCAGAAATATTGATACCCTAGCCGACTTAAAAGCACAATACGGAGACGCTCTTTTGCCTTTGACTTTAGATGTAAACAAACGCGAAGACTCGTTTGCTATCGTAGAGAAAGTAAAACAACACTTTGGTACAATTGATATCCTGATCAATAACGCAGGTTATGCGCTAAACGGAGCTGTTGAAGAAGCTGGCGAAACAGAAGCAAGAGCACAATTTGAAACGAATTTCTTTGGTACTCTTTGGCTAACTCAAGCGGTTTTACCTATTATGAGAAACCAAAAGAGCGGTCACATTATACAAGTTTCTTCTATTTTAGGAATCGCCACTTTGCCTAATTTAGGTTTATATAATGCCTCTAAATTTGCGGTAGAAGGTCTTACTGAAACCCTGGCTCAGGAAGTAAAACAATTCGGGATCAATGTAACTTTGGTTGAACCAAACGGCTACTTTACAGATATTTGGGGTAACGGCTTTAATAGTAAAAGTATTGATGCTTATGATGGGCTTAGAAAAGCAATAGAAGAAGGACATGATCCCGACACTTTTGGTAAAACAAGTGCTACAGTACCGGCCATCATAAAACTGGTTGAAGCAGAAAATCCTCCTTTACGTCTGTTTTTAGGAAAAGTAGCTTTACCATTTGCAAAACAAACCTATGAACAAAAATTAGCAACCTGGGAAGAATGGGCTGATGTTTCTGTAGCGGCACACGGTTAATCTAAAAAAACTGCTATAAAGTAAAACCTCCAAATTAAATCATTTGGAGGTTTTTATTTTAGGCTTTATTCATATTTCAGGTATCTCAAAATATCAACTTTTGTTGCCTGATAAGCTCTTGTAAGTACAACGAATAAGGTTAATGCCAGTAAAGCAGTAAACCCAATTATAAACGGATAAACAGAAATATTAATTCTGTAAGCAAAATTCTCTAACCATTTATTTAGTAAATAATAAGCCGGAAATAGTGCTATTAGAAATCCTATTATACTAAAAATCACATATTGCTTACAAAGTTCTTTTAATAAAACATTCGTTTCGGCACCCAGTGTTTTTCGAATAGCGATTTCTTTCATGCGTCTTTCTATAGAATAAGAAGCTAACGCAAATAACCCAAAAAGAGCAATAGTAATCACAATAACATTCAATAAAGAGAAAAGATTTTTTTGTTTTACATAACTGCTATAAGACCTTTTATATTCTTTATCAACAAAATCATATAAAAACGGATATTCTGAATCTACTTTTTTTGTCCAGAGATTTTCTACATCAGTTATCGTTTGCTGCATGGTTTTAGGATCTGCAGTAACATAAATGTTATCCAAAAGTGATGTAAACCAGGGTATGGCTTTAAAATGGAAAAAAGTCATTGGAGGTATTCGATCTCCCGGATTTCCTAAATTAAAATCTTTTACAATACCAACAATAATGGCTTCTTTACCGTTCCAGTCTACTTTTTTGCCTATTGGATCTTTTTCATTTAATAATTTTAAAGCTGTTTCATTGATTAACATAGAAGAAATCGTATCCTGTGAAAATTTCGGATTGAAATAACGGCCTTTTACCATTTTTATTTTCAACATTTCCAACAGTCCAAAATCTATGGGCATATTATTTCCATCAACATTTATATCTTTATATCGATACGATATCACAGATTTGGCACCATTTCCAAAAACAAAACCGCCACCTGCAACTTGCTGGACTCCTTTTATATGCTGCAATTGATTTTTAATAATGTTATATCGGTCATAGCGTTCTTTGTCTGTAATTCCCTCTCCATAAATATTCCTGTAGGAGATATTTAGAATTTGTTTTCCGTTGAATCCTAAATCTTTAGAGTTCATAAGCTCTATTTGTTCATACACAATATAAGATCCAATAATAAAGAAGGCTGCCACGGCAAATTGAAATATAAGCATACCGTTTCTAAGCCAGACACCACTTTTGCTTCTGCCAAAATTTCCCTTTAACACTTTTAATGGCTCAAAATTCGAAACATAAAACGCTGGAAATATTCCGGCAAGAATAACGGTTAAAATAAATATAATCACAAGCTGCAAGTAGAACTGACCACTTTGCAAAACGAGTGTTTTTCCTAAAAATGCATTATAATAAGGTAAAGAAAGCTCAACAATAACCAATGATATCAAAATAGAAAGTAATGAGATTATGGCTGTTTCAAACATAAACTGCTGAATTATGGCTGATTTTGAAGCTCCGATAATTTTGCGAACACCAACTTCTTTAGCTCTTTTTACAGCATTTGCCGTAGCAGAATTGACATAATTTACAATGGATAAGGTTAGAATTAAAATTGATAATCCAACCATGATAAGTAAAAATTGATAATTTCCTTTGTTTTCAATCAGACTACCGGTTTTTGAATGTAAACGAAGTGATGACAAGGGTTCTAAAAGGGGTTTAACTTCACCAAATTTTCGGATATACTCTTTTGCACTCGTTCCTTCTTCTTTTGCCCTGCGTGCGATCAAATTATTAAAATACAGTTTCTGAAGGTGCTCTTTTACTCGTTCCTGATCATTTGGATTTTTTAATTTTAATAGCAGAACAAATTGAAAGTTTCCCCAAAATTGAATATTTGCATTTATTTGTTCATCCATAAAATTGACGACGCAAGATGGATTATAAACTGATTTTTTGTCCAGTTTGTAAACACCCCTGACTATCAAATTTTTATTCTTTAAAACTATCTGTTTTCCTAAAGCTTTTTCATTTCCAAAAAGCTGAACTGCCAAATCTTGCGACAAACAAATACTGTTTACGTCCGGCAACGCTTTTTTGATATCACCTTCAATAAACGGATAAGGAAAATAATCGAAAAAATTCTGTTGAGCCAAAACTATTCTGTCAGACTGCACTTTTTTATTATTAAAGTGAATGATATCATCCTCGTATTCACCGCTTAAGTAACAATACGATTCGACATCAGGACTTACTTCTTTTATCGCAGATCCAACTGCCGCCGAACTTGAAGCCCAATATGTAGTGGGATCCATTTGATTAGCGACCAAAAAGACACTTTCTTTATTTGGATTCCATTGATCATAAGAATGCTCGTCATTCCAATACAAAATCGCAAAAATTAATCCTGCGATTCCAATACTCAATCCCAAAACATTTAAAGCTGTAAAAAGCTTATTGTTTTTGATGTGATAAATAAATATGTTGATATAATTTAGTATCATAGTTTTAGTTAATGGTTAAAGTGAATAAAGACGTACGATCTTTATTCATATTTCAGGTATTTCAAAACATCAATTTTAGTTACCTGATATGCTTTTGCCAGGACGATGGTCAATGTCAAAAACATTAATAAAACAAGCGCAAGCAGAAAAGGAAGTACAGGAATATCAATTCTAAAGGCAAAATCTTCCAGCCATTTTTGCAATAAAAGATAGGCGGGAATAATTCCGACTGCAAAACCAATCGCACAGAAAATCACGTATTGCTTAGATAAATCCTGCAATAAAACATTGGTATCTGCCCCTAGTGTTTTTCTGATAGCAATTTCTCTTAATCTTCTTTCCATAGAAAAAGAAGCTAAAGCAAATAATCCAAAAACAGCGATTAGAATTACAATACAGTTTAACAGAGAAAATAACTTGCTTTGATTTTGATAATCTTTATACGTTCGGGCAAAGTTTTTATCTACAAAATTGTATTCAAACGGATATTCTGTATCGACTTTTGTTTTCCAGAATTTATCGAGAGCAGCAATTGTTTCAGGCATATGCTGTGAAGCAATTTTAACTGAAATATTACGCAAATCTTTCTGCATCCATTCAAAAGATGTAATGTGTAAAAAAATCATAGGCGCAATTCTGTTTTCCAGTCCAAAATAATTGAAGTCCTTTACAATCCCAACCACTTTTAATTTTCTTCCACCCCAAACGATTTCCTTGTTTAGAGGATCTTTTTCCATTAATGTTTTAGCGGCAGTTTCATTTAGTAATACGTTACTAAGAGTATCTGAAGCAAATTGGCTTGATAAATCCCGTCCTTTAATTACCTTTATTCCTAAAACATCAAAGATTCCAAAATCAATAGCCATTTGTTGTGTTATCACTTCTTTATCGTCTTTATAATGCATACCCGACCATGAATTAACATTGGTTCCAAAAGAAAATACTCCTGCAGAAACTGCCTCAACACCTTTTATTTTTAAAAGTTCCTGCCTGATTGTTTTATATCTTTCAAATTGTTTTTTACCCTTTTTGGGTTTAAAAGAGATGTCCATTACCTGAGCTCCTTTAAAACCTAAATCTTTATTGGCCATATAATGCACTTGTTGATATACAATAAAGGAACCGATGATAAAAAAGGTCGCGATAGCAAATTGCAAAACCAGCATTCCGTTTCTAAGCCAGATTCCGTTTTTACTGCGGGAAAAATTTCCTTTTAAAACTTTCAACGGTTCAAAATTAGAGACATATATCGCTGGAAAAACTCCCGAAACTAAAATAACAATGATAAAAATGAAAATCAGTTGCACATAAAACTGAGAACCTTCGAGAATGAGATTTTTGTTTAAAAGTGAATTGTAAAAAGGCAGTGAAAGTTCTACAATTACTAAGGCCAGTAAGAGTGAAAAAAGGGTGATTAGTGTGGTTTCAAATACAAATTGCGCAATAATTTGCCCTTTTGTCGCGCCAACTATTTTTCGTACTCCAACTTCTTTGGCTCTTTTTACAGCGTTTGCAGTTGCTAAATTAATATAGTTTACAATCGACAATAACAGTATCAGTATGGATAACCCCATTAGTATTCGTAAAAACCGAACATTGGTATTTCCTTCCGGAAAAGGAAAATTTCCCGGAACAAGCCTCGATCCCGGAAAAGGAAGAAACAGGGCTTTTGTAGGTTCTCCATATTGCTTTAAATACGCTTCATAGGTTATTCCTTCTTCTTTTGCCTGCTTTTTATAATTATTTTCGACATAGATTTCGTTCAGCTTTTTAATAACGGCTGTTGTATCACTTTGTCTTTTTAGCTTTAGCATTAATCCGTAATTAAAGCCCCAGCTTTCTTTATTTTTTTCCAGATCCTCCTCGATTATAGTAGTAACCGCAGCAGGCATTACCGAAGATTTTTCGTTTAACCGGTATATTCCTCTGACAACGAAAAGCTTCTCGGCATATTTAACCTGTTTTCCCATAGGGTTTTCATTCTTAAACAAGCGCGAAGCAGTCTGTTCAGAGATCGCTATACTATTGCGATCATGAAGTGCACTTTTTCTGCTGCCTTTAACAAATTCGAAAGGAAAAAAAGAAAAGAAATTACCCTGTGCCGAAAAGATCTTATCTACTACTTCTATTTTGCCATTATATTGCATCGTTTCTCTGGCATAATCCGTAGTAAAATAACAATATTCCTGTAAATCTGAAGTTGCCGTTTTTAACGTTGGTCCTGATATGGCAGAGTTTACAGCCCAGACATTGCCACCGCCAAGGTCATTAAGAACAAGGAATATTTTATCTTTTTCAGGATTCCATTGATCGTACGAGTGTTCTTCGTTCCAGTATAAAATAGAGAAGATCAATCCTGCAATACCAATACTTAACCCCAAAACATTCAAAGCCGTAAAGAATTTGTTGTTCCTGATATGGTAAATAAATATGTTGGTCCAGTTTTTTAGCATGATCTTAGTTGTTTAAGTTTGCTGCAAAAACATCGACATTTCTATTATTCGTTTTTTCTGAAAGAATCATTCCGTCTTTCATTAAAATCGTTCTTTGAGAAAACGAAGCATCGTAATCTGAGTGCGTAACCATCAGGATCGTAGCTCCGCTGGCATGAAGATCTGTTAATAATTCCATTACTTCATTTCCGTTTTTACTGTCCAGATTTCCCGTAGGCTCATCAGCAAGAATAATTGCCGGATTATTAATTAAAGCTCTTGCAACGGCTACACGTTGTTGCTGTCCTCCTGAAAGTTGCTGTGGATAGTGTTTTAATCGGTGTGAAATACCTAATATAGTGGCAATATCCCCTACCTTTTTCTTTCTGTCTGATGACGGAACATTATTGTAAATCAATGGCAATTCGATATTATCATAAACCGATAATTCATCAATTAAATTAAAATTCTGAAAAATGAATCCAATGTTTTCCTTTCTTGCCTTTGATTTTAATTGCTCTTTCAGGCCAATCATTTCCTGTCCCAACAATTCATAACTTCCTCCCGAAGCACTGTCTAATAATCCAATAATATTTAACAAAGTCGATTTTCCACTACCTGAAGGCCCCATAATCGATACAAAGTCGCCCTGGTTAATGGTTAAAGTAATTTCGCTTAAGGCATTTGTTTCTACTTCTTCGGTTCTAAAAATTTTTGAAAGTTTTTTAATGTTGATCATAATTGTTGATTTTAGATTGATGTTTTTACTTTTTTTTTATTGCCGGATAATAGAAACTAATTCGAAATTAAGATAATAAACAATATAATCGATAGATGTCTATTTTTGTTACTTTTACCAGCAATAATGATTTATATATTTAATGATTTGCTAATCTTATTGTGATTTTCGTGCCAAAAATTTAAAATGTGTAACTGCTTTATTTTTACATTTTTATTTTTTTAATAATCAAAGAAGTGTCCATTATTGGACAACTTTCGTCCAAAACCGAACAAAAATGAAAAAGACAAATGCCTCAATTTTAATCATAGACGATCAGGAAGACATCCTTTTTGCGTCGAAAGTGTTCCTGAAAAAGTATTTTGAAGACATTTATACGCTCAATAATCCAAAAAATATTGTCGAATTATTGTCAAAAAAAACTATTGATGTCGTTTTGCTGGATATGAATTACAGAATAGGTTTTGAAGACGGAAAAGAAGGATTGTATTTACTGAAAGAGATAAAAACACTTTCACCTAAAACCGTTGTGATTTTAATGACGGCTTTTGGCAAGGTCGAAACGGCTGTTGAAGGTTTAAAAAATGGTGCTTTTGACTATATACTGAAACCCTGGGAAAATAAAAAACTACTTGAATCTGTAAAACAAGCCGTAGATAAGTCCCGCAAAGAACAAAAGAAGGAAAAGCATATTGTAATCGAAAATAACTTTTTTACCGGTACTTCCGAAATTATCAAAAAAGCTTATTCACTTGCTGACAAAGTCGCCAAAACCGATGCCAACGTTTTAATTCTTGGTGAGAACGGAACCGGTAAATTTGTATTGGCACATCATATCTACTCTCAATCCGAAAGAAAAAACAGTCCTTTTATTGCCGTTGATTTAGGTGCTTTGAATTCGAATATTTTCGAAAGCGAATTATTCGGATATGCTAAAGGCGCTTTTACCGATGCGAAAACTGATACTCCCGGACGTTTTGAAATGGCGCAGAACGGAACTATTTTTCTGGATGAAATTGGAAATGTTCCGTTGCATTTGCAATCTAAATTGCTTCAGGTTATACAGACTAAAACAGTAACAAGATTAGGAGAAACAAAAGCAAGGCCTTTGAATGTTCGTATTATTACGGCAACCAACCTAAACCTGAAACTGGAAGTCGCTGATAAAAATTTCAGGGAAGATTTGTATTATCGCATTAATACTATGGAAATCGTATTGCCTCCGCTGAGGGAACGTAAGGAAGATAAAATTCCTTTAGCCCAATACCTACTGAATAAAATGATCGAAAAATACGGAAGAGATGCAATCATTTTTGATAAAAAAGTAGCGGAACAAATTGAAAAACATGCGTGGAAAGGAAATATCCGGGAAATGGAAAACAAGATCGAACGCGCTGTGATTCTTTGTGAAAACAATAAAATTACGGTTTCTGATCTGGATTTGGAAACCATAACAGCTTACGAAGAAAATCCCGATGATATCCAGCTTTCATCTGTAGAAAAAGCTGCTGTCGAGAAAGCTTTACTTAAAAACAACAATAATATCAGTAAAACGGCTGAAGAACTCGGATTGTCCAGAGGCTCTTTATACAGACGTTTAGAAAAATATAATATCAGTATCAACTAATATGTTTCAATCTTTCAAAACATACAAACTAATATTCCTGAGATTAATTATAATTGTCGCAGCAATTGAAGTGTCTATTTTCTTTTTTAAAAAAGATTTACTTTTTACAGGTGTATTTGGGCTTTTTATCGTTTTTCTACTGTTGCGCGAGATGTATTTCTATGTGCGGAATTTTGTTTTGCTTTACAATAAAACAATCGCTTCAATACTACAAAATGATTTTAGTTCCGATTTTTCGAAACATAAGTTCAATAAAAATTACCATGATTTATTTCATTTATATGATACCTTAAAAAACAAGCAAAACGAACAGGTTTCAAAAGATATTATCTACCGTTCTATCTTAAACAACATTGAAACCGGAATTATCATTTTACAAAAACAAGATACCGACTGGAATATTTTTTTAATGAACGATTACTTTTCGTCTCATTTTAATGTACCGAAAGTATCGAAATGGAAATACCTGAAAAACCAATTGCCTTCTTTATGTGAAATTATTGAAGAAGACAATTTTCAGGAAATTAAAACATCTATAGAAATTAGTATCAACGAAAAAAACATGCAGACCTTTGTTTTGCAGGCTTCCAGAACAGAGATTTTCGAACGGGATTATTTTATTGTTTTATTAGATTCGATTCAGAATGTCGTTGAGAAAAAAGAAAAAGAAGCCTGGGTAAATTTGATGAAAGTAATCTCGCACGAACTTTTAAACTCCATAACCCCTATTCGCTCTATTTGCCAGAACCTTCAGGATTTAGTTGAGCAGGATTCAATGTCGGCAGAAGATTTAGAAGATGTAAAAAATAGCGTCGAAACCATGTTAAGACGAAGTGATCATTTGCAGAAATTTGTTGAAGGATACCGAAAATTAGCCATGTTGCCTTCTCCAAAAAAAGAGAAAACAGAATTGCATCATTTAATTGATAATTGTATTCAGATCATGAGTCCATTATTCAAAGAAAAAAATATTGAAGTTGTAAATGCGATTTCTTTTAAGCGTTATATCAATATTGATTCACAGCAAATAGAGCAGGTTTTAATTAATCTGCTGACGAATTCCATTCATGCCTTGAAAGACAGTCTGCAAAAGCAGATTATTATTTCGGCAGAAAACAAAGAGAACAGAATCTTTGTTAAAATTACCGATAACGGAAATGGAATTGAAAAGGAAATAGCCAACAAAATCTTCCTCCCGTTCTTTACTACAAGACAAGAAGGTGCAGGAATTGGCTTAACATTATCCAAAAATATTATAGAGGCCCATGGCGGTTATATCTCTTATAAAAGTCAGGACAGTAAAACTGTTTTTGAAATTTCTTTGATTGAGGATTAAACATCTGTATTATATAACATTCGTCTAAAATTATATAATTATTCTGTTCGGATTTTAAAATAATTTCATGGAATGAAAAATACAGTAATTTTATTAGTAGACGACGACGACGATGATTGCGAAATTTTTATTGCAGCGATTCACTCTTTGAACAAAAATATTATAACCACAATCTCCAATAATTCTTTAGAAGCATTAAACAATTTGAAAACGGCAACAGTACTGCCTGATTTTATATTTCTGGATATGCAGATGCCGTACTTGAGTGGTGCTGAATTTATAAATGAATTACAGAAAATTCCCGAATTGAGTAAAATTCAGGTTGTAGTTTATTCTTCACATTCTCATGAAACGCTAAAACACTTAACTAAAGAATTTCAATCGGTTCAGATTTTTACCAAACCTAATAATTTTAATGATTTGGTAAAGACTTTAGATGCTATTGTTTAAGTCATTACTTTAATCTAATTAAGTAATAATGTAACATTTAAGAAAAAAAGTGTAAATCAGAAACTTTATTCAATACCTAACTTTGATAAAGTAATTTTTACCACTAATATCTTAATTGCTATGCTACTACAATTTATCTCAAAATTATTTGAAAGTGATGAATCTGATCGAAATGACTATGATATTGTTATTCAGATTAATGATAAAGTCTTGCCAATAGATAAAAGAAATCTTTACCTGCTTCCGCTAAATGAATTACTAACCCAAAAAAAATACGGAGAAATTTCAGGTGGTGGCGTTCTTAAAGAAGAACCCGGAGAAATTATTTTTTGTGATATCCATGTCAAACTTTTTGAAGAAGAAATCAATGAAAATATTTTAAAAGATATCATACTATTTCTTGAGAATTGTGGTGCACCAAAAGGCTCAAAAATTATCATTGAAAAAACACATCAGGAAATTCCTTTTGGTAAAAACGAAGGAATTGCTATTTATCTGGATGGAGATCATATTGAGGAAAAAAATCACGAATCTTATAATGTTGATTTTGTTCAGGCTGAAATTTCAAAACGAACCAATACATCGCAATCTGCTGAAAGGTCCTGGAAAGGAAATTCAACAACCGGATTATATTTTTATGGAAAATCTTTTGATAAAATGAAAGATGAAGTATCTCATTTTATGAATGCTTATCCGTTGTATAAAGGTGCGAGAATTGCTCAAATAGCTTAGTTAAGTTTATGAAAGTCCCACTACTTGCATTCAACGACAAAGGAATATACTGCCAGCAGGCCGATGTATATCTGGATCCGTGGCGTCCGGTGACAAATGCCATTATTACGCACGGCCATGCAGATCATGCACGTTGGGGACACAAAAATTACATTACACATTATGACAATGTGCCTATCATAAAACACCGCCTGGGCGATATCAATGTTACCGGAAAAGACTGGAACGAAACTTTTACCGTGAATGGAGTAAAATTTTCGCTTCATCCGGCAGGTCACGTTATTGGTTCTGCCCAAATACGGGTCGAATACAAAGGCGAAGTCTGGGTTTTTACCGGAGATTATAAAACCGAAGATGACGGAATTTCTGTACCCTATGAAGTGGTCAAATGCAATTCTTTTATCACCGAATGCACTTTTGGATTACCTGCTTTTAAATGGACACCTCAGGCTGAAGTAATGACCGATATTAATAATTGGTGGGCCGAAAATCGTGCTGAAGGCAAAACATCTGTTCTTTTTGGATATTCGTTAGGAAAAGCACAACGCTTATTGAAATACCTGGATCCTAATATTGGAAAAATATACACGCACGGAGCCATCGAAAATATGACCGAAGTTTTACGTCCATTAGTTGATTTTCCGGCAACGATCAGAGTTACATCTGAAACTAAAAAAGAAGATTTATTGGGCAGTATTGTACTCGCTCCTCCAAGCGCGCACGGAAGCACATGGATTCGAAAAATGACTCCGTTTGTTACGGGTTCTGCCAGTGGCTGGATGACATTTCGTGGAGCCAGAAGAAGACGCGCCGTAGACAGAGGTTTTGTTTTAAGCGACCATTGCGACTGGACCGGTTTACTGGAAAGCATAAAAGCAACCGGAGCCGAAAAAATAATCTGTACCCACGGATATTCGGATATTTTCTCGAAATACCTTCAGGAATTGGGTTATGATGCACGAACCGCTCACACACAATACGAAGGGGAATTAGGTGAAATGGATTCGAAGAAAGATGTTGAGGAAGAAATTGAGAGAATAGAAGAAAGAGAATAGATTATGGAAGCAAGAGAATAGAAGCAAGAAGAAAGAGGCAAGAAGAAAGATGAAAGATGAAAGAATAAAGAAGCAGGAAAATCGATGCGAGAAAATAGACGAAAAAGAAATACAGAGGAAGCACAGAAAAAATAAAGCCTAAAAAATTATCCACAAAATCTTGCCTCTTGCCTCTTGCTTCTATAATCTCTCCTCTCAACTCTGCTATAAAAAAAATAAAAAAATGAAAAACTTTGCCGAACTAATAAAAGCGCTTGACAGTTCTAATAAAACTTCGGTAAAAGTGGATGCTTTGACCAAATATTTCATTAATGCCAGTAATGAAGATAAAGTCTGGACGATTGCCATTCTTTCGCATCGCAGACCACCAAGACCTGTAAATACTACTTTATTGCGATTATGGGCAAATGAACTCGCTAATATTCCGCTTTGGCTGTTTGAGGAAAGTTATCATATTGTGGGCGATCTTGCCGAAACTATTGCTCTGGTAATTCCAACTACAAAAGAACATTCGGACAAAAGTTTAACCGAATACCTTCAGGAGATTATTGCGCTGAAAAAGAAAACAGATATCGAAAAAAAAGAATACCTGCACGAAAACTGGCTGACTTTAAATTACTATGAACGCTTTGTTTTTACCAAATTAATTACCGGAAGCTTCAGAATCGGTGTAAGCCAGAAATTAATGACGCGTGCACTTTCTAAAGCCGAAAATATTGATGAAGATTCCCTGGCACACAAATTAATGGGCGACTGGAATCCGAATACGATCACGTTTCAGGAATTAATTTTAGACGAAAAAAACAGCGATTATTTATCTAAACCTTTTCCGTTTTACCTTGCATATCCTATTGAGGGTGAACCTTCAAATCTTGGAGATCCTAACGACTGGAGCGCCGAACACAAATGGGACGGAATAAGATCACAAACCATCATACGGGATAACGAAATCTTTATCTGGAGCCGTGGCGAAGAATTGGTTACGGATAAATATCCTGAATTTGCTTCGTTCATCGGAATTATTCCAGACGGAACGGTTATCGACGGAGAAATACTTCCATACATCGAAAATGAAATTGGAACTTTTAATGATCTCCAAACCCGAATTGGGCGTAAAACAGTTTCGGCTGCAGTACTGAAAAAATCACCCGTAATTATAAAAGCCTACGATTTATTAGAATGGAAAGGTCTCGACATTCGAAATCTTCCTTTTGAAGAAAGACGTGTTTTATTGGAACAACTGTATGAAGATATAAAACACCACGATATTCCGTTACAGCTTTCTGAAAGAGTGAAATTTTCAACCTGGGAAGAATTAACGGAAGAAAGACTGCGTTCCCGCGAAATGAAAAGCGAAGGTCTGATGATCAAAAGAAAAGATTCGCAATATCTGGTTGGAAGGAAAAAAGGCGATTGGTGGAAATGGAAAATTGAACCTTTGGTTATTGATGCCGTCCTCACCTACGCCATGCGCGGTCACGGACGACGCTCAAATTTATTTACCGATTATACTTTTGCCCTATGGCACAATAACGAAAATAACGAACGGGAATTGGTGACATTCGCAAAAGCCTATTCCGGTTTAACAGATGCGGAATTCAGGATGGTTGATGATTGGATTAAGAAAAATACACTGGAAAGATTTGGCCCCGTTCGAAGCGTTACGCCTCAATTGGTTTTCGAAATTGGTTTTGAAGGAATTGCACTTTCCAAACGACACAAAAGCGGCATTGCGACACGATTTCCAAGAATTTTAAGATGGCGGCACGATAAAAAAATTGAGGAAGCTAATTCTATAGAGGATTTGAAAAGTATGATTTTGTAGAATGGTATTGCGTATAAATGGCACACGGATGACGCGGATTCGCTAAAGCGAAAACACGAATTAAAACGGATTTTTTTTCTTTTTTATGTTGTAGCTATTCGCATTTTTTGTCATTTCAATCCCGAGGCTTCGGGAGAGAAATCTTCGCGAGAAGCTCGACAAAGATTAGATTCTAGTTGCTGAGTTACTTACGGAGATTTCTCTACCGAGGTTTCGGGACCGAAATGATAAGATTGTGGTTAAAGATCAATTTCTTAATTTTCTTAAATTAAAATGAAACTTAATATCTTAATGGTAAAAAAATAATAGCAAAAACAATGAACAGAGAGCAACTTTTTGCGGTAGCAAATGACTGGTTCCACAATCAGGGTTGGAAACCGTTTCCGTTCCAGACCCAAACCTGGACTGCTTTTTTACAAGGAAAAAATGGTTTACTGAACGCTCCAACCGGCAGCGGGAAAACCTATGCGCTCTGGTTGCCTATTGTTTTAAATTACATCAAAGACAATCCTAATTATAAAACCAAACATAGTCCCGGACTTAAAGCGATTTGGATTACGCCTTTGCGATCACTTTCGGTAGAAATAAAGCAAGCTGCGGAAAGAGTCGTTAATGATTTGGGAACCAAAATGACCGTTGGTATTCGTTCGGGAGATACATCGGCAAGCGAAAGAGCTAAGCAAAAAGGTAAAATGCCCGATTTATTGGTTACAACTCCGGAGAGCTTGCAATTGCTTTTGGCAACAAAAGGATATGATAAAATATTTGGCAATTGTACCGCAATTGTCATTGATGAATGGCATGAATTACTTGGCACAAAACGTGGCGTCCAGACAGAACTGGCTTTATCCCGACTAAAAGCAATTGCACCAAAAATGCGTATTTGGGGAATCTCGGCTACGATAGGAAATTTACAACAAGCTCAGGAAGTTTTACTCGGAGTGGATTCTGAAGCGTATCATAATTCGGTTTTAATAAAAGCTCAGATTCATAAAAAAATAAAAGTCATCTCAATTATTCCGGATAAGATGGAAACGTATCCGTGGCGCGGACATATGGGTTTGCATCTTATTGATGAGGTTGCCAAAATTATAAAAGCAAGTAAAACGACTTTGATTTTTACCAATGTCCGTTCGGCTTGCGAAATCTGGTTTCAGCGATTACTTGAAAAATATCCTGAGTTTGCGGGAGAAATGGCCATGCATCACGGAAGTATTAATCGGGAAACGCGACTTTGGGTAGAACAAGCCATTAGAGACGAAGAACTAAAAGTGGTAGTTTGTACTTCAAGTCTTGATTTAGGAGTCGATTTTGCTCCTGTAGAAACCATTATTCAGGTGGGCGGACCTAAGGGTGTTGCGCGCTTTTTGCAAAGGGCCGGACGAAGCGGACATCAGCCCGGAAAAGAAAGTGTCATTTATTTTCTGGCTACACACGCAATTGAATTGATTGAGGCTTCGGCACTGAAAAAAGCGGTTGAAAATAATGTCATCGAAGATCGGGTTCCGTATTTGAACAGTTGGGATGTTCTGGTACAATACCTCAATACCCTGGCAGTTTCTGATGGATTTTTTCCTGATGATATTTTCAAAGAAATTAAAGGAACATTCTGTTATCAGGCAATGACGGAAGAAAACTGGAACTGGATTTTGAATTTCATCTCTAACGGAAGCCAAAGTCTGCAAGCTTATGATGAATACAAAAAAGTAGAAATTGAAGAAGACGGACGCTACAAAATAAACAGCCGATTGATTGCCATGCATCATAGAATGCAAATAGGAACTATTGTAGGCGACGCTGTTGTAAACGTAAAATTCATGAGTGGCGGTTATATTGGTACTATTGAAGAATGGTTTGTATCGAAATTAAAACCCGGAGATACTTTTATCTTTGCCGGTAAACAACTTGAATTATTCAGGGTTAGAAATATGCAGGTTTTGGTCCGCAAAGCTGATCCTAAAAAGAAATCAAAAGTGGTCAGCTGGATGGGCGGAAGAATGGCGCTTTCGGCACAAATGAGTGAATTACTGCGTCAGGAATTATATCGCGCCAATACCGATAATCTTTCTCCGGAATTAAAAGCATTGCAGCCTTTATTCGCCAGACAAAGAAAAGAATCTATCGTTCCCGGAGATGATCAGTTTTTGATCGAAACTTTTAAAACAAGAGAAGGTTATCACGCTATTTTTTATCCTTTTGAGGGTCGATTTGTGCATGAGGCTTTGGCGAGTTTACTGGCCTATAGAATTAGTTTACTTTTGCCTATCAGTTTCTCGTTGGCGTATAATGATTACGGATTCGAATTACTTTCTGATCAGGAAATCGACATGCAGAATGTTCTGGATAATAATCTGTTTTCTACAGAATATGTACATCATGATTTGCAAAAAAGTCTGAATGCCACTGAAATGGCTAGACGAAAATTCAGGGATATTGCCGTAATTGCAGGTTTGGTTTTTACAGGTTTTCCGGGTAAAATGGTTAAGACAAAACATTTGCAAAGCGGATCACAATTGTTGTTTGAAGTCTTTAGGGATTACGAACCTGATAATTTATTGTTTCAGCAGGCGTATCGCGAAACCTTTGAACATCAGCTTGAAGAAGGACGTTTGATCATGGCCTTGGAACGCATTCGGAACCAGGATATCATCTGGAAACAGTGCTTAAAACCAACACCTTTTAGCTTTCCGGTAATTACGGATCGATTACGGGAAAAATTGTCCAGTGAGACTTTAGCAGAACGAATTAAAAAAATGACAGCTTCGTATATGAAGTAATATTTATGACGGTTACCATACAAAATCACACGTTTATCTTGCACCCAAGCGGGGCCTTATTTTGGGAAAACAGAAAATTGCTTCTCATCTCGGATGTGCATCTAGGAAAAGTATCGCATTTCAGAAAAAATGGTGTTGCCATTCCGAATACTGTAGTTTCGGAAAATTTTAAGCGTTTGACTGATATCACAGATTTTTTTAAACCTGAAAAAATTATTTTTCTGGGAGATTTATTTCATAGCTCAAAAAATAAGGAATGGGATTTATTCGAAAAATGGGTAGATTGCTGTACTAATAAAATCATCCTTATTGCCGGAAATCATGATATTATTGATAAAAAACATTATCTCAAACTTGATATTGATGTTGTAGAATCTCTTGAGATCGATGACTTTTTACTCACACATCATCCTACCATAAAAGAAGGTTTTTTTAATTTTTCGGGGCATATTCATCCCGGAATTATCCTTCGTGGTTTTGGTGCCCAATCTTTAAAACTGCCTTGTTTCTTTCAAAAAGAAAATCAAATGATTCTGGCTGCCTTTGGTGAGTTTACCGGAAAACATATTTTAAAACCTCAACAAAATGATATTGTGTACGCTATCGCAAATGATGAAGTTATTAAGATAAAACTAAACTGATTTTTTAAAATAAAGTTGCTTTTGATCTGTGTCGAGCGTACTGTCATTTTCATGATTAAACTCCTGATACCTTAAAGACTTTAATGTTTCTATTAAAATCTTATCTATCTCAAATGCTTTAACCCAAATCAGGTCATGTTTTCTTTGCAAAGCTACTTCTTCAGCACGCTTAAAAAGTGCTATTAAATCTTCGGAATTAAAATACACAATATGGTATATACCTATTGCTTTATTGGCATCCAAATTTTGATTGGTTAATCGCGATGAATTCAGTTTCATAAAAGACAAAGGATTTTCTCCTTCATAGGCCATCAATACTTCGATCGAAAAATCATTCTGGATTTTGAATAACTTCTGACTGGATAAATTTTCCTGTGCATACTTCTCCCCTGTTTCTTTTGCGGAACCAAATAGATTGGAATAAAATTTCAGGGCTTTTTCTTCCATCCAAACCACATTATCATTTATGATTACTACAAATTTTGCTACTTTAGACATGTCTTTTTATTTTTAATTATTGATACTAAATTATCGATTATCATAGTGCAAAGTTGCGATGATTTACGTCATCAAAAAAGAGCTAAATGTCTTGTGTTTTGTTCAAAATGTCGGGAGTTATTTTAGAAGCTAATCCCGCACCCGAGCCTGAAAGTGAGAATTGGCGAAACAATACGTTTCAATCTTTTGTGTCCGCCGCGTCGAACAAAAAAGGATTTCCTCTTCTATCGGGGCTAGGGATACAATTTTTATTAGACGTTTCAATCTATTAATATTATAACCACGATCTTGTCATCCCGAGGAACGAGGATACGAGCGATAGCGAACTGGCGAAGCAATCTTAGCAAGAAACTCACACACAGCACTTCATAAATTGTCGGGCTGCTAACGGAGATCCCTCGTTCCTCGGGATGACAAACTGAACGCTTATTTATTGTGGAGTTTTAAGATTTTGCTATAAAAACTTTGACAAAGTTATCGTAATCTTAAATTTGCTATTAGCATAGTAACACAATCAAAGTTTAAAGCATAGCAAACGGTTTCAACCGTTTGGATATAATACACTCACTATGATTGATATCCATGAGTTGATCAAAATACGTTGATTACAATACGTTATCAAAATACGTTTGTCACCTTGCGTTCCCAAGGTTGAAATCTTGGGCTATGTTAGAAATAGGATATCTTACGGATTCTTTCGTCGGTATTCTAAAGGAGAAATTCCTGTGCATTTTTTAAAGAATCTTCCAAAGCCGGATTGATTCGGAAAGTTTAAAATATCACTGATTTGATTAATTGTTAAATCTTTATTCTGCAGTAACACTCTGGCTTCTAAAACAACAATATCTTCTATCCAGTCGCTTGCTATCTTTCCGCTATTGTTTTTAATGACTTCTGATAAATATTTACGGCTTACATTCAATGCATCAGCATAATACTGGACTGATCTTTGGCTTAGAAAATCTTTAAAAAGAATCTCTTTAAATTTTTCGAATAACGGATTTTTAGCCGAATCATTAGAAATTGTTTGTTTTATAAAATCAAGTTCATAAATCAAAATGTAGAGATATCCCCTAAAAATAGAAGACTGATGATTCGAATTATTCCCTAATGATTCTCTTAACAGGGAAAAGATCTGCTCAAACTTCGTTTTGTTTTTTTTCTCCAGATTAAAAACATGCATTTCGCTGTTGTCAAAAAACTCATATTGTGAAAGAAAAAAAACATTTGCCTGATTATGAAGAAAGAATTGCGGTTTAAAGAAAATAATATCGATTAAAATTTCCTCACTGTCTTTTGTAAAACTTCTGATTACCGATGGCCCCAGTGTTAGTATTGCCGGAGCATGAACTACCACTTTCTTCAGTTTGGTCTGCATGGTAATGCTTCCTTTTCGAAGAAATTCGATGGCATAACTTTCTGCCCTGTAAGGTTCACTGATATAAGGATGATCTTTTGCCTGAATATAAAAGTAATCCTTATTATTATCGGCATTATCAAACAGACTCTTATGATGTGCGAGCGAGTATGTTGTAATTTTATTCTTCAATTGTTTTGGCTTTAATCCATACCAAATATAAGCAACCCTTTTTTGCAGAACAAATAATGGCGCTACATAGCGCCATTATCAGTATTCTTCGAAAAGAATATATATTTAAAAACTGAAACTTATTTTTTATCTATTTTGTAAAGTCTTCCGCCGTCAGTAATGGCATATAATGCTCCGTCATTTCCCTGAGTAACATCTCTAAAACGTTGGTTTTCTGAAGCAAGAAGTCTTTCTTCACCAATTACTTTATTGTCTTTTATGGCAAGGCGTACGATATGCATTCCGCTTAAAGCACCAATAAAAAGATTGTTTTGCCATTCCGGAACACGATTACCGGTATAGAAAGTCATTCCGCTTGGCGAAACTACAGGATCCCAATAGTAAACCGGCTGTTCTAAACCATCCTGTTGCTGAATTCCTGCCCCAACCTTTTCTCCGCTATATTCAATACCGTAGGTAATTGTTGGCCACCCGTAATTCAACCCCGCTCTTAAGCGATTAATTTCGTCCCCACCTCTTGGTCCGTGTTCAGCCAGCCAGATTTCTCCTGTATTAGGATTAAGCGCTAAACCCTGCGGATTTCTATGACCAATGGTATATAACTCCGGTAAAGCTCCTGTTCCGGTAAAAGTAGGATTTCCGCTTGCAGGCTGTCCTTCTTTTGTAATTCGAACCACTTTCCCTAAACCTGATGAAACTGATTGTGCCAATGGTCTTGTTTCCAGTACAGAACGTTCCCCTGTACTTACGACAAGGAAACCTGATTTATCAAAAAGAATACGTCCGCCATAATGAAGTGTACTTGCATTGGCAGGTTTTGCTCTGTAAATAACGGTTGCGCCTTCTATTGTTTTCTCGTCGGTTGATAATTTTCCTTTGGCTACTGCTGTGTTATTTCCACCCGTTGTAGCTTCCGCATACACCCAGTAAACCATACGATTGGTTGCGAAATCAGGATCAATAGTTAAACCTAATAATCCGCCTTGTCCCGCAGCATTAACAGCAGGGATCCCCGTAATTGGGGCACTTAAAACTCCGGCAGTAGTAGCGATGCGCATTGTTCCGGTTTTCTCGGTGATTAATAATCTTCCATCCGGAAGACTTTTAATTCCCCACGGGCTGCTTAAAGTCGTTGCAATGACTACTCCCTCATATGGTGTATTGGTTTGAACACCGCTAACACGTGTTTGCCCTTCAAAAGCAGGTTTATAAGTGGTATTGGCTGCATTACCTTCTACAGGATTGGTAGTTGTACCTGGATTTGCATCAACATCTTTATCATTAGAGCAGCTAAACAAGGTAATTAGCACACTCGAAACAATAGCAATTTGGTTAATTTTTCTCATAGTTTTGGGATTAGATTAAAAAAAGGTTTTAAATTGTAATCATTCTAATTTAGAACAAAACAAAAATGATAAATAAAAAGCAAAATGAGTTATATAATTTATCGGAAAAGTTATACGATTTTAATATTCTGTTAAAAAGTTTTAACTGCAGATCGCAATTCTGATTACTATCGGGATATGCGAGGTTAAAAATGTATACAAACTTTATTTTTTGCTGTAAATTTTTTTAGTCACAAATTTGCTTCGTCTGTCGGTATTGCTGGAGTTACAAATTATCACAAATTTTTAATCTGCTAATTTTCATATAACGCTTGTGTACCTGGATGCTTTTCCTTCAGGACAGTTTAAAAAATTTACCTGGCCCTGCGCTATTCGTAATGTACTTTACATTTTTTTCTCGCGTACTTCGCAGTTAATTTTATTTAATTAAAATATTTTTCTACATTTGCAATCATCAGATGATATGACAATATAAGTATGGCATTAATCAATAAAAAATCTCTCGCAGAAGAAGTCGCTTCAAAATTACAGGAGCAAATCTCTTTAGGTCATTATAAGATAAATGAGAAATTGCCTATTGAAGCAGAACTGATGAAACAATTTGGTGTTGGAAGATCCTCGATAAGAGAAGCGATGAAGTTGCTCGCTAATTCAGGCTTACTCCGAATTCAGCAGGGAGTGGGAACATTTGTGCAGGAAGTTACCGGTACACTTGAGCCTATGGATCAGCGCTTAAAGCGTGCAAGCCTTCAGGATTTAGATGAAGTACGACAATTATTAGAGCTTAAAATTGCTGAAAAAGCGGCTCTTAACAGATCTGAGGATGATATAATTGTCTTGAAAAAACATTTGGCAGATCGAATGAAAGCTGCTCACGAAGGTTTATTAGAGGATTGTGTCGAAGCTGATATACAATTTCATATTGCCATTGCAGAAGCATCCAAAAATGAAATCCTGGCCGATTTGTATAAGTCTGTATCAAAACATTTAAAAAAAGAATTTCTGACTCTTTATCCGGATACCCAAATATTTTTGGAAACTTATAGTATTCACGAACAACTTTTAAAAAGTATTATTGCAAAAGATTCTAAAAAGGCCTTAAAAGCTGTTTCAAAAATAATAAAAGATAATAATTCCTAATTTTTTAACCAAATTCATCAGATGATCTGATTTATAAAATGAAAACAAATACCACATTTACAAACGTCAATTCGCAACAGCTAGCCCAGCAAACTGTATTTTCTATTTTATTTACCATTAGCTTCACGCATTTTATTAACGATATGTTACAGGCTGTAATTCCTGCTGTATATCCAATTATTAAGGATAAGTTTCATTTAACTTTTACTGAAATAGGATTGATTACCCTGACCTACCAGTTGACAGCATCAATTTTACAACCCTTTATTGGTTTTTATACAGATAAAAAACCACGTCCCTATTCTCTGGCCATTGCAATGTTGTTTACACTTTTGGGGTTAGCTGCTGTAGCTGTGGCTTCGAGTTTTGTTAATATCCTGCTTGCCGTAAGTTTAATTGGTGTAGGATCTTCGATATTTCATCCTGAAGCTTCAAGGGTTGCACATATGGCCTCGGGAGGAAAAAAAGGATTGGCTCAGTCTATTTTCCAATTAGGAGGAAATGCAGGAAGTGCTATCGGACCTTTGCTAGCAGCGATCATTGTGGTTCCTTACGGACAATTTAATATTATCTGGTTCTGTATTGCGGCCGCTATCGGAATTATAATTCTTTCGGGAGTTGCTAAATGGTATCAGGAACATTTGAATCTTAAGGCTAAGAATAAATCTGTTATTGCAGAAGAAAAACATCATTCGCTATCAAGGCAAAAAGTGATATTTTCATTAGGAATTTTGTTGGTTCTGATATTTTCAAAATACTTTTATATGGCGAGTATGACAAGTTATTATACTTTTTACCTGATTGATAAATTTCATGTATCTGTACAGGAATCACAAATCTATCTTTTTGCTTTTCTTGGTGCCGTAGCTGCCGGAACTTTATTTGGCGGAGTATTAGGAGATCGTTTTGGCAGAAAATATATTATCTGGATCTCTATATTAGGAGTTGCTCCTTTTACACTATTATTACCGTATGCTTCTCTTTTCTGGACCGGAATTTTATCTGTGATTATTGGTTTAATTATATCATCCGCTTTCTCTGCTATTTTGGTTTATGCCACTGAACTTGTTCCGGGAAAAGTAGGCTTAATTGCGGGTCTTTTCTTCGGATTAGCTTTTGGTATGGGCGGATTGGGTTCTGCAATACTGGGAAAATTAGCTGATGCTACAAGTATAGAATATGTTTTTAAGGTTTGTGCTTTTCTGCCTTTGATAGGAATCTTAACAACCTTTCTTCCGAATATTGAAGGAAACAAAAAAATTCAAAAATAAGTTCACACAAGATCAAACTGTTTTTTACTAATTCGAATTATTATACAAAAAAAGCGCTGGATTTATTGATTCAGCGCTTTTTACTTTAGTAAACAAAATGTTATGTTTATAAATTAAGGAACTAAAACTGCTCGTCCTTTTATTTTTCCCTGACGCAATTTATCATATACTTCAACAGCCTGGTCCAGTTTGTATTTTTCAATTTCTATATGAATTTTCTTTTGTATGGCAAGTCCAATTACTTCCATTAATTCGGTTCTGGATCCCCAATACGGATTTGTCATACTTACACCAAAAGGCAATCCGTTCATATTATATTCGAATTTTCCTCCACCTAAACCAACGATTGTTAAGTCTCCGTCTAAGCCAATAATTTTTGTTCCTAAATCTATTGTCGAAGTGGCTCCCACAAAATCAAGTACAACTTTTGCTTTTTTGATTCCGGTGATTTTTTTGATTTGTTCCACAGCATCTTTATCCGTAGAATTTACAGCATAAGCAGCTCCAAGCTGTTTTGCAAATTCCAGTCGTTCCGGAGTTATATCACATGCTATAATGGTCGATCCGCAAACTTCGGATAAAATTTGCAGTGCAACATGCCCTAGTCCTCCAACTCCAATAACGACTACATATTCATCAGGCATCAATTTATGCAGAGAACGTTTTATGGCTGAGTAAGGTGTTAAGGCTGCATCTGTTAACGGAGCGGCAATCACCGGGTCTAAATCATGAATAGGTACTAATAAACGTGACGAAGGTACAAGCATATAATCTGCCATACCGCCATTTAATCCTAATCCTCCACCAAAGGCTTGTTCTGACTGATGGTCACAATAATTTTCGTTTGAATGTTGGCACGGCTTACAATGTCCACAACCCCACGGACCATAAACTAATACTGCATCTCCTTTTTTAAAACCTTTTACATCTGATCCTACTTCTTCGATCCATCCTGCATTTTCATGACCTAAGGTGAATGTTGTACCGGTAATTGTGCCTTCATCAATTATATGCAAATCAGAATGACATACTCCTGCTCCGCCAATTTTTAATAACACTTCATCTCCTGAAGGAGAAGGTTTTTCTAAGTCATTGATAATTCTAACATCTTTGTGCCCATAATAACGTACTGCTTTCATGATAATATATTTATAAAATTAATCTTATAAATTTACTCAATGCTGATAAAAGAAGACGTTAATGAATTATAAATAAAGCTCGGGGTAACGTTAAAAAACATACCCAAATAATGTGTTTTTTTTAACGGGTCTTATAATCAAATTTTTATTTTTAATCCGTATGTTATACGATATTATTTGGTTAAGATGTTTTTCTATAATTTAGAATTGCCGCCGTGTTCAATACAACGGCAAATCCTATTATAATCAGAATATGATTGCGGATATCTTTAAAACCGCTTCCTTTTATGATGACCATACGCATGACATCAATAAAATAACTGATAGGGTTAAATTTGGAAACTATTTTGGCCCAATCCGGCATACTATCTATTGGCGTAAACAATCCTCCCATTAAAACAAAAATCATGACAAAAAAGAACATAATTAGCATGGCTTGCTGCTGCGTGTCGCAAATGGTAGAAATCAGTAAACCAAAACCTAAAATGGCTAATAAATAAACCGCTATAAAAGTGTACAATACCAATATATTCCCCAGCGGGATTATGCCGTAAAATATCCAGCCTACCAATAATCCTAAGGTAAAAACGACATTCCCGAGAATCCAGAATGGGATTAATTTGCCCAGAATAAAATGATATTTCTTAACCGGCGAAACGTTAATTTGTTCGATAGTACCTACCTCTTTTTCTTTTACTATATTTAATGACGAAAGAAAACCACCAACAATTGTCACCAAAATTGCTAATATTCCGGGAACCATAAACAATCTGTAATTCAAATGCTGATTGTACCAATTTGATGATGTAATTTCTATGACGGGAATTGCATTAAAACTATCCGGAACATTTAATTTTTTTCTTAGTCCGTTATTATAATTTCTTATGATATCACTGATATAACCTGCTCCCAAACCAGCTTTAGTTCCGTTAATGGCATTTACACCGATAAAAAGCTGCTGTTTATTTTCCCTGATAAGATCTTGCTCAAATCCTCCGGGAATCTCCAGAATTAAATCGGCATTATCATCTTCTATTTGAGTAAAAGCCTGTTTATAAGAATCATTATAGCTTCTTAATTTAAAATACCCTGACGCCACAACCTGATTGATTAAATCTCTTGAATAATCAGAACGATCATTATCTACTACAGCCAAATTGATATTTTTAATTTCGTAATTAGCAGCAAGCGGCAAAACGATCAGCTGTATCACCGGCATTACCATGATAACGGCCAAAATAGCACGATTACGAAATATTTGTTTGAACTCTTTTATGAGCAAAAATTTGATGATTCTCATGACAAACGTATTTTAAAGCTTTTAAGGCTTATGATCAATAAGAAAATAGTGATTGCAAACAGAATTAACGTTTCTTTCCAGACATAAGAGAATCCCAATCCTTTTATCATGATTCCTTTTACAATTAAATAATACCATTTTGATGGTACAATATTCGAAAACCATTGCAAAGGCATTGGCATATTTTCGATAGGAAATAAAAATCCGCTGAAAAGCAAAGTCGGCAGAAGCATACCTAATAACGAAATCAACATCGCAGTTTGCATTGAATCTGTTTTCACCGAAATAAAAATTCCCAAAGTCAGACAGGTGATAATGAATAAAGTACTTTCGGCAAAAAGTAAAAGTATACTGCCCGCAATAGGAAGATCCAAAACAAAAACACTCAATAATAAAATTGTAATAACATTTACCATCGAAAGTAAAAGATAAGGAACGGCTTTAGAAATGATGACCATAATAGGTTTAAAGGGTGAAACCAAAAGAATTTCCATCGTTCCCATTTCTTTTTCCTTCACGATAGAAATTGCTGTCATCATCACACAAACCAACATCAGAATCAAAGCCATAACACCCGGAACAAAATTGGGCGCGCCTTTAAGCTGTGGATTATACAACATTTTTACTTCGGGTCTGATCTGATATGGCATTGCATTGGTTTGATTTAATTCTGCCTGATAATCATTAATAATCGATGAAACATAATTGGTTAAAGTTGTCGCGTTATTAGGATCTGAAGCATCAGCAATAACCTGAACCAGTGCTTTATTCTGATGCAACAACTGATTGTTAAAACCTTCCGGAAATACAATTGCCATTTTTATTTCTCCGGTTCTAAACGCTGCTTCGAGTTCCTTGCTTCCGGCAAGACTTTTGGTAATTTCAAAATAACGGCTGGCTTCTATTTTGGTAATTATTTTTTGTGACGCAATATCTTTGGCATAATCAACCACAACAATTTTAGAGTTTTTTACCTCATTTGTCAAGGCAAAACCAAAAATCAGGATCTGCACAATTGGCATTCCAAACAAAATGAACAATGTTTTCTTATCACGTAAAACGTGCAAGAATTCTTTTTTAACGAATGTTAGAAATTGTCTCATATTTTTATTATTCTCCACGTTTGGCTTCTCTGGCAAGATGATAAAACACCTCGTCCATTGTCTCGACGCTGAATTGTTTTTTTAAATTTGTAGGCGTATCTAGTGCTTCTACCCTGCCGTCGACCATTATCGAAACCCTGTTACAATATTCGGCTTCATCCATATAATGTGTCGTTACAAAAATGGTTATTCCATTTCCGGAAGCTTCGTAGATCAAATCCCAAAACTGTCTTCGTGTTACAGGATCTACTCCACCCGTGGGTTCATCCAGAAACACAATCTCAGGCTTATGGATAATTGCGGTTGAAAATGCCAGTTTTTGTTTCCATCCTAACGGAAGCGAACCAACCCTTTTATTCGCCTGATCTTCCATGCCCAATTGTTTCAAAAGTGCAGCACTATTTTCTTTAATCGCCTTATCGCTCAAACCATAAATTCCGGCAAAAAAAGTAATGTTTTCCTGAACCGTCAAATCATCATATAAAGAGAATTTTTGGCTCATATAACCAATACTTTTCTTTATTTTCTCGGTCTCTTTATACACATCAAAACCTGCAATAGTTGCTTCTCCGGAAGTTGGAATAGACAAACCGCAAAGCATTCGCATCGCAGTTGTTTTTCCCGCTCCATTTGCACCCAAAAAACCGAAAATCTCGCCTTTTTCTACCTCAAAAGTGATAGCATCTACGGCTATAAAATCTCCAAATCGTTTGGTTAATGCTTTGCATGAAATTACTTTATCGTTCATAAAAAACTGTTTTTAAACTGTTGAGTTTTCTTCTAAACCCGACAGGTTTTAAAAACCTGTCGGGTTTGGCGCAAACATATGCTTGCTTTGCATTATTTTTTTTTAAGCTTCAATAAAACTAACAAGCTACTTTTTACACACAAAATAACCGCAATCTTGTCATCCCGAGAAATGAGGACACAAGCGATATTGAACTGGTGAAGCAATCTCCGCAAGGAACTTCGTAAAGCAAGTTGACAATCTTTGTCGAGCTACTCGCGAAGATCCCTCGTTCCTCGAGATGACAAAAATACCCGACAATCCTGTCAATTCAAGCTTAGTCTCAACTCAAAAGCTCAATAAAACTATCTTCAATAGTTACTGCTGCTTCTTTTATCTCAATATTTTTAATTCCTTTTGCTTCCAAAAACTGCAATAAATCCTTTGTATCCGGTTTCTCTTTGAAAGAAAAATGAGCAAATTCCCCAAAAGCATAACTTGCCAATCGATTCGGATACAAAGCTAAAGCCTGCAAAAGCGGATACATTTTATCGGCCTTGATGGCAAAAAGTGCAACAGGATAATGCTGGATTATATTTTTTGGACTATCAATAGAAAGTATTTTTCCTTCCTGAATTAAGGCAATACGATCGCAAAGATTGGCTTCATCCATATAAGGCGTAGAAACTATTATGGTGATATCCTGTTGTTTTAGTTTCTTGAGCATTTCCCAAAATTCCTTTCTGGATACGGGATCAACTCCGGTTGTGGGTTCGTCGAGAAAAAGTACATTTGGTTTGTGAATCAGGGCGCAGCACAAAGCCAGTTTTTGTTTCATTCCGCCTGATAATTTTCCTGCGCGACGGGTTTTAAAAGGCTCAATTTGAACATAAATTTCTTTGATCAAATCATAATTTTCCTGAATCGTGGTTCCGAATAAAGTGGCGAAAAAATTCAGGTTTTCTTCAACCGTTAAATCCTGATATAGGGAAAATTTTCCGGGCATATAGCCAATCGTATTTCGGATCGCTTTAAAATCTTTGACTACATCATGACCATCCACAGACGCTGAACCTGTATCTGCCAATAAAAGCGTCGTCAGGATTCTGAAAATACTGGTTTTTCCTGCGCCATCCGGACCAATTAGACCAAAAAGTTCTCCTTTGTTTACCGAAAAAGAAACATCGTTTACGGCAATTTTTTTCTCCTTTCCGTAGGTTTTGGTGATATTTTTTACAACAACCGATTCCATTATTTCGAAAGTCTTATTTCGCCGTACATTCCAATTTTCAAGAAACCATCATTTTTAACCCTTACTTTAACAGCATAAACCAGATTGGCCCGTTCGTCTTTGGTCTGGATTGTTTTAGGCGTAAACTCCGCTTTGTCGCTAATCCATTCTATAGCACCGCTGTATTCTTTGTAGGTTTTGTTTGTGGCATCTACAAAAACTTTTACTTTATCGTTCAACTTCACGGTTGGCAATTGATCTCCTGTAATATAAACCCTTAAGATTATCGTCGATAAATCGGCAATTTTATACAAAGGTTTTCCAATGGTGGCCATCTCGCCTGTTTCTGCATATTTTGTCAATACCGTTCCGGTGGTTTTATTGACAATTTTTGACTTTGCTAATTGATCGTTTATTTGACTTATTTGTACTTTCAGCGTTTGGGTTTCATCGTCGATTCCGCTTACATTAATATCCAACTGCTTTTGCAATGCATTGATTTGTTTTTGAGTAACGGCTACTTTTGTCGTTGCGTCATCGAGTTGTTTTCTCGTTGCGGCATCGGCTTTTACCAGATTTTGCATGCGTTGCTGGTCTAGTTTTGCCTGTTTTAATTGTTCTCTGTAAACGTCTAATTGCGAATTGATATCCGGTTTTTTACTTTGAGTGGCTTTAATTTGCGCCACTAACTGATCTCGCTTCAGCGAAAGTTGTATCGTATCAATATAACCTACAACCTGACCTTCTTTTAAAGCATTTCCTTCTTCAATCTTTAAATCTTTGATAATTCCTCCGGCTTCAGCAGGAATTATGGTTTCTACGGCTTCAAAAGTTCCTGTTGCATCAAATTCATTTTTGTTATCAGAACATGATATTGCCAATGCTGCTATTGTTATAAATATTATTCTTTTCATCTTATTAATTACCGGTTATTAATTTTTGTCTGTATTTGGCCAAAAGCAAATCGGTTTCATGAATGATTTTGTTTTGCGTTGCGGCATTTTCCTCATTTACTTTTCGCAAATAATCGCTGGAATCAATTACACCATTGTCTAATTGTGCCAAAGCTGCTTTTTTTACATTGTTTCTAAGCATAATGATTTCATTATCAGAAGCCAGATATTCTTCCAGTTTTGTAATTTCTGCACTTTGCTGTTTAATAGACTGATTGGTATTAAAAAGAAAAACTTCTTTATCAACTTCTAGTTGTTGTTTACTGATATCAATAATTTGTTTCTGCTTTTTATCGGTATATAAACCTGTTAAAGACCAATTGAGCTTAATTCCGCCAATATAATAGGATTCCCAGCCTTCTTTCAGAACATTCAGTGCGGGGTTTCCGTAACCGCCTTGTACGAAGAAATTAAACTTAGGCAAATTGGCAATCTCAACTGTTTTTTTACCTAGTTTTAGGCTTTCGTTTCTGTAGTTGAAAAGCGCTAATTCAGGGCGATTTATCTCTATTGAATTTACAATATTTTCAGGTGTTTCTAATTTAGTATTGGTTCCTAATTCTAAGTTGATAAAAAGCCCCAGCATATCAAGATATGATTTTTTATAATTGCGAATTCCAATTGCGGTTTGGTCGGCTTTGAGATATTCTGCTTTAAGCAAATCAAGATCACTTCTGTAAGCTGTTCCGTTTGCCAGTTGCGCCTGCACGGTTTTTATCCCGATATTAATATCCTCTTTGAGTAAATCATTTTGATGCAATTGTTCATCAAAAACCAGAATTCCAAAATAAAGTTCTGTTATGCGTTGTTTTACGGCATATAAATCAACTTTGAGTTGTTGCTCTGAAACCTGCGTTTGTTTCTCGACAATTTCTTTTTGTTGTTTCAAATTACCTCCGTCATAAATGAGCTGGTTCACTTCTGCATAAGCGCGATACTGATCCTTGTTCAGAATTGGAGCATCAACGCCCGGCAGATTAATGGGTAATTTAGTGACATCTGACTGATAGGTTGCCTGTCCAAAAACATCAAATCTGGGATAATATCCTTTGGCAATATTATCAATCGTGAATTCGCTGCTTTTGGCAATTAAATCCCGTTTTTTGGATAACGGATAATTTTCTTCTGCCCATGCATAACAATCCTGAAGTCGCAACAACTTGTCATTTTGCTGTGCATAAAACTGAAATACAGGCAGAAAAACCAGTATAACTACAAATAACCTTTTCATATTCAATTATTTAATTTTAATATTTCGTTTTAATCATTTGATTAAATTAAGTTCAAAAAAATAGCTACGAGTTGATCATAGCTTTAAACCATTGTACAATTAATGTTCTTCTTTCTTCTGCAAAATCATTCATTTGAGTTGCTGTCATCACTCCGGCCGATTCAAAAACCGGTTTTGCGATAAAAGGAAAAATAGACATTGATAAAATATTGATAACAAAATGCAACGGATTTATATCCGGTTTTCTTTCTATAAGCTGTTTTACAAAAACAGATTCAGTCAATAATTTTCCGGCTTGTATTCTGTTTCCAAAATGCTCCGGATTATTTCTTATTTCGCTTAAAACAAATAAAGGCAAACCTGGATTTTGCCCCAGCATCGTGATATAAGCATCAACAATTAAGGTCACTTTTTCTTCTATAGAAGTTTCATTGTTGTTGACAATTGGCGCAATGACACCAAATAATTTAGCCACTTTTTCGGCCATTACCAGTTCAAAAAGCTTTTCTTTACTTCTAAAATAATAATTTAAAAGCGCCAAATTAATTCCGGCTTCTTCGGCAATATCACGAGTACGCGTCGCAGCATATCCTTTCTTCGTAAAGACAGTTCTTGCAGCTTCTTTAATTTTTTCCTCGGTACTTGCGTCTTTGCTTTTTGTTGCCATAATTCATTTTTAATCCTGAACAAAGATAAAAAAGTTTCTTTACAATTAAACAAAAGATTTAATCAAATGATTAAAAAAAATATTTTTAACCTATTTTCTCATACTTTCCTTAATTCTTTCGCGATGTTGTTCGCCCCATGCACTAAGTTCACGGATGACGCTTTTTAAACTTCGACTGTAATCAGTGGCTTCGTAAATAATACTAACAGGAGTGGTTGGATATACATTCCGTTTGACAAACTCATTCAGTTCTAAATCCTTGAGTTCATTTGCCAAAACTTTAGGTGATATTCCGGTGATTTCTTTCTGAATCTCGTTAAAACGTTTTGACGATTGTATAAGACTAAGAATCAAAGGTACTTTCCATTTACCATTCAAAACATAGAGTGCATCCAGTACATTCCTTAGCGAACCGGCACATTCTTCCCTGGTTGGAAGTATTTCATCTTCAATTGTTTTCATTCTGCAAAGATACAGACTTTCCTAAAAGTAACCGCTTTCCTTTGGGTAAGTACTCACTTTTGTATAGTTGGTAATGGTAGCTTTGCCTTATATAAAACTTAAAATTAATCACATTAATTATTTTCCTTATGAAACACATACTTCATCTAATTTCAAGTATACAAGGCAAAGAATCGTACAGCATTAAACTGGGTAAAGCTATAGTCGAAAAAATTCAGGATAAATACCCGGACAGTATTGTTGAAGAATTAAATCTGGTCGATATCGAAATTCCGCATCTTAATCCTGATGTTCTTAGTACCTTTTTTATTCCGGAAGATCAGCTGACCGAAGAAGATAAAAACTCTATTCGCCTCTCTGATCAGTTTGTAAAACAGCTATTAGCTGCAGATATTATTGTTATTGGTGCACCACTGTACAATTTTACCATACCCTCTTCTTTAAAAGCCTGGATTGACCATATTACCCGCGCCGGAATAACTTTTGGTTACGGTGAAAATGGCCCAATTGGATTGGTAACAAGCAAAAAAGTCTATGTAGCAATGAGTTCCGGAGGTATATATTCTGAAGGTCCCGGAAAAGCAAACGATTTTGTTGTTCCTTATCTGAAAGCTTTTTTAGGTTTTCTGGGAATGACAGATTTAAAGGCTTTTCGTGCTGAAGGTTTAAAAGTGCCGGGAGTAAAGGAAAACGCTTTTAAAAAAGCAATTGAAAGTATCAGGGTTGATTAAATCATAAATGGTTTTGCAAGAATTAAAACTGCTTTTACTTTTTTAATTCTTGCATAAATCAATCTTTTATAACCTTTATTTTATGCAGGGCAACTGCAATACATTGGCATTTAAGGGCTGTTCTATTTTTCTTTCCAGTTTTTCATTATTTAGTGTAACGTAAACTTCCATAGATCCTGTCCCCACTTTTAAGGAAAGAATATGTCCTCCGTAGGCATTAAACTGGTCGTCGGTTGCGACCCCATGAATGTGTAGTGATGGTTTTTCCCCATTCCATGCTATAGATCCTGTGATGCTTCCCATTTCGACCTTATTGAAAGTTTTTGGATTAAATTTCTTTAGATTAAAATCATAGAAGCCAAAAGTTACTTCTTGCGCAAAACCAATTCCTGTAAAGTTTCCGGAAGGGATTTTTTCTTCTTTAACCAGTTTCTCAATAGATTCGATAACATTATCGCCTTCACGTAAAACCATTAAATATCCGGTGGCAGTTTTAACGTATCGGCATTTTGAAGCACTATCTTTTTGTTGCGCCTGAGCAAACGTTACTCCAAAGAAAACTAAAATTGAAGCTATACTATTTTTTATTTGAATGTTCATGGGATTGTTTTTTTATAACAAATACACCGATTAAAAAATGAATCAATCAGGCATATTGTTGATTTGAACTTAGAATTTATACAAGTAGCATAAATATAACATTAAATTTTGTTTTTTCAGATCATAAATAAGCTTCTTATTCGCATTTTTCCTATTTTATTGTAACAAGTAACCTTATTTTTGGGTCTTTAGAAAACAATTATACTGACCAGTAAAATGAAAAAATACATCCTAATTACCGTTTTACTTCTCGCAGCGAATATAACTTTTGGTCAGATACCAATAGACAGCATAAAGGCGATCATACAACGGGAAGTTGCCAACAAAAGAAGTAAAAGTATTATCGTAGGAATTGTTGATGCTAATGGCAGACAAATATTTGCAGCTGGTCAATTAAGTGATACCGATAACAGATTACCGGATGGCAATACAATTTATGAAATTGGGTCTATTACAAAAGTATTCACATCATTATCACTGGCAGACATGAGTTTAAAAAAACAACTCAGTCTTACTGATCCCCTCTCGAAGTTTCTGCCAAAAACTGTAAAAACTCCCGTGAAAAATGGTAAAGAAATTTCGTTATTGAGTTTATCAACGCATAGATCCGGAATGCCTCGCTTTCCTTATAATGTCTATCCCAAAAATTTAGACGATCCTTATGCTGATTATACTGTAAATAAATTATATGAATATGTAGCAAATTTCGAACCTCCGTCTGATATTGATTCAAAGTGGCGCTATTCCAATGTCGGTTATGGTGTATTGGGTACTGTATTGACTATAGTTTCGCATAAAAATTTTGAAACCTTAATTACAGATAGTATTTGTAAACCGCTAAATATGAATAACACGGTTATTACATTAACGGCAAAACAAAAATCGAATTTAGCTTTAGGGCATGCCGAAACCGGTACCGCTGTTGGGTTAACAGCACTAGGCGCAATCGAGGCTGGCGGAGCATTACGCTCGAACGTAAATGATCTTCTGACTTTTGCTGAAGCCAATATGGGATTCATTAAAACAAACTTATTTCCAGCAATGGAACTTACCCATGTTTTACAGGCAAAAAAAGACGGAAATGATACCTATACAACAATGGGCTGGACCCTTGCAAATGATAACGGACAAAATTTGCTTTTTAAAGATGGCGGAATGCCCGGATATTCAACCTTTATAGGGATAGACCAGAAAAATAAAATTGGTATTGTTGTTTTATCCAACTCCAATAATTCAGTATCTGATATTGGTCAGCATATTCTTGATGCCAATCATAAAATTGAATCCTATAAATATCCGTGGCAATTATTGGATACGCTTAGAAAAACCATTCAAACCAAAGGAATCGACCCAACCATTGCATTGTATCAGGAATTAAAAACATCTAATAATGCATCATTCTTGTTTAACGAAACCCAGCTGAATTATTTAGGAGCTGAATTACGAAAAGAAGGAAAAATAAAAGAAGCTATAAAAATCTTTACTCTTAATGCACAAGAATATCCTAATGCTGTCGTTGTATATGAAAGTTTAGGTGAAATATACAAACGAAACAAAAATAAGAAAAAGGCGATTTATAATTTTGAAAAAGCGCGCGAACTCGATCCGCAAAATCCGCATTGGACTTATATCATAAACAAGCTTATAAAAAAATAATAGCAAGAAAAACAGTCTTTCGCCTGTTTCTCTTGCTATCATTAATCTTGTTTTTTTTAAAGATTATAAAGGCATTTACTACTTCTGTTACCAGCCTTTTACAGCTCCTCCTTTAAATTCTTTAAGAGCTTCTTGTTCTACTTCTGCAGATTGAAAAGCCTGTAAAAACTGTTTTACTTTTTCTTCGTTTTTATTGTCTTCACGACTTACTACCAAGTTTACATAAGGAGAATCTTTATCCTCAACAAACAAGGCATCACGAGAAGGAACCAGTCCTGCCTGAGAAGCAAAAGTATTATTAATAATAGCAATAGTAACGTTTGCATCATCAAGGGCTCTTGGCAATTGAGGCGCTTCTAATTCTAATATTTTAAGTTTTTTAGGATTACTAACAATATCGGTTACTTTAGGCAATAAGCCAGTTCCTGGCTTAAGTTTTAATAAACCGTTTTTCTCTAAAAGCAACAATGAACGTCCTCCGTTTGTTGGATCATTCGGAATAATAATCGTGCTTTCGTCTTTCAAATCTGCAAGGCTTTTTATCTTTTTAGAATAGGCTGCAATTGGGTAAATAAACGTTTTACCAATGATTGCCAATTTGTAACCGCGTTGTTTCGATTGTTCGTCAAGATAAGGTTTGTGCTGAAAAGCATTGGCATCAATATCTCCCTGGCTCAAAGCTTCGTTTGGAATTACATAATCATTAAAAGAAATTAATTCTACTTCAAGTCCGTATTTTTCTTTTGCTACTTTTTTAGCGGCTTCTGCCACTTTATATTCCGGTCCGGTTGCAACCCCAACTTTAATGTGATGCGGATCGTTGTTTTTGGCTTTGCCACAATTAACCAATGAAAGTGTCAGGGTTAAAATTCCGATTGCTTTTAAAAAATTATTTTTAGTAATCATATTTTAGTTTTTTAATTATTATTTATTCGTTGTGTTTTTTAACCGCAAAGTGCGCAAAGTTTTTTCGCGGAGTTCACTAAATTTTAAGCTGTGTAAACACAATATAAAGTTCGCAAAGCTTTGTAGTTAAATCTCAAAGCATACACAAAGCTTTGCGTCCCGAAGCTTCGGGATGTGTTTTTATAAAACCACTTAATTAAAAACTTTGCGCACTTTGCGGTAAAATGTCAAAGTATTATCTATGATCAAATCGTTTTGATAAAAAGTCACCCGCAAACTGAATGATGAATACCAAAAGCACCAATAAAGCCAAAACCGAATTCATCGTTACGGCATCATAACCAATATATCCGTACTGATATCCCACTTGTCCTAAACCTCCGGCTCCAACGGCACCACCCATTGCAGAATACCCTACAAGCGTGATTAAGGTAATCGATGCGGCATTTATCAAGGATGGTAAGGCTTCCGGAAGCAATACTTTATATACAATTTGAAAAGGTGTTGCGCCTAAAGCCCTTGCTGCTTCGATTAATCCTGAAGGCAAACCCAGAAGACTATTCTCGACAAGTCGTGCAATAAATGGCGCTGCGCCAATACTCAACGGAACCAATGCTGCACTTACGCCAATAGAAGTTCCTACCAGTGCACGCGTAAACGGAATCATCCAAACGATTAAGATAATGAATGGAATCGAACGAAAAATGTTCACCAAAACCGATAACGTTCTGTTTAAAACCGGTTGATCCAGAATTTGATTTTTTCGGGTAAGAAAAAGTAAAATACCGGTTGGAAGTCCTAATACAAAACCAAAAAAGCCCGACACAAATGTCATCACGATGGTTTCCCAGGTACCTTTTAATAATAAGTCAATAATAGAATCAGACATAACCTATGATTTCAGTTTTAATATGTTTAGAAATAAAATATTCAATTGCAGCTTCGTAATTTTCGCGTTTGCCCGATAATTCGATCAGCATCACGCCAAAATTAACATCTCCGGCCTGATCCATTTGTGCGCTTACGATTTTGAAATTAGTATCGAATAATCTCGAAACTTCAGAAATAACAGGCTCATTTACTGATTTTCCGGTCATTTCTAACCTCAACAAAGGACTTAATCCTTCTGCATCTTCCTTTTGTAATCTTTCCTGATACACTCTCGGAATGTCAAGATGTAACGAAGAAGCGATAAATTCTTTGGTTAATTCGTGTTTAGGATCCGCAAAAATTTCGCCTACGCTTCCCTGCTCGATTAGTTTTCCATGACTGATTACAGCAACCTCATCACAAATCGACTTCACGACTTCCATCTGGTGCGTAATCAATAAGATCGTAATATTTAAACGACGATTAATATCTTTCAGTAAATTCAAAATCGATCTTGTCGTCGCGGGATCAAGCGCACTTGTAGCCTCATCGCACAAAAGTACTTTTGGGTTGTTTGCCAATGTTCTGGCAATCGCAACTCTTTGTTTTTGACCTCCGGAAAGGCTTGCAGGATAATCGTTTGCTTTTTCGGCCAGACCTACTAATTCCAGCAATTCTAAAACGCGGGTTTGGATATCCCCTTTCGAAGCTCCCACTAATTCCAGTGGAAAAGCTACATTTTCAAAAACAGTTCGTGATGAAAGCAAGTTGAAATGCTGAAAAATCATTCCGATTTGTCTTCTTTCAATCGCCAATTGTGCATTTGATAATTGTATCAACGATTTTCCGTCTACAATAATCTCTCCCGAAGTTGGTCTTTCTAATAAGTTCACACATCGAATCAAGGTACTTTTTCCAGCTCCCGAAGTTCCAATTACACCAAAGATTTTTCCTGGAGGAACCTTAAGCGAAACATCTGATAAAGCCGAAACAATTCGGTTTTTCTGATGAAAATTCTTGGTGACATTTTTTAATTCAATCATTTTTATAATTCAGGTTAAATCTGCTACATCCACAGACATAAATACTTAGCGCTTCTGAAATTGTAAAATTTAAAATCAAAAAGCCTTTCAATTGATTATGAAAGGCTTCAGAAATAAATCTTTTTATTTTTATATATCAGCCAGTTCATACCATTGCATCGCAGCACAACACATGTTGCAGCTATAATAATGGGTATTCTGGTTATAGTTTTTCATTGCTGCGGCAAATTTAAAGAGATAATTTGAATTTCAATGCAAAAATGCGAAACTTTTTTTATCCTATCGATCTAATAGACTTTTTTAAGAATTAGGAGCTCCTTCCTGCTGTCCGCTATATCTTTGCCTGCTTAAAGAAAGCAAGCAAAGGATGCCGCTCCCATCAGGGCTATGGCACTAGTTTTCATAAGAATTATTGTTTTTATCGCACGCGGATGACACGGATTTAAATCGATTTGCACTGATTTTTTTTATCGTTTTGTAAAAAGTGTCGAATCATAAGTTTTTAAAGAACTTTGACAAAAGCTTATATTCAAAATTGGTCTGCGCATTTTTTGTCATCCCGAGGAACGAGGGATCTCCGCACGAAACTCCGCAAAGTTATTTAGATAATCGAGCTACTAGCGGAGATCCCTCGTTCCTCGGGATGACATACTATGCGGTTAGCTTTGTTAAAGTTTCGGACTTTGACAAAGATTTTTACGAAGATTATCAACGCTTGTCACCCTGAGCGAAGTCGAAGGGCGCAAAGAGCTTTGACTCCGCTCATCCAGACAACACTTGACGCATTACACATTTTAGAACCATTCAATAAAAATCCGTGCAAATCAGCGTTTTCGCGATAGCGAATCCGTATGATCCGCGAGCCATAAACTTACAGTTCCTTATTTCGAGCATCTAATAATATCGCCAATTGAATACAAGGCAAATCAGATCGATTGCTCCAGGCATGATTAGTGCCTCTTTGCACCACAATATCTCCCGTCTGCAACAAAGTTTCGCCTTCGTCTACAATTAGCCAGATTTCTCCGGAAAGAATTACGATATAATCTAAGGTATCGGTTTGATGCATCAAAGGATGGGGCTGACCTTCTGGTGCTTCAATTCCAAGGTCTTTGTCTGGCGGGATTTGAACGTATCTAAAATAACTTCCGTTTTTGGGCGTATTGGGAAAAGCAGTATTTTCGATCACTTTTTCTTCTTCTAATTTTACCGGCATAGTATCCGTTGACCAGATATCGGATATAATCAAACCCGGAAAATGTTCTGAAACATTCGATACAATTGCATCCTTTTCGATTATTGATTTTCCGTTTCGTAAGCCTGTAACGATTCTTCTCGGAATTGTTTTCATAATTTATTGATTTGCATGATTAATTTCTTTCCGTTGGTTTTGTTTTCGCGAAGTATTGCATGTGCTTTAAGAACTGTTTCAACTTCTAAATTCCCGATTATTTCAATCGTTGGTGGCGTGATTGATTTATTTTCTAGTAAAATTCTTAATGCATTAAGTCCATTTTTATAATAATCATATCGTTTTTCTAAACCATAAGCGTAATTTGAGATATTTAGAATTGCTGCTCCTTTGCTAAACAGAATTTCTCGGGAATCCGGAGTCGAAAAATTGGTAATATCAACATAAGTTCCGTTGGTTTTTAAGAGTTTTGCTGCAATAATGGCCATTTCATTTCCCACCAGATCCACTGCAAAATCAAAATGTTGATTATTATTTAAAGTCAAAGCAGTTTCAAAAACATCATTTTTTCTGTAATTGATAATCTGCTTTGGTTGTATACCAAGATTCAATAATGATGCAATACTACTCTCATTTCCTGCTGTAACAATAAGATTATGATTTCCTCTTTCGATCAATAATTTAAGAAGCAAATTCCCTACTCCGCCGGCAGCTCCGGTTACAAGAATAGAATCTTTCACATTAGCTTTCATCCTATTAATAGCTTGTAAAGCTGTGAGTCCAACAGAAGGAATTGCGGATCCTTCTTCTAAAGAAATATTATTTGGCAAATGCATCACAATTGCTGCAGGAACACAAATATATTCGGCGTAAGTTCCATTCGATCCCATACTTCCTGAACCACAAAAAACCGCATCACCAATTTTAAAATCAGTCACATCTTTTCCAACTGTCGAAATAATTCCTGACAGTTCCCGTCCCAATATTGGTGAATGCAATAACTTGCGTTCCATTGCATTTTCGGTCATCTGATAATCAATTGGGTTAAAACCCGCTGCGGCTATTTTTATCTGAACCTGGTGGTCTTTTGGCTGTGGCGTATCTACTTCCTGAAGTCTAAATTCGCCATTATCATGTAAAAGGATTGCTTTCATATTTCTTCTTTTATCCTACGAAATTACAGTACAAATACTTTATTTTTGCTATAGGTTAACCCGAGGTAACCGGTTACCTAATAGAAACTACTATGGCAAAAATTAATGATAACGGAACGCTTCGCGAAGCCAATTGTTCAGAAGAACTGATGGCCATGCGTGATAGTCTGGATATTTTAGGCGGAAAGTGGAAACTCATGATTTTGCGTTTCCTAACTAACAGAACCCATCAGGTAATTAATTTTAAGAAAATGCAACGTGAAATCGAAGGTATTTCTGCCAAGATGTTAAGCAAAGAACTAAAAGAATTAGAAACCAATTTACTGGTTTCCAGAACTGCACAACAAACAAAACCTGTAACAGTCGTGTATGCCATTACAGAATACGGAAAATCTGTACTTCCGGTAACTGAAACTTTGGTTAACTGGGGATTAAACCATCGTGAAAAGATTATTGAGGCAATTAATAAGTAATTCTAATTAAATTCAGCATTTTCTGTAAGCCTTGATAAAACAAAAACTAAAAAACATTTTAATCCTCTCATCCAATTCCATCATTTTAAATCTTAAAAATGGATTAAAATTGGAGTTTCTTCCCTAAATAAAGTTGGTTTACTCATATTAATTTTTACATTTGCGTTATTTTTAATTATTCTAAATAGCTTTCGTTCATTCAGCCTGTTTTAATAAATAAAAAATGACCTTAAACGAATTTAAAAACAATAAATACCTTAACATGAAAAAGAATATTTTTATCTCTTTTGCATTAGTTGCTACTTTATTTGTTAATGCTCAGCAAAAAAACACCTTATTAGAAGCATCTTTTTGGAAAACAGCACCGGATGTGGCCGCTGTTAAAGCAGAAATAGCAAAAGGAAATAGTCCTTCAGAAGCCAATGCAAATGCATTTGATGTTGCCGTTATTGCTATTAACAACGATGCTCCTTTGGCAAGTATAAAATTTATATTAGACCAGCCCGGTAATCCGTTAAATAAATCAACTCATGATAATCGTATTTATTTGCACTGGGCGGCTTACAGAGGAAATACTGAACTGACAGAATATTTAATTTCTAAAGGATCCGATATTAATTTTGAAGACAGCCATGGTACTACTCCACTTGTTTTTGCCGCTTTAAACGGTCAGGTTGATCCTAAATTGTACGAAGCTTTCTTTAAAGCAGGAATTGATCCGAAGAAAAAATATGCCGATGATGCCAACTTATTGCTTATGGCTGTTCCGTTTGATAAAAACCTAACACTTTCTGACTATTTAGCAACAAAAGGATTGTCATTAAAAGATGTGGATAAAAACGGAACTACTGCTTTTGATTATGCCGCAAGAACTGGAAATACAGCATTACTAAAAAAGCTGGCAGAAAAAGGGGTAAAACACACTGATAATGCACTTTTGATCGCTACACAAGGAACCCGTAGAGAAACTACTCCTATTGAAACCTACAAATACTTAGTTGATGAGCTTAAAATAAAGCCAACAGCTGTCAATAAATCAGGAGAAAATGTACTTCATCTTTTGGCTAATAAACCAAATCAGACTGAAATCATTACTTATTTTTTAAGTAAAGGTGTAGACGCCAACAAACCTAATAAAGACGGAAATACTCCTGTAATAATAGCTGCGGGAGCGAGAGAAACTGCTGCATTAGAGCAACTGTTTCCTAAAGTAAAAAATATCAATTTACAAAACCTGAAAGGAGAATCGGCTTTGACAATGGCGGTAAGATCAGGAACACCGGAAGCAGTCTCTGTTCTTTTGAGCAAAGGTGCCGATGTAAATGTAAAAGATAAAGACGGAAATAATTTAGGCATTTACCTGATACAATCTTACAGACCAATAGGCCGCGAAGCAAATGGGGCTCAAGATCCTTTTGATGCCAAAGTAAAATTACTTCAGGATAAAGGATTAAATCTTGCTGCCGCACAAAAAGACGGAAGTACATTATACCACTTTGCAATTGCTAAAAATGACCTGGCTTTATTAAAAAAATTAGCAGGTTTAAATATCGATGTTAATGCTAAAAACAAAGATGGTATTACGGCATTACACAAAGCTGCAATGGTTTCCAAAGACGATACGATCCTTAAATATCTGATATCTATAGGTGCTAAAAAAGACATTAACACTGAATTTGACGAAAGCGCTTATGCCCTGGCAAAAGAAAATGAGTCGTTAACTAAAAACAATGTTTCTGTTGAATTTTTGAAATAGGTTAAAAAGTTATGAGTTATGAGTTTTTATTTAAAACCTAAAATCATCCTGACAATTCACAACCTATAACTCATAACTCACAACTTACAATTCATAACTCATAATTCACAACTTACAATTCATAATTCATAACTTATAATTCCATGAAATCAATACTTAAAATAGCGCTTACAAGTGCTTTAATATTCCTTATCTCTTTTCAGGCAAATGCTCAGGCAAGCAAATACAAATGCATGCTGCAAATGGCAAATTATATGGGAGAAGGGGCTTATATAGTAGTTTCGCTTATTAACCCAAGCGGTGATTACGAAAAAACGCTTTATGTAATGGGCGATGATAAAAAATGGTACAAATCACTTAAAGAGTGGAATAAATTTCACACTCAGAAACCAGCTGATATCAGTGCCAAAACCGGAGCATCAGTTACTGGTGGTGATCGCAGCATTACTACAATAGAAATCGACGATTCTAAAATTAACAAAGGATACAAATTAAGATTTGAATCGGCTGTAGAAGATCAAAAATACTATGTAAGTGATCTTGAAATTCCCCTCACAACGGAAGGTTTGGCAGACAAAACTGAAGGAAAAGGTTATATTAGATACGTGAGATTAAATAAGATTTAATAGTTGCATAATGCGCTTTTTGCGCAAAATAACCGCAATTATTGTCATCCCGAGGAACGAGGAATCTCCGTAAGAAACTCTGCAACGTAAGTTATCATTCTTGTCGAGCTGCTCACGTAGATCCCTCGTTCCTCGGGATGACAAAAATGAGAATAATATATTTGATTACATTCTAGATTACATTCAATGACTCTTTCTTTTTGGCGTTACACACACTTGGCTCTGGCTTTGTTTTCTTCTTTGTTTATACTATTAGCGGCAGCGACAGGAATTATTCTGGCAGTTGACGCCATGCAGGAAAAAACACTTCCATACCGGGCAGAAAATTTTGATACTATTACCTTAGCCCAAACCTTACCCATATTAAAGAAGGAATATCCTGAAATAACTGAACTAAGTGTAGATCACAATCAATTTGTAACGCTTCAGGCTATCGATCAGGATGGCAATGATGTCAATTCTTATATTGATCCCAAAACAGGTAAAACTTTAGGCAAACCCATAAAGAAAAGTGAATTTATTCAGTGGGTAACAGGCTTTCATCGTTCTTTGTTTCTTCATGAAACGGGACGATTTTTTGTTAGTATAATTTCCTTTCTATTACTACTAATTGCCATTTCTGGTTTTGCTCTTGTTCTCAACAGACAAAGAGGAATCCGTAATTTTTTCTCGAAAGTAGTCAAAGAATATTTTGCCCAGTATTATCATGTTGTATTAGGGCGATTGGCTTTAATTCCGATTTTGATTATAGCACTTACCGGAACTTATTTATCCTTAGAAAGGTTTAACTTTTTTATGGGCAAAGAGAAAAAACAAAAAGAAAAAACAGAAATTGTACAAACTCCAAAAGGTAAAACGGTCTCCGTATTTGATACAACTCTTTTGGCTGACGTAAAAAAAATAGAATTTCCTTTTACAGATGACCCGGAAGAATATTATATCATTCAATTAAACGATCGGGAAATCGAAGTCAATCAGGTTACGGGAGCTGTTGTTACAGAAAAACGTTCTCCAATGACCATTCAGTTAGCTGATTTAAGCCTTAATCTTCATACCGGAAAAACAAATGCTATCTGGGCTTTTATATTAGCCATTGCGAGTATTAATATTCTGTTTTTCATTTATTCCGGTTTTGCAATTACGTTAAAACGAAGATCAAGCCGGATTAAAAATAAATTCAAAGCCAGCGAAAGCAAATTTATTCTATTGGTTGGTTCTGAAAACGGATCATCATTACGATTTGCAAATGCCATCCTGAAACAATTAATTGGTCATGGAGAAAAGGCTTTTATTACCGAATTGAATAGTTTTACCGTTTTCCCGAAAGCGGAACATATTATCGTTTTTTCTTCAACACACGGATTGGGAGATGCACCTTCTAACGGAAATAAATTTATATCGCTTCTAAAGAAACACAAACAACAGCAAAAAATCAAGTATTCGGTAGTTGGTTTTGGTTCTAAAGCCTATCCTGATTTTTGCGAATTTGCTTTCGAAATCGACAAACAATTAGAAAGTCAAAACTGGGCTGAACGATTTTTAGACGTACAAACCGTAAATGATAAATCGTCTACCGAATTTGTAGAATGGATAAAATTATGGAGTGCTAAAACCGGAATTCCGTTATCGACAACTCCATCTTTATACAATCATGTTCCAAAAGGTTTGCAAAAACTAATGGTTTTAGATAAAACACTGGTTTCTGAACACGAACAAACTTTTATACTTACTTTAAGAGCAAATCTAAGAACGAGATTTAGCTCCGGAGATTTACTGGCTATTTATCCGGCAAACGATACAAGAGAACGCCTCTACTCTATCGGGAAACATACCGGAAATATTCAACTGGTTGTAAAATTACATCCACACGGATTGGGCTCTGAGTTTCTAAATACCCTGATCCCGGGAAATACGATCAAAGCAGGAATCATACATAATAAAGCATTTCATTTTCCTAAACAGGTCTCTAAAGTCGCTTTAATTTCTAACGGAACCGGTATTGCGCCTTTCCTCGGAATGATTGAACAGAATAAAACCAAAACGGAAACGCATTTATATGCCGGATTTCGAATGGAAACCGAGACTGTTTCAGGATATAAAAAGTTTGCATCAGAAATGATGGAAAAACAAAAGCTAAAAACTTTCCATTTGGCTTTATCCCGTGAAGCGGAGCATTTTTATGTAATGGATTTAATCAAACGTGATACTGATTTTTTTATCGATTTACTGCAACAAGGCGGTGTAATCATGATTTGCGGTTCACTTGCAATGCAACAGGATGTTGAAACTGTTCTGGACAAATTGTGTTTCGAAAGAAAAACAAAAAGTATATCAGATTATAAAGATAATGGTCAGTTGTTGACGGATTGCTATTAAACACTAATTGCACTAATTTTCACTAATTAATTTAGATTGTAGATTTTAGAATATAGATTATAGATTTTGCATTGCAAATTATAGATTAAAATAAAATCTGCGTGATCTGCGAGAAAAAATAATTAGGTATAGCAAAAAAAACAAAGATTTTTACTCCTTGTTTGTCATTCCGAGTAACGAGGACACGAGCGATAGCGAATTGGCGAAGCAATCTCCGTTGCAAAATCGACAAAGATTGGTTCTTTCCTGTCGGGAGTTACTTGTGGAGATTCCTCGTTCCTCGGAATGACAAACTAAACGCAAATATTATTACGAAAATAAATGTTCTAAAAAAATCATGCATAAATCAATCCTATATAAATTCCTGTTTTTCTCTGTAATAATCTACGGATTATCAGCGAACGCACAAGTATTACGAAAGCGAACAACACTATTAATGGGCGGACGTTTTGATATTACGATTGTTGCAAAAGATTCTCTTTCGGCAGAACAAAATATAGAAGAAGTAATTACAGAAATTACCCGAATTGAAAATCTAATCTCCGACTGGAAACCGGATTCGCAAGTATCTCAGGTCAATCAGAATGCAGGAATAAAACCTGTAAAAGTGGATCGCGAAGTTTTTGAACTGACCCAAAGAGCCATTCAATTTTCTGAAGCTACAAAAGGTGGTTTTGACGTGAGTTTTGCGGCAATGGACAAAATCTGGAAATTTGACGGATCTATGACCGAAATGCCTTCGGCGGAAGCCATAAAAAAATCAGTAGAAAAAGTAGGATATAAAAACATCATTTTAGATTCGGTTCAATCGACTATATTCCTGAAATTAAAAGGAATGAAAATTGGTTTTGGCGCTTTAGGCGAAGGATATGCAACTGATAAATGCCGAAATATGATGCTCGCAAAAGGCATTAAAGCCGGAATCGTAAACGGATCAGGCGACATGACGGCCTGGGGAAAACAACCCAATGGCAAAGACTGGAATATTGGAATGACGAATCCATTTCATCCCGATACACTATTTGCTGTAGTACCTTTAAACAATGGTGCCGTAACTACGTCAGGAAGTTATGAAAAGTTTGTCGTTTTTAACGGAAAACGGTATTCGCATATCATTAATCCTGCAACAGGTTATCCCGCAATAGGTTTATGCAGCGTGTCTGTTTTTGGTCCAAATGCCGAAACAGCAAATGGTTTAAGTACTTCGTTAATGGTTTTAGGACAAAAAGAAGGGCTTCTTCTTTTAAAAAAATATCCTGAATATAGTTGCGTTATGATTACCGATAACGGAAAACTTGTAAAATCTAAAAACTTCAAAATCAAGGAATTTAAGGCTAAACTTTAATTTCTTTTTTCATTTATCCGAATAAAAAAGACAATCCTATTCTGATTGTCTTTTTTTGCATTTGACTCATTATTGATTAAATCTTTGAAATGAAAAATTGGGATTCTGCATTGCTATTTCGTTTTTACTTGTTTCCAGCTGCGCTTCTTTGGCATAAACCATCATTTTTTCTTCATAATTGGTAATCGCATCTTCCAGGGTTTCAAACTTTCCATTCGTCAGATTCTCAGATAAAACTAAAGCATCCAGCAATCCGCTATTGGCCCCCTGCCCTGCAAAAGGCGGCATTATATGTGCAGCATCTCCAATAAGCGTTATGGGCAAAGGCCGATTATTTTTCCAGGGATTATCCAGCGGTATTTTTCTTGTTGGCCATAAAACAAAAGAAGATGTTGCGCTAAATAATTGCTTGTAACATTCATGCCAATGAGATAATCTCTTGGTTAAAAATGCAATAATGCTTTCCTTATCCTTACCCTCCGTCTCATTAGTCCAGTCGTCAGGCATCTTAAAAATTACACTATAACTTAATATATTACCGTTTTTAGGATTGGCAACGAGCAGATTACCCTCTTTTGCAATCATGAGTATAGTATCATTACATAGTTTATAAAATTCAGTGCATGCACTTTCAGGCTGAAATACTTCACCTTGTATAATAAGGGTTCCGGTATATTCTATTTTGGCATCTGTAACATATTTCCTTGCTTTAGACATTCCTCCGTTAGCTCCAATAACGACATCTGCGGTTGCAGTTGCTCCGTTTTCAAATTGCAACAGCCATTTGCCGTTGTCTTCTTTAAGATCTGTAAATTTGCTATCCCAAACCACGGTGCTGCTTTTCAGACTATCAAGCAATAATTGCCTTAAATCGTTTCTGTTGATTTCAGGATTGTCATATTGATTTTCGGCTGTAGGCTTTTTAGAAAATAATACTTTACCCTGATCATCGGCAATAGTTCTTCCCATGGGTTTTGCCAGTGCAAAATAAGTTTCGAGTAATCCGGCTGCTTTCAACGCATCTTGTCCGGAACCTTTATGCAGATCAAGCGTGCCACCGGAAATTCTTGTTTTTGCATCTTTGTCTCTTTCGTAAACATTTACATCGGTTCCGTTTTGTTGTAGTAATCTTGCCATGGTAAGACCAACTGGTCCCCCTCCTATAATGGCTATTTTTTTGTTTTTCAATAACATGATTTTCATTGTTTAATTTGAAAAACAAAATTCTGCAATACTCCTGCGTTAGGATTGTATAAATGCGACAAAATCGTTTTTTATACTCTCTTTCTTTGCTTTTCGTGCAAATGCTGCCGGAGTAGTTCCGCTGTAACGTTTAAATTCCCTGCTAAGGTGAGATTGATCTGTATAACCCAAATCCTGAGCCAGACCGGCAATATTGCAATCCGGATTGTGCCATAATTGATTTCGAACCTGCTCAAAACGCATCATGCCCGAAACATCTTTTACACTATAACCTGAAGATTGCTTAAAGTTTCGTTCTAACGTACGAACCGTTGCATGAGCTGCTTCTGCTACCTGATGTACAGGCATTGTACCATTGGCTTTTCTCATCGCAACTCCTGCCCTGAAGAGCAAACTATTACTCGCAATTTCTAATCTTGCATTCAGAAAATATTGTTTTACCACGTTAATAGCCTCCTCAATTTTTCCGCAAAGAATCAGCTCCTTTAATGTTGGCTGAAGTTCTGCAATTGGATGCTCAAATTGCTGTACCCCATCTTTACCCGATGGCAATCCCAACAAATCGAAAACAGTCCAGGGAAAACACCGGATTGCAATGACTTCTATACATTTTTCTGCATGTAAAACAGCAGGCTGATTGAGTAACCCCATTATAAAAGGTGATGGCAAGGTTTCTAAAACTCCATTATGGGAAACGCTAAGACTACTTCCAAAATAAAAAACAATTTCAGCATAACCATCCGGTACAACTTCAAAACCTGATTTTTGTTTTTCATAATCTATTCTGTCATACCAAAAACACTTAATCACGTCCTGTAATTCGTCAGGCGGATTAAATTCTTTATGGTGTGTCTTGAAAGAAAGCATATTTAGCGGGTTTATGATACAAAGATAAAGAACAATCCATAAGAAAATAAGGGTATTTTATTTAATAAATCACGTTCATTTTCAACTAATTGATGCTCTTTTTTCAACATTAGCATTTTTAATACTTAACCGCAAAGACGCAAAGCTTTATATTATTATGTTTAGGAATCACAAAATTCGCAAAGCCTGTTCAATATAAAGCTTTGCGAACTTTGCGATTTTAGAAAATCATGCATATATAAACAACTTTGCGTCTTTGCAGTTAAAATTAATCTGCATTTATAATTTTCAGATCCTAGGTATCACAAGTAACATGATCCCAATCCTGTTCCATATAATTAACAAGCCAGTTTAAGGCATATTGTCTTTCATATACAATTCCCGGATTAATTTCTTCGATTTGCCTTCCATTGATTCTTTCATCAACACAGGCCCAATTAAATCTGTAGTATAAATCATTAGCATCCAGAATCTCACTTTTCGAACGCATCGAAACTACAGCATCAATAAAAATATTGGGATCTTTGTCCTGACCAACCGGATAATCATCAGGGTCGATGTTTTCTAAATCACAAAATTCATTAGGAAAATCGAGGGTTTCAATTTTATTCAAAGCCCACATTAAAACCCAGATTCCTTCACATTTCCAACTTTCATTTGCTTTTTTGTCATCTGTTGGGTTTGCCAGAAATTCTTTTTCATTTTCGGTTGTAAAATCCCAAAGGTTATAATTTTGCAGATAATCTGTAGCCTCCTCTTGTGAGATACTATTAAATGCAACTAAATTTACTACCGCCAGAGCACTAACTCTCCGGGCAATTTCTTTTGGCGTTCTTAAAGTGGTTTCGCTTTCAGATTCTATGCAAGGCAGGTGTTTGTTGATTTTGATATTTTCGGCTTCAAGAATTTTTTCGCTTTTTTCCTTTCTTTGTATCTGATCTTCTTCTAATTCGTTCTGATCTCCATCAAAATAAACCGAATTGATTTTGACATCTAACGTATCAATTTCACAATTGCCTTCAGTATCAATGATAAGGTCTAAATTTTTATCTAAAAAATGTTGCCCGTTAGATTTGCTAATAACCGTATTTGGCTGAACGAATAAAACAGCATCCAGTTCTTCTGCTATATTTCCTATTTTAGTTTTCAAATCATCTGCTTCTCCTTCTTCCTGAATAATAGTAAACTCCGAATTTAACGTCAGGATTTTATTCAGAAATAAATCTTTAACTTTTTCATTTTGAGTTGGTAATGAATTTACAAAACCATAAAGTCCTTTTAAATTAGCTGTTAAAGGTGAGTCATCTATTTCAGGAATCTGATAGGAGGGTTCAAGCCTTTCGCGATACGAAATTTTTATTTTTTTTGAGGAACTTAAAGGACTTCCTTTAATTTCTATGTCAATAAAATCAAATCCGTCCTGATTACTGGTTGAAATGGCCTCATTTTGAAAATTCGAACGGATTATTTCTTTAATAGTATCAAAACCAGATTGGTGCGAGTAAATAGTACAAATCATTCTTAGTGTTTTTCTGTATGTGATTAGGTATTCAGGCTTATAAAATCTGTTTATGAAAGCTAATATAGGTTTATTTTACTACAAATTGCAAAGATAAGTAGCAGGAATTTTAGTCAAAATTTCTTTTCCAGATAAAGCATCCCGTACTTTCCCGTAATGATCAAAATAAATACTATAAACAGGCTTTCTTAACTAATACCTTTTATTTTGTGGTAAACTATCAACTTCACATGCTTTTTAAAATATTTTTTTATAAATTTGTGTAATCGATTACATTTAAGTTTATTTCTTTATCTCCTTTGTTTTTTCCTGAATCAATAAAAAAACAAGGATCAATAAACAGATTTAGCAAATAAAGCTTTTCTATCAGGCTTAAAAAATTAACCATAATTCAATACCAATGAAAACTAACCCCATTTACCTTTTACGTATTGCTTTGGCAATTATGATAACAAGTATTGCGCAAAACGGCATTGCCCAAAATTCGAAGTCTTATGATACTTACAAAGACATTGAATTTAAAATGGCAAAAGTTAAAGAACCGGTAATTCCAAAAAACAGTGTAAACATAAAAGATTTTGGGGCCGTAAACGGTGGTTATGTTTTAAATACCAAGGCTTTCTCAGATGCTATTGAGTCGGTTTCCAAAAAAGGCGGAGGAAAAGTAATTATTCCACCCGGAATCTGGCTTACCGGACCCATTATTTTAAAAAGCAATATCGAACTTCATGCTGAAAACGGAGCATTAATCAAATTTTCGCCTGATAAAAGCTTATATCCTCTTATAGAAACCAGTTTTGAAGGGTTAAATACATGGCGTTGCATCTCTCCTATTTATGGTAAGAATCTTGAAAATGTTGCCTTTACAGGGAATGGTGTCTGGGACGGATCCGGAGAAGTATGGAGACAGGTTAAAAAAGATAAACTAACCGAAAGCCAATGGAAAAAAGTAGTTGCTTCCGGCGGAGTCCTGAACGCACAGAAAACGAGCTGGTATCCGTCAGAAACTTTTATGAATGCCTCTAAAGGCGCCGATCAGAATGTTCGCCTGGATTTAAAAACCAAAGAAGATTTTGAAGCGATTCATGATTTTTTACGGCCGGTAATGGTAAGCATTCAAAACAGTAAGCGAGTATTGTTTGACGGACCTGTATTTCAGAATTCACCAGCCTGGAACATTCATCCTTTAATGGTCGAAGATTTAATTGTACGTAACATCACCGTACGTAATCCGTGGTATTCTCAAAACGGAGACGGTATTGATGTAGAATCATGTAAAAATGTAATCGTTGAAAATTCAAGTTTTGATGTGGGTGATGATGCTATCTGTATCAAATCCGGGAAAGATAAAGATGGTCGTGACCGTGGTGTTCCCTGCGAAAATATTATAATAAAAAATAATATCGTTTATCATGGACACGGAGGCGTAACTGTTGGAAGTGAAATGTCAAGCGGAGTAAAAAACATGCATGTATCCAATTGTACTTTTATGGGAACTGATGTAGGATTGCGTTTTAAAAGTAACCGTGGACGTGGCGGTGTGGTAGAAAATATATTTATCTCGGATATATTTATGACCGATATTCCATCGCAGGCTATTTCTTTTAACCTGTATTATGGAGGCAAATCAATCGAGGAAACTTTAGCTGAAGGCGGCAATACGCTAAGTTCAAAAGCATTACCGGTGAATGAAGAAACGCCTCAATTCAAGAATATTTCAATAAAAAACGTAACAATAAAAGGCGCTCAGCAAGCTGTATTTTTGCAAGGTTTGCCTGAAATGAATCTGGAAAACATCGAAATTTCTAATTTGATTGCAACAGCTAAAAAAGGTTTTTCTATCGTCGATGCCAAAGGGATCAAAATCACCAATGCTAAACTGGACATAGAAGATACTACGGTATTTGAAATTTACAATACTAAGAACATGACACTTAAAAATGTTGAATTCAATTCTACTTCTGCCAAAGCAATTACGGTTAACGGTGAAGCTTCCCAGAATATTGAATTGTTATCATCTTCTAATTTTAATTTTACTAAAAAAACAACTATAGGAGAAACAGTACCAAAAGGAGCAGTAAAGTTCTAATTCGAAAATAAATATAAAAAAAGGTTTGATCCACATAAAGTTGATTCAAACCTTTTTTTATGCTCTACTCCCTCATTCTATATTCTATATTCTTCCATCTTTCTTCTTTCTTCTTTCTTCTTTATTCTTTCCTCTTCCCTCTTCCATCTTCCCTATTCCCTCTTTCCTCTTTCCTCTAAAATCAAAACTCCAAAACAGGCATTTCCATATCATGATACAAAAGGACTTTCCAGTGTTCTACTTTTGCTTCCTGTTCCCATTTTTTACGCGATTCCATGGCACGTTTCCCATCATAATCTGTTTTATAAGCGACGTGAAGTTTTAAATACGCTTCTTGTGGCAAATCATCGGCTCCATAAAAAGCAATCTCATTACCTTCCTTTATAAGGAAAACCTGATGAAAAGACGAATGTCCCGCAGAAACTTCATAGAAGATCCCGTTTGTGATCTCACCATTATCATCTTTGAGCATTTCTATATTAGGAAGTAATTCTAACTGATGCAATACATCGAAATTATAAGAAGGACTTTGTTGCTGGGTTAAAGCATAATCAAGCTCTCTTTTTTGCATATAAATGACAGCATTTGGAAAATTTTGTATAAAATCACCTTTGTCATCAAAATATCCAATCCCATCTATATGATCTTTATGCAGATGTGAAATCAGGATTTTTGTAATTTGTTTCGGCAAAATGGCATGACTTTCTAATAGATCGTAAAGTAAAGGTTTTCTGTTTTTATGAAATCCCAACCCTAAATCTAATAGGATATAATCATTTTGAGTAATGATTAAAAAAGGCTGAATTGCCATTTTAAGTCCTGATTCTGACGGAAATTCATTAAGAAGCCTAAACTCTTTCCCGCTGCTTACAACATAATTTCCTTCCTTTAATGGTATTATTTTCATTTTATAATGTGATTTTATACAAAGGTCCTGAATTTCTATGTATCAGGCCTTATTTTCAATATTAAAGTTACGAGTATAATATCTAAAAAAAAGCCTTCGAAACAGATGTCCGAAAGGCTTTTTTACTAACAATAACTAACTAAAAAACTTATGGCTTAAGCTCTGTAAACTTTGAATCTAATTCAAAAGCTTTCTTTACTTTTTCTACCGTAATTTCTTTTGGTACTGAAAATTCAGCTGTTTTTTTAATGTTTAAAGACGATGTTCCCACCAAAACTTTATAGGTTCCGGCTTCTGCAATCCAGGCACTTTTGTTCTCTAAAAACGAAGCCAGGTCTTTTGGAGATAAAGTCAGTTTTAGCGTTTCGCTTTCGCCCGGTTTTAACTCCTTTGTTTTCGCAAAAGCTTTTAATTCTTCTTTTGGTTTATCAATAGATTTTGATGGAGCCGAAAGATATACTTGCACTACTTCTTTTCCGGCAGTTTTTCCGGTATTTGTTACGGTTACCGAAACGGTCAAAGTATTGTTGAAAGTTGGCGAACTTAATTTTACATCAGTATAATCAAAAGTGGTGTACGAACTTCCAAAACCAAACTCATAAGATGGTTTTACATTAAAGGTATTGTAATAACGATATCCTACATAAACGCCTTCTTCATACGTCACTTCTTTTGGATTGTTTACAGGAACTCCCGGAAAGTTTTTTGCCGAAGGTGTATCTGAATATTTCACAGGGAAAGTCATAGTTAATTTTCCTGATGGGTTTATTTTTCCCGAAACTACATCTGCAACAGAATGTCCGCCTTCCTGACCTGGCTGCCACGCTAATAAAATAGCATCTGCTTTATCTTTCCATGATGCTGTTTCGATTACACCGCCAATGTTTAAAATAACCACTACTTTTTTTCCTTTTGCATGAAAAGCTTTTGAGATTTTATCCAGCATTTCAATCTCTTCATTTGCGATATTAAAATCATTATCGACCACTCTGTCCCCGCCTTCTCCTGAATTTCTTCCTAAAGTCACAAATGCAATTTCAGAACTTGCTGCTTTTTTAGCAATAAAAGCATCATCCATTTTCATTTCCGGAAGTCTTTCAGGCAAAGCTAAAATTCCTCTTGCTTTTCTTCTCTCTTTTTCAGCCGCAACTTCTTTTTCAGCGTGAGGCTGGTACAAATCAACCAATTCTTTGTCTAATTTATAACCTGCTGCATTCAGACCTTCCAGAAGAGAAACCGTATGTTTATTGTTTACACTTCCACTTCCTGTTCCGCCGGTAATCCAGGCATAAGAGGTAACACCAAACAGGGAAACTTCTTTTTGTTTATCGGCAAAAGGCAATGCATTATTTTCATTTTTAAGCAATACCATTCCTTCTGCTGCTGCGTTTCTTGTAACTTCAGCATTTTTAGTCAGGTTGGGTTTATCGCTGTATTTATATTTTGCGAAAGTTGGCGTACGGAAAATGTATTCTAAAATTCTTTTCGCGTTTGCATTGGCAACTTCCTGAGATAATTTACCGGAGTTTAAAGCTTCAATTAATGCTTTTTTCTGAACCGGAATTCCCGGCATCAAAAGATCATTTCCGGCATTCATCTGTTGTACTACATCAGAGCTTAAACCTTTTTGTATCGACTCAAAACCAGGGAAACCCCCAAACCAGTCTGTCATTACAATTCCTTTAAAACCCCATTCGTTTCTTAAAACCTGAGTCAGTAAATCTTTTCTGGCAGAAGTATATTCGCCATTTAGTTTGTTATAAGATGACATTACGGTCCAGGGCTGAGATTCTTTAACCGTGATCTCGAAACCTTTTAAATAGATTTCTCTAATGGCTCTTTCAGAAACATGTGTATTGATCGTCAAACGGTTGGTTTCTTCGTTATTCACTGCAAAGTGTTTAATCGAAGTTCCCACGCCCTGAGACTGGATTCCGTTTACAATCGCTGCTGCGGTTTTTCCTGAAATCAACGGATCTTCAGAATAGTATTCGAAGTTTCTACCGTTCAATGGATTTCTGTGAATGTTTAAGGCCGGAGCCAATAAAACATCTACACCATATTCTTTTACTTCATTCCCCATTGCTTTACCCACTTCTTCTAAAAGTGCTTTATTCCAGGTTGACGCCAATGCTGTCCCAACCGGAAATGCCGTTGCATAATAGGTTTTCGAGTCATTCTCCCTTGTTGGTGCAATTCTTAAACCCGCAGGACCATCGGCCACGACAGTTGCAGGGATTCCGAATCGCTCAAAAGCAGCAGTTCCTCCCGCAGCTCCCGGAACCAAACCTTGTTTAGAATCGCCTACAGGACCTGTCAGTACTTCTATTCCCGGCATTCCGGTTCCTATAAGTAATTCTGCCTTTTCTGCATTGGTCATCTTTTTGATGATCGCATCAATTCTCTGATCAACAGAAAGACGGGTATCTTCCCAGGGATCTAATTTCCCATTTTTGTTAGCATCTACAAAAGTAAATCCCTTAATCGTCAAAATCGGTGGATTTGTTTCATCATTTGGAACTTTATTCCAGGATAGATTCGAAAGTACTAAAGCGGTCAGAAGTGATACTCTCGCAGTTTTTATAATTTTTTTATTCATAATATAGATAGTTTAAATAGTTTTCTTTATTAGTTCAGAAATCCCTGTAATGTAAGCCATTCTTCAAAACGCGTTTCCCATGAATCAACAGGCATATTTTGCTTTCCGGTTCCAAAACCATGTCCGCCTTTTGAGTACATATGCAGTTCAACACTTTGTCCGGCCTCAAGCCATTTATTATACATCTGAATACTTCTTGGAGCCAGTTTTAGTTGGTCATCGCTTGCTGCGCAAAGAAACATCGGGATTTTCTTCTCAGGAGTTGCAACCGCTAAAAGTTCCGGTCTCGGACCTCCGTAAATATTGGCCGCAAAATCCGGTAACTGATCTGTTGTATTTTCCAAAACAGTTTCCATTGCTACGGTACTTCCTGCCGAAAACCCAATGATGCCCACTTTTTTAGTATCAATTCCATATTTTGAAGCATTGTCACGAACATATTTCAAAGCCGTTTTTCCATCTTGTGCGGCTAATTTTATAGTAGCGAGGGAATTCTTTTCGAAAGCGGCTCTGTCCTTAAGTTTCTCCATCATTTCTCTTGCAGGATCATTAGTTTCAGTTTTGTTCAGACGGTATTTTAAAACAAAAGCCGTGATTCCTTTTTGGCATAAAATTTCAGCCAGTTCTTTTCCTTCCCTGTTAATCGACAAACTCTGGAAACCACCGCCCGGAGCAATTACAATGGCTGTTCCGGTATTCTTGACTCCTTTTGGAACCTGATAAACCAATAAAGACGGATCTGTGACATTATAAACAACTTCGGTCTTAAAAAGATCAGAATACATTTGGGCTTCTTTTTGGGTCCAGTTTTCAGATCCCGGTGCTTTTCCGGCATATAATTTTATGGTTTCCTGAGCTTTTATTGTAGTGTTTAATAGCATCATAAAAGCAAATAGGAATGTGATTTTATTGTTCATGTTATTTGTGATATTATTAATATGTCCTTATTTTTTTTCTCAATCTTGTCATTTCTCTATTTTGTCGAAGGAGAATATTGCGGAGTTTCTTTGTGTTTAAAACTTTGCGGGACTTCGACTCCGCTCAGTCTGACAAATATTATCCGGTTTTTATATCTTAAATAAACTTAAAAGAAAAAACCTTTGCGACTTTACGAGATTCAAACTATTGCTTCTTATACGTTTCCGTTCTCGCGTCTTTTATAACCCCTTTCCAGTTCAAACCAAAAGCGAAATCATAAACATTGCCTTCGCTGTCTTTGTGCGAAACCATATCAAAAGGAACATCTTCAAATTGTTTTTCTACGGTTTCCATATTCGCCGGCATCTGAACCGGTAACAATCCTGATGGTTCTGTCTTTCCCGAAATAATATCTAAAACTGCTTGCGTAGAAACTCCGAAATTTAAGACAATTCCGTCAATTTTACTTTCAAATTCATTAAAAATCATTGGTTTGGATGCTGTAACCGAAACAATAACCGGTTTTCCGTTCATCATGTCTTTGGTATCAAGGATTGTTCTCAAATCCATAGTGTTGGCTACGGTAACCGTTTTGTTTTTATAAGTTCTGTCTTTAATTGTCGGGTCGATAACCTGGTCTCCGGCAGCAATACTTTTTTCCCTGGCATCTGTTGCAGTATATGTTCCGTATTGCAGGGAAATTGGCACATAACCATTGCTTCCGCTGGTTCTGTCATTGAGGTCATAACCACCTTCCAAACTTTGCGGACTGGTGACAAAAACAATAGCAAAATCAGCTTTTGACGGATCTTCGGTGATATTGTAATATTTCTTTACCAATTCTAAATTCACCGGATATTCCAGTTTTGGCTGACTTGCAACGCCCCACCAGTCTTTGGTTGAAGCGGTATATATTTTCGGGATAAATACAGTTTTCTTTTCTTTTACAGGAAGAACCGAAGCTTTGTTTTTTAATAATACAACGGATTTTAACTGCGCTTCATAACCTGCTTTCATAAACTCAGGATTCCCTACAATGGCTTTTGTTTCGGCTATATTCAAATAAGGATTTTCAAAAAGTCCTGTTCTAAAAATATTCTTTAATAATCGAACTGCAGATCTTTCAAAACGTGCTCTCATAAATGGTTCACCAAATTCTTTGATTCCCATTTGATAGGCTTCGAGAACCGGCTTTTTATCATTATTTCCGCCAAATTGATCTACACCTGCAACAATCGCTTTGTAATGTCTTTCGGCAATCGAAAGATTTTCTACTCCCCAGGGTTTTCCGGCAAAAATATTAGGTGTCTTACCTTCCTCTGCAGTCACTAACCAATCGGTGCAAACCACGCCATCATACCCGTATTTGTCTCGTAATAAATCGGTAATAATGTATTTGCTGTAACCATTGGCAACGTTTTCATTGTATTTTTTATCCTGATTAAAAGTGATCGTATAATAAGGCATCACAGCCGAAGCTTTGCTTGTTTTTCCTTTTAATTTAAAGGCTCCGTTGACAAAAGGATCAATATGCTGTTCTAAATTATTTCCTGGATAAACGGCAAATTTTCCATAAGCCCAATGTCCGTCGCGACCACCTTCTTCGGCACCACCGCTTGGCCAGTGTTTTACCATGGCGTTCACACTTTTATATCCCCATCCGTCTTTAATTTCGTCTTTTCCGTAAGAAGTTTGAAATCCATCAATATAAGCACGTCCCATATCTCTTGTTAAGGCCGGGCTTTCGCCGAAGGTCATTGAAATTCTATACCATCTTGGTTCTGATCCTAAATCAATTTGTGGCGATAAAGCCGTTGCAATTCCTAAGGCACGATATTCTTTTGCCGCAATTTGCCCAAATTGACCGACAATTTTAGGGTCAAAAGTCGATGCCATTCCTAAACCGTCCGGCCACATCGAGATTGTTCCTCCCGCCCCTGCATTAAACTCTGATGTTACATTTGCCGTATGACGCGGATCTGTACTGGTATTGCTCGGAATTCCCAATCCAATTCCTTCTACAAAAGCCTGCATTTGGTTATTCCATAAAGCCGCTGCTTCCGGACTTTCTACTTTTGTAATTAATACGTGGCGAAGATTATCTTCTTTCAAAAATGCTTTTTGCTGATCTGTTAAATCATATACCTTTGCGTTGCTTTCCGGAAATACTTTCCCGTTATATGTTCCTGCATTATATCCTGAAACTCCTGCCGGTAAAGCCTGATGGCGACTGTAAAGCATCAATCCTGCAATTTGTTCCACTGACATTTTTGAAGCTAAATCTTTAGCTCTTTCATCTGCCGAAAGGCGCCAGTCTTCGTACTTATCCAGTTTTCCGTTTTTATTTAAATCTTTGAATTTCTTTCCGTTAACGGTTAGAATTTTGACACCCGATTCAGGAGAATATCCTAAATCGGCACCTTTATTATTTTTTACAATAGTGAAATTTTCCTGCTGGGCTTGTACTGCCATACTTATAAAAAAGGCAAAACCGGCTGTGATAATTATTCTTTTCATATTATATATTATATAAGATTTAAAATCTAAAATTTAAAGAAGCTTCTATTGTAAATGGACGGATATAAGATCCTACCAATAGTTTATCATAATATGCCGAAGCATCTGTAATTAATTCAGCTCCGTTAATGGTACCTTTTGCACCGGTTTGGTTTAAGAAGTTTACTGCTGTTACGCCAATATCAAAATGATTGTTGATTTTGTAGTTTACACCTCCAAAAGTTTCCCATCTTGGGGCAAAAAACAAAGCGTTTGTAAGATTCGCGTATTGTTTGCTGAAGTAACGGAAACTTGCCCAAACCTTGAAATCTTTATAAGTATAACTTGGATCGATCTCCATTAATACCTTAGAAATTTCCAATACATTTTTATCGTTATACGAATAATTATTTCCAAAAGCCGAGAAGTCATAATTTTTATATACCGGATCCTGGAACGTAATCAGGTAATGAAGATTAAATCCTTTAAACGGAGTCGCCACGATATCTGTCGTCCAGCCTAAAGTCTGGATATCATAAAAAACAGTTGCTACTTCTGACTGACTTGCGTTTGCAGGGTTAACTAAGTTTAATCTTGCCTGGTAATTGTTTCTGGTTAAATAGGTTGCCTGCGAAACTAAACTGAATTTTTCCTGATTGTAGTACAATCCAAAAGCAGCCAATGGACTTTTTGTTTTCGCCATATTTGGCACTGCTGATCCGGAGTAACTTTCTAATTGTCCGTTCTTTTCCGTATAAGTAAAATCGGCAAGGATTCCGGCGCTTTTGGTTACTTTATAAACGGCATTGATTGAGCCTCCTAAATGAAACCAGTTGTTGTCGAAGTATGATTTCTGACTTGGATCAAAAACTAAATTTGGCGTTCTTGGCGTTTGATAATAATCTCCTTTTAGTTTGTGGTATCTTAAATTTACACCATAAGCTAAGGTCAAACGATCTGAAACGGTCCAGTTATCAGAGAAATATCCCGATAATTTATTCTCGAAGCCATTGTGGTATTCTCCACCAACATTATAATTATAAAATCCGTCAGCATCAGTATTTGAAGTCCCTCCGGGAGTATTGCGAACCAATTTGTCCGGATTGGCACTTACAGTCTGGTTAAAGAAAGAACGGCTTGATGTAAATTGATCTACATTGTAATAGTATTCCAGTAAACCAAATCTCCATTTGTGTTTGTCTACATTCTTTTTAATTTCAAATCGGGATAAAACAGTCGTTGTTGGAGTTCCGTCTGTATATAATCCTAACATCGAATTCACATTTCCTGTATAAGACTGACCTGTAGCTTCATAGGTAAAGTTATCTGTTGCAGTTGCCTGAAAAATACTCAACGGAATCGCAATTAACTGCGACGCCTTAGCTGTTCTGAAACGGGTTGAGAAATTGAATTTCCAGTCGTTTGCCAAATCGTAATTTCCTAAGATATCAAAGGTGTGTGAGGTTGTTGCCGCATCACTTCCGCCCATATCGGCAAACTTGGTTTCGCCGGTCAGGATGTCTTTAAATTTCATTGTTCCGTCATTGACGATATAAGAATCACGGCCAATTTTAAAACCATTGTATTCTTCTACTTTTCCGCCTTCTTTATATCTAAAAACGGCATAGTTTGTTAAAGAAGCGGAGTTGGCATATTTGTATAAAAAGCTGATTTCTCCTTTTCCGTTATTAAATTTCTTCGTTAATCCGGCTCTGTAGATTTGTGTCCTGTCTGAATATTTGGCAAATTTTAAATCAAAAGAATTGGGATCAAAATTCGCATAAGCGCCCATGGTATAGGACCATCCTTTGCTTAACGGACCTGAAACGTTCAGATCTCCTTTCATCCATCCGAAGCTTGATCCTGAAAAATTACCATTGATTTCTAATTTATCGGTTCCCAGTTTAGTATAGGAGTTGACTGCAAAACCTAAATCTCCGGTTGTAATAGCAGCTTCTCCGATTTTAAGCAAGCCTGTACGGCCTAAACTTTTACTTTGTCTCCAGGTTCTGTTTGGCAGTTCCGGCCAGAAATAATACACTACCGGCAAATCATTTTCCTGAATGGTAATCCCGCCAACAGTTGACGGCAAACCAATATTTACATCACGCGGCCCTGAATTATTTGCCGCATTAAGCATTACGTTTCTATTTTTTTCTTCTTTGGTGTCTGTCTCTACGATTTTAGTGATCGTTTTAATTGAATCTGTTGATTTTTGCTGTTTTTTTTCCTCTTGAGAATAAGCATCTAAAGTGGGAAAAACAGCCATACAGATTGCTGAGATTAGGATTTTTTTCATAAGTGGTAAGTTAGTTCAGTTATTGCAAATTTTCATTGCTTCATTATGAAGCAATATTAATTACAATTTCCCATATCAACAAATAAAAGCGTCAAAAAATTTGATAATCACATAATTATCAGCATATAAATTTCATATATCCAACAAATGATTCATATACATAAAGAGTCAGAAAATGAATTAAAAAAGCACTACCACGTTTGCGTAAAGTATTGAATACAGTGGTTAAAGTCACGATGACCTTAATTTAATCCACAGAAAAAAAAGTGGCAGGAATCTTTTATTTTTTTTGTCCATAATATTTTTCTGCTGGAGTAAAAAAATGTCAGAAAAAATTGAAACGATTTGACTTGTACCTCTTAAAAAGATTAAATTTGGAGCTAATTGTACCCAAATGGAATTAAAAAAGATACTTGAAAAGCAATCTGAGGAATCGTTTAAAAAATATATTCCGACCCTTTCGATTGACTGTGCCATTTTTAGCTTTTACGAAAATTCGCTTCATGTCCTCACCGTAAAAATGAAGGATCTGGATTCATGGGGACTTCCGGGAGGGTATGTAAAAAAGGAAGAGAATGTGGATGATGCAGCAGTTCGTATCTTAAAAGACAGAACGGGAACAGAAAATATTTACCTACAGCAATTTTATACTTTTGGAAACCTAAGACGTTCTGAAGGTGCTTTTGAAGAACATGATGACAGCATCTGGAACAAACAGCGTTTTGTTTCTATTGGTTATTATGCCCTGGCAGAACATTCTCAGGTAAAATTAGTTATTGATGAATATTCTACTGCGGTTGAATGGCAGTCTGTAGACAATCTTCCGTTGTTTATGATGGATCACAGAAGCATTCTTGACAAAGCGCTGCTTACACTTCGTGAACAGTTAAACAATCATCCGATAGGATATAATCTTTTGCCGGAAAAATTTACAATGCCGGAACTTCAAAAATTATATGAAGCCATTTTAGGCAAAAAACTAAACCGGGGTAATTTTTATCGCAAAATTTTGAGATACGACATTTTAACCAAACTCGATGAATCCCGAAAAGGTGGTGCCCACAAAGCTCCTGATCTATATAGTTTTGATTTAGAAAAATACAATTTTGCACTTAAAGAAGGTTTAAAAGGAAGCTGGTAAATTGTTTCGCTTTATTCATATCAAATTTCGAAAGAGATTGTATAAATGCTTTTTTTTTAAGCAATAGTACTTCTTTTATCCAAAACTAAAAATTTTCCGTTTTTCAGCAAAATGCCTTAACCTCAATAAATACAGGCATTAAAGCGTTTTCGTACACAAAATATTACGTTTCAGAGATTTACAAAATGCTTAATCATTTTTTAATAATTAGATAATATATATATCAAATAATTATCAAAATAACATTTCGGATAAATATTTTGTATTGTAATACAGCATATATTCAAAAAAGTAATAATATTGTCTGCATCAATAAATTAGTATTCAGATGTCTTCAAATTCCAATTCAGACCAAAGCAAGCTCCTTCTTGAGTTGTCGCAAGGAAGTGAACTGGCGTTTACAAAACTATACAACCAATATAAAAATGTTGTTTTTTCTGCCGCGTTAAAAATAACGAAATCCAGAATTTTAGCTGAAGAAGTAGTTCAGGATGTTTTTTTGAAAATCTGGCAAAACCACGAAAATTTAGCAGAAATAACAAACATCGAAAATTACCTTTTCATTATTTCCCGCAACCATATTTTTGATATGATCAGGAAAATTGCCAGGGATAGTGCCGTAGTGAGCAATGTAAATTATAAAAGTACTTCGGCTAATGATACTGATGAAGCTATAAAAGACGATCAGTATAATGTTATTTTAAACCAAATTGTGGATCAGCTTCCTCCTCAACAGCAAAAAATCTACAAAATGGCAAAGTGGGATGGTTTAAGTCACCAGAAAATAGGTGAAGACTTGGGCATTTCGACCGAAACCGTAAAAAAACACATGGCTCAGGCATTGAAATTTGTGCGTATTAAAATTTCGCCGTACATGAACATGTTTATGACATTGTTATTGTTTTTCAAAATTTAAATCTTCGTAAAACAGCCTAAATAAGGCTGTTTTTATATTTTTTTACTTTTTTTTCACTTTCGACTACTCCTTCCCTGTTTTTTAATCGTCTTTATAATAAAGATCGCAACTTAAAAGAGGCTTACCCCTAATTTTAATAAGGTCTTTCGAATTTTAAACAATTAAACAAACCCAAGTTTACCTATATAAATCATTATTAACTCACAATCAAAACACAAATGCAAGAAAAAGTATTTGAAGAATTATTCGAAAACTATCTGCAGAACAATCTGACTGATGCAGAACAACAAACGCTGATGAAAATGATTCTGCAGGGCAATCATGATGATTTCGTAAAAGAAAAAATCAGAATGTTATTAAATGAGAATGAAAACGCTGAGCTACTGGACAACCAAAAGGGAGATGACATTCTTACTTATATCCTTTCTCAGTCTTCTGCTCCTAAAGTTATTTCGATTAATGACAACAAGAAATCATACAGAAGATTAGGACGGACAATTGTTGCGATCGCTGCGGCAATTACAATTTTATTTGCTATTCGAACTGCTTTCGTTTATGAAAACACACCGGATCCCGTAAAAACAAATCAGGAAAAAACAGAAAAAGTAAGTTCTGTTTTAGCATTCAACGGAAAACAGCTTATTCGTTTGCCTGACGGAAGTACTATTATCCTAAACGATAAAAGCAGTATTACCTACGACCAAAATGATTTTGACAAAGAAACCAGAGAAGTTACATTATCCGGAGAAGCTTATTTTGATATTAAAAGAAATGAAAAAAAGCCATTTATCGTGCACACCGGTAAAGTGAGTACCCGAGTTTTAGGAACTGCTTTTAATATTAATGCTTACGACAACTCTGATAATATTGAGGTTACCGTCGAACGTGGAAAAGTACAAGTGGGTGATGTTAAAAAAATATACGGCGTGATTACTCCTAATCAGCAAATAAAAGTAAACAAGAATACTTTAGATTTTGAGCAAAATAACACTAAAATAGAAACTGTCATAACATGGAAAAGCAATTACCTTATTCTGGACGACCTTAACATGGAAGATGCAGTTGCCATGATTTCTCAAAAATATAAAGTACCTATTTTGTTAGGCAATGATAAAATTAAAAAATGCAGGATTACTGCCAGTTTCTTAAATGAAGAAGATTTAGATCATGTTCTAAAAGTAGTGTGCAGTGTAATCGAAACCACCTATCATTATAACCAAAACAACGCCATTGTCCTGGAAGGGAAAGGCTGTGAATAGAACCAATAACGGAGTATTAACCTTTTAAAAAACAATATAAAAAACTAGCCAAAACTAAAATAAAAAAGCCATCTGGCTCCTACACCAGATGGCCGCGATTCTTAATAATTAATTCCAGTAACCATTAAAAAACATGCAAATTTATGAAATTACGCTGTAAAACAACCATGTTTGACAGGGAAAAGACAGCTACGTCTTTTTTTAACCTGTCAAAAAAAACCATTATGATCATGCGAATCAGTTTATTCCACATTTTCTTACTGACCTGCGGCACACACATGGTCTTTGCCAATGAAATGAGCGGTCAGAATCTGGAGGCCATATCTGTAGATATTGAACTTCATAATCAGGATATAAAAACCCTTTTTAAAACGATTGAAAATAAAACAGGATTACTATTTGCCTACCAGCCACAGATCATAAAAGATTTCCCTAAAGTGAGTACGCCAAAAGGACGGCACAGTGTAAGCGATATTTTGAATAGTGTACTTCAGGGCAGCAATTTGGTTTACAAACAAGTAGATAAAAATGTAGTCATTTATAAAAAAGAAAAGTCTAAATCTGAGGCCGAAACAGAAACAAATGCTTCTAAAAAAGAAAAATCTGATGATGCCGATTATATGCTTTCAGGAAAGGTTCTTGATGAAAACGGTCAGCCTTTACCGGGAGTTACTATTTCGCTTTTAGGCGGTAACAGACAGGGTGTTTCTGATTTCGACGGGCAATTTTATGTTCAGCTTCCATCAGGAAAACATACCCTTAGAGTATCTTATTTAGGGTACAAAACACAGGATATTACGGTTGAAAACCAAGTATCAGTTACCATCAAAATGCAGCCCGATTTGGCTAAATTAGACGAAATCGTAGTGATTGGTTACGGTACGACAACCAAAAGAACTTCGACAGGATCTGTAGTTAAAATTACTGCTGAAGATATCGAAAAACAGCCGGTAACCAATATTTTACAAACGCTTCAGGGAAGAACTCCGGGTGTTTTTGTAACTCAGACTTCTGGTTACGCAGGATCTGACATGAATATCAGTATTCGCGGAAGAAATTTTATTGCCGGAAACAATTTACCTCTTTATATTGTTGACGGAGTTCCGTACATTGGAGATGATATCAAGGAACAAGTTCAGGATCAAAGCGTTATTAGAGGTGCTCAAAAATCGACAAGCCCTCTTAATATTATCAACCCAAATGATATCCAAAGTATCGAAATCTTAAAGGATGCAGATGCTACGGCAATTTACGGTTCCAGAGGAGCGAATGGTGTTGTATTGATTACCACCAAAAAAGGAAAATCAGGAAAAACAGAATTTACGGTAACTACAAATTCAGGAGTTTCTGAAGTAGCTCATATGGCAAAAACATTAGGCACAACTGCTTACTTGAACATGCTGCAAACTGCATTAACCAATAATGGTGATGTTGCTGATGTGGATAGTAACGGTATTGCAATTACGGACTGGGATCCAAATGCGCAAACCAACTGGCAGAAAAAACTAATAGGCGGAACAGCTAATTTTAATAACTATTCTGCGTCATTAAGAGGCGGAAATGATACTACCAATTTTCTTTTAAGCGGTACTTATCATAAAGAAACTACTGTTGTACCGGGAAATTTTAGCTATGACAAATTTTCTACCAACTTTAATGTCAATCACAGTACACTGGATAATAAATTAAAAGTGGGTGCTTCGGTAATTTTTGCGGCAGATAATAATAAGTTGCCGTTTTTTGATATCACGACTTACGCTGTAGGCACTGCTCCTAACCGTCCGTTGTACAATGCAGATGGCAGCTATTACTGGTCTCCGGATTACTTTAGTGATATTAATCCGCTTGCTGCTTTAGAGAAAAGAGTAGACGATAAAGGAACGAACTTAATTACAAGTTTTAGCCTTCAGTATGAAATTGCAAAAGGATTTTCTTTTAAAACAGATCTTGGATACGGTAGAGCGCAAATGCAGACCAAACAATTCATGCCGTCATCAGCAAGTAATCATGCTTATGCCCAAGCCAACGGTATGAATATGAACTTTCAAAGATCGTATACCGTTTCTACTAATAATACCAATAATTTTACGGTAGAGCCACAATTAAATTATACAACTGAATTATGGAAAGGAAATTTAACAGCTCTTGTTGGCGGTTCATGGCAAAACAGGAAATCTGAAATGCCCTCTTTTGTAAGTTCAAGTGGGTATAGTTCTGATAATTTAATTGGAAATTTAGGTACTGCAGAAAACATCACTGCTACAAACGGAAGCTCAGAATATAAGTACATTTCTCTTTTTAGCAGACTTAACTATAATATTGCCAACAAATATATTTTGAACATTAACTTCAGAAGAGATGGTTCATCGCGTTTTGGAGCTAATAACCGTTTTGGGAACTTTGGTTCTGTGGGTGGTGCATGGGTTTTTACTCAGGAAAAATTCATGAAAAACATTCCGGCGCTAAGTTTTGGAAAACTACGTTCCAGTTACGGTGAAATAGGAAGTGACGAAATTGGAGATTATCAATATGCAGAAACTTTTGACACTCGTACTTACGGTGACGGAAATGCTTCTATGGCAGCAGCCAGAATTGCAAACCCTAACATCAAATGGGGATTAACTAAGAAATTTGAAACTGCATTGGATTTAAGTTTCCTTAACGACCGTATTTCTTTTACTGCTGCTTATTATAAAAACACTTCAAGTAATCAGTTGGTAAACTATACCCTTAGTGCGCAGGCAGGTTTTACAACTTATACAGCAAACTTACCGGCAAAAGTTGAAAATAAAGGATGGGAATTTACACTGGCGACAACAAACATTCATACTAAAAACTTTAACTGGTCAACTTCCTTTAATATTTCAACCAATTCAAATAAATTAGTATCATTTCCTAATATTGAGTTCACCAGCTATTACTCTCAATATGTAGTTGGAAAGCCTTTAGGCGGCAGGTATTTGTATAATTATACAGGTGTAAATGCCAATGGAATTGCTCAGTTTGAAGATGTAAACGGAGACGGAAGAATCTCTTCAGGATTTGCTGAAACCGGCAGAGGGGACAGACGATATTATGGTCCTTCTTATCCGCAATATTATGGTGGTATTTCTAACACTATTAGTTATAAAGCCTTTACGCTCGATTTCTTATTTCAATTTGTAAAACAGGATGGCACTACCTTAATGTCTCAAACTGGTGCACAACCAGGATATCCGTACTCAATTGCCAATTTTCAGGTAGATGAATATAATGATTATATAGCTCAGGGAAATGTTTTAAGTTCAGGTTTCCAAAATAGTTTTTTCAATTATATGGGCTCAACTGCTTCTATTGTAGATGCATCGTATATAAAACTTAAAAATGTAAGCGCTTCTTATCAGATTCCTTTAGATGAGGCAACAAAGAAATATTTACAAAGTATTCGCCTTTCGGTTCAGGGACAAAACTTAGTAACATTTACTAAATACAAAGGTCTTGATCCCGAAACGCAGGGATTGGCATTGCCTCCATTACGTACAATTACTCTAGGAACTCAGTTTACATTTTAAATCTAAAAATCATGAAAAATATTTCTACTAAATATACCTGTATATTTTCGTTTTTTCTTTTATTAGGAATTACAAGCTGTGATAATGCTCTTGATGTTGACATTCCGAGCAATCAGTTATCATCAGAAAATGTATACTCTACAGAGGCAACAGCTGAGGCTGCTGTAAACGGAATCTACCAAAGTATGGTTGCCGATTTTTATTACAATAGAATCCATGCGCTTCTTGGACAAACTGCTGATGAATTAGTACCAAGAACCGGTATTGCCAATATTTACAGTTCGAATGAAATCCCGGAAACTGACGGAACTATAAACGGTAATTGGGGCGAATTGTATAAAACTATTTATAATGCAAACAATGTAATCGAAGGCCTTACGAAAAGTACTTCACTAAATGCCGTTAAAAGCAAACAATGGATTGCAGAAGCTAAGTTTTTAAGAGCATATTCTTATTTTTACCTGACTAATCTTTGGGGCAATGTGCCTTTGGTACTTACGACAAATATAGATGTGTCTGCATTGTTGCCGCAATCTTCTCAAGAAACTGTTTATGCGCAGATTTTGCTGGACTTAAACGATGCTTCAAAAGATCTTCCAACAGATTATAAAAATTATGATCAGGAAAGAATCAGAGCAACAAAATGGGCTGCAGAAACTTTATTGGCAAGAGTAAATCTTTATTTAGGAAAATGGAATGAGGCTTCAAGCCACGCATCTGCTGTAATTAATCAAACTGGTACTTACGGTTTAATTGCCGAATTAACAGAATCTAACAGTCCTTTTATTGCAGATAGTAAAGAGTCTATTCTTCAAATACCTTATTTTAATGTCGATTATACCTACGAAGGATCTTCTGTATTTACAACCGGTGGTACTTTATTGCTAAGAAAAGGCAACGCGCTTTTTGAAACCGGCGATGCCAGAAAAACAAACTGGACTGTTGACATCAAAGACAGATTTGGCGTGTTTTTAGGTATTGCACCTTATAAATATCATAACGATTTTAGTGGTACTCTTGCAGAACGCTCTACTGTATTAAGATTGGCCGAACTCTATTTAATACGAGCCGAAGCCAGAGTAAGATCGAATGATATTACCGGAGCTCAGCAGGATATTAATACCATTCGAAACAGAGCTTTATTAGACAATACTACCTTAGCCAATCCAAACCAATTGTTAGACTTAATTGCTCTTGAAAGACAACGCGAGTTTTTTGCCGAAAACGGGCATCGCTGGCTGGATCTTAAAAGAACTGGGAAACTGGATGAAACACTCTCTGTTTTATCTGATAAAATCTGGAAAACTACGGATAATTTATATCCTATTCCGGAGCCTGCAATTCGCTCTAATCCTTTCTTAAACCAAAATTCTGGATATTAAACAAATAAAATAAACGCAAGAATGTTACTTCAAAAAAACATTCTTGCGATTTTTAAAAAACACTATGGAAACAACAATTGTAAGAGTTGAGGACTTGTCACATCAATACAGTAAGGATTGGGCAATACAAAATATTAGTTTTGAAATTAAAACAAATAGAATTTTAGGGCTTTTGGGCTCAAACGGAGCAGGAAAATCAACCACAATGAATATCCTTTGCGGCGTTTTGAACCAAACCAAAGGAAACATTTTCATTGACGGAATCAACCTGAAAGAAAACCCTGTTGAAGCTAAAAAGTTAATTGGTTTTTTACCACAGACTCCGCCTTTGCATTTAGATTTAACGGTTGATGAATACTTGATTCATTGTGCCGAATTAAGACATGTAAAAAAAGAAGATTTAAAATATGCTTTAGAGAAAGCCAAAGAACAATGCGGTATTTCTCATTTCAGCAACCGATTGATTAGAAACTTATCCGGAGGTTACAGACAGCGTGTAGGTATTGCTCAGGCTATTATTCACGAACCAAAATTAGTAGTTTTAGATGAACCAACCAACGGACTTGACCCGAACCAGATTTTAGAAGTTCGAAAATTAATCAAAAAAATATCCAAAGATAAAGCGGTTATTTTCTCCTCTCACATTCTCTCTGAAGTTCAGGCCACATGTCAGGATATCAGAATGATTGAAAACGGACATATGGTTTTTTCGGACACACTCGATGCTTTCAACAATTATATCGAAGCCGATAAATTAACGGCAAGTTTTGAAAATCCGCCGGCTCTTGAAGCATTAAAAGAAGTTCCTGAAATTACAGCTGCTGTTTTTCTGTCTCCAAAAAAAGTACAGGTAACCTTTACCGGAACTCAGGAAGTTGCCGAAAAAATTATTTCGCTAAGCGTTTATAACAACTGGAAATTGAGAGAAATTCAATTTGAAAAAGTCTCACTGGACGAAATTTTTGCACAATTATCTAAAAAAGCGCCTTCTAAAAACGCTATTCTTTCTTAAAAAACAAACAAATGAAGACAATATACAGAATTGCTAAAACGGAGCTTAACACTATGTTTTACTCCCCTGTCGCGTGGGTCGTTTTAGTAATATTTTCGATCCAGTCAAGCTGGAAATTTTTCAACTCTATCGAACGTTTTGAAAAAGCACAAAAAATTGGAGAAGGCCTTGGCAACTTATCACAGAGTATTTTTTCAGGTTTCAATGGTTTATATACTGAAATGCAAAACTACCTGTACTTGTACGTTCCGCTATTAACAATGGGGTTAATAAGCCGCGAAATCAACAGCGGTTCCATCAAACTTTTACTTTCTTCTCCTATAAAAATAAAAGACATCGTATTAGGGAAATATGTAGCTATTGCAGCTTATTGCTTATTATTTGTTGGTATACTAGGCATACAGGTTGTTATAGCTTATTTCTCTATCGATAATTTAGATTTAAAATTTGCCATCTCAGGATTAATTGGTTTGTATTTACTGGTTTGTACCTACGCCGCAATTGGTCTTTTTATGTCCTGCCTTACTTCTTATCAGGTTGTGGCGGCAATAAGCACATTAGTGGTTTTGGCCGGATTAAATTTTATTGGAAAATTGTGGCAGGATATCGAATATGTAAAAGATATCACCTATTTCCTTTCGATTGCCGGACGCGCGAACGAAATGCTTGAAGGTCTTATCATCAGCAAAGATGTATTTTACTTTATTTTGGTAAGCGGTCTTTTTATCGTATTGAGTATCTACAAATTACAAACCGGAAGAGACGCACAAACGATCTCAAAAAGAGTGCTGAAATACACTGCTCTGGTAAGTTTGGTTCTTATACTTGGCTACATTACATCAAGAGCACCACTTTCGCTGTATTATGACATGACCAGAAAAAAAGACAGGACGCTTACCGCAACCAGCTTAGATATCGTAAAGAAAATAGACGGCCCAATTAAGATAACCACTTACGTAAATCTCTTAGATATAGACTATTATATGGCGATGCCGTATTCTCAGAATTCAGATATAGCAAGCTTCGAAAAATACACCCGTTTTATACCGCAGATGGAAATGGAATATGTGTATTATTATGATACCTCAAACAATACAGCTTTGTATGCTCAAAATCCCGGATTGAATGACAAGCAGCTTGCGCAAAAAATGATCGAAACACAGGATTTAAAGCTAAAAAAACTATATTCTCCTGAAGAGATTAAAAAAGTTATAGATCTAAAACCAGAGCAAAACCGAGTGGTAAGAACAATTGAATATAACGGAAAGAAAACATTTTTAAGAATGTATGAGGATATGTTTAAAGTACCGATGGAAAAAGAAATCTCAGCCGCTTTAAAACGCTTAGTTGTTCCTGCTCCTAAAATTGTTTTTGCTACAGGAAACATGGAAAGAAGTGTGGATAAAAACGGAGATAAAAATTACAAAACAGGATTTAATGAAATCACCTTTAGATATTCACTTATCAATCAAGGATTTGACGTTTCTTCTGTAGATCTTAATGCGCAGAACATTCCGGAACAAACTACTATTTTGATTATTGCAGATCCTAAAACACAATTAAGCCAGGGTGCCATTGACCGCATCAATAAATACATAGACGAAGGAAAAAATTTAATGCTTCTAACAGAACCTGAAACGAATTCTGCTTTGTCTGCAGTTACAGATAAATTAGGCTTAAGTTTCACCAAACAAGGACTGGTTCAGGAAAGTGAAACCAATTCGCCTGATTATTTAGTAACAGATCTTCAAAAAAACATTGACCCTGCTATAATTAAATTCAGTAAAACTAAAAATGATAATCCTATTCCGCTTTTAGGAAGCAGCGGTATCAAAACCGTAAAAGATGCCGGATTTAAAGTTACGCCGATTTTAAAAACCAATAATCAGCCGGCTTGGGAATCTTCAATGGGAATTACAACCATTTCTGAAGATTTAAAAAAACAGCCTTCGACAACAGCAGTTCCGCTTGTTGTGGCATTAACAAGAAACACAAATGGCAAATCGCAAAAAATTATTGTTGCCGGAGATGCCGATTTTATGGGCAATGCAGAGTTAAGCCGTGGCGGATCAGGAACATTTCAGTTTGTAACCGATGTTTTCAGCTGGTTTAGCAATTACGAATTCCCAATCGATACGACCCGTCCTGAAAATACAGACAAGAAAATAACCATCAATGCAAATCAGGTTTTCATCAATAAAATTGTCTTCATTGGGTTATTTCCTTTATTGATCATATTAAGTGGTGCTTTTATATTAATAAGAAGAAACAGAAGATAAAAAACATCAAAATGAATACTAAAACAACTATCCTTATTGCTATTATGGCCTTGTCTTTTCAGGGTGCATTTTCTCAATTTAAAACCAACCTTCCGCTGGATAAAAGCGTGACAACCGGAAAATTAAAAAACGGACTCACCTATTATATCCTGCATAACGAAGAACCAAAAGACAGAGCGAGTTTTTACTTTGTTCAAAACGTTGGTGCTATACTAGAAGACGACAATCAAAACGGACTGGCGCATTTTCTGGAACACATGGCTTTTAACGGAACAGAACATTTTAAAGGCAAAGGAATCATCAAAATGCTGGAAAAAAACGGTGTAAGTTTTGGTAAAGACATCAATGCTTATACGGCTCAGGATGAGACTGTTTATAATATCAGCGGCGTTCCCGTGGCCAACCAAAAACTGATCGATTCTACACTTTGGGTGCTTCGCGACTGGTCAGGATCGCTGTCTTTAACCAATGAAGAAATTGATGCCGAAAGAGGTGTCATCAGAGAAGAATGGAGAACGCGCAGAACCAGCGGTTTTCGTTTAAAAATGCAGACGGATCCTGTTGTATACAAAGGCTCAAAATACAGTAAAAGAGATGTTATTGGTGATTTAAATATCATCAATAACTTCAAATATCCTGAATTGAGAAATTACTATAAAAAATGGTACAGGCCAGATTTACAGGCTGTCATTATTGTGGGAGATATTGATGTAAAAACAATGGAGCACAAAGTCAAAACCATATTTTCAGGTATTCCTCTGGCAAAAAAAGCGGCTATAAGAACCTATGCAGAGATTCCAAAACATAATGAATTGTATTTTGGAACAGCGTCTGACAAAGAAGCTTCTTCAACTTCCATTACACTTCAGTATGTTCTCGATGAGCCTTTATTAAAAGACAGTATCGTGACGCGTAAAAACGTAATGAACTCTTTTTACACCAATATTTTAAACAATCGTTTTAGAGAATTAATCCTGAAAAACCAAGGTTCGGCATTGAATTTAAAAACTTATTTTGAACCTGTTTCAAGGTTAAATACGTCCTTTAATATTTCGGCTTTAGCCAAAAAAGGAAAAACAATTCAGGCATTTGAAGAAGCGTATACTGAAGCAGAACGCTTAAAACGTTTTGGTGCCGCACAAGCCGAATTAGACCGGACAAAAAAGATTTTTATCAGTTCCTACGATGATTTTATCAGCAACAAAGATAAAGTCGACAACGACAGCCGGGCAGATAAACTGACGGATTATTTCCTGAAAGCAAAACCTTTTCTTTCGCCACAAGATGATTATAATCTGATTGTTGGCATCATTAAAAGCATCACTTTAGAAGAGTTAAACGCTTACGCGAAAACCATCCAAAAGCCAACCAATCAGGTGGTTTTAGTAACGGGTTCTGATCAGGATAAAAATGATTTCCCGAATAAGGAAGCTGTTGTTGCTGTGATAAAAAAGGTTGAAAATATGACTTTGGAACCTTACACCAAAAAAGAAAACAACGCGCCTTTAATAGCAAAAGAATTAAAACCTGCTGCGATCAAAAAAACATTAGAAGTGACCGGAATTAAGGATGCAAAAGGTTATATTTTAGAAAATGATGCTAAAATAATTGTGCTTCCAACACCCTACTCGCAAGATCAGATTGTTTTTTCTGCATTTTCTAAAGGCGGTAAATCTTTAGTAAAGACAGAAGATCTGGCTTCCGCCGAAATTGCAACAACACTTGCAAGATCTTCAGGCTTAGGCGATTTTGATAACATTGGCTTAAAAGAAAAACTAACCGGAAAAGTAGCGCAGGCCACTCCTTTTATTGGCGAAAATACGCAGGGTTTTCAGGGAAGCTCCAACAAAGCCAATTTCGAAACCATGCTGCAATTGGTTTATCTTTCTTTTGAAGCGCCGCGTTTTGATCCCAATATCTTTAATATTCTAAAAGAGCAGTACAAAAACAATCTCGAAAATATCAAACAAGACAACGGAAACACCTTTAAGGATACTATTGAGCTGGCCAATTCTAATTACAACCCGCGTACCTTTATATTCAACGAAAAATTTCTTGAAACTATTGATTTAAAGAAAGCAGAAAGTATTTACCGCGACCGCATTAAAAACGCTGGTAATTTCACTTTTATTTTCGTTGGAAACATTCCGGATTCAGCATTAGAACTGATTCAGAAATACATCGGAAACATCAAATCCAATCCTTCTTTAAAAGAAAATTATGTCGACCATAATATGGAGCCTAAAAAAGGAAAAACCGAAGTTCATTTCAAACGTCCGATGGAAGTGGCGAAAACAACGGTGTATTTAAACCTAACCGGAACAATAGAATATAGTAAAGAAAATGCCTTGTCGATGTATGTTATTGGAGAACTATTATCCAAACGATTTTTGCAGACCATTCGCGAAGAAGAAGGCGGAAGTTATGGCGTAAACGTGGGCGGAAATCTGGAAATAATACCAAAGCCAACTTTTAGTCTTGCACTTACTTTTGACTGTAATCCTGATAAAGAAGAAAAATTAATGCAGATTGTCTGGAAAGAATTAAACGATTTAAAATCAAATCTGGTCAATGCAAATGATTTGGAAGACATTAAAAAAGCACTTTTAAAAAACAGGGAAGAATCGCTTAAAACCAACTCTTTCTGGAACAATACATTATATAACAACAGTTTAAATCAGATTCCGTTTTTACAGGATGAAGAATATAAAAATTTAATTTCTAAAATTAATCAGAAAACTATTCAGCAGTTTAGTAAGCACGTTTTGGATAGTTCTAGTAGTGTCGAAGTTATTATGAGCCCTGAAAAAGCAAAGTAACTTTAGCTTACATTTTTATTTTATTAGTCATTAAAGGTTGTCTTTGCCAAGACAGCCTTTTTTGTTTTATCCATTTCTATCCGTTCCGGCTATAAAAAAAGCAAACCTTTCCAGATTTGCTCCTTTTATTAAAATTACAATTTAAAATGGGATATTCCTGTTTTCAGCCAGTCTAAATATTCTTTTATATCAGGATTATATCCTGAGGGTTCCGTCAGACTGCTCCTGTTATGATCTGTAAGTACATAAAAGGGCTGAGCATTTGCTTTGTAGGTTTTAATCTGTAAATCGCTCCATTTGTTTCCAATTGTCTTGATTTTTTTGCCTGTGGTTTCTGAAACGTATTGTTCATTTTCAGGTAATTCTTTTTTATCATCTACATACAATGAAATCAAAACCAGATCGTTTTTTAAAACTCCCAAAACTTTAGAATCTGACCAAACCAATTCTTCCATTTTTCGGCAATTCACGCAGGCATATCCTGTAAAATCTAATAAAACCGGTTTTCCTGCCTTTTTAGCGAATTCCATTCCCTTATTATAATCATGAAAAGTGATAATATTTTGCGGGCCAAATTCAGCTCCTTCCGGTAAAATTTCTGCTGTCTCAACTGAATTTTTCGAAACTCCAAATCCGTCCGGTGATTCGCTGTAATGCATGGGCGGCGGGAATCCGCTGATGAGCTTAAGAGGCGCACCAAAAAGTCCCGGAATCAGATAAATCGTAAAACTAAGAACAAGCAATCCGAAAGCCAGTCTTCCTACCGAAATATGATTTAACGGAGAATCGTGTGGCAAAGTAATTTTTCCGAATAAATAAAGCGCCAGAACTCCAAAAACAGCAATCCAGATCGTTAAGAAAACTTCTCTTTCTAACCAATGCAATTGCAAAACCAGATCAGCATTGGATAAAAATTTGAAAGCCAGGGCCAATTCCAGAAATCCTAAAACTACTTTTACGGTATTGAGCCAACCGCCGGATTTTGGCAACGCATTCAGCCAACCCGGAAATGCCGCAAATAAAGAGAATGGCAATGCAATGGCGATTGAAAATCCTAACATGCCCACAATTGGTGCGATTCCGCCTTTTGAAGCCGCTTCTACCAGTAAAGTACCTACTATTGGCCCTGTACAGGAAAAAGATACAATGGCCAAAGCCAAAGCCATAAAGAAAATACCGAATAGCCCCTCTCTATCCGCTTGTGAATCTACTTTATTGGCTAAGGAATTGGGTAACATTATTTCGAAGGCACCCAAAAAAGAGCACGCAAAAACAATCAATAAAATAAAGAAAATGAAATTGAACCAAACATTGGTTGAAAGCGCATTCAAAGAATCAGCGCCAAAAACAGCCGTTACAATCGAACCCAGTACAACATAAATAATCACGATTGAGAACCCGTAAATCAATGCATTCCTGATTCCGGCAGCTTTCGTCTTGCTTTTTTTGGTAAAATAACTCACTGTCATTGGGATCATCGGGAAAACACAAGGTGTTAGCAAAGCGGCAAAACCGGATAAAAAAGCGATAATAAAAATGCCTGAAAAACTTTTGAATGTATGGTTTGAAGCTGGCTTTACAGCCTCTTTTATTTGTGTTTTAATTTTTTGGGGCGTAACTGTAACCGGAGTTATTTCTTGGCTTTTTAAAACTATTAAGGAATCTTCTGAAGCCAAATGTTTTGAAACCTGAGCTGTATTTTTAGCGGCAATTTCCTCTTTATTCGTTATTGCTTTCGGACTAACATTAAATTCGATTTCTTCGGTACCTGGCGGCAAACAGTTTTCATCATTACAAACCATAAACTCAATTTCGGTTTTGATTTTAAAAGGTTTTGCAGTATTGATTTTTATACGTTGTTTAAAAGTAGTTTCTTTTTCAAAAAACGTAATAGGCATTTTAAAAACAGGATCCTGAATTATTTTTCCTCTTTCTTCTTTTACTGCTCCGAGCAATTGGTAATCAGGAGTTTTTGCAAAATTAAAATGAGTTGGGATCGGGCCACCGTCAGCAACATTCTGACTGTATAAATGCCAGCCATTTTCTATAATTGCACGGGCTTTTAGTTCATATTCAGTTTCCGAGATTTTTTCTACACTCGTTTTCCACTTGATGGGATTATAAATCTGAGCTTTTACCAGTATCGAAAACAATAACAAAAGGCTCACTAAAAATACGTTTTTGTTCATGGGATAAATTTTAAAAGAAGAGGGTTGAATAGCAAAAAACAACCCTCCATAGAATCCTATAAAAACTTATTTGCTTACTAATTCAAAACAATAATTCATAGGGAAATAATTAAACTCTGTTATTAAAAAACTTTTGAAAAAATCTATTGCAGCGGTTTAAAAACTACTTCGAACGACGCCGCTTTATTCAGAAAAGAAGTTGCAAAATCCTGAATATCCTTTTTGGTGACGGAGTTTACAATCTTTATATAGTTTTTAGGATCCTCCATATTATATTTGTTTTTGAAATAATTCGTGATCAGATCCATACTATAACTATTAAAATTTTTACTGTCTGCCCTGGATTTTATGTAGTTTGTCCTGGTCTTTTCTACATCTTCCGTAACAATATCCCCTTTTTTGATTTTATCAATTTCCTGATAAACGATAGGCAACAAATGTTCTGCTTTATTTGCATCACAATCAAATGAAATTTGAAGACTTGCTTTTGAAACGGGTAACTTATCCAGACCGGACTTTACCTGTGCGCCATAGGTTCCGCCTTCTTTTTCACGCAAACTTTCGGTATACCTTAAAATTAGAATATCTCCTAAAAAAGAAGCGATTATTCTATTTTTCTGAGAATAGGCATACTCCTTAAGGTAAGCGATTTTAATGGAACTCTTTGGTGTTTCCATTTTGATAAAAATATCTTTATCGATCTTGTTCGAAACCCATTCCGGTGTATTGTTTTTAAATTTCTCCGTACGTCTGATTCCGTTAATACTTGCAATATATTTTTCTAAAAGCGGTTTCAGTACTTCAGGAGTTACATCGCCTACAATATAAAATTCAAAATTCGCTACATCAGAAAATCGATTTTCATAGATTGATTTCATTTTATCAAAAGACAAATCATCAATATATTGCTGATCTACCGCACGTACTCTTGCATTGTTTCTGCCATAAACAGCAACGGATAAACTATCCTGCATTTTCGCGCTTATGTCATTTTCTTTATTTTTTAAAGAATTCTGCAATCTTTGTTTCATCAGGGCAAACATATCAGCATCAAATCTTGGTTTTTCAAAACGCAGATGAACCAGCTGCATCATCGTTTCGATATCTTTTACATTGGCCGAACCTGAAACTGTTTCTGTCAAAGCCGAAATAGAAACAAAACTACCGGCTGTTTTTCCTTTCAGTACTTTTTCTAAATCGGTATTCGAGAATGCTCCCACACCGGACATCATTGCCAGACTTGTCGAACGAAAAGCTGAAGGAAGATCCTGGGCTTCGTACAAAGAAGTTCCGCCAAAACTTTCGGCCTTTAATTCGACTTCTTTCTTGTTTTTATCGGCAAACTTATAATGCACTTTTACACCATTGCTTAAAACATAGGTCGTTGCATCAATCTCTTTGTTTTTTTGTTCCGAAACAATTTTTCCGGGTTTCAAAACCGTATCTCCCATTAAAGTTTTTGCAACAAAAGTGTCTGTATAAGGTTTTAATGCAGGATCATTTTCTGCTTTGTTTATAATATCAAAAGCTTGTTCCTGATTCAGATTATTTTCATTTTCAAGTCCTGTAACTGCCACTACTCTATTATTTGCAGTATATAATTCAGTCAATTGTTTTTGAAGAATTGCTGTATTCAGGTTTTTATAAATCGCTTTTTGCATCTCAAATTCAGCTGAGGGATCAGCAATAATTTCATGGTTTAAATACTCTTCTTTTACCATTCCGATAATGCTTTTATGGGAAATCTCATTGATCTTTTCCAGATAATTTTCATAAGATGAAATTCTTTCTGCAACTGCTCTGTCAATTTCACCTTTCGAAAATCCAAATTTAGAGGCACGAACCCATTCGTTCATTACTGCGGTAAAAGCGGCTTGCTGTTGATTTGGTTTTGGAGCAACGCTGGCAAATAAAATATCGTTTAACCGACTGTAATTTTGATATCCAATCTGAGCGCCTTTAAACGGGCAATCTTCTTTTTGCGCCATTTCTGACAATCGGTTATTGATTAGTGAAAAGGCAATGCTGCGTTGAGTCGATTTTTCTAATTCGGCAAAAGTTCCTGTTGGTTTTTCGGTTGTATGACGAATCATATAAATAATATTCGATGCCGAAATTTCTTTGTCTAAAGCCAGTTTAAAAGTAGGTTTATCATTATCAGGAATGGCAATTTCAAAACGTTTTTTAGGGTTTTGAGGTGCCGGGATATCAGCGAAAAGCTTTTTGATTTTTGCTTCGATGTCATCTGCATTGATGTCTCCAACAATGGCGATTGCCTGCAAATCCGGACGGTACCAATCTTTGTAGAAATCTTTTAAAACCTGATAATCAAAATTTTTAACAATATTCATATCTCCAATTGGTTTGCGATCTGCATATAAACAATTGTTGTAATAAAATGGCGAAAGCTGATCGTAAATACGTTGTGAAGCATTTTGTCTCGTACGCCATTCCTCAGTAATTACGCCGCGTTCAGCATCAATTTCTTCATTGGTCAGCGACAAAAAATTAGACCAGTCGTGCAAAACCAGCAAACAAGTATTGACTACGCCACTATCCTGCGAGGGAATATTGTCGAGATTGTAAACGGTTTCATCTGTGCTGGTATAAGCGTTGATGTTTTTGCCAAAAACGGCGCCTTGTTTCTGAAGTGTATTCAGAATTCCTTTTCCTTCAAAATGTTTGGTTCCGTTAAACGCCATATGTTCCAGAAAATGCGCCAAACCTTTCTGTTGGTCATTTTCTAAAATAGAACCTACGTTTTGAATGATATAATAACTCGCTGTATTTTTATTGACCGTAGTTGGATAAATATAATACGTCATGCCGTTTGGCAATACTCCTTTTCTTATTTTTTGATTGACCGCTATTGGATCAGTTGCTTTGAAATTTTGAGCATTTGAAAAGAAAACGCCTCCAAATAGCAATAAAAAAGCAAGAGCTAATTTCTGTTTTTTAAACATCAGAATTTCTATTTATGACTTTAATAATTTGTCCAGTTGTACTCTCAATTCCGGATTTGACGGACGTAAAGCATCGGCATTGATGATGTTTCCTTTGGCATCAAATAATAAAAACCTCGGGATGGCATTGACATCATAATTTTTAGCGACATCAGAATTAAAGTCTTTATCTGCCATAATCTGAATGCCTTTTAATTGCTCTTTCTTAACAAAGTCTTTCCATTTTTGATTGTCTTTTGGTTTATCTAATGAAAGGCTTACAAATACAATATTTTTTCCGTGATAATCTTCTTCGATTTTTTTCATGTGTGGAATCTCTGCTTTACAAGGTCCGCACCAGGTTGCCCATAAATCGATGTATACAAACTTTCCTTTAAAATCTGAGAATGAAACCGGTTTGTCTTCAATATCCTTATAAGTAAATTCCAGCCCTTTTTGACCTACATTTTTATGCAGTACTTTTTCATATTCTATTAAAAATGATTTGCTTGCATCAGAAATCATATACGGTTTTATAGCGGGTGCCACTTTTTCATATTCTTCAATTTTCATACGGGAAGTTGCTACGGCATCGCGCAAAAAAACATCTTTTAAGGCAGGATCTGTAATGTGCGTAATGGCTTCTGATAAATCTAAACGCTTAGGAGCAGCCGGGCCATTTACATTCACATAAAAGAAATAATTTGACATTAGAGAAACTCCGTTTGCTAATTTCAGCAAATCAGGATCTGTGAACTTTTTATCTGTTTGCCACGTTTTAATCACTGCCGGGCGATCGTCTTTGTCCGGAAATGCAGTTCTTGGCATTCTGAAAAAAGTATAGGTTAATTCTTCAACATCTGTTGCTACGGCTAGTTTTAATATTTTATTAAACGCTGCATCTTTGGTCGTAATGGTTTTGATAAATGCATTGGCTTTTGCCACACCTCCGTCAATCCAGGGATAAAAATCTACATAAGTTACATTGCCTCCAAGTCTGGCAAAAGGTGCAAATTCATTGTAGATCTCATTTGCTTTTTGAACCAAAGCATTCTGACCTGTATTTTTACCGCTTAAAACATAATTGTCTTTATGGATGGAAAGACTGATGTCTAATTTGGGCTCCAGATACAAACGAATTAATTGATTTCTGCTTTTAAATTGTCCATAATCCACATAGTAAAATCCCGGAGTTGTAATAGGCAGCATAAAACCAAATTCGCCCAAAGCATTTACTTTTGCCGTCGCAGCTACTGCCGGCTGACCTTCTTCGGCATTATAAATGGTGATTTCCTTAACTTTAGTTTCAGGAATAGAGATTGTTCCTTTTATTACAGCATATTCTGAATTGCCAGAAGCAAAACTAAATTGCCCGATAAAAATCGTAATTAAAAGAAGATAGATCGTGTGTTTTTTCATGATATTTTTGTTTTTTGGGTTTTTAGTTATAGTGAAATTCTAATAGATTGTTCGTTCTGTTCCAGAATCAAATCTTTTGTTTCTTTGCTGTCTTTTAGTTTTTTAATGATTTCGGCATTACGCAAATCTGCTATTTCAAAATCATTAATCTGAGTTACTTTGGCGCCTGGTTTAATCTTTTTTAAATCTTCGTTTTGGGTGTCGAGAATTCTTTTTACAATTAAATTATTCTGGTCATCAAAATCTAAATCCAGTCCTGACAAATAAAAAGACGAGGGTATCTTAAAGCTTTTATTGGGTTCGAAATACACGTTTTTATGCAATAAATCGATCGTAAAATTGAAGCGTTTTATTAAATCGATTCCAAGTGAACCATCGGCAGAAGCCCAGTTTTTATTGTTTTCCTGATATTCCTGCAAAGCAATTGTCACATTGGGAAAATTATTTCCGTTGATAGAAACATTCGGAATTGCCCCACCGGTAATTTGCGTCTGATGTCCTAAACTGTAATTGGTCGAAGTATATTCGGTTTTAAGGCTGGACTGCAAATTGTGTTTGTGATTAAAAGGTCCGTATACAATCAGGTCATAACCCGCTCCGGTATCGAAAGTAAAGCTGCCCTCGACAGTTTTTTTATCTTCAAAAGTCAGGTTGACTTTTATTACCGGCAAACCGGTTTTATAATCAAAAACGAGTGGTTTTGCCTTACCTTCATATTCATAATTTCCAAAATTATAGAGATCAATTGTCTGGTTATCAAAATTGACTTTGGTGATATAATTGCGTAATAAATTGGCACCAAATAATCCGTCATAAATGCCGCTTTTTGGAAATATGACCAAACCCTGGTTTTTGATAATCTGATTTCCGATATAAATCGTATTATCGGCAGAATACTGAACTTCCTGACTTCCTCCTACTACAGAAGCTGATTTTTTATTGGTTACCACAACTCCGGCTTTGTAGGCGCTATCGGGATTCAGGGCCATTCCGTCGGCTCCCGTATCGAATAACATTACAAATTCGCGATCAGATTTGTTTAACTTTATTTTGATGGCGATTCCGTTTTCTAACATCTCAAACGGAATACTGGCTACTTTTTTTACTTCGGCATTTCGGTCTACTTTGTACAAAGCGTCGAAAAAAGTCACATACAAAATTTGATTTGCTGCATTGAAAATGATTTCTGAAGGTTTCTTTTCTTTTCCTTTAAAATAAAAATGTACCGCAACCCGGGTTTCGGTCTTCGTTACTGTAGATTTCCCAATCTGCAGAAAATCCAATACCGGAAAAGCGTTGAAAATATTGGTTATGTAAAATTCGTTCGAAGATGAATCTCCTACGCCAACATTAAACTGTGGTGCCAGCAATCCTTTTATTGCATTGTAATCTTTCTTCTGAAATGATTGTTCAAAAGTTTTCAGTACTTCCGGAATACTACTTTTTTGGGCATTTACTACAAAACCTGTCAACAGAATTGATAGCAGCAATACTTTTTTCATCTCGCTTATTTTTGTAAAGTATAGGGATTGTTCGCTGTTTTTGCCGCACCAAAATCTTTCAGTAAAATACCTTCATATTTGATCCATTCTTCCGGAGTGTAAAGTGGTTTTGCTTCGTTCAGTAATTTTTTGAATGAAGCTAAATCATTTGTTTTTTCAAACTCTTTTCTTTTGTGCTGCAAAATATTAAATACATGACTGTTAACGCTTGATTTTCCGTAATCCTTTGATAATGTATCAATGTTTTTAAGGAAGAAATCATCGTATTGTTTTCCAATTCTTAATCCGGTGATAATTACAAAAGGAACTTCTGCCAGTAAAGAAGGCTGCGCTTTTAAATAGGCATCTACAACTTCAAAAGGTACATTTCTTTTATTTGCCATATAAGCTTGCTGATAAAACTCAGGATAGTCTTTTTCCTGAATCTGAGGGCTGTATTTCTTAAAATTACCTTTTTGTGCAGCTTCTTTTGCATTTTGAAGTAAAGCTGTAAATTGATCTACGGGCTGGAAACCAGCGGCATTGTCGATAAATTTTCCGTCAGAATTCAGGAATAAAAAAGTCGGAAAACCCGTTACGCCGTATTTCATACTTAACTTTTTTCCTATTTCTTCTTTCAGGATATCGGATTTGAAAGTCACGAAATTAGCTTCTAAAAAAGACGCCACTTTTGGGTCCGGAAAAACGTCCTTGTCCATTTGCGCACAAGGCATACAACCTGTAAAATACAAATCGACAAAAATTAATTTATGCTGCGCTATGGCTTGTTTTTTAACCAGTTCCCAACTTTCATCTGCAGATGGGGTTTGCGCATTTACGACAATAGAAGTCCAGGCAAGCAGCAAAAATGCACTTGCAATTTTAAAAATAAGTTTCATAAAATGTGATTGTTTTATAATCCGAATGAATTATCTAAACCCATTCGGCTTTGGGATTATTTTTTTAGTTAGCGAACACGATAAGCAACATCAACAATTTTGCATAAACCATCATAGGTATTATCCAGAATCAAATCTCCATTTACCGGCGGTACGGTAAATAATTCTAATTTTCCAACTGTTCCGTTGTAACTCCCCAGAATTAATTTTTTCGAAAAAGTCTTTGCTCTTGAATTAAAACCGATATAAGTAATTTCTTCAGCACCTTTATCCAGCATTAATTTTGCCGACTGGGTTCCGTTATCGTATTCATATAGTTGGTTTCCAACCGTATAAAATAAATATCCGGAATCAGGACTTACTGCAAATTTTGTTGCTTTATCAAAATCAGGAGCATTAAGAATTTCTTTATAATAAACCTGTGCCAAAGCAGTATTAAAACGGATCAAATGAAACTTGCCTGTTGTCCTGTTTTTCAATACGGCAAAGTTTTCATTGAGATTAAAAGCGGAAGTGGTCATATAAACCAAATCGCAATTGGTATTATTCCAGTCTAATACGGTTGGTGAACCCACAACTGGCGGCATTACAGAACAGGTACTTTTTGACATATTGTAACGTATAAAACGACGTGCTTCCTGATCATAAAAAACAGGTGTACCCAGCGAACCTCCGTTTTCAGCTATAAACGGTGCTGCATAAAATGTCCTGGTTTCTGTATCTACTTTGTTCTGGGGCAAACCATATTTAACCTGAAACGTTCTGTAAAAACAATAAATATCTCCTTTACTGTACAGAAAGTTTTCGCCTCCTCCGGGAGATTTCATAAAATCGACACCAAAGTTGGTTGGTAAAGCGCCGCCTACTGTTTCATAAGCTATATTTTGTGACTGTGCCCATGCAAATGAATCGGGGTCAATTCTGGCGGTACCATTTTCTGTAGAAGTAACATAAATTCCGTATACCACACTACTAGAAAGTGCTGATGAAAAACATTCAACATCTACCGCTTTTCCGCTTAGTTTTAGTGCAGATCCCGCAGCATCCAAAACATCGTTTATAATACGCGGTGCCGCAATTCCGGGAATTATTGAAACCATATCCAAACGCGCTTTTCCGTTAACATCACCAATAACTAACCAGCCTTCGTAAATAGACGAAACGACATTTAGCGTAAAAGATGGCGGCTGCCAGGTTACTCCTGTTACCTTATCTTTAATAGTGTAATAAACCGTATATTTTGCCGGCGGTAATTTTAATATACCGTCAAAATCTTTTGTTGTCGCAATCAGGGTTTTGGATTCTAATACGAGTTTTGCAGGATTTACTGCCACCCATTTATACTCATATCGGTCAGGATCACTGTTGTCGTCTATAGTAGGATTTAATTTTGGGGTAATCTTAAAATATTCTCCTGTATAGGTCGTATAAGCTTCTTCGAGACCGGTAACCTGTAACTCATTTATGGCCTCGTAATTATAATTGCCTTCATCGCTGACACAACCATAGGTCAAAAAAAGAAGCATTAGTAAAGCAAATTGTGTTTTTATATTTTTAAGCATCGTCTTATATTTTTTAAATTAAGAAAGAATGATTGTTATGGAAAGTACATTTCTGTACCATCTTCTTCATAAATAGTATTTCCTGAAGCTTTTTGATCGGCCAGGTAACGCTTCATAAAATTTTGATAATACTGAACATCAGAGATTGCCAGTCCAACTGCCCCTAATGACTGATTAAACATTGCCGGTTCCAGATCCATCAAATCACACATCAAAAAGAATTTTTTAGGTGTAAAAACGCCCAAAAATGGTACATACCAACCTTTAGGCTGAGTCAGTTTATCATCAAATGACAATTTAAAACGAACATAACTCATTGTTTTTTGTGTCAGAACATTGGTAACTTTGGTCTGCATTTTGGTTGTAAAAAATTCATTTTCCTCAAGATTTAAAATCAGTGTTCGTCCGTTAGTTTTCATATCCGGAGTTCTGAGCACTTTAATCATAATTGTATCGAGTTCTTTCCCGGCGCGCATTATTATATTTTCCGGTAAAGTAAAATGTGTTCCTAAAACTGCCGTACTCGAAGGGTCAACGGTAACTTTGACTTTTCTGTCTACATTGCTTACTTTTCCCTGAACTCTTATGGGAATGAAGTAAGTTCTTTCTGTTATTGAGGGATTGTCTAAACCAAAACTAAACCCCGTACTGTCCGTTAATACTTTTGCGCCATTTTCTACTATAGTTGCAAAAACTGCTGTAGAAAAATAGATATTATCGGTGTCTTTATAAGTCTCTATTTCTTCCTGACTACAAGATGTAAATACCAAAAAGGATAAAAAGGCACTACTTAAAATCAATATTTTATTCATGTTTACTTTTTTAAATTATTGAAAATTAATTTCTGAATCCGGTAATGGCACAACGTATTGAAGTGCTCCCATAGTTACGTTTCCGGATGCTGCCGAACCATTAGGAATTGCAGTTGAATTGATTCTTTTGTAATAAAAAAATAATTGTCCTTCGCCCATAAACTCTTTTCGGTATTCTTTTGTAATTTCAGTTGCCAAAACAGCAGTAGCTGCTAAATTGGTCAGACCACGATTAAAACGCAGTGTATTTAAAAACGCAATACCATCCGCCGGAACAGTTGCAGTTTCAGCAGCGATAAGATACATTTCAGACATTTTGAACATCGGAATCTGTAAACGAAAAGACATGGTTTTATCCGTAACATCTTCATATTTATAGAAAGTTTTCTGGGTTTTTCCTCCTACAACCGGAATTTTCCAGCTTGGTAAACTTCTGTAATCATTATCATTAGATTCAAAAACAGCATTTAAACGGCTTAATAAAGGAGCATATATTTTATCATCTGCCAGACTTGCGTCGAATAAATCTTTTTGTTTGGTATATAAAGTATAATCACTAAGTGAGAAGAAATTTTCTGAAGAGAAAGTACGGTTTGGGTTTGCGGCATTTGTTGCTTCTAAAAATGGAGTCCACGGAAAAAATGTAGTTGTTTTTGTAAAAGCAATCACTTCATTGGCCACAGCAGACGCTCCTGTTTTGTCTCCGGAATATAAAAGTACACGTGCTTTTAAGCATTTAACCGCCAGATAATTCATTCTTTGGCCTCTGTTTAAGGAGTAATACGGATTTGCATCAAAAGCGGTTGAAGCAGCATATTTTCCGGTTGTCATGATAGGATCATTTGCTAATAAGGTTAATGATAAATCAAGATCTGCCAGCACTTTTACGATTACTTCCTTAGCCGGCAAAAGCGGATTATTGGTGGTTACAGGAGCATCATAATACGGAATTGAAGGATCTGAAGGGGATACTTTATAAATGGGGCCAAACAATCTCAGCATATCAAAATGCAGCATGGCACGAATGGCAATTGCTTCGCCTTTTAATAAATTGGCTTTTTCTGCAGAAACAACTCCCGAATGTTCGTCCAGACTTTCTAAAAATTTATTTGCCGATAAAATTGTGGTATACGCTTTTTCCCAAATATTAGACAGGGTTGCTTTTGGTGTTTTCTCGGCGTAAGCATAGGTTGCCATTTTATTTTGCGTGTGAGACCCGGCCATATTGTATTGCTGTGCTAAAATCTCAACGGCATCCATAGTAAGCTGTTTTCCGTAAAGATTATTAGAAGCCAGCTGAAGATAGAGTCCATTATGTATATTCTGAACCCCGGCTTCTGAGCTATAGGTCTGGTCTTCTAAAATTTTGTCCTGCGGTACGACATCCAGAAAATCACTACAACTAACAGCCGCAACGGATACAAGAAAAAGGAATGTAATTTTATATAAGTACTTTTTCATAAGGATTAAAATGATAAGTTTAAACTAAGTGAATAGATTCTTGAAAAAGGATAATCGATACCACGTTCTGCTTTTATGGTCGATACTCTAAAAAATTCGTTGGCTAATGCATTAAATCCTAATGCGGTTAGTCCTGCCCTTTTTAGCCATGCCCTGTCTGTTACGCGGTATCCTAAACGAATGGATTCTCCTGAGATATAATCGTCTTTCTGGATAAAACGGGATGATATTGGTGTTGCGTTTGTTAAGCCAATGGCTTTAAATTGTGCCATCTGTCCTGGTGTTGTCCAGCGATCTGTAAACGCTCTTGCATCCTGATTATCAAAAATATTATCCTTCGAAATGTTCTCTACTTTATTGTATAAAGCCGAGTTAAATCGGTCTGCACCAAAGCTGTAACGCACGAATAATCCAAAACTAAACCCTTTGTAGGTTACGTTTGTAGAAACAACTCCTGTTGCCGTTTCTCTGGAATTTCCCATCACAACTTCATCTTTTTTATCTAAAATAAAAGTAGACTGACCGTTTTTCTTCAGGAAAATTTCTTTTCCGGTTGCAGGATCAATCCCTAAAGAAGGTACTGCCCAAAGATCGTTGCTGCTGGCTCCGTCGTAATATCTCGTTAAGCTGGTTGTTTTTTGGGCTTCATTATTTAAAGATGACAAGGCATTATTAAAACCGCCCAGTTTATTGCCTCCCGAAGCAGACATTAAGCCAACACCCCATACAAAGTTGTTTTTTAAATCATAAATAAAGTTGTAGTTTATTTTAAGCTCTAATCCCTGAGTAGTCAGATAACCAACATTTAACGGATAAGCATTTACTCCCGTTGAAGCCGCAAGATCTATGGCTACAATTTGTGGTGAAGTGCGACGGCGGTAAGCACCCAATGTCGCTGTTAATTTGTTTCTGAACATGGCCAAATCCAGTCCTACAGATAAATCCCTGGTTTTTTGTGCTTCCAGATTAGGATTTGCAATTTGAGAAATCCCCAATCCGGGACCAAAAACGTTCGTATTGGTATCATAAGCATATACATCATAGGAGGCATACCCAACTAAATTCTGATTACCGGTCTGGCCAATATTGGCACGTACTTTTAAGATATTGACAATATCTTGGTTCATTTTAAATTCGTGATTCAAATTCCATCCAATACCTACTCCCCAATACGGTGAATATTTTTTGTTTGTTCCAAAGTTTGTCGCCCCTGAAATTGTTTGGGTAAAATCGAACAAAAATCTTCGGTCATAGGCATAGTTAATCTGGTTGGTTAAATCAACACTTCGAATTAATTCGGTATACACCACCGGTTTACCATTTGGTTCATATCCAAAAGCAAATGATGGATTTCCGGGTACGCCAATAGGAAATCCTCTCAATGCTGACGCATAGGAATTATTTCTGGTTTCCTGTGCAGAAGCCCTAATTGTATAATTGAAAGAGTGTACATTATAAAAGACATTAGAATAAGTCGCTCCAAGATTGGCATTCCATTTATTGGTTATGGCTTCGTTTCTGTTATACGTTCCTTTTTCTGTGGTAATATTATTGATAAAACGGGTATCATCGGGCGACACAAATACAGTTCCTACACTACTATTTCTGGAAACAGATAATGCTCCGGTAGTTTTAAGATGTGCATTTACATCATAATTGACAGCAAAGTTATTCGTGAAATTAAAATCATTTCCTTTATCATAACTTGGCAAAAAGACATTATAAAGTGGATTCGCCGGCTGATTAATAACAATTTGATTGGATGCCAATGGCAAAGACGATCCGTCGAGATAGCGGGTTACTTGTCCATTTTCATTGTATTTTGCATAATAAGGACTTGCTTTTGCCCAGGTTTCAAAAGAACCGTATTGAGATTCCTGATTGTTTCCGCCGGATACAAAGAAATTATTATTAATGCTTAATTTATTCTTTCTATACGTTAACGTCGTATTATACCCCCAGGTATTGTGCTCAGAACCTTTCATCGTTCCGGTCAGGCTTTTGTAATTTCCGGCAATATTAAATCTAAATTCATCTGATCCTCCGCCAAAAGACAAACTATGTCCGGAAGTGATTCCCATTTGAATTGGCTCATTTAACCAATAGGTGTTTACTCCACGACGTACAGCAGCTAAACGCGTATTATATACCTGATCCCATTTATATTGCGTTTGAGGAAAAGCAGTATCACCTGCATTGTATGCACCGGAAAGTCTTTCGAACTCTAATTTTTGCTCGGCATTCATTAAATGATACACACTTAAATCTGCTAACTCATAGGAGGAATTATATACATAAGAAAACTGTAATTGACCCGGAATTGGTTTATTGGTTTCGATAACTACAACCCCGTTCGCAGAGCGGGAGCCATATAGTGCTGTAGAAGCTGCATCTTTCAATAAAGTGATACTGGCAATTCTGTTAATATCCAAATCAACTACTTGTTGTAAAGTGGTTGGAAATCCGTCCAGAATAAATAATGGCTGATTCGGGTCGTCCCTAAACTGACTATCAACCTGATTCGCTGTTAAACTGGTTTGCCCTCTTACCTCGATTGTTGGTAGAACATTGGGGTTTGATCCTACTAAGTTATTATTCAAAACAATAAAAGACGGATCTATGGATTTTAATGCCTGAACGACATTTTGGGTAGATATTTGTCTTAATTCTTCTCCCCGGTAAATGGATACTGCTCCGGTAATTAATTCTTTTTTACGCACGGTTACCCCGGTATTTACCACAACACCTTCTAATTGTTTTGTTTCTTCCGTAAGGGTAACATTAATTATTTTTTTATTGTTTACGGCTATAATTTCAGCTCTGTGCCCAATATAAGTAAATAACAAAATTCCGTCATTTGGGGCTGTAATCGTATATTTTCCGTCAAAATCCGTTTGGGCCACTGCATTTGTTCCTTTCACTTTTACGTTTACTCCCGGCAGTGGTTCTTTTTTGTCATTGGTTACGGTACCAGAAATTTCTATATTTTTTGACTGCTGTAGTACCACTACTTTTTCTAAGCGTATTTCCTTTACTACAATCGTATTGCCACTGGTAAAACTTAAATCAAAATCTTTTCTTGAAAAACTCGCATTCAATAAATCGTTTACCCGAATCGTACCCTTTTTTAAATGCACTTTGGGTAAATTTTTAAATAAATCTTCCTGATAAATAAAGGTGTAATTGGTTTGCTGCTTGATTATATCAAAAACTTCGTCAACAGTTACCGTTTTATCAGCAGCTATTACAATTTTTGCATTTTGTGAAAAAAGTTTTACAGGGGAAAAACCAAAAATTGTAGTGCAAAACAAGAAGATAAAAGTTCTCATAATGTTAATAATTAGCCCTTTTCTAAAATAGAAAAAGACGCTGGTTAATTTAAATTTCATAAATTTACATGTTAATTGGTTGGTCGGTTGTTAAAATGGATTAATGGATTAATACTCAAAAAAGGGATGAAGTGCGGTACCGTCGGAAGTCTGAACTTCAATCCCTTTTCTTTTTATTTTATCATTATTTTATGGTCTTTTATCTCATAGGCATTAATAAAATTAATATTCTTGATGGTTGTTAATATGTCTTCAATCTTTTGGTTTTTATTTAATACTCCGTTGAATTTTACATTGCCTAATGCAGGATCAGCAAAAACAATATCTACATCATACCAGCGCGATAATACTTTTGCAATCTCTTTTAGAGGCATTCCTTTAAATACAAAAAGCCCTTTTCTCCATGAAATTTCATTGTAAACATCGACTTTGGCAATATCAATAGCCGTATTGTTGAGACTTAGTTTTGACTGCTCGTTTGGTACTAAAAATTCTTTTGATGTCGAATTGCTAACTGCTACTTTTCCTTTTACCAGTGTGGTATAAATCGTAGTTTCGTCTTTATAGGCTTTAATGTTAAATTCGGTTCCTATAACCTCTACATTCTGCATTTGTGTTTTTACCTTAAACCTCGAACCTTTATGTCTGGTGCTTGGCGATACTTCAAAATATGCTTCTCCATACACCAATTCTACCTGTCTTGTTTCACCATCGACAAATGCAACAGGATATTTTAATTGGGATTCTGAGTTCAGCCATACTTTTGTACTATCTGCTAATTGTACAAAAAACTGTCCTCCTCGCGGAATAGTCAAAAAGTTATTGGCAATTGTTTTATTGTTATGGGAGTTGTAAATTAATTTTTCTCCGTTACTCGATACATTTCCTGTAGTGTAGGCCTTTCCTTTTTCTAAAGCAATTACAGATCCGTCTTCTAAAGTTAATGTGGCTTTGTCGCTGCCTATCAGGATCTTTTTGCTGCTTACAGCTGCATTATTTTGTTTGTGGATTGAATTGGTATTGAATAATAAAGAAATGGAAACAAAAAGCACAACTGCCGCTGCTGCTGCAATCCTGAAAATAGTTTTTGAGTAGAAGGGCTGATTAATCGTGATAACTTTTACTTCTTCTGATGCTAAAGCACTTTGAATCCGATTTCGCATTTTATTTTCAAGTTCTTCTTTTGGTCCTAAAGCCGCATCCCAATCAGAAGTAATCTGAAAGCTCTCGTAATAATTCAGTAATAACTTATTCTCCTCTGCACTGGTTTCACCGGAAAGATATTTATTTAGTAACACCAAAAATTCTTCTCTATTCATTTTCTTTTATATATTAATCGGGAAGTTCTACCAGTAAGTACACAAAACGGCGTGTATCCCCTAGTCGAAATGGGATTTTTTTTAATTGTTTTATGTTTTTTTGGGAAAAGCATCTAAAAAACAGGAAAATTTTTATTTTGTAAAATCAAATAATGACCTATATTTTAGAATGAAACACTTTTATTTGAAGAGGTTTTTTGAAAGCCATAAAACCATTGCCACGCTAGCTGAACTTCCCATAGAAAATCGGATCACATGAAGTGCTTTTGTAATATGGTTTTCGACTGTTTTTGTAGATATACCCAGACGTTCGGCAATTTCTTTATGCGTTAATTGTTCTTCTCTGCTGAGTTTATAAACCTGTTGGCATTTTTCAGGAAGGGTATTAATTATAGCATTTATTTGCTGTACGAGTTCTTCGTGCATCAATAAGGTTTCGGGAGTTGCATGCTGAAAACGTTTATCGATGTCCTCAAAAAGTTCTACATGAATTTTGTCCTTATTTTTTTTAAACTGATTAAAAACCTGGTATCTGGCGCAGGCATACATATACCCTTTCAAAGAAATATTTATTTCTAATTTTTCGCGATTGTGCCAGATGTTCATGAAAATATCCTGAATAATATCCTCACACAATTCCTTGTCTTTTAAAACATTATAAGAAGATACAAATAAGGATTGCCAAAATTTGTTGTACAATTCTGTTAAAGCCGACTCATCACCACTACGCAGGCGGTTTATTAGAATGAGATCATGATTGAAATCCGGATTTGACAATTTGTTTTATTTTGAGGAATGTATTTTGGGCAAACATAATAAAATAATTCAATAAATTTAATTTGGTCGCAGCCAAGAAGTTCAGTTGTATTTCTTTATTTTATTTTTAAACTCTACCAAACTTATAGAAATAACAACATTTTATAATTATAATGCTAAAAAAATTTATAATCGTTAATTCTTCCTTGCCAATAAAATAAATTTATTAAAAACATTTGGCAAGCTTTACTTCAAATAAAAATTAAGGAAATGTTACGGCTGTTAAATTCTGCGTAGCTAATTTCTTTAAATCCAAAAAAAACGCCCCAATTACGAGGCGTTTTCTGTTTAGTCCTATTTTTTAATTAGTGGTGACCATCGTGAGAATGATTCTGGTCTTTGTTGGAATTTCCTCTGGATTTGTTTGAATTATCCTTTCTGTCGTTTCCGTTTTGAGGCCTTTGTTTGCCCTCATGTTTATTGTTTTTCTCCGGTTTGTTTCCTCTGTTTTGTTGAGGCTTGCCATGATAACCTTTTGGATATTCGGTTCTGTGTTTTTTGTGGTATGTATAAGGAGCATCGCCTTTATAATTGTTTACCACTACTTTATAACCGCTGTAAAGATCATATTGTCTGTATTTTGAAGGCAATCTGCTTTCGCGAACCCATCTTCCGTTATTATCATAAATAAACTGACTTTGGTTTATATCATAATAAACATCGATATCCGGTAAATAGTAATATCTGCTATCGTCATAACCTTGTGGTCCCCAGTTTGGAGGTGTACCAATATTTACATTGACTGAAACCTGCGCGTGGGCAAAAACACTCATCAGGAGCATTAGTGCAATTCCTAATTTTTTCATTTTTTGTGGTATTAAGTATTAATTGATTTGAAACAAAGCTAAAGTAGTGCCAATATTTTCGTTTCTTCGTATTCATTATACGGAAAGGCAAAACCAATCGACGTAAAGCACTTCTCAACCGACAGAAAGTTATCTAATAAAAAACGCCTCAAAATATTGAGGCGTTTTTCGTTTTTAACAATTTAATTTAACGGTGATAATTCTGAAATAAATTCTGATCAGGAATTTATTTCCATCCTCCACCTAAAGCGCGGTATAAGTCAACTACAGCTTGTAATTTCTGTAAATTATCGTTTACACCGCTTAATTGAGCTGCTAAAAGATTTTGTTCTGATGTTAATACATCTGTATAATTGGTTGCAGAACTATATTCTAAAAGCTGTTGCGTAAAATCAACTGCTTTTGCTAATGCTTCAATTTGTTTTTCTCTCGAATCTTCTTTTTCAACTGCCATTTCATAAGCATACAAAGCATTCGAAACTTCCTGTCCTGCAACTAAAAGACTTTGCTGGAAATTATTTAAGGCCTGCACTTGTCTTGATTGCGCATTTGTTAGTCTCGCTTTATTAAGTCCCTGATTAAAAATAGGCTGTGTTAATCCTCCTATTATAGAATAAAAAATAGACTGATCGAAGAAATTTTTTAATTCCAAAGTCGAAAAACCACCACTTGCTGTAAGCGTTAAACTTGGATAAAAATACGCTTTAGCCATATTGGTTGTTTCAAAGGCTGTTCTGAAATCAAATTCAGCCTGGCGAACATCTGGACGATTTTCTAACAATTGAGCCGGTAAGCCTATTGCCAGTTTTTCAGGAACTACCTGATTTCCCAGTGTTCCTCTTTCAATTGGCCCGGGAGCCTGACCTAACAAAATATTCAGGGCATTTTCAGTTTCACGAATACTTCTTTTTAAATCCGGAATCAATACTTCGGCTGCATGTTGATTGGCTTCACTTTGCACAACTGACGCTCCGGTAACGATTGCTCCTTCTTTTAAAGCTTTGATAACTTCAACATTCTTGATGCGGCTTTCTAATGTAGATTTAGTGATTTCTAATTGTTTATCATAAGCTAATAATAAAAAATAATTGTTGGCAATATCTGAAATCAACTGTGTTTGTACTGCTTGTTTTGCAGCATCTGTAGAAAGATAAGTAGCTAAAGCCGCTCTTTTAGAACTGCTTAGTTTTCCCCAGATATCTGCTTCCCAGGAAGTACTTAAACCTAATTTATAAGTCGTCGTTAGCGTATTGATATTTATTCCTGCCGGAAAATTTAATGCAGCTTTAGACTGCTTATTACGCGTTGCATTAGCATCAAACTCTAAATTTGGATAATAAGCCAATTTGGTCTGACGTAAAGTAGCACGGGCCTGAACGATATTTTCAATCGCATTTTTTAAGTTGATATTCTGATCTAATCCTTTTTGAATTAAGGCATTCAGTTTTTCATCTTTAAAAACACTTTGCCACGGCATATTGGCGATCGTAGTCGAATCAGCAGAAGCCTGATCACGATACAGTTTATCTGTAGAAATCGTTGTGGGGCGTTCATACTTTTTGGCAACACAGGCACTTAAAAGTGTGGCTGCGATTACCAATACGATATATTTATTTGAACTATGAGTCATTTTTTCTTAATTAAATTATTACTCTTTATGGGCTTCGATTAGTTGTACTTCCTCGTCATCATCTCCTTCATCATAACCATCTTTTGCCGGACCACTAATTCTTTCCTGTAGCGATTGGAAAATGATAAACAATACCGGAATAACGAATACTCCTAAGATGGTTCCGATTAACATACCTCCAACAGCTCCTGTACCAATTGATTTGTTCCCAACAGCTCCTGCACCAGATGCAAACATTAAAGGAACAAGTCCTAAAATAAAGGCGAAAGAAGTCATTAAAATTGGTCGCAAACGTGCTACGGCTCCTTCAACGGCTGCTTGTACAATTGGCATTCCTTTACGCCTTCTTTCAAGTGCAAATTCAACAATCAAAATACCATTCTTTGCCAACAATCCAATCAGCATGATTAAGGAAATCTGTAAATAAATATTACTGTTTAGTTTGAATATGATTGAGAACAAATAAGCTCCTGCCAATCCAAACGGGATCGAGAATAATACGGCAAATGGTAAAATATAACTCTCATATTGCGCACTCAATAAGAAATACACAAACACAAGACATAAGATAAAGATGAAAATCGTTTCACTTCCTGAAGCCAGCTCCTCACGCGTTAATCCGGAGAATTCATACCCATAACCTGCAGGCAATTCTTGTGCAGCAACTTCCTGAATGGCCTTAATTGCATCTCCTGAACTAAATCCGGGATTTGGAGCTCCGGTAATCGAAATAGAAGAGAAAAGGTTAAATCTTGAAATTGATTCCGGCCCGAAAACTCTTGTCATTTTTACAAACTCTGTAATTGGAGCCATGGTTCCGGCAGTGTTTCTGACAAAAATTTTATTAAGTCCTTCTGTATTTGTACGGAATTCCGGAGAAGCCTGAATCATAACTCGGTATTGTTTTCCGAATTTATTAAAATTCGAAGCATACAATCCACCGTAATACCCTTGCATCGTTGACAAAATCGTATTAATTGAAACTCCTGCATCTTTTGCTTTTGCCAGATTGATGTCCATCATATATTGAGGGAAACCAGGGTTAAATGGCGTTGTTGCATATTGTATTTCAGGACGTTTTGACAACTTCTCTAAGAATTCAGTATTTACTTTAAAAAATTCGGCTGTTGTGTGACCTCCTTTATCCTGCAACTGAAATTCGAATCCACCACTTTGTCCAAATCCCTGAATTGTTGGTGGAGAGATGAAGAAAATATTAGCTTCACGAATACCACTTGTTTTGGCAAAAAGCTGGCCAATTACATCATTAACACTCAACTCACGCTGATCCCACGTTTTTAGTCTTACAATTACCATACTGTAAGCACTTCCCGCTCCTGCCGTAAAGTTTTGTCCTACTATACGAAGTGTATTTTTGACACCCGGAATTGTATGTGCAATACTGTCAACTTTTTTGGCCATTATATCAGAACGTTCCATAGAAGCTGATGGCGGTAAACTAATGTTCGCAAAAACTACCCCCTGATCTTCTGCAGGAACGAAAGCTGATGGTGTCGTTTTCATCATATAAAATAATGCGGCACCGGCAATAACAATAGCTGCCAGTACGATCCATTTTTTGACAGAAAGAAAAGTAACTGAACGTTTATATTTATTGGTTACATTGTCAAATGCAACGTTAAACGACGTATAAAATCTTTGAATAAAACTTTTATGTTTATGATCGTCAGCATGTGGTTTTAAAAGTAAAGCACACAATGCCGGACTTAAAGTAAGAGCGTTAATTGCCGAAAGAATAATCGCAACGGCTAATGTGATACCAAACTGTTTGTAGAAAACCCCTGTCGATCCAGTAATAAAGGTAACCGGAATAAATACGGCAGCCATAACAAGTGTAATCGAAATAATCGCACCTGAAATTTCATCCATCGCATCAATTGTTGCTTTTTTAGACGATTTATAACCATGATCCAGTTTGGCATGCACTGCCTCGACGACGACAATGGCATCATCGACCACAATACCAATCGCCAGTACCATGGCAAAAAGCGTTAATAAGTTAATCGTAAACCCAAATAAATTCAGGAAGAAAAACGTACCTACAATTGCTACCGGAACTGCAATGGCCGGAATTAAAGTGGACCTGAAATCCTGAAGGAAAATAAATACTACGATGAAAACCAGTATAAAAGCTTCAACTAAAGTATGGATTACTTTTTCGATAGAAGCATCAAGGTTTTCGTTAACGTCAACAAGAATCGTATATTTTACTCCTTTTGGGAAGTTTTTTGCCGCTTCTTCAATCAGTTTTTTAGAGTTGTTGATTACATCACGGGCATTAGATCCCGGAGTCTGGCTAATTGCCATCGCTGCAGATTCTACACCGTTTGTTTTAATTGTTGAGGAATAACTTAAAGATCCTAACTCTACTTTGGCAACATCTTTTAATCGCAGCATTTGTCCGTTGCCAACAGATTTTATAACGATGTCTTCAAATTCCTGAGCGCTTGTTAAACGCCCTTTATATTTAATTACGTACTGAAAAGCCTGATTTCCGTTTTCACCAAATTTACCTGGTGCAGCTTCGATATTTTGTTCTGCCAAAACAGCCGAAATATCACTTGGAATCAGTTTGTATTGCTGCATGATATCCGGTTTTAGCCAGATTCTCATTGAGTAATCTTTTGCCCCAAAAACAGTTACATCTCCTACCCCAACTACACGCTGTATTTGCGGAACAAGGTTGATCTTTGCATAATTTTGAAGAAAGGTCTGATCGTAAGCTTTGTCATCACTGTATAAAGAGAAAATCAACAAGTTACTACTCTGGCTTTTCGTTACCGTCACCCCTGCCTGAGTTACCTCTACAGGTAATAAACTGGTTGCTCTGGAAACCCTGTTCTGAACGTTTACCGCTGCTAAATCAGGATTGGTTCCTACTTTAAAGAAGATTTTTATAGAAGCATTTCCGTCATTGGTTGCTGTAGAAGTCATGTAGGTCATGTTCTCTACACCATTAATTTGCTCTTCAAGCGGAATTACGATACTCTTTAATACTACGTCAGCATTTGCACCTGTATAACTTGCTGACACGTTTACTGTTGGCGGAGCGATATCCGGATATTGAGAGATTGGCAGCTCAATAAGTCCTAAAACACCCAGAATGACAATAATAACAGATATTACTGTCGAAAGTACAGGTCGTTGTATGAATATTTTAAACATTTTTTTCTTATTTTAAGTCAGCATAAACCGTTTCTGGTTTCTGGTTCTGAGGTTTGATTTCACTTCCGTCTTTTAAAGAAGCTACTCCTTCTAATACAATTTGATCTCCTGCTTTTAAACCATTGGTGACAACATAATAATTACCGGCTGTATTTTCGAGAACAGAAATATTGACATTTTTTGTCTTTCCGTCTTTTCCTACTGTTACTGCAAAAATTTTATCCTGAAGTTCAAACGTGGCACTCTGAGGCAACAATATGGCATCTTTAACTTCATTTGGAATTCTGACTGTTGTACTGCTTCCGCTTCTGATAATTCCTTTTGGATTTGAGAATCGTGCTCTGATGTTTACCGAACCTGTTTCTGTATTGATTAATCCGTTTACGGTTTCGATACGTCCTTTTTCAGGATAAACCGAACCGTCTGAAAGCAAAAGGGAAACGGCTGGCAATTGTTTGATTTTCTCTGCTAATGAAGCGCCTGAACCACTTTTGGTGAAATTCAGTAAAGCTTTTTCATTCATAGCAAAATAGGCAAAAACATTCCCGATACTTGAAACTGTAGTTAAGGGTTCAGCAGTTGCAGAACTCACTAAACTTCCTAAACGAAAAGGGATTGAACCGACTACGCCATTAACCGGGCTTGTTACTGTAGTGTACCCTAAATTGGTTTTGGCATTTACTAAAGCAGCATTTGCCTGAGCCAGTGCAGCTACAGCAGATTCATATGTATATTGTGCTGATTCAAGATCATATTTACTAATAATTCCTTTTTCTACAAGTGGCTTTACTTTGTTTACGGCTAATTTTGCCGCACTTAAATCTGCCTGAGCACTTTTTATACTTGCTGCTGCCGTACGAACCTGTTGTTCATATTCCGGGGCACTAATCTTAAACAAAGGTTGTCCTGTTTTAACAACAGCACCTTCATCAACAAAAATTTTGTCGATGTAGCCTTCCACTCTCGGTCGGATCTCTATGTTTTGTTGTCCCTGTATGCTTGCGGGAAAATCTGTATTTAATGTGGCTGATTTTAGCTGTAAAGTCAGCGTTTTATACTCTTTAACTTGAGGTGCACCTCCGGCCTGAGCCGATTTGTCATTTTTATTACCACACGAAGCGATGATAACAGATGCTGCGAGAATGCTTAAAAAGGATTGCTTATTCATTGTAAAAAATGTGTAATTATCAATTTATATCGAAACAAAAGAACTAAAATATTATAAACAAAAATTTTTCAATAGACGTAGGGCAAAAAACAATCGATAGATATAAGGTAAGAGCCGATAGAAATTTATTTGATACTATCTGCACTCTTTATAACAGGCTCGTCGGCTCTAAAATGGTTTTTAAAGATTCTGATTCTATTTTGGGCGATTGGTTTTATATCTTTTATAAATATAATGTAATATTGTCATAAAATCAAAAAATATAATGTCACCAAACTTTTTTAAACCATACATATTCACCGGATTACATATCCTTGCCTGGCTTTTATTGGGATTTATAATGCTGTTTTATATCCCTATAACCTGGAATGTAGTACTTCCTGCCGTATTTTGGCTTTGGCAAATGATTGTACTGGTTTTGCTTATTATTATATTTTATTCTAATGCAAAAATCATCGTTCCTAAAACCATTATAAAAGATAATACATCTCCCTTTTTGTTCTGGGCGTTCCTTATGATCTTTGTCATGCAGCTTATTGCTTATTTTTTTACTTCACAAACAGATCTTCATACTAAAATCAGTTTGGTTTTAGGGTTTAAAAAATACCGAAATCCTTATTTCGACAATTACGTTTTCATGCTTACTTTATTGGTTTTGGGTATTAGCACGAGTTGGGCCATGTTACATCACTGGCAAAAAGCGGCACAACATAAACAAAAGCTGGAACAGGATAAAACAATGGCTGAACTGGCTATGTTAAAAGCACAAATCAATCCGCACTTCTTCTTTAATTCGCTCAATAGTATCTATTCGCTTACTTATACCAATATCGAAGATTCCCGTAGTGCACTTCATACCTTAAGCCGTATGATGCGATATTTACTTTACAGTACCGAAGGCGAAAGAACCACTTTATTAAAAGAAGCAGACTTCATGAAAGATTTTATCGCTTTGATGAAACTTCGCGCCAACAGCAAGCTCACCATAACAACAGATATTCCGGAAAAAATACACGATTATCCCATTGTTCCCATGTTGTTATTACCTTTAGTAGAAAATGCTTTTAAACACGGCGTACATGCCACAGATAAAAGTGAAATACATATTAAGCTCAGACAAAAAGAAAATAATCTTGAATTTGAAGTAGAAAATACTTTTTTTGAAAAAACAAATCCATCAGATCAGGGCGGAATAGGATTAACAAATACAAAACGCAGATTGCATTTGATCTATCCGCATAAGCATTTTATGACGTGCGGTATTGCGCAAAATGGCAATTACAAAGTAAATCTGCAAATAACTTTAGAACAATGATTGTATTAAAATGTATAGCAGTAGATGACGAACCACTTGCATTAAGGCTCGTGGAAACCTTTATAGAACAAACCCCTTTCCTGCAATTGGCCTGCAGCTGCGATAATGCCGTTGAAGCCATGAGCCTGATACGCGAACAACAGCCGGACATTGTTTTTTTAGACATTAATATGCCCAACTTAACGGGTATGGAACTGGCAAGACTTTTACAGGAACAACCGGGACCATTGCCTAAAATTATTTTCACAACGGCTTATAATCATTATGCTATTGAAGGTTACAGAGTTAATGCCGTAGATTACCTGTTAAAGCCTTTTAGCTATGAAGAGTTTTTGCGCGCTGCAAACAAAGTGCTGCAAATGTCTGAGGAAGCTTCAAATCAATATCACGCTGTAACTGCCGATGATGAATTTATATTTCTAAAAGTAGAATATCAATGGGTCAGAATTTCATTGAAAGATATTTTATACATAGAAAGTTTAAAGGATTATGTAAAAGTTCACCTTGAAGATAGTCAAAAATCAATGATGTCTTTAATCTCGCTTAAAGCATTGGAAGAAAAATTACCTGCATCAAAATTTATGCGAATCAATCGTTCTTTTATTGTTTCATTAGAAAAAATAAATGCCATAAGCAAAAACTCAATATTCGTAAATAAAATCGAAATAACTGTTGGGGAACAGTATAAAGAAACCTTTAAAACCATTGTAGAGAAATGGTTGAAATAATTATAATATAATATCACATGGAAAAAAGATCAAACAAATATTATTTGACATTAAGTCTGAAAGAATATGCTAACGGCGAAACTGAACCGGCAAAAGAACTCGGCATACAATTCGATAATCACGATGAGATTTTCGGAATTATAGAAAAAATAAAAGACAAAAATATTTTTGAAGATCCAAACGAGGCGACACAATTTGCACTTGGATTAAAATTATTTAGTGAGGTAAAACTAAAGAACCGCAAGAATCCTCTTTTTGATGAATTGAATGAAGTGTTTCCGGTCTTTATGAAAAAACTAAAAAGTTTGTAGGTATCTGCAAACTTTTTTCAATTTGGGAACTTTGCAAGATTGCTCCAAACAAATCATTTTATTCCCTAAATTAGTTTTCAAATTTTAAAGCTATGACAAAACTAACGAAGGAAGGAAATTAAAAAATAAATACAATCAAACCATAAAAAACGCCTCATTATCTGAGGCGCTTTTTATGGTAAAAGAAATAAAAAATTAAGCTTTTGCTTTTCTTTTTACGGTACAGCCAATTTCTTTAGTTTCAGTTATAGCTGGCTTTTGATTGCTTTTTAAGGATGCAATAACATCTTCTGCATATTTCGTTTTCTCTGCTTTTGTTCCTTCCGGATCATTATCGATTGCTCCTACATATTCTACGATATTACCTTTTGTCGTTTTAGAAACAATAAAAAGATGAGGCGTATGTTTAGCTCCGTATTGGTCTGTAACCACTTGTCCCTGATCAAACAAATATGGGAAAGGGTATTTTTTATCTTTTGCCAATTGCTGCATCTTATCATAAGCATCGGCTTTTGAAGCTTCAGGATCATTTGGGTTAATTGCAATTACAGGATATCCTTGTGGTCTGAACTTTTTATCCAGATCAATTATTCTTTGCTCATAGGCAACTGCATACGGACAGGTATTACAAGTAAAAACAACAATAAAACCTTTTGCTTTTGGGTAACTTGCAAAAGAAACCTCTTTGCCATCAACATTTTTTAATTTGAATTCCGGTGCAGTTTGTCCCGCTTTAAGCGTTGCAGTTTGTGCCTGAGAAAATAAGATACTAAATACTAGTACCGTGAATGTAGTAATGAACTTTTGCATAATTTATAGTTTTTTATATTCAGTTAATAATTGTTCATAGGTAAATTCAGATTCGATAAATTTTCTTTTATCCCCTTTAATGAATAGTGTTGCAGGAATACTTCCTGACCATGTTTTATCGATTCGGTCAATATATTTTTGCGGATCGTCTTCATTCAGCAAAAAAACCTGGCTTTTTATATTTTTCCTTTTCACAAATGGAATTACAGCCGAATTCAGTTTTGATTTAAAATCAACACTAACTAACAATACTGCTAATTTTTCATTTTTATATGCTGCATTCAATTTTTCAAAATGAGGCAGTTCCTTAATACAAGGAGCGCACCATGTGGCCCAAAAGTTGACTACATAAGTACTGTCTTTTCCGTTTTTGATTCTTTCGTTCAGTTGATCAATGTTAAGCAACTTTACATTCTGGCTGTAAGCCGTGATAGAAAAAGCGAAGAATAGAAAAATAAAAGTATTGATTTTCATATTTATAAATGCTAAAATTAAATTTGCCTTACAAATATAAACTAATGGAAATTTAGTTTTTGTTAATGAAAGTTTAATGCTTAGCAAATTGATAGTGAAGGTGTAAAACACAAAGATGATTATAAATTATCTTTTGGTGTCCACATTTTAAAGTATCTAAACATTTTAGGATATTCTTCTCTGGGTACAAATGTTAAACAAACTTCCTGATTATTCAAAGCCGATTCTGTTAATACAATATTGTCCGGTTCTTTTTGTGCATTTATAAATTCTGTTTCAGAAACAGCACATACCACTTTTTTAAAGATCCCGTTTATCCATGTCTGCATATTTTCGTTGTGTTCAAACTTTCTAAAACAGGCTAAAGAAGCGTGTGCAGTTATTACAGGAACAAATTTATCCGGAACATCCCGTTTAATTAAAATGTACATTTTCATATTCAATATTCTCAATTTAGAAAGATTACTTTCCTACTATTATATTTATGTTATTAACAAACACGAGTGATTCCATATTATCCATTTTAGTCAAAGACAAAATGCCGTTTTTATTCTCGTTTATTCCATTTATTCTAAAACAAAATTCATCTCCGTCTTTGTCCATTAAGGTTATATATTCAATAGCATCATCTGAATTATTTCCACAGCTGTGTGAAATAGTATAGCGGTACATGACTTTAAAAATATCCTTGTCATAATTATACACTTTTCCATCCTGTGTAAACATCCATTTTGTATTTCGGTTTCGGTCCATATACCAGATTCCGATAATTTTTTTTGATGAAGGATCTTCATTCTGGTTATTTCCCAGGATTGAAGTAATTTGCAATAGCAACAGCAAAATTAAAAATAGCTTTTTCATATTTTTATTCTTTAATAATGTGTTTGATACATATTTTTGAAAGTTTTCTTCTTACAAAAATACTATTTAATTGACCAATAGAATATCTTTAATTGTAACAAAAATTAAAAAATAGCTACCTATAAAAAAACACACTATCATGTCTGCAGAACAAAATACCAAGAGCTTAAAAGATTTTGAAGTGAATATCAAAATTAAACTTGCCTTTCTTTGGGCATCTGTAACTTTGTGTTATTTATACGGAGATTATTTTGAATTGTATGTTCCCCGAAAAACTGCAGGACTCATCAGTGGGGATAATTTGCTCAATAGTCCAGTAAAACTGCTTTCTGCAGCAGTTTTACTGGCTATTCCTGCCGTCATGGTGTTTCTTTCTATCATTCTAAAACCCAGACTCAATAAGTTACTAAACATTTCGTTTGGATTATTCTTTACTGCAATTATGCTTTTAATCGCCTTCACTTCCCTTACACCCTGGAAAAGTTTTTATGTTTTTCTGGCTTTGGTCGAAAGTATAATTACGGGTTTAATTGTACTTTATGCCTGGAAATGGCCTAAAAATTTTAGTGAGAAGAAGATGAATTACTAATGAGTGAATCCTTAGGATCACAAGGAAAATAGATTGTAATTTCTGTTCCTTTATTCAGGGTTCCAACTGCACGAATATTTCCGTGGCAGGTTTGCATTATTTTTTTACATAATGCCAGCCCAACTCCTGATCCATCGTATTTTTCAAGCGTATGCAATCTGGTGAAAATTTTAAAAATAGATTCGGCATATTCTTGTTCAAAACCAATTCCGTTGTCACTAAAAGTTACCCAATGGCAATATACTTTATTAGAATATTCATTTATTTCCGGTTCCTTTGAAGCTGTTATCTTGATCACAGGAAGCCTGTCAAAAGATGCATATTTTAATGAATTTTGCATGATGTTAGAGAACAATTGCTTCATTAAAAATGGAACTGCATGAACCTCCGGAAGATTTTCGCATTCAAAAGTTGCTTTATTTTCCTGAATGATCTCTTTCATATCCTTCAATGTTTCTTCCATAATATAATTAAGGCTGACTTTTTGAAGGGATTCTTTGGTATGTTTTATTCGGGTATATTTTAGTATGTCTATCAATAGATTTTGCATTCTATTAGCAGATTTTGTCACTCGCTGCAATGAATCTATTATAGCTACCGAAGGAATTTCGGTAGTATCGGATAATACTTTTGAAGCAATAAACTGAATCTTGCGCAAAGGTTCCTGCAAATCGTGCGTACTAATCCAGTTAATATTTTCGAGTTCTAAATTTGTTTCTTTTAGTACATCACTAAGGTTTCTGTATTTCTCTTCTTCTTCGCTCAGCAACAACATGATAATCTGATTGTGAAGAGAGTGCGCATAACTTGCCGCCGCGTTTAGTTCCGGCTGTAACCACGCTTTACTTTGATGTTTTATAATTTGTTTCCATAAATTAAATGAATTTCTCGGATGCAATCCTTTACTGTCAATGATAATGGCTTTTTCAGGATCTCCGGCCCAGTTAATTACAGCAACGGTTTCGGGCCTGTACCAAATTATATTGTTGCCATTACCCAATGAGTAATAAATTATACCTGATACATGTTCATAACTCAATAAATCAGGTACATAATTACTGATTTTGTTCGTACTGAATGTTTTTCCATACTCATTGGCATGCATGCTCAGAATAATTTTTTCTATCTCTTTGTCTGATGGTGTTATGCCATTTTTATACGTTTTGTTTCCAATACAAATTGAGACCCCGGTGGCATTACAGAGTTTTAGTAATTCGGGATTGGCGCAGATAATTTCAAAAGAATTGTGTACTAATGGAAGATTTAAAGCTGTTAAATGCTCCAGTGCCTTATTCGTTTTACGCGCAACTTCATACTCATCATTTGACTGTCTTAAATCGACCTGAGAAGTAATAAATTGTCCCTGAAGTTTGGCTGCCAGTCTAATTTCTGGAGAAATATTTTTAGGAGAATAATGATGACAGGCAATAAGTCCCCATAATCTGTCATGATGAATAAGCGAAATGGTAAGTGTTGCACCAACTCCCATATTTTTAAGGTACTCCACATGAATTGGTGATGTGCTTCTGAGTGTAGAAAGACTTAAATCAAGATTTTTATTTTCCTTGTCGTCGATCGTAAAAATAGGCACGGGCTTATAATCAATATCAACAATTAGCCGGATTTGATTTTTCATGTACAATTCCCTTGCCTGAACCGGAATATCGGTATGCGGATAATGGAGTCCTAAAAATGGTTCCAGGTCTTCCCTGCAATTTTCGGCAAATACTTCACCGTTATAATCCTCATCAAAACGGTAAATCATTACGCGGTCATAACCTGTTATTTCACGGGTTCCCTCTGCAACAAGTGCACACAATTCTTTTAATGACCTGGTATTATTCATATTAGACACAAACTGAATGGTTTGCGCATAAATGTCTGCCAATTGTTCTTTTCCGGCAGATTGTGGCTCAGCTTCGAGCACATAAATAAGACCTGACTTATGTATGGTAAGCTGAAATGCAATATCTTTTAATTTCACTTCAAGAGGAAAGACAAGTTGTTCTTTATGATTGTGTACATAATCATACAACTCTTTTTGTGCAGGTGCCCCAAATATCTGACTGAATTTATGCCCTAATATTTCCTCGTAAGTCAAATCAAGAAATGCAGAAATATTGGCAGTACAAAATTCAATTTTCCAATCCATATTAATCCCCAGTAAAAAGCCATGTGGCTGGATACTTCCCGGAATATGTATGGGTTCATGCTCACAATTTGTTAGTGTGACCAAATCGCGGTTAACAATATCTTTAATTTTCATTCCTCACGGTATTCAAAAAATGGTTGTAAATACATTCAAAAGCATAAACAGCGCCCTCTATGATTTCGTTCTGACAATTATTTTGTTCCTCGTATGCAGTAAGCAGATTTAAAAAAGTTTTCCAGTAACTTCCTGTTTTATTGCCATATCCTGTAAAATACGAAACTCCGTGTTGTTGGTCTAATCCCGGAATTGTTTCTACATTTTTTAAAATAAATCTTCCGCCAAGCGTAGATCCTTCGATTACATAGAGTATTCCCAGTGCAAACGGAACGGTTATATTCTCATTTCTAAAAACTGAAGCAGTATTCTTTTTGGTATAATTTAAATAAGAAAGATCCTGATGAATAAGCCGAGTTTTTTCTCTTTCTTTTAAATCAGGAATAACAGCTGTAAGTAAGGGAAAAACAATTTCCTGGGTGTTATTATGCACATCATACATCAGGGATAAATAATGGCAGTACTCATCTATTTTCATGTTTGGAGAAAGTATAGATGCTGAAACCGAAAGGCTTTCCAGTTTTTTATGCGCTGGTGCTGTATGATTTTTTAGCTTGTCTAAAAAATCAACGGATGCAGTGAAATCCAAATTTTTAATCATTGTAGGTTCTGGTAAGTAAAATTTTATGTTTGACGATCTGCCGCTTAATTTACAATTTGAGTAATATGAAAAACACAATTATGTCATAACGGTAAATGTAGCTTTTTAATCGGTTAAAATTTTATCGTTTTGTTTAAAGTTATATATTTTCAGGTATAATTACAAAACTTATTACATCATCTAATTTTAAACTTCTTCCAAAATTAAGTCAGCGACTGCATCAACAGCGTGATCAACAATATTTTCAGGTTTTCCTGTAAAAGTAAAATGTCTGGAAATTTCTTTACCCGGAAAGATAATATGAACAAAAATAGTTCCAACAGGTTTACCTGAGCTTTCGCTTCCGCCCGGAGTAGTTAATCCTGTCAGGGCAACACAAATGTCAGACAGAACATAACGATGAAAATTCTTTGCCATCAATTTAGTGACAATCGGGGATTCTGCGGTATGTTTTTTAATGGTTCCATGCGGAACTAAAAGTAAATCCTCTTTCATTGAAGCATGATAACATACCATTCCTCCTATCAGGATTTTTCCCGAATCGATAACGGTTGAAAACTCATAATTTAGTTTTCCTGCCGAAGCACTTTCTACAAAAGTGATCGTCCAATTTTTCTTTATTAAAGCCTGGCAACATGCAATTACTTTTTCCGAAGCCATATTATTTTCATTAAATTATGAATATTTATTCTCCTGTTTCGCTATGTGGTGCATCTACGGGTTTAGATTGCGAAGATCCTTTTTGACGTAGAAAAATAGACAATACTATGATGGCAAATACAGAAAGAAATTCGCTTTGCCAGTTTTGAAAAGATTCAAACCAAAAACGGGATTGTCCCAAATAATCTGATAAAGAGAGTTGTGCATCTCCTTTTAAGGCATTCATTGTATTTTCGTCTTTAAAACTTCCGTAAAAATGAAGACATAAGGAAGCAAAAAACAATAAAAACAAACTAAGGGTTAATGAATTTTTATAAATCCATAGCCAAAAACCTCCTTGTTTTACAGCCCAGGGCGCACCTTTTCGGTTTGGAGAAGGTTCTCTATCCACTTCTTCATCTCCATCAAAACCTTTCGATTCAGAGGAGCCTTTTTGCCTTAGAAAAATAGTAAGCCATACAAATAAACCCATTTGCAAAAACTCACTTTCCCAATTCTCAAAAGTTGCTTCTATAAAGTGTCCGGTACTCAGATAATTACTCAATGTTACGGCATGACCACCGTTTTCTATAATTTCTTTATTATATTCTTCAATACCAAAAAATATCTGACCGATAAAGGCTCCGATAAAAAGTAACAGAAACACAATTGAAAGACTGTTTTGGTATAGAATTTTTTTCATTTTTAGTGTATTAGAAAATTACATTTTATAATAATAGTAGTTAGTATAATCAAACACATAGAAACATAGTTTTTTTTATTATAAAGCAGGGATTTCACTTAATTTGCAAAGCACATAATTATGTAAAAGAAATAAGCTTCTTTTTGTATCCTCTTTTTAAATTAAACCTGTGTTTCTATGTGTAAATATTTGATCTTACTAAATGGGATTCAAAAAATAATTAGTGCTGTTTCAGCATTTCTTCTCTTTCCCAGAAACGGTGTCTTCCCATCGCTTTTATAAAGGAAGTAGCCAAAGCCTTATCCCCTATTTTTTCGCTGGTTAAAATTCCCGCATCTTTATGTACATCGTCTTTTAGAGGCAGCACCTGAACACCCTGACCTTCAGCCGCAATAAATTTGCAGTGATGGTAAGAGTCTTTTATAAATTCACCCACTTCTTTCTTGTTTTTAAGTGTCAAAATTCCTTTTCCTGCAGGAATAAATACAGCATCGAACAATACCGAGGCAGCAATAAGATAACTTTGATCTACCGGAATCTCAAGACCTTCTTCTGATACAATTGTTCCTAAATGCGGCGCAATAATTACTGCTTTTGCCCCGGCATCTTTTAAAGCCAGTTTCATCGTTTTTATAGAATCTGCATTTACGCCTTCAGCACATAAAAAAGCAACTTGTCTTGTGGCAATCGTATTCGAAATTGTTGGATTTTTGAGCATGCTCAAAGCATCTGAATTTGTTATAGATTGTTTGACTTCTTTAGGTTCGTGTTTTGTTCCGTCATCATCAGCTCCAACTCCGTGATTGATTGGTTTTTCTAATGTCGTTGGTACATTCATCCCCAATGCTTTGGCTACTTTTGCTGCCAGGTTTTTATCTATTTGAGAAATTAATCCCAACATACGTTCCCTGATTGCTTTTGTTTCTACTTTTCCAAGTTCAAATGATAAAGCATCTCCAATATGATTTTGTTCTATTGGTGTCTGACTGTTATAGAAAAGTTTTGCCTGACTAAAATGGTCTGAGAAACTTTCGCTTCTTTCACGTATTTTCTGAGCATCGATTCGTTCGTTAAAACTACTAAAACCACCTTCATCTATTTTGGCCTGAAACGGACAACCGCCGCCTAGCGAATTAGGATGGTAACTGACACGTCCGGTTGGAATTTCCTGGCGCATGTGTCCGTCACGCTGATTGTTATGCATTGGTGCAACCGTACGATTGATTGGAATTTCATGAAAATTCGGGCTTCCTAATCTTGACAATTGCGTATCTGTATAAGAAAATAATCTTCCTTGTAATAACGGATCATTTGAGAAATCAATTCCCGGAACTACATGTCCCGGATGAAATGCAACCTGTTCTGTTTCTGCAAAGAAATTATCCGGATTTTTGTTTAAAACCATTTTACCAATGATTTGTACCGGAACTAATTCTTCCGGAACCAATTTGGTTGGGTCTAAAAGATCAAATTCAAATTTATGTTCGTCGGCTTCCGGAATAATCTGTACTCCTAATTCCCACTCAGGAAAATTTCCGCCTTCAATTGCTTCCCACAAATCCTGTCTGTGAAAATCTGAATTTTTACCGGATATTTTTTGCGCCTCATCCCAGGCTACGGCGTGAGTTCCTAATTTAGGTTTCCAATGAAATTTAACGAAATGCGATTCATTGTTTTTATTGATAAACCTAAAGGTATGAACTCCAAAGCCTTCCATCATTCTTAAGCTTCTCGGAATTGCCCTGTCGCTCATTACCCACATGATCATGTGCATCGATTCCGGCATTAGTGAAATAAAGTCCCAGAATGTATCGTGTGCAGAAGCTGCCTGAGGCATTTCGTGATGTGGTTCCGGTTTTACTGCGTGTATTAAATCAGGGAATTTCATGGCATCCTGTATAAAAAATACAGGCATATTGTTCCCTACCAAATCGTAATTCCCTTCCTGTGTGTAAAATTTAACCGAAAAACCACGTACATCACGTGCCAGATCTGTAGAACCTCTTGAACCGGCAACCGTAGAAAAACGAACAAAAACCGGAGTTTTAATACTTTTATCATTTAGGAAACCTGCTTTGGTGTATTTTTCCAATGAATTGTACAATTCAAAATACCCGTGAGCAGCAGATCCTCTTGCATGAACAATTCTTTCCGGAATACGTTCGTGGTCAAAATGGGTAATTTTTTCCCGCAAAATAAAATCCTCTAATAAAGATGGTCCTCTTTCACCCGCTTTTAAAGAATTATTATTGTCATTAATTTTTACTCCCTGATTGGTGGTCAGGAATTGATTGTCGGCATTTGATTTATTGATTTCTAAATCTCTTTGCTTTTCATCAGCATGATCCTGACTTGGTTTCTTTGAATTTTTCATTTTTTTGATAGTTGTTTGAGATTTTTAAATAGTTTAAAAAACAGTGTTTCCAATTCTCTTGTAGTTAATCATTAAAGGTTTTTCGGGAATTTCACTGTAACAAGCCTGACAAATTTAGTTTACAATACTACCAACTGCTTACATGATTATACGCAAAGATTACATCATTTAAACATTTGATAATCAGTATTAAAAAAATCAATTTCATTTCTGAAAAATAGATTTTTACCTTTCTTTAAAAGTTATATTATTAGTATAAAAACTTACATTATAAACTGCTGTTAATTATACAATTAGATTATATTTTTCTGTAAGGAGACACGAGGCTTTATGGGGTAGATTTGTACAATAACAAACATTAAAAAAAAATATCATGAAAACTTCAGATCAAAAAAACAGCAGCACTGCAACTTCAGGTGCAAAGTCTATGGATAAAAAAATAGACAAAAAGGAAACATCTCCAAAAAGGGAAACAAAGCCAAATGAAAAAGATGCAAAGAAGCCTTCGGCTACAAAAAAGTAATTAATTCTAAAGTATAACACTATGGAAAATAGAAACAATCAAAATTACGGTCGGGATAATCGTGATTTTAATCAGGACTTAGATACACTTATTGATAAAGAAAATGCAAATCAGGACAGTAAGTATCAAAATCAGGAAGAATTTATAGATGATGTGAATCACCAGACAAATGACTATAACAGAAACGAAAATAATCCTGGTGAAGAACCTATCCTGAATGGAGAAGATCAGATTACAAATGATGAAGATCCGGAAGATCTGGATGATGCTCTGGAAAAAGACGGAGATCTTGATGATGATGACTCAGAAGACGAGGAAAATTTAAAAGATATTGATGAAGACTTAGACGAGGTATCGCATGATCCTTTTCCGGGTACGAATCCCAGAAACTTCTAGACATTATGGCACATTATAAGTAGATAACCGTTAAGAATTTGAACTTAACGGTTATTTTTTGTAAATTAGGTTCTGATATGGAATTTTATAATAAAAAAACAAAACTATATAATCGTAAAGGACTGAATTGCTGTAATTTTAAAACATCTCTTTTAACAATTAAAATTGATTTATAAATTGCATTTGTCGTATGGATATTACAATTCAAATTATCTGGTTGTTTGTTCTGGCTCTTCCGATAGCCTGCATTAGCTGGACCGTAACACATGAAGAAATATTTAAAGAACCTCGTGAATGGTGCGTGAAACATTCAAAAAATGATCGTACGCTTTTATCGCGAAAAGCTTTTTATCTTTTTACGTGCGAATATTGCTTTAGCCATTATGTCACAATTGTTTTTTTGATCTTTTGTAATTATAAACTTTTGCTAAATGATTGGCGAGGCTATATTTTGGCAGGATTTTCGCTTGTTTTTATAGCTAACGTCTATATGAGTCTTTTTGCCTTATTAAGACAAGCCATTAAAAAAGAAAAAGTCGAAATCGAAAAAATTGAGATTGAAACAGAAAGTGAAAAACTTTCAACATAAAAAGAAGTATAACTAATAAATGAAACAAATCATGGAAAATTTAAATTTTATAGATCCATTATTGCACGGAATTACCCCTGAAAAAGTAAATAATAAAATACCTAATCTTTCTGCAAAACAGTTAGCCTGTGCGGGAGTTAGTTCTTTAATAGTTGGTGCTGTTCTAAAAAAAGCAGGACAAAATAAAGCAGGCAATCTTATAGGAGGTCTTGCTTTGCCACTATTAGCTTCAGCTTGTTACAAACAATTTACTAAAGTTTCTAAAGCAAAAAAAGAACTTACTGATAGTAGTGGTATCGAATACAATCATTAATTTTGTATATTCTTTTAAGTGCTAAACTAAACATCAAAGAAATATTTGTTAGCCACGAATTCACGAATTTATGCTACATCATCAGCTATAAAAAATTCATGAATTCGTGGCTATTTTATTTCAGGGATTTTATTTCTTAACGGGATTTTGAACCGTATCTATATGTACAGGATTCGCTGTAGGATCTGATACTATTTTAGTCGTATTCGGTTTTTGTTTTTTTCCAGTTCCTGTTTTTTGTGCTGAATTTTTATTATGATGTGCAGGATTTTTAACTGTATCTAAATGCAACGGATTGGCTGTAGGATCTGATACTATTTTAGTGGTATTTGATTGTTGTTTTTTTCCTGTCCCTACTTTTTGTGCAGTACTTTTTTTAGAAGCTGCTGCATTTTTTACCGTATCTACACGAACTGGATTTGCTGTTGGATCTGATACTATTTTAGTCGTATTTGTTTTTTGTGACTTTTGCTGCGCCACTGCAGTTCCTAAAAAAAGGATCATGGCACAGCTTAAAAATAAATTTTTCATAATGTTGATTTTTAAATTAATAATGGGGTAATAAACATAAACCAATCTCAATTTAAAGTCCGGAATGAATAAGTTACCTTTAATCAAAATCAATCTATAAGCGCATGGTGATAAGATTATTTCACCTCAATATTTCCTTCTACCCAATTCAGGGCTTTATTAAAATCCAATTTTTTAAATCCTTTAAATTCTCCCGGAACGACATAACTAAATCCGTTAGTAAAAGTGATTATTTCGTCAGAATCTGTAACGATGGCAGCCCTGTTCCATTTTCCGAGATGTTTTAATCCCAGTAAAGCGTCTTGTAACCAGGCTCCTGCTGTAAAATTCTGAATATCTGTATCCAGAACTAATAAAAAATTAATTTCATTTATTTGTTTTACTAAATGTTCTACAGATGGAACTACTACTCGTAAAAAATCTTCTTTGGTTACTTCTGCTAATGCTCTAAAAGCTACAATATTGTCTGTTGTATCGATTTGATGTATCATTGTTGTTCTATTTTTGAATTGTTTATATATTTTTTACTTTTTTTTTACTCTTTCAATTTCAACTGAAAAGCTGAAAATTACTTTCAAATTTAGTTATAGAAAGCCTATACTACCTTATAACATCTCACTCGATTTTTACATTATAACTATCTCTCTTTTAAGACACTGAGATTTTCAGACAGTAAGTTTCTAAGTTTTTTTATTGTAGAGGCACATTGGCATGCCTCTTACCGAAATTTTAATTTTCAAATAAATAAAAAAAGCCTGCTTCTTTCGAAACAGGCCTTTATAAAAAAAATAAACTAACACAAAAACTTAATTATAACCTTGATTTTGTTTGAATACCTTTTGGTCGATAACGGTTTGTGGAATTGGAAATGCTCTTCTAAAGGGTTGAGAAGCAGCTTTTGCAGTTCCGGCCAGATCAAATTTTCCAAAACGTATACTTTGTGGTCTTCTTTGTAATTCCCAGTACAATTCAAAACCTAATTCTTTATACAGTTGCTCTGTGTCTAAAGAAGTAAGTACTTTTCCAGGAGCATTTGCAAATAATGATTCTCTTTTTCTGCTTGTACGCAGTTTATTAAGATCGATCAGGGCTAAACCTGTGCTTCCTTTTCTAAAATATGCTTCAGCTCTCATGGCATAGATTCCACCTAAACGAAATAACGGAATATCAACATTACTGTTACCATTTCCTCCTTCCGGATCAAATTCATATTTAAAAACACGTGCTCCCTGATTGATTTCGTTTTGAGCAAAAACAGATTTAGTAGGATCTGCAAATGTTAATGATGGTGTAAAATTCATTCTTGTACCGGTACTTTTTTCCATAACTAATGGAGAAACTTTTATGCGGTTTCCTACCATTTCAAGAGATCCCGAAGCCAATAATATTGGGCCATATTGAAGTCCCGCCTGAATTCCTCTGTTAAAGTGGAACCAAGGCAATGCCGGACTGCTTTTAGGTACAATGTCTGTTGCAGGAACACTTACATCGGTACCATCGTTCATAAACCATGTACCATCAGCATATTGGTAATGTTGTTCAAATCTTGGATCATCATGATTACCATCCCATGATGCATAGAATTCAGGAGTTGTACAGGCTGCATTTGTTCCTCTGTTTGCTGCAGATGTTCTCTGGTTACGCTCCATACACACATAAGCAAAACTGTTTGAACCATTACGGATATAATCTATCTTTTGAGTAATGGCGAATATAAGTTCTTTACCATTGTCGTTATCTCTTGCAAAGTTTTTGAAGAAATCACTTTCCAGACTATATTTTCCTGAATCGATTAATAATGATGTATAATAAATAACACGGTCCATATCTGTTCCTGTTCCGCTTACGGCAGCTTCATTAAAATTAAAGTTCGAAGAGGCGTTGTAACGATCTTTAAATACGGCACGATTTAAATACATTGTACTTAATAAAGCATAAGCTGCCTGTTTGGTAAATCTTCCGTGATGTGTGCGTTGTGTACCAATATCAGCTAAATTAGGTATCAGAGCTTCAACATCAGTAATTAATTTATCAATCTCGGTCTCTGCTTTTAAAATTTGCAAAGGTGCATCTACGTTTAATGGATCTCTAAATGGCGCCTGTCCGTACAGATCTAATGTAGTATAGGTATAATACGCTAAAAGTGCTTTTGATTCTGCCAAAAACAATTCCTTTTCCGGAAAAGTACTTTCCTGTGCAGATTTAATGGCAGTTAAAGAACGGGTAATTCCGTTTGTCAGTAAATCCCAGTTACTCACTATAATGGCATTGCTGGAACTCCATGTAAATTCATGCATGTCTCTCCATTTTCCACCATCTCCCCAGTCACTTCCACGGGTTGGTAAAATAGCTTCATCTGTCGTATATTCCTGCATGGCAAAAACAGCTCCGTGATCTGTAAAAGTTCCGTCTCCAAGTCTGTCATAAGCTGCAGCAAGTGCACCTGCAGGATCAGTAGCATCGGTTCCCAGTTTTTCATCCAATACAACTTCATTCAGGTCTGTACAGCTGTTTAAGAGAAAAATAAAAGAGAATATAGTTATAATTTTTAGGCTAAAAAATGTCTTTGTCTTCATAATTTATAATTTTAAAGTTGCTCCGAAACTAAACGTTCTGGAAGTTGGGTAACTTGCGTAATCAATACCAATAGACTGGTTTCCTCCGTTAGATTTTGGACTGTTGATTAACGGATCGTAACCTGTATAATTTGTAATTGTGATTAAGTTTTGACCTGTAATGTAAAGAGTCAGTCCGTTTAACCAATTCAATCCTTTTAGATCAAAATTATAACCAATACGAGCTGTGTTTAATCTGATAAAATCTGATTTTTCTAAGAATAATGTAGATAAAATTGGTGAGTTTGTAGGGTTTGCACCAGATTCATAATAACCTGTAGCCACATTTCGGTCAGAGGCCAAGTTGTTTATGTTTAAGGCATTCAATCCTGTATTGTTTAATAAATAACCTCCTGTCTGACCAATGATTGAGAATGAAAAACTAAAGTTCTTGTATCTCATGTCACTATTAAAACCGTAGTAAAAAGTTGGCAGCGCGCCTTCTATGATAATTCTGTCGCTGTTATCAATTTTACCATCTCCGTTTTGATCTTTAAAAATATTTCCTCCTTTGCTGTCAAACCCAATATGCTCTAACAAATAGAAAGAACCTGCCGCATAGCCACTTTTGTAAATATTGGCATTTACTCCGGATTGTCCAGGTCCTGAAATAGTTCCTGTTAAGATTTCTGAAACCGGTAAGTCTTCAATTTTATTTTTTAATGTTGCCCCGTTAACATCAACATTCCAGCTAAAATTCTTCGTGTCAATTATTTTTGTCCCTAACATGAACTCAAATCCTTTGTTGACAATTTTTCCGTCAATATTTGTCCAAACTGTTGTTGTTGGCTGTAAAGGACTTGAAGGAACGTTTAAGATCGCATCTGTAGTGGTTTTGTTGAAATAATCAAGAGTACCGTACAATTTATCATGCCATAAATTGAAATCTAAACCAAGATTGTATTGTGTTACCACTTCCCATTTTAAATTAGGATTTGCTGTTCTCGTTACCGAAACTCCGTTTACCAGATTCAAATCATCATATAAATAATATCCGTCAGGACCTGCTAATGAATAACTTGCTTTCGTAAGTTTGTTTTGAACTTCCTGATTTCCAGTTTGTCCCCAGCTCGCTCTTAACTTTAAGTTGTTTATAGCCGCTACATTTTCCAGGAAACTTTCTTTAGAAATATTCCATCCTAAAGCAAATGAAGGAAAGTAACCGTATTTGTTATTTTCACCAAAACGGGTTGAACCATCCGCTCTCATCGAAGCCGTTAAAAGGTACTTATTATTGAAGGTATAATTGATTCTTCCAAAATATGACTGTAACTCATTTTCCTGGGCATAACCTGTAGTTCCGGACTGTGTTCCTGCAAATCCCGGATTAATAGATGGTTTAATACCAACACCCTGGGCAGAGATTCCATCAATACTGAAACTTGTTCCGGATCTTTCGAATTTTTGATAAGAGAAACCGCCTAAAACCTCAAATTTATGTTTGTCAAGCGCTAAATTATAAGTCAGATAGTGCTCGATCAAAGAGTTTTTCGAATCTAAATTATTTTGAACATATTTTCCTTTTGGATTTAAATCCGTTACGTTAGGATAAATTGTTGTGTTTCTTTCTGCTGTAGAACGATCGATACCAACGTTTAATTTATATTCTAATCCGTCAAAAATACGTAGCGAAGCTTCAAGATTTCCTAAAACTCTTAATGTACGTGTCTGATCCTCATAGATACTCAATAAATAAGCAGGATTATAATGCGCGTTCATGTTGAAGTTCGTATAATTTCCGTTAGCATCAAATACTGATCTGGTTGGGTTGGCCATTAAAGTATGTACAATCAACTGCCCGTTTGAACCTCCGTCGTCACTTGTAGGAACTCCGTCATCTTTCGTTTCACTGGCCGTAAGGTTTACTTTTACTTTTAAACGTTTGTTATCCAAAAATGATTCGGCAGCATTAATTCTACCCGACATACGTTTGAAATTACTGTTACGAATAATACCTTCCTGATCCATTTGTGCTACAGAAGCGTAATAATTTCCTGATTCTGTCTGTTTAGAGAAAGACAAAGCATTATTTTTTGTAATTGCCGTTCTGTAAATTACATCCTGCCAGTCTGTATTTCCACCATGATCAAAAGCGGGCTCTTTTATAGCGCTTCTATATTGACCTGCACTTAAAACATCCAGTTTTTTAGCCACAGTCGAAAGTCCTGTATAGGTATCAAAAGTCAATGTTCCTTCGCCTTTAGATCCTTTTTTTGTGGTAACCAAAACAACTCCGTTAGATCCTCTTGCACCATAAATTGCTGCTGCAGACGCATCTTTTAAAACGGTGATCGATTCGATATCACTGCTGTTTAAAAAGTTTAATGGATTTTTAGCTGCCGAAGCTCCAAAACCAACATTTGTTCCTGATGGGCTTACATCGTCGTTTGCCAACGGAATACCATCCACTACGAACAAAGGTGTACTTCCGCTTCTGATCGATCCAACTCCACGAATTGTAACGTTTACCCCTGCTCCCGGTTCTCCGCTTGTACTTACTACACGAACTCCTGCAACTTTTCCCTGCAATAAATTATCAGGTGAAATATTAATTCCCTGTTTAAAATTTGCTGCTTCAAGTTGTGTAACAGCTCCTGTTACATCTTTTTTAGATTGTTTACCATAACCAACTACCAAAACCTCATTTAATTCGGCTGTATTTGGTTCTAACTGAATGGTCATAAAACTATTTTGTACCGTAACCGTTTTAGTTTTATATCCTACGTACGAAACATCAATTGTCTTTCCTTCTCCAACCGTAATTTCAAATACACCGTCGAAATCAGAGACTGTTGAGTTTGAAGAACTCGTTTCCATAATTGTTGCACCCGGAATTGGCACCTTGTTTTCGTCAATAATTTTTCCTTTTACCTTAACCCTGTCCGCTACTTTATGACTAACTGTTTTAGGAGCAATCGTTTTTTGAATTAAAACTAATTTGCCATTAATACTGTAATTAAAATTGGCTTTTTTAGAAAGATCATTTAAAATTAAAGCAATTGATTCATTCGTATAGTTTACAGTATAAACAGTATTATCCGCAATAATAGCTTGTCCGTAACTAAATTTATAGTCCGTTTGCTCTGTTAATTTTGAAAAAATAGAAACAAGAGTAGCTTTTTCTATTTTATTTTTTACTTTTGATTCTCCGGAAAAATTAGTTTTACTGTAACCGGTCTGAACGGCCAGCAACGCTAGTACTAAAAAGACAATTCTCTTTAGATTTAAATAGGTAAGTTTAAAATACATGATTTAAGTTATTGGTTTTTTTACGATACTTAATTATTAATCGCAGTTGTTCTCAGCAACTGCTTTTTTTGTTTTTAATCCACTCTTACTATTTCGCCATAAATTTTAAATTTTAGGTTTGTGATATAATTTATTTGCTGTAAAACACTTTCTAACGTAGCATCCTTTTTAATGAATACTGTTAGCGGAGTTGCCAATACACGCTCGTCATTGTACTGAAACAAAACCCCGTATTTATATTGTAGAATAGTAATTACCTGTTTAAGAGTCGTTTCATTCAACGTTACATCTGTAGTGTACCAATTGACGAGAAATGATTTATCTGCCAGTTGTTTGGTTAATTTTTGTGTTGTAAACAAAGCTTCTTCATTGGGCACCAAATCAACGCTTTGCCCTTTGGCAGAAACATTTACTTTTCCGGTTACGACAATTACTTCGCATTTTGATTTTGAAAACTGAATGTGAAATGAAGTTCCCACTACCCTTGTTTTAATTTCGCCCGAGCTGATAATAAAAGGATGTGTCTTGTCTTTGGCAATTTCAAAAAATGCATTCCCTTTTAATAAAGAAACTTTTCTTTCGTCGCCTTTAAATTTTTCAGGATACTGAAATGATGAATTTGCTGCCAGATAAATTTTCGAGCCGTCACTTAATAAGATAGATTTGGGGGTATCTGACGTCTTAAATGATAATTGCTTTTCGGCTGTAACGTTTGGTTTATAGAAAAATCCTAAACCAACCAGAAAAAGAATGCTGGCAGCTGCCATATATTTTAGATAAGGATGCAAGTTTTTCTTCTTTCCTATTTTAAGCTGAATGTTGTCATATATATCCTGAGAAACTTCATCAGAATTTCCCATTGAAGTTTCATCCCAATTGGAGTTTTGATATTGGTTTAAAGCAAAATCATTCAATAGACTTTCTTCTGCTTCAGAAGTTTTATTTCGGGAACTTTTATCTATAAGATATTCTAAACTATGCTTGATTCTTTTTATCATAATACTTGTTATTACCAATAAGTACCAGAAATGCAAAATCGTACTATCGGGAAATATTATGAAACCATTAACAGAAAGTTATCTTAAAACTTTTGATTCAAAATGATGAATGGAGCAAGCCAGGCAAGGTCTTTCAGGCCTTCGCGTAATTGTTTCAGCGCTGAAGAAATTTGATTTTTAACGGTTTGTTTAGAGATTCCTAGTTCATCTGCAATCTGATCAATTGACATATCCTGAAATTTATACATCAGTAAAACTTCTTTTCGTTTCTCCGGAAGTTTATCTATTAGGGTATAAAGTAAATCCATCAGTTCAGGATCGATCGAACTGAAATTATCAATAATATAATCTTCGAATTTATCCTCAAGAATCGTCTTATCAAAACGATTATTCTGGTAATGTTTGAACACCTGGTTTTTTACCGCACGAAATAAATAAGGTTCGATTGCATTAATATTCAAATCGTCTTTTCGTTCCCATAAATCAATAAAAACATCCTGAACAATGTTCTGTGCCAAGTCTTTATCCTGAGTCATCGTATACGAGAAAGCATTTAGCTTTTTCCAGTAATCATTATACGTTTTTTCAAATATATCAGGATTCTTCATAACAATATTGGGGGGCTGTTTGTTGATGTAAAATAATAAAATGTAATACCAATGTTTTTTTCCTGAAGGTTAACTTTAAATTAAGGAATCAATGCGTTTGTTTTATTAATACTACTTTTTTGAGATAAAAATGACAATCCGTTTGCGATTTCTTTTTCTTAAACTAACACAAAAATCAGATGTTGAATCTAATTTAGTACTCTCAAAAAAAGGCAGGCTTCTCATTTGCCAAATCCCCTCTTCTATTTTATTAATTCCTATCAAAAACAATTATGAAACAAATTCTGTTTACATTACTACTTGCGGGTACTGCAATTTGTAATTCTAATGCCCAAAGCGACAATTTAAAAATCAATCAAATCCAGGTAATTGGTTCACACAATAGTTACAGACACGCTATTGAAACCGATCTATACAATTTGATGCAGGCAAAAGATACTTCCCGTTCCCTAAAAGGTTTGCAATACACCCATATTCCAATTACCGATCAGTTGAATAAAGGTTTACGCAATCTTGAAATTGATGTTCAGGCCGATCCTAAAGGCGGAAAATTTGCCCACCCAAAGGGATTGGACCTTGCAAAATCTGAGGAAACCTATGATCCGAATGGAGAAATGAAAAAACCAGGTTTCAAGGTTTTTCATATGATCGATATTGATTTTAGAACTTCTTGTTATACTTTACAAATTGCCCTTGCTGAATTAAAAAAATGGTCTGACGCCAATCCGGATCACGTTCCGGTTTTTATTACTTTGGAACCAAAAGATGATGACAGTTTCTTAGGTACAAAAGCGGAGAAATTTACGCCCGAATTATTTGATGCTTTAGACAAAGAACTTCGCAAAGGTCTGGGAAATAAGCTAATCACGCCGGATATGGTTCGTGGAAAATATAAAACCTTAGAAGAAGCTGTTTTAAACAACAATTGGCCAACCCTGAAAAAAGCAAAAGGTAAATTTTTATTTATTTTGGATAACAACGGAGCCAAAAGGGATATGTATGCTTTGAATCATCCTTCGTTAAAAGGGCGCGCCGCTTTCATCTGTGCAGAACCGGGAAAACCAGAAGCTGCAACATTAATGATAGGCAATTCTGAAGATCCAAAAATTGCGGATTTAGTCAAAAAAGGATATATTATCCGTACAAGAGCAGATTCGGACACTAAAGAAGCCCGCAAAAATGATTACACCCATTTTGAAGCTGCCAAAAAATCCGGCGCTCAAGTCATTACAACTGATTATTATTTGCCTAGTACATTCTTCAATTCTCCTTATCAGATAAAATATGATGATGGCAGTTATGTGAGAGTGAATCCTGTGACTGGAGTTGAGTAGTTTTCAGTCTCAGTTTTCAGGTTGGGGTGGATAAAATTTAACCGCAAAGAACGCAAGGTTTCTTTATATGCAACTTTATATAAAACGCAAAGTTCGCAAAGCTTTATCAATTAGCTTTGCGAACTTTGCGTTTACTAACCGCAATCTAAAACAAAAAACTTTGCGTTCTTTGCGGTTAAATTCAAGTTCTAAATTACGCTCCAACAAAACTTTAAACCTGAAACTATTTTTCGCTCTTAATTTCTCCCGTTTTCAAATCAACACTAAAATGATCTGCCGGAACTTCGTGCATGAATTTATTAAAGATGATTAGAAACAACCGCATCTGGTTTTGCAAAGGTTTTTCTTTTGATGCATCTTCTTTGTGATTCTCAAAAAATAACCGGGATATTACTTTATATTGTTTCGCCCTTGTTGTTCCAACATCAATTAAAGCCAATTCATCGGCACTTCTGAAACGATAAAAATCTACCAGAAGATCATAACCTGTCCAGCTAAAATCTTGCTTTTTAAAATTGTTTTCGGTTAAGATTTTATCTGCTTTATTTTCTGCTTCCGCCCATTCTTTTTTGAAATTTTCTTTATTTTTCAGGATAATATCAAAATCTTTATCGGATTGAATATTGGCTAAAACCAATAAATCTTTTGCAGAAATATTTAGAATAAAATTTTTGAAAGATTCTGGCCAATCGTCTTTCAGAAAACGCAAACGAACCAATTCCTTCAAATGAAAATCGGTAAAATCATGGTAGTTTTTGGTTTTTAAAATATCAATATTCCAAATGTCTTTTGTGTTTTGGCTTTCTAAGAATTGATATTCCATTTTGTATAAATCAAAAAGTTCGTTGTATCCGGGAACCTCATCGACTGTAATAGTTTGAATATCGACCAGGTTATCTTTTTGAATCGTTAATAGTTTATAAGCCGGAATGTACGCTGCCAAAGATGGCGTTTGAATATTTACCAAAGTATTTCCTTTCGCCGTAGTTCGGGTTCCTGTATCGTTGATGTGCATGTGTCCGCCAAAATGAATCTTTAATCCGGCATCGGCAAAAACCTGCGCCACTTCTTCAACCGGAACACGGTTCAATTGCCATTTATTTGGGCCTAGAAGTTCTTTTATTTCCGCGGAAGCGTCATCATTAAAATCAATCATCGGGAAATGACTGAAAGCGATTAATGTTTTGCCTTGTTGTCTGGCTTGCGCCGAAATAGCTTCAACCCATTTTATAAGATGCTTTTTATTTGAAAGTACATTGTTATAACCTGTACTGGCTTCTGAATAATTTTTAGGATCTTTTGGGTCACCATCATTTTTCCTGGGGATATAAACATTGCCGTCAATTGCCATTAACCAAAGTCCATCAACAGGTTCAACGACATAACTCACATCCGGAACTTCAAATCCAGGTGCTACATTATAAACCCTATTAGACAATAAAGCGGCTTGAGATGCTTTTTCGAAACTATAATTCTGAGAAGTATATGTAGAGAATGGAGTTGCCCAAAACTTATATTTTTTATTGGGATAAAAACCAAAGTTTTTTAGATTATCCGTAATTCCCAAATAACCCATTTTAGCAATATCGGCAGTAATAACAACGGGCTGTTCGATGGTTAAATTTGGCTTATAAAGGCCTTCTTTGCTATAAATGGGCTGACTTTTTCCTGCTGCGCCAAGAAAATCTTCTTTCCCGGATTCTTGTGCAAAAGGTCCAACAGGATCATGATTTCCAGTGGTGATAAAAAACTCAATATTATATTTTTTTCTGTATTCAGCTAAAATTTTCTCCAATCCTTTTACGTGAATCGGCTGACCATCATCTGTATAATCTCCCGGAAGTGCTACATATTTTATCTTTCTTTTTGCGATATCTTCTAAAGCCGCAATAAAAGCAAAATAGTTTTCATTGAAAATTCGGGTCGAATGCAATTGAGACGCCATTGTTCTCATTAACGTATATTTTCCCGTTTTCGTATTCAAAATCCCTTTATAATCAGTATCGGAAAATGTTCCGAATAAATCCTGCAGATGAACATCGGATAAAAAAGCGATTTGTGTTCCTTCGAGTTTATTTTGTTTTTGTGCTGAAATAGTAGCGTTGAATAAAATAAAAAACAGAGTGGCGAAACAATATTTATGTAGAGAAGTAATTTTAAAAATCATAAGTTAGGCTTTTGAAAATGGGGATTTTATAAAACGATTTGCAATTCTATGAATTAAAATCTTAAATGCCTTTATCCTATTGTTATGGAATAATAAATATTTATTGTAATGTGCGAATTTAACCGCGAAGAGCGCAAAGATTTACGCCAAGTTCGCAAGGATTTATTTTTAATCACGCAAAGTCGCAGAGTCGCAAAGAAAATAAAAACTTCACACCTTCGCGAGCAATTACATACCAGCTTAAAAAAAACTTGGCGAACCCGGCGCAAAAGAAAATGGTAAATGGAAACCTATATAAAAAAAACAATCTTGTCATTTCTGACAAGATTGTTTTAACCTTTGTCTCAATCTACAAGTTTGACAAAGGTTGAAAAAAATAACTAACAATATTATTTCTTTATAAAACGTCTCACGATTTGTTTACCGTCTTTCTCAAAAACAATCAGGTAAACGCCTTTTCGTAATTGGGAAACATCTACGCTATTAGTATTGCTTTTTTGTCCTAAAACTATAGTTCCGGTTTGAGAATCAACTATACTTACATGTCCTCCGGTTAAATCTGTCGTAGTAAAAAGTGTTTCAGAAACCGGATTTGGATAAATGTTTAGTACTGCATCCTTAAGCTCTTCGTCTGCAATAGCCGATGAAGATTCAGGAATAATTGCCGCCGCAGCTCCAATTTTGGTAATCCTGATCCAGTTGATATTTACTGCGCTGGTCTGAATGTAGATTCCAAAATTATAGGTTCCGGCATTTACGTTTACAGTTTGTGTAACGGTTTGCCAATTTTGCCATCCTCCTGTATTTGGGATATCTACATTTCCTAAAATAATAGTTCCGCCATTTAAGTCTGATGATATTCTGGCTCCGGCAACGGCACTTGCTATTCTGTATTCTATTAAATAAGAACCTGTTGTTGGAAAATTAATATTGTTATACGCCAGCCAGTCGCCAGTATCAGTATAGGCTACATTTAAACCTCCTCCGGTATCTGTTGTCGCTTCGGCCTGGATTCCGTTCATCGCTGAATAATCTTCTGCCTGAATTAATGTTGACGTTTGTGCAGTCGTTGTTGCAATCAATTTCCATTGTCCGCAAGTCTGGTTGTTATTACCCCACTGCTGAACATTGGCTCCATTTGCTGTACTTGCTCCGGCAACCTCAACTACACGGCCACTGTGTCTGGCAATAATTTTATAAAAACCGTCACCAGTTGCAACCAAAACAAACTGTTGGTTCGTGGTCCCGTTATACGGATATTGCTCTACATTGGCACCATTGGCTTTGTTGAAATTATTTACATCAAGAGATTGTCCGCTATGGTTCGCAATGATTTTATACAATCCGTCACCTAAATGCGTGAAGGTATATTTTTGATTGTTTCCTGAATTTGGAGTTCCTTGCGCTATGTTAGCCCCGTTAGATAAACTGGCATTCCAAACATCCATATTGAGTCCGCTGTTTCTGTTTTGCAAAAAGAAGGTCTGATTTCCTAAAGTCGTCACTCCGTTTGCAATTACTCTTATTGAAGTTACTTTATCATTCCAGGTGGTATTCAAACAAGAATTATCAGAATTGATTACGGTTGAAGCTCCTGTAAAATTATCATCCTGATACAAAATCGCCTGGAAACCCTGAGTAATTCTTAGCGAAGAAATATCATCGTTTAAAACTCCTAAAGAATTCAAACGTGCCATATTATAATCACCAATGGTTAAACCTCCTGAAAATCCGGTATAATTACAATCTTTATAAACGGTAATCACATCGGTCGAAGCGCTAATATTTCCTCCCGGCGGAATTGTTCCTGTAATGGAATAGCTTCCAATAGAGCCGTAAGCCGAATAACCTCCATAACCTGCGCTTCCTGCTCCTGTACCATCAACACCAATAAAATATTTACCGGCTGGCAAATTTACATTCATAGAAGCGTTTAAGGCAAAAGGATCAGAGTTCCAATACGTTCCCATTTCGGCTCCTGCCGAATTATACAATCGGATTAAAAGGTGCAGGTTTCCGTCTCGTCCAACGGTATTGGCATTAATAGAAACATTTCCTCCGCCTGTTGTAAAGGTGAAGAAATCATAATCGGCTTCGCTGGAGATGATACCATTTTTTTGATTGATTGTCCCGTTTCCGTTATAATCTAAATTGGCTGCCGAAGCTGTATTATTTCCATAATCATCGCCTCTGTATCCTACGCCAAATTTAGTACCGGCAATAGTTGCTACATCATCTTGTTTATTATTGGCATAATCATATTCTCCTTTACTCCATTGCACAACCGGCCTGTAATAACCTGCTCCCATAATTGGTGCCCATGATGTATTGTTTATGCCTACGAAATAGTCTTCAACCGGATTCGTACGTCCGTCATGTCCCAGATCAAAAGTATGACCTACTTCATGCGCAGAGGCATCTCCACCAGATTTACCCGAAGTAATAAATACCCAGCAAGGTACATCATTGTCCCAATTAAAGGAACCAATATATGCTACACCTCCCGCCCCCGGGGCTGCAGTATTGGTTGGAGTTACCACCACACGCATTCTTCTGTTTCTGGGATAGGAGTTAAAAACGGCTTCACTCGTTGTAACATTCAGGTTAAAAGGCCTGTAATCTTCTGAAACTACTTCCCAATGCTGTTGCACATCGGCATCGCTCATTCCGGATGGTGCTGCATTTATGGCGTTTCCGTTATTCCAAAGATTTCCTGCCGGCATATTGTAACCGTCAAAATCCAGCAAAACACAACCTGCTGCGCCCGGTAAACTTTGTAAATTCAATAAAGCCGGAGCAATGGCAGCAGCTTCAGCCTTACTGGTTGTTTTGCTGCTATTCTCTGGCATATTTTTATAATCGATACAAACCAGAGTATTGATGTCTACTTTTGAAACAAAAGCATTTCCTTGTGCATCTGAATAATATTTGTAAGCTTCTTTTGTTTTCCTGAAAATAATATGTCCTTCAAGAGATTTATCTTTCACTTTAATATAAAAAGAAGATTCTGCCACATTTTTAATTTCTCCAATCAAGAATTCACTTGACGCATTTGATTCCTTGTAATTTATTTTTCCGTTAAAGTTTTTCGAAGGGTCTACCTGAAGCAAAACTGTTTTTTCAGTACTTTTTGAGGTGGCAGAATTCACCAGTTCTTTCTTTAGATTGTTCATAAAGGTTTTACTTGAACCTAAAGAAGTCTGCGCGATTGCAAAACTGCTAAAGGCAAGAAACAAAAGTAAGATTAGCCGAAATTTGTAATTGTTTTTCATATTCAATTTGGGGATAAAAAAGTTATGAGTTATAAATTATGAATTATGAGTTTTTTGAAATTTGAGTAGTATTTGTTAAAATATTTTACCGCAAGGCACGCTAAAATTTTTATCTGCATAAAATGTATGTACTTTAGAAGGTTCGCAAAGCTTTGTGTCAATCAATAATACAATACTTAGCGAACCTTGCGTAAAACTTAGCGTTCTTTGCGGTTAAATATTTGTGGTTAAATCTTATTTTTTGATAAAACGTCTCACAGTTTTGATTCCGTCTTTTTCCACTAAGATTAAGTAGATTCCATTTTTTAGGCCGGAAACATCAATAGTGTTGTTATTGACTGTTTGTGTTGAAACTGTGGCTCCTCCTTCAGAATTAATAATGCTTACGTTTGCTCCTGAAACTTCGGTACTAAAGAAAAGCGCCTCTGCTGTTGGATTTGGATAAACATTCAAACTTGCAATTCCTTCAGCTGTTGCTTCCGGAGAAGCTGTTTTTGCTGCCAAAGCTGCGCCCGATTTGGTAATTCGGAACCAATTGATATTCACACCTGAACTTTGAATGTAGATACCAAAATTATACGTTCCGGCATTAACATTTACGGTTTGTGTTATTGTTTGCCAATTTTGCCATCCTCCGGTATTGGGTACATTAACAGCTCCTAACTGGATTGTTCCTGCATTTAAGTCAGAAGATATTCTTGCGCCGTTTACGGCACTTGCTACTCTATATTCGATTACATAAGATCCTGAAGTTGGAAAATTAATGTTAGAATACGCCATCCAATCTGCTGTATCTGCATAACCTACGTTAAGACCTCCTCCGGTATCCGTTGTTGGTTCCGTCTGAACGCCACTCATCGAAGAGTAGTTTTCTGCCTGAATTAAAGTACCTGTTCCTGTTGGTGGCTGACTCCCTGTAATCACCTGATTTACGGCTGTCAATAATGATTTTGCACCGGTGGCGTCCTGAGATAATTCCCAAATCATAACTCCTCCTGCATTCTGAATCGCAAAAGTTGTTTTTTGTTTGATGGTCGGAATCCCATTATAATAAATTGTGTTTCCTACCTGATCCAGGTTTTCTGCTCCGGGATATTGTGCTACGATATTAGCATAAGAAATTCCCTGATTGGCAGAAGCTCCAAAACCATATCCGTAAAACGGAAGGCCTATGATCGCTTTACTTGCCGGTAATCCTCGTCCTGTCCAGTAATTAAACTGACTTACAGCCATACTGTACGGAGAATGTTGTCCCGGACTTCCCGGAGCCCAAGGTCCTGTTGCATCATATGCCATAATATTAATCCAGTCAAAAGCTGCAAAAGTAGATGAAGGTACATTTGCACCACCATATCCTTCTGAAAGCGCTGCTGTAATTTGTTTGCCGTTCGCATGCAATTTGGCTGCCAAAGCAATTACAAATCCTCCATAATCGCCATTAATCGCCGGACCTTCAAGATCGACATCGACTCCGTCAAAATTATGGGCAACGACATAATCGTATATTTTCTGGATAAAAGCCGTTCTGTTTCCGCTGGTGATAAGGTTGAAATAATTGTCGCGAATTGCGCCGCCTTCAGAAACGGAACCTCCTCCAAGCGAAACAAAAACTTTTACGTTTTGGTTGTGCGCGGCCTGAATAATAGTGTTGCTTCCTGAGTTAAATGACAAATATCCGTTTGCATCAGGATTTTCAAACGCAATATTAATGTGCGTTAGCTTACTGTACTGAATAGTGCTGGAAAATGAATTCAGATCAATCCAGTTTGGAACATAAGCGATTACTTTTTTCTGGGCCATTGACAAATTGAAAACTCCCAATACTAAAATGATCATCCATTTTAGCGGCATTCTTTTGTAATTGTTTTTCATAATAATTATTTAATAGGTTAATAAAAATTTGTAAAAAATGGGGGGAGAAATTTGATTTTAGACTGCAGATTTTAGATTGGAACCTGGTACTGATAATTATGGATACCAAATTCAGAATTCTCCATTTTAGAATTCATGCTGAATCAAATCTAAAATCTGCAGTCTTAAATCTTTTTTTAAACTATTTTTTAATAAAACGTTTTACCGTTATTGTACTGTCTTTTTCAAAAACTACCAGATAAACGCCTCTTCTTAAATGAGAAACATCTATACTATTACTGTTGATTTTTTGTGCTGAAACTATGGCTCCTGTCTGAGAATCTACCACACTCACATTTCCACCGCTTACGTCTGTAGTAATATAAAGTGTATTTTCTACCGGACTCGGATATACGTTTAAGGCCACTGCAACTGGTTCTTCTTCAACTAATGGAGCCTGAGCTGTTTTTGCCGTTAAACCAGCACCCACTTTGGTAATTTTAATCCAGTTGATATTCATTCCTGTATTTTGAATATAGATTCCAAAATTGTAGGTTCCTGCATTTACGTTTACCGTTTGGGATACCGTTTGCCAGTTTTGCCAGCCTCCTGTATTTGGAATATCAACATTGCCTAACACAATAGTTCCGCCGTTTAAATCAGATGATAATCTGCCGCCGGTAACACCGCTTGCTACTCTGTATTCGATTAAGTAAGAACCTGTAGTTGGAAAATTAATGCTGTTATAGGCCAACCAGTCGCCGGTTTCAGTATAACCAACATTTGAACCTCCTCCGGTATCAGTTGTAGCTTCAACCTGGATTCCGCTCATGGCTGAATAATCTTCGGCCTGAATTAAAACAGAAGTTTGGGAACTTGTAGCAGGGACTAATTTCCATTGTCCGCAAGTCTGGTTATTATTATCCCATTGCTGTACAATAGCACCAGATGCTGTACTTGCTCCTGCCACTTCCACAATTCTGCCGCTGTGTCTGGCTACAATTTTATAAAATCCATCTCCTGTAGCTACCAAAACAAATTGCTGGTTTGTAGTGGCGTTGTACGGATATTGCTCTACACGGGCACCATTCGCCTTATTGAAATTGTTTACATCCAAAGATTGTCCACTATGATTGGCAATAATTTTATACAATCCGTCGCCTAAATGCGTAAAGGTAAATTTCTGATTGTTCCCTGAATTAAGAGCGCCCTGATTGATACCGGCACCATTAGATAAACTCGCATTCCAAACATCCATGTATAAACCACTGTTTCTGTTTTGAAGATAAAAAGTCTGGTTTCCTAAAGTAGTTGTTCCGTTAGCCAGAATTCTTACCGAAGTTACTTTATCATTCCAGGTGGTATTCAAACAAGCGTTATCAGAATTGATTACGGTTGAAGCCCCGGTAAAATTATCGTCCTGATATAAAATCGCCTGAAAACCAGGAATGATTTTAAGTGAAGAAATATCATCGTTTAAAATGCCTAAAGTATTCAAACGTGCCAGATTATAATCTCCAATGGTTAATCCGCCAGAAAATCCCGTATAATTGCAATCTTTATATACCGTAATTACATCTGTAGTAGCGGGAACTGAAGGAACAGATCCTGCATATCCTCCAAAAGTCGCAATTACTTTCGTAGGCTGAGGCGTATGAAGCGATGGTGACTGATCCGCTACATCATCATAAGCGAATCCGTATGCCAGATTATCAACACTTATTCCCGGTAAATGCCAGAATTTAGAGTAATGATTCGTTGGATTCACCTGATAAAATTTCGATGCATCATACCAGTTTTGCTGTCCCGGATTTGGTGTAGTAACATTTACAACATGACGGTTAATCGCTGCTGTTAATTGTGCCTGAACCACAAGGTCAAGATCTCCGTCAACCAGTCTTCTGTCCAGAACACCTTTTCCTTCAAGGGCTTCCTGAGTCGAAGGCCTATTTTGAACACGTCCTGTACGTCCCACAAAACCACCTGATTGTCCTACTACTTCAAGTTGTTCTCCGATAACTCTTCCCTTGAAAACTCCGGCATCTCCGGCATAGAATATTAAATCTTCATTTTTATATTTATTCCAGATGGCATCAATATAAGACTTCAGATAGTTAGCCTGAGGCCCTACAGAAGTTCCTCCTGTTCCATCTGCGAAAGCGGGAGTTTTTGATGGTGCGGTAATTTCGCCCGTTGTATTATTGACGCAACCTTGAAATTCCGCCGGAACATTAGCTTTGAAAGCCGCCACAATATCGGCGTGTTTTTTTAATTCACCTACTCTTTTCTGATATCCGTTAGCTCCAAATAATTCCAGTCCCATTGGGTATTTATACGAATCTACTCGCGACGGATTTCCAAAGAAACCGTATTGATTATTGGTTAGCTCGATGATTTCATATAAAATGCCCTGATTAGGATCTGTAGCATTCAACGGATTTGGTGAAGTATAACCCGAAGGCGCGCCACTTGCTCCAAAAAAGTAAAAATACAACTGTTGTCCTTTTGAAATAAAAACCCTGCAACCTGCAATTTGCGGCAGCGTAAAAGTCTTATTCGGAATCTCACTTAATTTGGTAAAACAATTGGCATATTTTGAATTTTGTCCCGGACCTGTATTTCCACCAATTGTAGGTCCTGTAACGGTATTATAAGATGAATTCATTGGCAATACCTGACTTGTTTTGGCATTTACCCAAACGTGATTTCCGGTATTGTAATCAATACCCACAATAGCGACATACAATTCGTTGTCATTAAATGTTGATGTATTGCTTATCGTAAACGGAATTGGCCCCTGGCCGTACATAAAATTGCCTAGTAGTGCCAACAGCAGTACTGTAAAAAACTTTTTTTGTAATTTAAAATTTCTCATTGTTTAAAATTTGTTTTGGTTAATAAACTTGTTTTTAATTCATTAGTAAGAATGAGAAAATATTAAGTAATAACCTGTGGCATATAATTCGGAAAATCTATTTAAACACATAGAAACATTGATTCTATGGATGAAAAAGGATACAAAAAAGAAATACATTTCTTTCGCATAGATAGCTTTGTGTTATTTAATAAAATGAAATGCCTTTTTACGTAAACAAAATCTATGTTTCTATGTGTTAAAAAGAATTATACTTAACGGGATACTTTATAAAAAGCTGGGTGTAACTATTAAGGATCATTACACCCAACAGAATTTTAGATTATTGCTTGATCAATTTTTTAGACCAGCTTTTTTGATCGGATTTAAAGTTCAGTATATAGATTCCTTTTCTAAGCTTACTCACATCGATTAAGTCTTCTTTAGCATCAGAATCTATTTTTTTCTCTACTAACAATGTTCCTGAATCATCGTAAATTGTTACGACTTTGTTGTCCAGTTTTTCAGGTATTGCCAGTTGAATATAATGGCTTGCAGGGTTTGGATACATTGCAAAAGCAGTAGTTGCAGTTTCCGGTTCTTCTGTAGCAACCGCAGCTTTTCTGGCTGTCGAAGCAGATCCGTAAGCTTCTATCTCAAACAGAGAATATCCGTATGGTGCCAAAGCTTTTGTTGTACATAAAATTCTAATATATCTTCCTGTTCCGCTTACAGTCAAATCGTCCGTTCCGCCATCGCTTGCTGTTTGTGTGTTTACGGTTTCATTTTCGGTGAAAACATTATCTGTCGAAATTTGCACTTTATATTGTGTGGCAAAAGCAGCTTCCCATTTTAATACTACACGATTAATGTTGTAATTGCTTTGTAAATCAACATAAATCCATTCGCTTGTGTTGGCAAAACTACTGGCCCATCTTGTTCCGGCATCTCCGTCTGTGGCTTTCGCCGAAGAAAAAGTAGTATTCTCTTCTGTAGAAGCTACAGTTGGTTTTGCTAAAGCTAAATTGACATTGTTAGTTGGAGGCGTAATATTTCGAACTATAACATCGCTGAAAACTCCGGTTGCCAAAGTTCCGTTTGCATGAGAAGTTACCGCCAGTCCAACATAAATTGTGCTTGCCATAGCAATGGTTTTCGAGCTACCAATTTGTGTCCATGTCGTTCCGTTATCCGATGAATAAGACGTAAATACATTTCCTGCCCTGGTTACACGAAGCCATTTTGGAGTCGTTCCCGCAGCTCCCTGAGCCGTTGTGATTCCCGAAACCGCATCTCTGGATAAAAATTCTACTCCTGCTGCGGCAGTAATATCGGTCATAGCGTGTTTAGACGTTGGCGTAATTGTTTCGCGAAACATAACTCCCGCTTTTGCGTAAGTATTGGTATTGGTAAGCGAATTTACTTTGGCAATAATTTCGGCATCTCCCGTGATAGGTTGATTTACAAATTGAAATTGATCGCTTGATTCCCAAATATCAGTTCCTGACCCTTTGATTGTAAAAGTTCCGCTGGCGTGAGTAGCTGTTCCAGCCGGAGTTACAGCACCTAAATCTGTGCTTACCCAAGGAGCTGGTAAAGTAGCAGGCGGATTTTCTGTAGAAACTAAATTTACAGCTCTGATATTATCAAAATAATAGGTGTTTCCAGAGTTTGTTCCAGGTTCAAATAGAAATACAAAACGATTGACTTCGCTATCTAATGTTGAAGCATCCGGAGCACTTGCATATGTAAATACCAGTGTATGCCATGTATTGGTTTGTTTTACAACTGCCTGGTAAATACTGTGTCTCCCTACCGGATAATTAGACGGAACAGAAGCACTGCTTTCTGCCTGCCATGAAATTACTGACCCAACCGGAGCCGAAGTATAAACATCCATAGCAAACTTTTTAGTTCCGCTTTTGAAATCCCCAATATTTGTTAAAGTTGTATTGAATGAAAAATTATCATACAACTCCGTTGATTTTCTAAGATACTTTCCAACGGCTGAAGACGTATTGATTCCGCTGGCACTTGGATTTGCTGTGTTTGGTGTATATGTACCAATGGCATCTCTGAATGTGATATTATGAATGGTTTGATAATCTTCGTAAACCACTCCAGGCGTAAAAGTATCCGGTAATTTGGTAGAACCAATTCTGATATTATCAAAATAATACGTATCGTTTGTATAAGAACCTGAATTGGCCAATATCACCATTTGGTTTACCGCCAGGTTTGAAGTTCCGGGATCCGGACTTGAATTATAATAGAATGTCAGGGTTTCCCATTGATTTTGTTTGGTCGTAATCGCTACATAATTACTGTTTCTTCCTGTGGGGAAATTAGCAGGAAGCGACGTTGCACTATTCTCTAAATTCAGACTTACAACGGTACCAATTGGCGCTGTAGTATAAACATCGATCATGATTTTGTTTGTCTGATCTTTTAATAAACCTGCATCTTCGATATTGCCTTGGGTATTAAAGAAAAGTACGTCGTATTGTTCGGTAACATTTCGAACATACTTGGCCACATTTGCCGATGAGTTTACTGAATTGGCTCCCGGATTCGCAACAACAGAATAGACTCCGGTTGTTGTTCCTTTGATGATTTTATTGATCCCATCATAGTTTTGTAAAACATCTGTGGCAATAATTGGTTTTTCAGGCGCAGCTCTTGTAAGCAGATTATCAAAATAATACGTCGTTCCTGAATTCGAATTCGATTCAAAAAGAAACACTACATTATTAATCGACAAAGCACTGGTATTAGGATCGATTACTTTCTCGAATTCAAATTCAATGGTTTCCCATTTGTTCTGAACCGTAGTTGTAGCTTTGTAACCGCTATGTCTTCCTGATGGAAAATTAGTTGCTGTGGTAACTAAGCTATTTTCAAGTTGCATCGAGATTTTAGTCCCAACCGGTGCAGAAGTATAGATATCAAAAGAAATTTTTTTTCTGCCGTAAACATAATCATTCGCATTGCTAATAGTTACATTTTTGATATTCAGTACGTCATACAATTCAGAGGCGTTACGGACATATTTCCCTACCAAAGCAGAGGTGTTGATTCCTGTAGCCGACGGATTTGCAACCGCTTCTGTCAAAACTCCGGTTTTAAGTCCGTACACAATATTTCTGTTGGACTGAAAATCTTCGTAGATTCTTTCCACCGGCAAAGGTACTTCTGTAGTTACAGCCAGTTTATAGGTATTACCGGCACATCCTGAAACTGTGGTAGCTACGGCAACATCTCCTCCTGTAGTTCCCCAGTTTACAGTAATGGTATTTGTTCCTTGTCCTGAAGTAATGGTGGCACCTGCAGGAACTGTCCAGTTATAAGTAGCTCCTGCAATCGCATTGATTGAATAGGTTTTACCTGTTTCGTTATGATATACTTTTGCATCTCCCAAAACACCATAAGTAAAGCTACCGCTGTAAACACGAACATAATCCACTTGTAATTTTGCCGGAAAATCAGCCGGAATGGGCTCCACTCCTGCTCCGTTTACACTTGTATAAGGCGTTCCCAAGCTACCTACAGCCAGATTCAAAATAATATAAAACTGTTGGTCATTAAAAGGCCATCCGCCGTTTACAGTTGTATTGGGTGTTGCGGTATGAAATAAATTGCCGTCAATAAACCATTTAATAATATTCGGTCCCCATTCTACGGCATATACATGAAATTCTGTAGATAAATCAGTTGGCGAACTATAACTTCTTCCTGTATAATGATATCCGCCACCATCATAATGAATGGTTCCGTCTATTGATTTTGGATTTCTGTGTTTGGCTTCCATGATATCAATTTCACCTGTAAACGGCCAGTTTGAAGTCCCTGCCGGTAACATCCAGAAGGCAGGCCATGCGCCCATCCCGTTTGATAATTTCATACGGGCTTCGATTCTTCCGTATTTTATGGCATATTTTCCTTCTGTAGTCAGTTTTGCTGAAGCGTACGGTTGTTGCGGATATTGCGCATTGGGTGCGTATTTTGCTTCAATATTCAGATAACTGTTTGTTCCTTCCTTAACAATTGTTGCCTGAGTAGGATCGTAACGTTGTGCTTCTGCATTTCCAAATCCGCAGAGCGACGGACAGCCGTTTCCTGTAATACTTTGCCATTTGGTTGCATCTACCGTCGTGCCGTTAAACTCATCTGACCAAATTAAGGTGTTGCATTGTGAGTGAAGTTTCAAAAGAGGCGATAATACCAGTATCAGCATCAGGCACCTTTTTACTACATTGTAATTACTTTTCGGTGGTCGGCCGAAAAAAGAGTCTTTTTGATTCATTTTTTTTTAGTTTTTTGTTAGTAAAGATTATTAGCGCAATAAAAACCTACTTTGTAAAAAATAGATTGTTATTTTAATAATAACGGGACAATATTAACAAATAAATCAGGCAAGACTTACATTTTTGAATACGGTTTGACTACGGTGTTTGTAAAAAAATGTAATAATTAGCCCGCAAAACAGGTAAAACTACTTAGGATTTTACTGATTATAAAAATTCGCTTTATACAGTTTTTTTAAACACATAGAAACATACGTTTATACCAAAATGTATGTAAGCGTCTCTGACAAAGACATATGCTTAACTAAGCTTTTTACGTTTTTTTCATCCCGATTTCTATGATAAAACCAATCTTTTTTTTCAGGAGCTAATCCCGAGCCTGAAAGTGCAAATTGGCGAAGCAATCCGTTTCAATCTTTTGTGGCGAACCCCGTCACAAAAGGATTTCCACTTCTATCGGGGCTAAAACACTCGTTTTCATAAAAACATTTTCGTATAGTTTATCATTCCGAGGCACGAGGGATCCCCGCACGCTGAGCACGTACTGTTGTCGAGTTTATTGTGGAAATTCCTCGTTCCTCGGAATGACAAGATTGGGTTTAATCCTTTGAATGTTTAAAAATTCAAAATAAACTCTGTGATATTTGCGTCTGAAGAAAGCTGCATTTTTTTACGAATGCGATATCGGGTATCTTCTACACCTCTTACAGAAATTCCTAAAAGCGGTGCAATCTCTTTGGTATTAAAATTCATTCTCAAATAAGCACACAATCGCATATCACGAGGAGTCAATTCCGGGAAACTTGTTTTGAGTCTCTGCATGAAATTATCGTGAAGCTGATTGAAGATTTCTTCAAACTCATTCCAATGCTGGTCTCCCTGCAATTCGTGATCAATGATTCGGTTAATTTTCTTCAGTAAACCAAAGTTGGTATTAAAATCATTATTCTTATCAATCTGACCAATCAGATCTTTTATAGAAAGTAAAATTTCATTTAAATGAATAAGATTCACGGTATTCGACGCTACTTTGGCATTTTTAAGATTGATTGTTGCTTCGAGGTTTTCACGCATAATGGCCATGTTTTCCTGCTCTAATATCAGTTTATGCTCGTTCAATTCAGCACGATTGCGCAACAATTCTTTTTCCTGATTCAGGATTAATTGTTCTCTTTCGCGTTCAGCCAGTTTTTTTTGGTACTTTATAATTGCATAAATTAAAACGCCAAAAAGCATTAAATACAAGATATAAGCCCATGTTGTTCTGTACCAGGGCGGAAGAATTTCAAATTTAAAGACGGCTTCCTGACTTACAACATCGTATATGTTTTTTGCCCTGACATGAAAAATATATTCGTTTTCAGGTAAGTTGGTATATTCTTTTTCCGTCTGAAGATTCCAATCCGACCATTTAGGTTCAAAACCTTCCAGCCAATATTCATATTTTGTTGCATCGGCTTCATCATAACAAAGGGAAGCAAATGAAAAATGCAAAGCGTTATTTGAATACGATAAAACAGGAGAAAATCTATTATTTTCCAATTGCGTATTGGTCGGAAGTACATCATATCGGCTCGAAAACAACAAACTGTCTTTGGGAAAAATACATTTAACTTCAGAAATAACCGCTTTATACTTCGATTGGTATTTCTTTCTTTTGATTGTATTATAATGAATCAAGCCGTCTTGTGTTCCAAAAAACACATCGCCATTTGCAGTCGTCTGAATATTTTCGAAACCCGGAATATATAAATACCGGAGTTTTCTAAAAGGCAATTCTTCTACTGTAAAATTTCCATTTGCTTCCCGCGTCATTTTACCGGTATTTTCTCCTGAAATGTACCAGATATTATTTTGATGGTCTTCTTTAAGCAAACGAATGTGACTGTTGATTCCCAGATATTTGCTGAATATAACATCCGGAATCATCTTGTCTGAATGAAGATCCAGCTTATAAACTCCTTTTGTCGTGCCAAAAAGAATCTGATTGTTGATTTTGAAATTATTCAAAAACAAACTCGAAGGAAAACCAGCCGCCTGATTATAAAACCGAATGTCAGCAACGGTGTCAAATGTTTTATTCAGTCTAATTTTGAAGATTCCTTTGTATCCGTGTGCAATCCAGATGTTCTCTGCTTCATCAGTTACAATTACCCTGCTGCTTTCTTCAAAACCTTTTATTTTATGCTGATATACCCAGGAATTGTTTACCTGTTTTAATACATACAATCCGTTATAACCACCCACGAGTAATAAATCAGGGTGATTCGGGACGAGAACGCCTTGCCATGCACCATCTGTTTTCGCTAATAATTGAGCCGAATTGCCTTTTATTTCAAAGATTCCATTCTTTTCAAAAGCCAAAAGCGAATTGCCAAAAACGGCAATATTCCATACGTTTTCAGACATTCCCGAAATATGCTGAAAGTGAATATTTTCATGCTGGCCGTTTTTATAGGCTTCCCAATCCAGCCAGAATGCACCATTATCTGTAGCAATATAAAGTTTGTTTTGATAAATCTGACTGCAATAAATTTTGGTTTCAGAATTTGATGCATCCAGTATTTTTGATAATGGGGAAGCAATCTGAATAAATGATATTCCTTCTTTTAAAGTTACCCATAAATTACCTTCAATATCTACTTTAAGATTCGTTACATATTCGTTCTGTAACCCCATTTGTTTATTGATGTGCTGAATCAGATTTCCTTCACTATCAATGACTATCAACCCGGTTTGACGTGTTCCTATTCCGAAATATCCGTCAGAAAGTAAAATCCCGGTTGAGATCTGATTTTGTTTGAGTAAATAATCAACTTTGGTAACAAAAGGTTTTAGCTCATTATTTTTATAACTAAAAAGGCCGTCTTTTTGTGTGAGAAGAATCAAACCGTCTTTGGTTTCAAAAATCTTCCTGATCTTCATTCCGATAAATTGTTTGCTGTTGGGAATTTCAGCTAAAACATCATTTTTAAGCTTCAATAAACCCTTTGTATTATCTGAAACATAGATTTCATTATTGACTTCAAAAAAATCATCAAACTTGGCCTGAGATCGTATAACTTTGATTTTATTGTTTTTATAAATAAATATTTCTTCATTAGAGAAAAAAATCACTTCGTTACTGCGAACAACGGTATGCAGGACATCACCAAAATTTCTGGAAGAAGCCGGGATTAATTTCACCAGCGAAGTATATTTATATTGACCGTTTCGCAACTGAACCGTATAACCAAATTCACCCTGAGCTCCCACATACATTTTATCATTTTTAGCAATCGCAAGAGAACGAACCATGCTTTTGTTTTCCGGTTGGGTCACAATACTCCATCTTACGCCGTCAAATTGCATGATTCCAAAATGATTGGCAAAAAACATCATGCCTTTAGAATTTTGTAAAACATCCCAATTCTCTGAAGCTGCCTTATAGGTTTTTGGATTATAATTGGTAATAAACGGAACTCCGATTTTTTTTATCTGCGCATTAACAATTGGATGTAAAAGGGATATTGATAGAACTAAAATTCTAATGATACATTTCGTCATTTTGTTTCTGTCTGTAGGTTATTTGTGATTTTGGCATCACAATATTAAAAAACAACTCTGGGGGAGAGCCTTTTTTAGGCGAAAAAAACATTCTTATTAATACTATTAAAATTATAATTTGATAATTAGTTGTGCTAAAAAAAATGAATCTCTATAATCAAATATATAAAAATTTATTTTAATGTAACAAATTACATTTAAATTAGATAATTTGATAATGAGAAAATTACAGAATGAAGCAATTGGATAAGGAAGAAAATTAGAAAATGTAGCAGCTTGATAATCAAACTTTGTGAAAGCTTTAGGCTTTGCTTAAACCAAATATTGTTATTTCAACGAACGAAATACTGGCGAAAAGCTCTACTAAGGTTAATCTCTCATTGCGGAGATTCATCGTTCGTTGAAATGACAAATTGGGCAGACTTGAAACCTGAAACTTCAAACTTGAAACCTAAAATCTGAAACAAAAACTTAAACCTGAAACAAAAAGTCTAATTCTTCATAGCTATTAAAAATCTGTGCTCCTTCTTTTTCTAAATCTTCGTTATTAAAACCATTTGCAAAACCGTAGACTTTAAATCCGCCCCGAATTCCGGCGATTACACCTGCTTTGCTGTCTTCGATAACAATGCAGTCTTTTACATCAAAACCCATTTCTTTTGCGGCGTGCAGAAAAATACCGGGATCGGGTTTCCATCTCTTAATCTGGTAGGAACTGAATATTTTATTTTCAAATTTATCCAGCAAACCTGCGACTTCAAGATTAAGTCTGATTTTATCAACCGGACCGCTGGACGCTACACAATACGGGATTTTCAATTTATTTAAAAAGGCAACAACACCTTCCATTGGTTTTACTTGTGTTTTGAAAGCTTCAAAACTTCTTTCGCGATATTCTTTTTCAAAACTATCCGGTAGTTTTTTGGCAATTGCATTTTCAATATGCAGAAAACATTCTTTCAAATTCCTGCCGTTAAAATCGCGATACGCATCTTCCAGTTTCATCTCGAAACCATGCTCGGCTGCCATTTCAAGCAAGATTCCGTTACCAATTTTTTCAGTATCCACAAGAACGCCGTCACAATCGAAAATAATACATTTAACTTCCATATTCTTTATTTACATTTTTAATTATTCGGCCTGACCGAAAATGTAAATTACAAAAATATTCTCTAAAGCAAGGTTTATTTTAGAGTGAAGAAGCAATTTTTGAAGTTATCTGAACAATAAAATCAGCCTGTGCGGGATTTATTTTTTTCAGGGCATGTTCAGTCTGAAACCATTCGGCCCTGTCAACTTCAGGAAAAGATTGTAGTTTTCCGGATTTTGGCGGCCATTCCATTTCAAAATCATTGCTTTTTACCAGCGTTACATCAATATCAAATTCCAAAGCCCAGGCAAAAATAGTCTTGCCTGATTTGAGTTTTACCGGGTGAAGTGCTGTAAACTCTCCTTCTGCCTCAAAACCCGTTTCTTCATGAAACTCGCGTTTTGCTGCATGAAGCGGATCTTCATCATTTGTGAATTCCCCTTTAGGAATCGACCAGGTTTCTAAATCTTTGTTTTTCCAGAATGGTCCACCAGGATGAACGAGTAAAAAGAAAATGGTTTTGTCTATGAATTTATAAAGAAGAATTCCGGCACTTTGTTTCATCAGGGATAAGTATTGATAGTTGCCATAAAGATAAACAACAATCCCTTTATTCTGCTACTTCTGTACATTTTTACTCCTATTGTGTACTTTACTCTAATATTTGATTTGTAAATTTATGATTCATAAAGCAATTGTATTTTTAGATCAATTAAAAACTATTTTACCTTGAAAAAACATATTTTATTCACCGCAATTCTTGCCGGTAGTTTTGCCGTACATTCTCAAAATAAAATCATTACAATAAGCAATTCCCTGCCCATAAACCGTGAATTTGAAACGGTAGAATTAACTAAAAAATCGCTGGGTTTACCCGCTACCGTTAAACTGGAAAATTATGCTGTAAAAGAAGTTGGTACGAAAGCTTTTTTAACCACACAAGCTATTGACAATGATGGCGACGGAACTATTGATGTACTGCTTTTTCAACCAAAAATAAAAGCATCATCAAATACAGATTTTGAAGTTCTGGTTGCCGAAAATCATTCAAAAGAAACTGCAATTAGCTGCTATTCGAGATTTGTTCCTGAACGAACTGATGATTATGCATGGGAAAATAATAAAGTAGCTTTTAGAACATACGGTCCTGTGGCTCAAAAAATGGTTGAAGACAACATTTCGGGTGGAACTTTAACCAGCGGAATCGATGCCTGGCTCAAAAGAGTCGACTACCCGATTATTAACAAATGGTACGAAAAAGCCACTAACGGAACCGGAACCTATCATAAAGATACAGGTGAAGGTTTAGACAATTTTCATGTAGGTGACAGCCGTGGTGTGGGCGGAATTGCGGTTAAAGTTGATGATAAATATTATTTTTCAAAAAATTTTACCAGTTGGAAAACCATTACAACAGGACCAATCAGAACAAGTTTTATCCTGACGTATGCCGATTGGGATGCAAAAGGCAATAAAATAACCGAATCGAAACTAATTAGTCTGGATTACGGAAGTTATCTTTCCCTTTTTGAAATCAATATTACCGGAACAAAATCTATAGCTGCCGGATTAACGCTTCACGATAAAAAAGGAACTATTGGAACTAATATAAAAGAAGGCTGGTTAAGTCATTGGGAACCTATTGACGATTCTGAAATTGGAACCGGAATTGTGGCTCCAAAAAATACTTTAACCAGTTTTGATAATCATATTACCAACGAAAAAGACTTAAGCAATCTTTACGGAAATATCGAAGTAAAAAACAGTAAAGTCATTTATTATGTTGGTTTTGGATGGAAAAAAGGAAGTCCGTTTCAGACAAAACAAGAATGGGAAACGTATTTGAGTTCGTTTGCTAAAAAAATAAATAGTCCGCTTGTTGTTAATGTGAAGAAGTAGTTTCGCGCAAAGATGCTAAGTCGCTAAGGCTCTAAGTTACTAAGAACAAAAACTTTACACATAAATCTAAACAAACAAACCCGACAGGTTTCTAAAACCTGTCGGGTTTACTATTTATAGATAAGAATTAAAAAATCCGTGATAACCAGTTCAAATCCGTCTAATCCGTGGTCCAAAATTCTACGATTTACGAGCAGGAAAATAATTCTCTTTCAGAATAATTTCCAATGGGATATAATGGGTTTTCTCAACCGTTTCCTGCAAGACTAACTTTTTATACAAATGATTAATTGCCATATAACCCTGCTCTTCGGGTCTTTGGTTGATTAAAAAATCGATTACACCTTTATTGAGGTATTCGATATTTTCTTTCAATAAATCGTAACCAATAATCCGGACGCCTTTTATATGGTTCTGATCTAAAAATCTGGCCACAATATAAGCCCTGGAATTGGGTACAAAAACACTGTTTATTCCGGAAAACATGTCTAAATTCAATTGATCGATTCCGGAATCTTTGATGGTAATTTCTGAAAATTTAAAATTGTTAAGTTCATCATGATCCTTAAAAAAAGAATAAAAGCCATTGATCCGCTGTAAATAAACCGAAGTGCTTTCTATCTCTCTGGTAATTTTAAAAACCAGTACCTGTCTTTCGTTTTTCACAGCAAAACTGATTAATCTTCCTGCCAGATAACCGCTCTGAAAAGCGTCCTGTCCCACATAAGCATGCTGGTCATTACTCGAAATATTAGAATCGATCATCACAACTGGAATATCTTTCTCTTCGTAATCCTTTAAGAAACGTACTGATTCTTCATAAAAAATAGGGGCAAATAACAATCCGTCGCATTCAAAGTCTAATACTTTTTTAACGGCTTCCTTAAACGAAGCAATATTAAAATCATAAAAAAAATAATCCAGTACGATTCCGAATTTACTAAATTCAATTGCCGCTTTTTCTATTCCTGCTATTTGGCTTTTCCAATATTCCAGATTTTCATATTGAGGTAAAAATACTGCAAAATGAAACTTTTTATTGAGTGCCAGATTACTGGCCAGAATGTTTCGTTTATAGCCATATTGTTCAATAATAGCATTTACTTTGTCTACATTTTCCTGGGCAACCTGCCCACGATTGTGGATGATTCTATCAACAGTTCCGGGTGAAACGTTGGCTAATTCGGCAATTTTTTTAATCGTTATGATATCGATGAGTTTTAAGTTAAAAGATTTTGTAAACTACTTTTAATTATTATTTTTTTTACTAAATATAGGTTGTTTTACTTAACTTTTTATATACATTTGTAAAAGCCCGTGTGCGTACACGCAAATATACAGATGTGTATTGAAAAATAATACTATTGGTCAAAAAATTATTCAGATTATCCCTTCTAAAGGATTTTATATGTTTTTAAAATAAAAAATAGTGCGGTATTATATACACTGACACAACAATTATTAATAATTAAAAACCAGTAAGTTAAAACCTATTATACAAAGTAAAACTTCACTTAAAGTAAAACATAAAAGAACAACTATTTAAAGGTCAAATTAAAAAATAAAAACGAAACAAAAATGATTGTAGATTCATTACAAAACGCTGCAAAATATTTCAGCCTTCATCCTAAATTCAAAGAAGCATTTGAATACGTAAACCAAAATGATATAAGCCAGCTTGAAGAAGGGGCATTTGAAATTGCCGAAGGATTAAAAGTAATTGTAATTGTTGGCGAAGGCGCCACAAAAGAAGAAAGTATAAAAGGTTTTGAATGTCATGACCAAAACATCGATATTCAGATTTCGATAAAAGGCCCGGAAACTTTTGCCTGGAAACCAAGAGAAAAATGTGTGAGTCCGAATGGGGAGTACAGCGACGAAAGAGATGTTCGTTTCTTTCATGACAAACCCGATATGTTTTTTGAGTTACAGGAAAAACAGTTTGCGATTTTGTTTCCCGAAGATGTTCACGCAGCCATGATTGGCGAAGGAACGCTTAAAAAAATTGTTATTAAAGTTAAAATTTAAATTAAAACTTATGAGCACAATTCAAAACACAATCGATGTTATCGCAAAACAAGGCATTCTTCCGCTTTATTTTACAACAGACGAAACTATTAGTGTCGAAATTCTAAGAACGCTCTACAAAGCAGGAATCAAAGCTGTAGAATATACTAACAGAGGCCAGGAAGCCTTATCGAACTTCAAAAAAATGGTTGCGGTTCGAAATACCGAATTGCCGGAAATGTTGTTAGGTATAGGAACGATTAAAGATCTGGAACAAGCCAAAGAATTTAACAACGCTCAGGCCGATTTTTTTATTAGCCCGGGTTTTGTTCCGGAAGTGGCTGATTTCTTAAAAAGCAGAGAAGTTTTATATACTCCGGGTTGTATGACTCCAACAGAAATCATCGCAGCTGAAAATGCCGGAATCAAATTTGTGAAACTCTTTCCGGGAAACATATTAGGCACAGAATTTTTGAGCAGTATAAAAGATGTTTTTCCGTCTTTAACATTTATGACAACCGGCGGAGTAGAACCTACACACTTAAGTATTGAAAGTTGGTTTTCTGCAGGCGCTTCTGCGGTTGGACTGGGAAGTAAACTCATCAGCAAAAAACGTATGGAAGAGCAAGATTATGAGGTAATTGAAAATGAAACTAAAAAAATGCTGGAAATCGTCCAGACGATAAGAAGATAACAATTGCCTAAAATTATTTAACACATAGAAACATAGGTTTTAAACTAAAAAAGGTTCTCTTGAGAACGCTGGTTTTTCGCATAGTCTATGATTATTAATGCCAAGTGAAACGCCTTTAAACGTTTCTAAGAGCTATGTTTCTATGTGTTTAAAAAACAATACTTATATATTTAATATGGATTCAATATTTAACCTAAAAGGAAAAATTGCATTAATTACAGGCGGTGCCGGTGTATTGGGAAGCAACTTCGCAAACGTACTTGCAAAACAGGGCGTCATCGTTGGAATCGTTTCTCAATCGATTGAAAAGGCCAATAAAACTGTTGAGACTATACAAAAAAATGACGGAAAAGCTTTTGCGATTCAGGCAAACGTTCTCAATAAAGAAGAATTAGAAAAAGCCCGCGATTTTATTACAGAAAAATACGGTAAACTGGATATCCTGATTAATGCCGCAGGAGGCAATATGCCCGGAGCAACTATCAGCCCGGATCAGGCCATATTTGATATGAATGTAGATGATTTACAAAAGGTAGTCGATCTTAATATTATAGGTACCATGCTTCCATCACAAGTATTTTCAGAGCTTTTCGCGAAACAGAAACAAGGAATTATCATTAATATCTCATCGGCATCAGCACAAAGACCTCTGACAAGAGTTGTAGGATATTCGGCCTCAAAAGCAGCAATCGATAATTTTACTCAATGGATGTCTGTTGAACTAGCTCAAAAATACGGTGAAGGCATTCGCGTAAACGCCATTTCTCCGGGATTTTTTATCGGAGAACAAAACAAAGCTTTATTGCTGACTCCCGAAGGAAAATTAACCCCAAGAGGCGAAAAAATTATCGAACATACGCCAATGGGAAGATTTGGAACTCCCGAAGATATTGACGGAGCACTTTTGTTTTTATGCAGCGACATGTCAAAATTTGTTACGGGAACGATCTTAAAAGTCGACGGAGGATTTGCTGCGACGAGTATTTAAAAAGATTAAAAAAGAATACGAATTTCACAAATTAGCACAGATGGGTTTGTGAAATTAAAAAACCAAGCCAGACATAGAATTAGTGTCAATTAGTGAAATTCGTGTTCCATTTTTTTACAACAGACAGGAGGACTCAAGCGATAGCAAGTAGCTCCTAAACATTAATAAAAATAAATCAAAAATGGAACAAACGTTAAGATGGTTCGGGCCAAACGATCCGGTTTCTTTACAAGATATCAAACAAACCGGAGCTACCGGAATTGTTACTGCATTACACCACATCCCGAACGGGCAAGTTTGGGATATTGAAGAAATTATCAAACGAAAAGTTGAAATAGAACACGAAAACGGTGATCCTAAAAAAGGCGCATCGGGTTTAACCTGGTCAGTCGTAGAAAGTATTCCGGTTCATGAGGACATTAAAAAACAAACCGGAAATTATCTTCAATATATTGAAAATTACAAAGAAAGCATTCGAAATCTGGCTTTATGCGGTATAAAATGTATTTGCTACAATTTCATGCCGGTTTTAGACTGGTCAAGAACTGATCTCGCTTATGAAACAGCAGACGGATCAAAAGCTTTACGCTTCGATATTAACGCTTTTGCCGCTTTTGAATTGTATATCTTAAAAAGGCCAGGAGCCGAAAAAGAATATTCCGAAACACAAATTCAGAAAGCAAAAAGCTATTTTGAGGCCATGACAGCTGCTGATAAAATAAAATTACAGCAAAACATTCTGGCAGGACTTCCGGGTGCTGAAGAGGCCTATTCTGTAGAAGATTTTTTAGTCACTTTAAGTGGATATAATCATATTGACAGAAAAGCTTTAAAGGAAAATTTATTCTTTTTCCTAAGAGAAATTATTCCGGTTGCTGAAAGTAAAGGCGTTTTGATGGCGATTCATCCTGACGATCCGCCCTACCCGATTTTAGGTTTGCCAAGAGTAGTAAGTACTGAGGAAGATTTGATAGAATTAATGGCTGCAGCCGAATCAAAATCAAACGGATTCACCATGTGTACGGGTTCCTATGGTGTAAGGGCAGATAATGATTTACCCGGAATCGTAAGACGCCATGGCGATAAAATGAATTTTATTCACTTAAGAAGTACCGAAAGGGATATTGAAGGAAGCTTTTACGAGGCGAATCATCTTGAAGGCGATGTTGATATGTATGAGGTAGTAAAAGCCATTATTGAAGTCGAAAAAAGAAACAACAGTCAATTGCCAATGCGTCCCGATCACGGACACCAGATGCTGGACGATTTGAATAAAAAGACCAATCCCGGATATTCAGCTATTGGGCGCTTAAGAGGACTTGCAGAATTAAGAGGACTTGAAATGGGAATTAAAAAATCGCTTTAAAATAATCTCGCAGAGTCGCAAAGTTTTTTTTAGTCTTACGTATAGTTTTTTTTAGCCACGACTCGAGCAATAGCGAACAGGCGAAGCAATTCACGAATGATTGCGCTTAATGAATTAGAAAAATTCGTGGCTGTTTTTTTAATGATGATCGCCTTTTTCAAAGTTTTAAACTTTGCGCCTTAGTGCCTTCTTATCCAACCACTAACTAACCAAATAACCACAACCATGACCTGTCGAACCCTCCTCATTTATTGCAGCCTTTTTATAAATAGTGTTGTAATAGCGCAACAAACTCCCAAAATAATCACAGACTCAAAATCAAATTACCTGCCTGATTTTAGTTACGCGGGTTATCATTTCGGCGAAAGCCAAATTCCCGAAGTTCAGGGAAAAATCATCAATGCAACAGATTATGGCGTAAAAGCCAATGATGGCCTTGATGATTCGAAAGCGCTGTTAAAAGCCGTAAAAGCAGCAAACACTATTGAAGGAAATGTGATCTTACAATTACCGGCAGGAAAAATTATTCTGAGTGATATTGTATATATCGAAAGAAGCAATTTTGTACTTCGTGGCGCAGGTTCTGGCGAAAACGGAACAGAAATTTATTGCCCGAGACCCATGATGTATCTCAAAGATCCTGAATCATTGTCTGAACTAAGAGAATATTTAACCTCACTCGACAAAAGACAACGAGAGCCGGAAAACAATATCGATTTGCCTTTCTCGCAATATGCCTGGTCCGGTGGATTTATCTGGACTCAGATTCCTAATGAACGCGTAAAATCATATCTGGATAAATACGAACCTACTCCAAATCCGTTGGCTAAAGTAAGTTCCGGAAATATGGGTGAACATATCATTACTGTTTCAGAAGTAAAAGGACTGAAAGTTGGTGATATTGTCGAATTGCAATTGTTCAATAAAGATGGCGAAAATGGCGAAATCATCAAAGATTTATACAAAGGCGCGAATGTAAAACCGGGTTCTCATCACTGGAACTTTCCTAAACTTCCTATTGTAAGGCAACAAGTAGAAATCACTAAAATTTCAAACTCAAAAATAACAATCAAAACACCTTTAACCATTGCTGTAAAACCTGGTTATCAGGCGCAATTGGTCGAATGGAAACATTTAAATGAAGTAGGAATCGAACATCTTCGCTTTACTTTTCCTGATATCCCAAGAGTCGCACATCACGTAGAACCCGGAAATAACGCTATATTCCTGACCCGTGTTTTTAACAGTTGGGTAAAAGATGTCAAAATCACCAATGCTGACAGCGGAATTTTAGCCGAGGAAATTTCGAATGTTTCCATTCAGGACGTAATTACCGATGGCCCTCATCTGGCACATTATACAGTGACTCTGGGTGGCGTGCACAATGTTTTAGTGAAGAATCTGAAAATTTATAACAAAGCCGTTCATCCGTTAAGTTTCAACACTTTTGCGACTAAAAACGTGTATCAGGATTGCGAGATTTTTGCCGATGCTCTTTTAGATCAGCATTCGGGAGCCAATCATCAAAATTTGTTTGATCATATAACCGTGCACCTATCGCCGGATAAAAACAACAGTTACTACTTATTTGGAGGCGGCGGCGCTGATTACTGGAAACCTTCTCATGGTCCTTTCAGCACATTCTGGAATCTGAATGTTCAGGTTGAAAAGCCATCCGGAATCACAAAACCCATTTTACTTTACGGCATGAAAGACGGACCATTCGCAAGGATTATTGGCGTGAATGGCAATACTAAATTCGAAGTAAAATATGAACCTGACGCTTATATTGAGTTTCTAAATACACCAATGGACAAAGTGCCTTCGTTGTATGATTATCAATTGCAACGACGCTTGAAGAAATAATATTTAAACACATAGAAACATAGCTTTTTAGAACGTTGAGAAAAAGACGTTTCACTTCACAGTAACAAACATAGTTTCGTTGTAAAATTAAGAGCCGATCTAAGCTATGTGTAAAAACTAGTTTTTTGATTCCCTTTTTTGATTAAAAAAATCTATGTTTCCATGCGTTTAAAGAATAGCCATGAATTCACGAATTTTTTCTATTTATTATGCGCAATCATTCGTGAATTCGTGGCTAATTTTATACATAAAGATTCATCATTTTAATATGTGAAATCTGTGGCAAAAAACTTTACAATTATAATTTCAACCGCTATGAAATACAGAATAGCTCTTTTGGTTTTACTTTTTATTTCGGGAAATGTATTTTCCCAAAATAAATACCGTCTTAAAAATATCTCGACAACCGATGGGCTTTCGCAGAGTTCTGTCATTGCCATACATCAGGATAAATTTGGGCAAATGTGGTTTGGTACACGCGATGGTCTTAATGAATACGACGGAAGTAAATTTACTGTTTTCAGAAATGATGTTACCAATAAACATTCTATCAGCAACAATGATATTTTATCTATCGAAGAAGATAATACGGGAAAAATCTGGGTTGGTACTTACAACGGACTCAACTGTTATGATCCTGTCCGCAATACTTTTACACGATATTTACACACCAAAACCAATCATACCATAAGCAGCAATGCAATTTGGTCTATCAAAGAAATTGACAACGAAATGTGGTTTGGAACTTCAAAAGGATTGACAATTTACAATAAAAAAACAAACCTCTTTACTTCTGTTTTTCACTCGGATACTGATCATACAACGGTACCCAGCAACAATATTATTACAATGCTAAAAACTAAAAAAGGAGAAATCTGGATTGGAACCACAAAAGGTTTATGCCAGCTTGTAAGCAGAAAAAACGGAAGGTTTTCTTTTAAAAATTATCCTTTAAACAATACTGATCTTTTAAATGTTCAGGCCATTACCGAAGATGTTTCGGGCAATTTATGGGTGGGTACAAAAAACAAAGGACTTTTGAAATTTGATAAAACCTTAAATACTTTTATTTCTTTTTTAGCTGATGATAAATATCGTGAAATTAATAGTGACATTCGATCTTTAGTAATTGACAATCAAGGTTCTTTGTGGATTGGAGCATATGACGGAATCTACATTTTAGGAAAAGATAAAAGTATTCAGAAAATAAATAACACCAACAACAGCAACGGAATCGATAAGGTAAAATCAATTTATATTGATCAGAAAGGTTCTGTATGGATTGGTTGTTATTATAAAGGCGTTAATATTTGGGACATTTCGAATGTGAATTTCTCCAATTACAACCAGAATTCTAAAAAAATTCCGATGAGTTTTGATGTCGTGAGTTCGATTATTGCCGATAAAAATCATAATGTGTATTTTGGAACTGAAGGCGGCGGAATTACGATTTTTAATACCAATACCGAAGCTGTAAGCTACATTAACAGTAAAAGCGGGCAAACCGTCAAAAATGATATTAAATCGATGTGCCTTTCCGGTACTATTTTATGGATTGGGACTTTCTCCAAAGGATTATCTGCTTACAACACTATTTCAAAAAGAATCGAGGACCATAGGATTGCTGCTGATCTCAATGTTTTATTAAAGGAATCCGGTGTTTATTCGATCAGGGCAGAAGGAAACGATATCATCTGGATTGGTACTTTTGGTAAAGGTCTGATTCGGTATAATACCATTTCCAAAGCCTTTGAAATCATCGAAAATGATAATACAAAAGCCAATTATTTAACCAATACAATTGTCAGGACTATTCTGGTTGATCCAAAAAAAGGCGTTTGGGCGGGAACTCAAAACGGACTGAATTATATCCCGCTGAACAATTTCATTTCCGGTAAATATGCTGTCAAACATTACTTTTTCGATTCGGTTTCCTTATCCGGAGATGATATTCTGACCTTATTTCAGGACAGCCAAAAGAAAATATGGGTAGGAACAAAAGCAAAAGGATTGCATTATTTTGACGGGAAAAAATTCAATAAAATAAATTTAAGGGTTGGCAATACGGTTATTACTTCGATACATTCTATTCTTGAGGACGATGATAAAAACCTATGGATTAGCACCAATCAGGGAATTATAAAATACAGCACAGCACTAAAAACCGTTGTCATTTATGATCAAAAAGATGGTTTGGCAAGTAATGAATTTAATGACAACGCGGCCTTAAAACTGGATTCGGATAAGTTCTATTTTGGAAGCCCATCCGGTGCAACCTATTTTGATGCCAAAAAAATCTCTTTAAATCGTTATGCGCCACAAGTGCTGATTACCAATCTGAAAATCAAAAACGAAACCATTCATCCTAATGATTCCGCTGGTATTTTAGAAAAAGGCATCGGATATACCAAAACCATTACACTCGATTATGACAAAGCGAATTTTTCTATAGATTTTTCTATCCCAAATTACATTCGATCTAAAAACAATCAATACAGTTACCGTTTAACAGGATTAGAAAACAACTGGACAACAACCAAAAGTACCGAAGCTATTTTTGCGATTCAGAATCCCGGAACCTATACTTTTGAAGTTCGTGGTGCAAACAATGACGGCGTATGGAATAAATTTCCAACTACGCTTACAGTTATCGTAAAACCTGCTCCATGGCGCAGTATATGGGCATTTTTATTGTACGGAATTGTAATTGGACTGGGATTATACGGTTTAATCTGGATCATGAAATCGAAAGCCGGATTAAAACAAAAACTGGAATTAGAATATCTGGAAACCAAGCGAATTGAGGAAAATAATCTCGCCAAACTGGATTTTTTTACCAACATTTCGCATGAATTCAGAACACCGTTAACCTTGATTTTAGGACCGTTACAACAAATCCTGGCCAATTATAACGGAACAAACGAAATGTATAAAAAGTTATTGGTGATTGAAGGAAGTGCCAATCATCTGCTAAGCCTCATCAATCGTTTAATGGATTTCAGGAAACTCGAAAATCATCAGGTTACGCTGGAATCTGCGGAAGGAAATATCGTAAAATTCACAAAAGAAATCTTTTTATCTTTTATCGAATATGCGAAAGACGGCGGTTACAGCTATACTTTTGAGTCATCTGAAGAAGAAATCCTTGTGTATTTTGACCGTTATAAATTAGAGCGCGTTTTCTATAATTTAATTTCAAACGCTTTTAGATATACGCCAAAAGGCGGAAACATTCACCTGAAAATAGCGCATGACAATGAGCATCTTTTTATAACCGTAGAAGATTCCGGAGTTGGAATCGCGCCCGAACATATTGATAAGATTTTTGATCTGTTTTTTGAAGTTCCAATGCACAATAACGTTCAGAAAAACTACAATAAAGGAACCGGAATTGGACTTTCGATCGTAAAAAACATTGTAAAACTCCACAAAGGAAATATTGATGTAACCAATAAAAAAACAGAAGGAGTAATTTTTAAAGTAACGCTTCCCTTAGGCCGAACACATCTTTTAGACCATGAGATTATTACCGATTTTAAAATCAGTGACGATATCGATCAATATAAGGCACAATTAGAAACTGCCGAAATTACAGAACCCGAAGACATTGATGATTTTGTGGTAAACGACGAAAAACAAACGATCCTGATTGTCGAAGATCACAAAGTCCTGCGATCTTTCATGAAAAATTTACTCAAAGAGGATTATAACATTATTGAAGCCGAAAACGGAAAAATTGCTTTTGAAAAAGCATTTCAGCATTTACCCAATTTAATTATCAGCGATGTTATTATGCCTGAAATGGTAGGAACAGAACTTTGTTGTAAAATCAAAGAGAATTTAAAAACCAGCCATATTCCGGTTATTCTCCTGACTTCAAGAACGTCACTGGTTTATAAATTTGAAGGACTGGAAAGTGGCGCTGACGATTATATCAGCAAGCCATTTAATTTAATTGAATTTAAACTTAGGGTTAAAAACCTGCTGAATTCAGCTGAACGCCTGAAAAATAAATTCTCAAGCGATGATAACTTTATTCCGTCAGAAATAACAGTTTCTTCATTAGACGAAGAACTATTGAAAAAAGCATTTAAAATTGTCGAAGAGAACATTTCGAACGAACAATTCGATATTCCGTTTTTCTGTACCGAACTAGGTGTAAGCCGTACCATGCTGTTTCTAAAAATAAAAGCCTGGACAAATTACACGCCAAACGAATTCATTCATGAAATACGATTAAAACGCGCTGCCCAGTTATTGGAACAAAACAAATTAAATGTTTCCGAAATTAGTTATAAGGTAGGTTTCAACAATCCGAAATACTTTAGTAAATGCTTCCAGAAAAAGTACGGGGAAACTCCCACTCAGTTTGCCGATAAATTTTTTAAGTCTTCGGTAGTTTTTTAGAGAATTCCTTATTTTAAAGGGTTTAAAAAGGGTATCTGTATTTTTAGATACCCTTTTTTGTATTTCTATATCGTTTGCGCCTACTACATTTGCCCATATGAAGATCAAAAAAACAAAACTCCTCTTACTGCAAATGCTATTTGTGATAGTTATAATCGGAATGAGTTTATTGATTTTTTATTTTATCTAACACTAACCTAAAAACCAAAATGAATGTTGACAAACCAAAATTTCAAATCGCTTAAATGGTATTTGCTGGTAGTTTTTCTACTGGTAAATATTGTTATACATGCACAGGAAAGAAAAGTTACCGGAAAAGTGACTTCGAGCGAAGACTTAATGGGACTGCCTGGTGCGAATGTTTATATTAAAGGTTCATCTGTAGGAGGATCTGCAGACATGGACGGAAACTATAGTGTAATTGTTTCAGAAAAAAATGCTGTCTTAGTTTTCAATTATGTAGGATATCAGACTGTCGAAATTCCGCTAGGCAATAAAACAGTCGTTAGTGTCAGTTTAAAACCGGATACCAAAAATCTGGACGAAGTAATTGTGGTAGGTTACGGAACCCGTAAAAAGAGTGACATTACAGGCTCAGTATCTTCTGTAACAGCAAAAGAATTAACGGCCTATCCAACTTTAAGCGCAGAACAGGCTTTGCAAGGCCGTGCAGCAGGGGTTTCGGTACAATCTAATAATGGTGGTGAACCAGGGGCACCGGTAAAAATCAGGGTTCGTGGAGGAACCTCAATCAATGCGAGTGGAGATGCCCTTATTGTAGTTGATGGTTTTGCAGGAGCCTCCATGCCGGCACCTCAGGATATTGCTTCTATCGAGGTTTTAAAAGATGCTTCGGCAACAGCTATTTACGGTTCAAGAGGTTCAAACGGAGTTATTATGGTAACGACCAAAAAAGGAAAACCCGGAAAACCGGTTATTGAATTTAGTAATTCAACATCTGTACAATCAGTAAACAATAAATTAGATTTATTAGATGGAGATCAGTTTGTAGCATACCGAAAAAGTTTTACGACACATACTTCAGGCGGAGCCAATACAGACTGGCAGGATGTTATTTATCGTGAAGGTATGATTTCAAATTCACAATTATCATTTTCAGGAGGTTCTGATAAAATAAGATACTATGTTTCAGGAAATTATTTCAATCAAAACGGAGTGGTTATCAATTCAGGAATCGATAAATACACTATTGTAAGCAATCTTGAAGCCGATTTATCAGATAAATTTAAAATAGGTCTGAATTTATTTCAGAGTAAACAAAACAAAGAGGGAATTATTAGCCAGACAAGTGCCGGAGGAACCGGTGCTGCGGGTGTAATTGCAGCTGCGTACCGTTTTATGCCGGATAAGGGAATTTACAATGCCGATGGATCTTATACAACAACAGCCCCAATTGGCGATGATATCGATAATCCGTATGCAACGGCGATGGAAAACATTCTGGAAACAATTTCAATCGTAAACCGAAGCAATTTCTTTGCCTCGTATCAAATTACTAAAGATTTAAATTTTAAAACGACTTTAGGATTAACTGAAAACAACTCTCAAACCGGAAGATATATTCCATCAACTTTAATTGCAGGAAAAAATATTAAAGGAGAAGCTTCTGTAACCAACACCAGATTTTCTTCTATCCTTTCAGAAAATTACCTGACGTTTAAACGTGAAATTATCAAAAAGGGAATTTTAACGGTTTTGGGTGGTTACTCATATCAAAAAAACAGAAATGAACGTGCTTATGCGGCTTCAAGAGGATTTTTGACCAATACCAATTCGTATCATAATTTAGGGGCCGGAACAGTGTACCTAAAACCCGAGTCCAGCTTGTCAGAAACTGAATTGATTTCTGCTTTCGGAAGATTGAATTTTGATTATGACGATAAATATTTATTTACGTTTACAGCACGTCGCGACGGTTCGTCAAGCTTTAGTAAAAATTACAAATACGGAACTTTCCCTTCCGGAGCCGTGGGTTGGAACATCGGTAAGGAAAACTTCTTAAAAGATAACAAAACAATTTCTAATCTAAAATTAAGAGCCAGTTATGGGGCAACCGGAAATCCTTCTATTGATGCCTACTCTACCTTATCCAGATTTTCTGAAGTTTATGATGTAAGCGGCGATGTAATTGTAAATGCAGTTCAGTTGACTTCACTGGATAATCCGAATTTAAAATGGGAAACTTCGTACCAACAGGATTACGGAATTGACTTAGGTTTATTTGATAACAGAATCAGCATTACTGCCGATTATTATAAAACAATTACCAAAGATTTATTGTTCAACAGGCCTTTACCCGGAGTTTCAGGAATTGCTTCACAGCTTCAAAATGTTGGGGAATTAGAAAATAAAGGCTGGGAATTAGGTATTAATTCCAAAAACTTTATTGGTGCAGATTTTACCTGGTCAACAAGTTTTAATATTTCTTCAAACAAGAACAAAGTATTGAAACTGGCTGACAATAAAGATCTTTTAATCAACTCTACGCCAGGACATTTCCTTGCTACTGATTCTCAAATTCTGAGAGTGGGTCAACCGGTGGGTTCCTTTTTCGGATTTGTTTATGATGGTGTAATTCAACAGGGAGAAACTGTATTACCCGGAAATTTTGAAACGATCCCAGGTGGAGAAAAATTCAAAGATGTAAACGGTGACGGCAAATTAGATTCGAACGATAAAACCATCATCGGAAACCCGAATCCTGATTTTATCTTCGGATTAAATAATGATTTCACCTATAAAAATCTGGATTTGAATATCTTTTTTCAGGGCTCAGAAGGCAATCAGATTTTAAATTATACCTTAATGGAACTGGCTTCAGGAAACAACAATGCCACGACAGAAGTTCTCGATGCCTGGACACCAACTCATACAGATACCAATGTGCCTGTAAATGCGGCTAGAACAAAAAGAGTTACTTCAAGATTTGTGTATGATGCGAGTTATATTCGTTTAAAAAACATTGCTATCGGATATAGTTTAGACGATAAAGTGGCTTCTAAAATGGGATTGAGCAAAGTTCGTTTTTATATCAGTGCACAAAACTTATGGACCATTACCCACTATCCGGGATCTGATCCTGAGGTAAATTACCTGAATGATACCAACACCAGAAGTAATACCAATTTAGGTTTGGATTATGGAAGTTACCCAAATGTGAGAACCTTCACTTTTGGTTTTAATTTAAAATTCTAGTTTAAAAAAATAAAGTTATGAAATTGCCATGATTCAAATTGAAAAGAGAATTTAAAATGGTGATTCCATATTTCAATAAAAATTTAATATTAACTACACATGAAAAAATATATAGCTTTTCTGTTCCTGGGAATATTCACTTTTGGATGTTCCGATTTAGAAGAACATCCGGTAGGCGTTATTCGTCCTGAAAACTTCTTCAACAATACAGATGATCTGCAAGCCGCTGTAAACGGGGCTTTTGCCAACATTGCCCACAATAATTATTGGGGAAGAGAATTTACAATTGCCCTTATGCTGCGTGATGACATGGCCGATATTGGAGACAGAACCACTCAGGCAGCCCGTATCGATGTCAATGATATGAGTATGAACGATACGAATGCACTGGTAGCGAACTTTTGGCCACAATCGTATATCATTATTACTGCCGCAAACCAGGCTATTGCCGGAGCTAAAAAAACACCGGGAGATCCTGCAAAAGTAAATGCCATTGTGGCTCAGGCTTATTTCGCAAGAGCTTTTGCTTACTATCATTTGGTACGGATCTTTGGAGATATTCCGTATGTTGATTTCGTTGTAAACGATGTTTCGCAGGTCAATTCTTTAAGCAGAATGAAAGAAGCTGACGTTTACCCAAAAATCATTGCCGATTTAGAATTTGCAAAACAATGGTTAGAAGACAAGCCAAAAGTAAAAGCAGTTCCGGGAAAAGGTACGGCAGCAGGTTACTTAGCCTCAGTGTATCTGACTTTAGGAAATTACCAAAAAGCCTATGATGAATCAAAATATGTCATTACAAACGAAGCCAAATTTGGTTTAGGTTTAGATGCTGATTTTCAGGATTTATTTAATGCTACAAAAGCAGCTTCACTTAAAGAGCCTTTGTTTACAATCGATTTTAATAATTTAGTTTCAGGAAATTACGGTCAGGATTATACGGCATTTTTTACCGGTTCCCTCAAAGATGACAGTTACAGTTACGGTCAGGGATTCTCAGTGGCAGTTCCTTCATTAAAAGTATTCAATACCTGGGATCAGAGAGATTACAGAAGAGCAGTAAGCTTTGATACCATTATCAGAAAGAAAACAGGTCCTGGCGGCTCTTTACAAATTTTTCCTTCAAGTGATAACGAAAAAGCACCGCGTCCGCATATTGCTAAATATTTTCGTTTTCCGGGAAAAGCAGGCGCGAACGGAAGAACTTCCCAACATAATTATATCACCATGCGTTTTGCCGAAGTATTGCTGACAGCTGCAGAAGCCTTAAACGAAATTACTCCCGGAACTACAGAAGCTGACGGGTATGTAAACAGGGTACGTGCCAGAGCCCGAAACAAAGCCGGAAAACTGGTTTCTTTTCCTGCCAATGTAACACCGGGATTATCTCAGGCCGATTTTAGAAAAATGGTTATTGACGAAAGAAGATTAGAACTTGCTTTTGAATATGTGCGATGGTACGACATTAAAAGATTGAAAAACGGACCTGAAATTTTTGGACCAAATGGTCTGGAACCACACGCCAATTTCGATCCAAATAAAGATTATTTATTTCCGTTACCGGGAACTGAGTTAGCGATCAATCCGAATTTAAAACCGAATAATCCGGGGTATTAAAAAGGTTGCCACGAATTTCACGAATTGGCCCGAATTAAAAAAATAAAGGATAAATCACTTTAGTTGAAAAAGTTTACCACTCCCAATAGTTATCGGGATAAAGGATTAAGATGATATTGTTTCACGCAGATTTTCTCAAATGTTTATGCGAAGTTGTCATTCCGACAGAGGAGGAATCTTCGTAAGTAACTCTACAAAGTATTTCAATCTTTGTCGAAGTGTATTGTGGAGATCCTTCCTCCGTCAGGATGACAAAAATGAGGATAAAATCTGCGTGAAAATTTTAAACACATAGAAACATAGATTTCATATTTATAAATTAAAAAAGAGAAGAAAAAGAAACTCGTTTCTCACACATAGCTATGTGTATTTATGCAAGTGAAATGCCTTTTTAAATGCTCCTAAAAACTATGTCTCTATGTGTTTAAAATTAAACCCAACAAAATTAGATTCTGTTAAAAAACAATAATTAAGTATGAATAAAGTTAGTAATTTTGCTTTAGTCCTTGGGGTTGCATTGCTGGTAACAGCATGCAAATCCGGGATTAATTCTGCAACAAAAAATACTTCTGTAACAGCACAAAACCTTCTGGAAACGCGATACAAAATGTTACTAGATTATCCGGTTGATTCGATGGCAATGCCCAGAAGTATGACCCTCAAAACCAATCAAATCAAAAAAGTTTCTTCAAGAGACTGGACAAGCGGATTCTTTGCCGGAAATCTTTGGCAATTGTACCGACTGACAGGAAATGCAGAATATAAAAAACAAGCCGAAAAATGGACGCCTTTCAGCAAAAAAGAAAGCGTAAACAGAGGCTCGCACGATGTTGGCTTTAAAGTATATTGCCCGTATGGCGAAGCTTTAAAAGTTGAAAACAAACAAGAACACAAAGAAGTCATCATCAAAGGAGCCGAAACTTTATGTACTCGTTTTGATGCAAAAGTTGGTGCAATCCGTTCCTGGGATTTCAACAAGGAAATCTGGGATTATCCGGTAATTATCGATAATATGATGAATCTGGAATTGCTTTTTGAAGCCACAAAACTATCCGGCAATAAAAAGTATCAGGACATTGCGGTCAAGCACGCCAATACAACACTAAAAAATCAGTTTAGAGATGATAATAGCTGCTACCATGTGATCGATTATGACCCAAATACCGGCACAGTCAGAAAGAAAACCACACTTCAGGGGTATAATGATGATTCAGTTTGGGCACGCGGTCAGGGCTGGGCTGTTTATGGTTTTACCATGTCGTACCGATATACCAAAGATCCGGCTTATTTGAAACAAGCCGAAGCAACGGCAAAGTTTTTTATGACTGATAAAAACCTGCCTGAAGACGGAATTCCGTATTGGGATTTTAGAGATCCTGCAATTCCAAATTCGGCGCGTGATGTTTCTGCTGCAACTGTTATGGCTTCTGCTTTATATGAATTGTATGGCTATACTAAAAATAAAACATATCTGGCTTTCGCCGATAAAATAATTACAACTTTAGAATCTGATAAATATATTTTAGATCCAAAGATCAACGCGCCTTTTATATTTGATCACAGCACCGGAAACTGGCCTAAACACGACGAAATCGACGAACCTATAATTTATGCCGACTATTATTTCCTGGAAGCATTGTTAAGAAGAAAGTAATTATTAAGGTTCAAAGGCTCATAGGGTCAAAGGAACAAAGCTAAAAATAGCTACAGAGGTGCAAAACAACAGAGGTTTTCAGCCTTTGAACCTTTGAGCCTTTGCCTCTTTGAACCTTAAAAAAAAATAATCTATGAAAAATCACCCGTACCACAATACCACATTTATTATTAAGAAGAAAGTAAAATGAGGTACAAAAGGTACAGAGGTGCAAAGCTACAAAGGTTTTCAGCCTTTGAACCTTTGAGCCTTTGCCTCTTTGAACCTTAAAAAAATAATCTATGAAGAACCGACTGTACCACTATAACACATTTTCTATTTTTGCCCTTTTTGTTTTTTTTCAAATTGGTATGAACAGCAGTTTTGCTCAGACAAAAATAAATATTAATGACAATTGGCAATATCTTGAAAATCATACTCCAAACCTTAGCGAAGCACAAAAAGCCAGCAACTGGATTTCCTTAAATTTACCACACACCTGGAACGCCGAAGATGCTACCGATTTAAATCCGGGTTACAGACGCGATGCCAGCTGGTATCAAAAAAAGCTGAACATTACTCAAATAGATCAAAACCAGCGTTATTATTTGTATTTTGAAGGATCAAATGTAACCACAAAAGTATATGTAAACGGTAAAGAAGCCGGCGGACATATTGGCGGCTACATTGGTTTTACCATAGATATTACAAATTTTATTAAAGAAGGAAACAACGACATTTTTGTTCGGGTGGATAACAGTTATGATATTGAAATCATCCCCTCTCAAAAAAGTGATTTCTTTATTTATGGCGGAATAACCCGCGATGTATGGTTATTGTCTAAATACAAAAATCATATTGAAAATTTAAAAATTACAACACCAGAAGTTTCAGCTAAAAAAGCTTCTTTAAATATTGTGGCTTCCACCGTAAATCCTGATAATTCTACAGCCTTATCGTTAACCGTAATTCTTAAAAATCCAAAAGGAAAAAAAATTGCCAGTAAAACAATTCCGGTTTTGAATAAAATAACGGCTATCAAATTTGAAAACCTCAAAAACCCTGAATTATGGGATACTCAACAACCAAATTTATATAAAGTTACCGCCTTTTTATCAGAAAAAAACCAAATCAGGGACAGCGTAAACGAAAAAGTAGGTTTTAGATGGTTTGAATTTAAAGATCATGGTCCTTTTTATTTAAACGGAAAACGATTGCTCCTTCGGGGAACACATCGTCATGAAGAACAAGCCGGAGTTGGAGCTGCCATGAGCAACGCACAACATCGCGCTGATATGGAATCGATCAAAAAGATGGGGGCTAATTTTGTTCGTTTGGCACATTATCCGCAGGACCCTGAAATCTACAGAGCCTGCGATGAATTGGGTTTACTGGTTTGGGATGAATTGCCCTGGTGTCGTGGCGGAATTGGTGATGAACTCTGGCAGACGAATACCAAAAATATGCTGGCAGAAATCATCAGTCAAAACTACAATCACCCCAGTATTATTATCTGGTCTTTGGGCAATGAAATGAATTGGCTGCCTGATTTTCCTGACGGAGATAATACCGAACGAACCAATGTATTCCTGACAGAACTTAACGACATTGCCCACAAAATGGATCCAACGCGAAAAACAGCGATTAGAAAATATTATGAAGGTTCGCAAATTGTGGATGTCTTCTCCCCTTCTATCTGGTCCGGCTGGTATTCCGGAAGTTATAAAAATTATCAAAAAGCAATTGATGTTTACAAAAAAGAATACAAGCATTTTATTCATGCCGAATATGGCGGAGACAGTCACGTTGGTCGGCATAGTGAAAACCCAATTACAGGCGAAAACATCATAAAAGCCGAAGGATGGGAAGAAGCAATCGTACAAACTAAAGTGGCGAATATTGCACAAATTGGCGATTGGAGTGAGAATTATATCGTTGATTTATTTGACTGGCACTTGCATATATCCGAAAATGACCTGGCGTTTGTGGGTAATATTCAGTGGGCATTTAAGGATTTTGCAACGCCGTTACGTCCGGAAGATGATATTCCGTACATGAATCAAAAAGGATTGGTAGATCGTAACGGGAATCCAAAAGATGCCTATTATGTTTTTAAAAGTTACTGGAGCGATGAACCCTTTACTTACATCGAATCGCATACCTGGACAGAACGCCAGGGACCCGAAAATACACCAAGGACTATTAGCGTTTTTAGTAATTGCGAAAAGGTTCGTTTATTTCACCAGGGGAAATCATTGGGAGAAAAGCAAAGAAATCTTTCTCTATATCCGGCAAATGGCTTAACTTGGGATGTGAATTTTCTAAAAGGAGAAAATATTCTAATCGCCATTGGAGAGACAAAAAATGGTAAAAAAGTTTCGGATACGATTAAAGTAAACTATCGTTTCAATAAAAATGACACGGCAACATCTTTACAATTGTCATCAGAAAAATTAAAAAACGGCAATTATCTGGTAACGGCAATTGCAATTGATAATAACAATTTGCGTTGTCTGGACTATGAAGAAAGTGTTTATTTCCAGTGTCTCAAAGGTGGAAAAACCATGAAAAATCAGGGAACTCCAACCGGAAGTGAATCGATAAAAATGGCAAACGGAAAAGCATCGATTGAAGTGGTTCCGGATGGTTCGGGAATTCCGATCGAAATGACCGCTTTGAACCAGAGTTTTAAAGGAGAATATTTGAAGATTGCGAATTGATAGCTTTATGACTTAACCGCAAAGTTTTTTGCCACTGATTAAAATGATTTTGTTTCATGCAGATTTTAAAACAATTTAAGCAGATTTTTTTAATCATCATACTTTGAAGTTTAGTTTGTCATTTCGAGCGAAGGCAGAAATCTTCACGAGAAGCTCTATAAAGATTACACTTTCGTTGCGGCGTTACTTTCGGAGATTTCTCCTGCGTCGAAATGACAAAAATGAGAGCAAATCCGAGCAAAATAATAAAGATTATACATTATGAAAAATACAATCTTTTACAAAATAGCTTTAGTACTGTCAGGTTTTGCCTGTCATGCACAAGTAACCTTAAATGCAGACGGTCCACACGGAGTTGGCACTTATGAATTAATTACAAATACATTGGCACCCGGAACGGCAAACGGAGCAGTTGAAGCACCGGATGCTATTCACCCAGGTTTTGGGCATCATATTACGGAAGTTTTTGATAATGAGCTGAAGAAGTACGTTTTTGAATTTAATTTACATGTTACCAACACGCCTCCTGACAATGAACCTGTTAAAGGCAAAACAGACAGGCAGCGTTGCGAAATAAAATCATATGAACCATCTCCTGATAATTTAAAAGGAAAAAGCGGCGAAACAGTACAATACAAGTGGCGCTTTAAAATTCCTGCCGGATTTAAACCTACTTCAGGTTTTACCCACATACACCAGGTTAAAGCTGTTGACGGCGATGATGACCATCCTTTATTTACTTTAACTTTAAGAAAGAAATCAAAGGGTTTAAACGCGTTAGAACTTATTTATGTTCAGGATGAAGCCACAGGAATGATAAAATATCAAACGGCAAATATGGCACTATTCGAGGGCGTTTGGGTTGAAGCAACAGAGACTATTAAAGTAGGTTTAAAAGGAGCATATGCCATAACTATAAAAAAAGTTGATGACGGAACTATTTTAATGAATTACAGCAATTCAAATATTCAAACCATTCGCGCTGCCTATACCTCAAAAACAGGAACCAATTACGCTGCTAATTCTTTTATCAGACCTAAATGGGGAATTTACCGCAGTCTGAAAGATATTGCCAATATGAAAGATGAAACAATGCGATTTTCTGATTTTAGCATACAGGAACTAACTACCGCACCCGGAAAAGATAATTAACAATCAAGATATAAAATGACCCAAAATAAAAATTTATCCATGAAAAAATTAATTACACTATTATTACTAACCACTGTCTTTAGCGGACAGGCACAAAACCTAATTTCAAATGTACCAAACCGAACGACTACTTCCTTAAACGGTGTTTGGAATTATATTGTTGATCCTTATGAAACCGGTTATTACAGCTTTCATCATGATGAATACGACAAACAGAAAAAACCATCAAATGCTGCTTATTTTAATAATTATCATGCAGTCAACAAACAGGAATTAGTCGAATATGATTTTGACAAATCGCCTAAAATCAATATTCCGGGCGACTGGACTTCTCAGGTTCCTGAACTTAAATATTATGAAGGAAATGTTTGGTTCAAAAAATCTTTCGATTATGATGTAAAGGATAAAAAACGCCTTTTTGTGTATTTCGGAGCGATAAATTATAAAGCAGATGTTTATTTAAACGGTAAAAAATTAGGAAGACATGAAGGTGGTTTTACGCCATTTAATTATGAAGTAACTGCTATAGTTAAGCCAAAGGACAATTATTTAGTTGTAAAAGTGGATAATACGCGTCATAAAGAAGATGTTCCGACAATTAATACAGATTGGTGGAATTATGGCGGAATCACAAGAGACGTGACTTTAATTGAAGAAAATGAATCCTTTGTGGAAGATTACAACATTCAGCTTAAAAAAGGGAATGCAGCTTTGTTGTCAGGTTTTGTTAAAATCAACAATTTCAATTCGGCACAAAATAGTGTTACAATTTCGATTCCGGAATTAAAAATAAATTACAAAGGGAAAATTGGTGCTGATGGCATTGTAAATTTTGAAATTCCGGCAAAAAAAATCTCATACTGGTCTCCTGAAAATCCAAAATTATATGAGGTAACCATCGATTTTAACGGAGAAAAACTAAAAGACAATATTGGTTTCAGAACTATTGAAACCAAAGAAGATAAGATCTTATTAAACGGAAAGCCAATCTTTTTGCGTGGAATTTCTATTCATGAAGAAAATGCAAAAGGCGGACGTGCCAATTCTGAAGAAGATGCTTTGCGTTTATTAAACTGGGCTAAAGAATTAGGCTGTAATTATGTTCGTCTGGCACATTATCCTCATAATGAAAACATTATCAGAGAAGCAGATAAAATGGGATTAATGGTTTGGGAAGAAATCCCGGTATACTGGACAGTTGAATTTACCAATAAAAACACGTATAAAAATGCCGAAGATCAATTGACGGCGGCCATTACGAGAGATAAAAACAGAGCTTGTATCATCATTTGGTCTATGGCAAATGAAACCCCAATATCAGATGCCAGAAATGCATTCATCAAAAGTTTGGTGGACCATACCAAATCGTTGGACAATACAAGATTAATCAGTGCGGCCTTACTGACACAAAGCGACAGCGCCGGATTTGGAACAATCAACGATGAAATTGGCCAGTACTTAGATATAATTTCATTTAACCAATATTTGGGCTGGTATGGCGGAAACCTTGAAGATGCTGAAAAAATCTTCTGGAAAACCAAATACAACAAACCCGTAATCGTTTCTGAATTTGGCGGAGATGCAAAACAAGGCTTGCATGGAGAAAAAAATGAACGCTGGACAGAAGAATTTCAGGAATACTTATACATTCAGAATTTAAAAATGATCGAAAAAATACCTCATCTAAGCGGATTAAGTCCCTGGATTCTGGTAGATTTCAGATCACCAAGAAGACTTTTACCGGGAATTCAGGATGAATATAACCGAAAAGGACTGATCTCAAATGATGGTAACAAAAAGAAAGCTTTTTATATCATGCAGGATTGGTACGCAAAAAAGAAAAAAGAATAATCAAAATTATTCTTCCATAAATGACCAATAAGAAAAAAATATGAAAGCGTTTTATGTCTTTCTAAATTAAACGCAAAAACTGTTATCAATTCATTAACAAAAAACAAACTGTAATTATATGATTTTTATTCATTATTAACTTACTTTGTAGTTATTCTAAAATTGTAATCCTATGAAAAAATTAAGTTTACTGGCAGTTACTTTATTTGCTGCCTTTACAGTTCAAGCTCAGGATGTAGTAAAATTTGCTCCGCTTGATGCCAGTCCGGCTGATATTGCTTATTTTCCAAATAAAGCAGTAAAATTCAAAAAAACGGATAATCCTTCTCCGCTAATTAAGGTTATATATTCAAGACCTTCTGCAAAAGGACGTAACATTTTTGGTGAGTTGATTAAGTTTGGTGAAGTTTGGAGAGTTGGTGCAAACGAAAATACAGAAATCAAATTCTATAAACCGGTTACTATTGACGGAAAAAATATTCCGGCTGGTACGTATAGCTTATTTGCTATTCCTGAAAAAGACAAATGGACCATCATCATCAATAAAGAACTTGATATGTGGGGTAATTATGCATATGACGAAAGCAAAGACATCGTAAGGGTTTCAGTTCCTTCTAAGCCCGTTTCTACCCCAATTGAAGTTTTATCAATTGCTTTTACGGCACAAGGTACTGTAGCAAATCTGGTAATTGGCTGGGACAAAACAACGGTTGAAGTTCCTATAACAATTAAATAATTGTTTACCCTTAAAACGAAATATCAAAGAGACACTTAATGCAAATTAGTGTCTCTTTTTTTGTTTTGTCACGATGGTCAATTACACCATAACTAACCTTAAAACCAAAAAAAATGAAAAAATCATATTTACTTCTGCTTTTTTTATTACCAGTTTACTTCGGACATGCACAACAAAAAATCAAAGTTACCTACGAGCAACTAAAAGAGTACGAAGGTCTTTATGAATACCGGAACAATACCACTTTACAAATAGCCGCATCGCCAAAAGACACCATTTTGTATGCGCTTATCAACGAAAGCAAATATGCCTTAAAACCTTCTGAAAGAGATGTTTTTCTAAATATGGCTAAAGAAAAAGTGGCATTTCTAAGGGATCAGTCTTCTGCTATTACAGCTTATACTTCAGATGGGAAAACTTTTAAACTGATTAATAAAAAAGTTAATTTCCCAAAGGAAATGTGGTATCCAAGGCTAAATGTCCCTAAAGATTATCAATACACCTATCAGCAGCCCAAAAAAGATATCGATGGTTTAGTAACCGGAACTATTGATAATTCAGGATTGGATAAAGCATTATTAAATGAAATGATGCAAAAAATTGTTAACGGAAGTTATCCGAATGTTCATAGTGTTTTGATTATTAAAGACGGGAAATTAATTTTTGAAGAGTATTTTTATGAATACAACAAAACCAAACTTCATGAACTTCGCTCTGCTACAAAAAGCTTCGTTTCGGCACTTACCGGAATTGCTATTGATAAGGGACTGATCAAAAGTAAAAGTGAAACCGTTCTCTCCTATTTTCCCGATTATACTTTTAAAAATCTTACCGAAGACAAAAAGCAAATTACAATTGAAAACCTGTTAACCAATCAAAGCGGACTCGATTGCGATGTAAGTAATCCAAAGTCTGAAGGAAATGAAACTACTATGAATTATTCTGATGACTGGATTCAATTTACGCTCGATTTACCCATGATCGATGTTCCCGGCGGCAATGGAATGTATTGTTCGGGAAATCCAATAACAATGGGAAAAATTATTGAAAGAGCTATAAAAATGCCTTTGCCTGAATTTGCAAAACAAACCCTTTTTAAGGATCTCGGCATCAAAAACTTTAAATGGAATTTTAAACCTGATGCTTCAAGTGCCGAAACTTTTTGTCAGGTATACTTAACCCCGAGAGATATGGCAAAATTTGGTTTACTATATCTTAATAAAGGAATTTGGAACGGGAAACAAGTGGTTTCCAAAGAATGGGTTCAGGAATCCCTAACCAAACATTCTGTTGTTCAGGGCGTAAATTACGGCTATTTATGGTGGATTAAATATCTTGACGTAAACGGTGTTCGTTATAACGGAAAAGCAGCCCAGGGAAACGGCGGGCAGAAAATTTATATTTGGGAAGACCAAAATATGATTACCGTAATCACCGGAGGAAATTACAACTCGCAATCCCCAAGCGACGAATTGATTCAGAAATATATTTTGCCGGCGTTTAATAAAAAGTAGATGAACAGATGTGAAATGTGAGGATGTGAAAAGTGAGTATGAAAGGTAGAGAAATGAAAGGAATACTATAGGCTGTCTGTTTTTGGCAGCTTTTTTTTATTTTGTTTAGATAGAAATGATTCCCATAACCATAGCAGTTTTTACGGCTTCTGTAGTATTGGCTACTTTCATTTTCTCTATTATATTTTGCCTGTGGCGGCGAACGGTATAAACTGAAATATGCAACTGTGCTGCAATTTGTGAACTCTTGCTTCCTTTGGCTACAAGCGTAAGGATTTCCAGTTCTCTTTTGGAGAGTAAGGTTTGTTCGTAATGTTTGTATTTTTCGACAGAAATAACTTCTCCGGTTTCAATATTTACTATTTTTCCATCAATTCCCAAACGAGGCTGGGTATCTGCAGAGGGTGCATAAAGACATAAAGCTAACCATATGCTACCGTTGCTAAAACTTTTTAGATAAATTGTTCTGTGATTGATGTAAGCACAGTTTTCAATTGTATTTTGAGTTCTGATGCGGCTTGATGTACTGTATTTATGACTGTCCTGATACGGTAAACTTTTAAGATATTGAAAATAGTTCAGTTCTAAGATATGGCGTTCTACTAAATCATCGGGGTGAATTTTGGTAAAAATACATTCTTCAAAAGCAGAATCGATAACCGAGTTTTCAGCGGGTAATCCGAATACTTTTCCAAAACTACCGGCATAAATATAACTGCAATCGGCCTGAAAATCAGACAGTACTGCTACACATTGGTCGAGACTTACATAACCGGCTACTAATTGTCTGAACGTTTCTATATCATTGCACTCCTCAATCGAAAATGTTTGTTCTAATAAAGTGGCTGATAATTGATTCGATACGGATACATTTGACATAAACAGGACTAAAAATGGTTAATTTTACGTATTGTGGCTTCTGGAAAGCAGCGGTATTTTTGATAAACTAAAATATAATTTTTCTATTTAAAAAAAGCATTTTATGAAATCAAAATTTTATGTTCTCGGCATTTTGTCGGGACTAACTTTGCTAACGGGCTGCGGGAACAATAACCAAAAAGAAGCATTCGCAGCAACTTCAAAAAACACTACAAAAGCAGATTCGGCTTTTGTCAATGGCAGCCCGTGTGATATCAAACTTCCTAATATTCATTTTACGAAATCGGTTAATGGTGCCGATACTCTTGCAAAAGCAGCTATTAATGGCAAAGTAATATTCCGCGCAGGCGAAAAGAAAGATTATTTTTCTGATCCCAATGGTGAATTGTCAAATAACAGTGCTCCTATCCTGTTATCTAAAGTCGACAATACAAAACCTTTTACTTTTATTTCAAAAGTAACACCTGAATTTACAGAGAAAGGTTTGTACAATGCCGGCGTTTTGTACATCTATGTGAATGATAATTTCTATCAAAAATTTTGTTTCGAACAAGACGAACGCGGCAATCATCGTGTTGTAACGGTACGCACAATTGGTACATCTGATGATAACAATCATGATGTTGTAATGAGTCCAACAATTTATATGAAAATATCCTCTGACACTCGTACAGTCGCCAGTTACTATTCTTTGGATAAAAAAAACTGGCAAATGGTTCGTTTGTATAAAAACAATTATCCTAAAACAATCTGGTTAGGAATTAGTACACAATGCCCTGTAGATAAAGGAACTCAAAGTATTTTTGAAGAAATTAGTTTCGATCAGAAAAGTGTTACCGATTTTAGAATGGGGAATTAGCAAAAGAAAAAAGAGTTAAGGGGCTATTTAGGCCTTTAACTCTTTATATATAATACAGCAATAGTATTCTTATTCGTTCAATGTTAAAAAATAATCCAACTTAGATTTGATCTTTTCCCGATTGTTATTCAGTAGAAATATCTTATCAGGAGTTTTGGCTGTGTAGCCGTAGTACAACTCATCGGCTTTGTATTTATCATAATTCAGCACATAAATTGTTCCATCAGGGTCATTTTCTAATCCTCTTTCTACATTGTAATTTCCTTTCTCTACAAACTTTTTTTCAGGCTCTTTACCTTTATAGATACTCGTCAGTTCAAATTTATGACTCTCTATTGTGCCATCACCCTGATAAATTTTTAATATAGTTTCAATTCCTTCACAATCTGCACATGGCAATAAACCCTCGTATACAGCTACATTTCCCAAAACACTTTCTGTACTTTCATTTTCTATTGTTTCTAAAGGAGCGGAAACATTTTCTCCTTTTTTATTAGAATTGCAGGATAAAAACAGAAAAATAACAACAAATAACAATACTACCTTTTTCATGACATTATAGTTTTAATATCATAAATATAAGAATATTACTTTATTTAAATAATTAAATTAAACTATTTTTCTTATATTTAAAAGAATCAAATTTATAAAGTACTGTTATAATGCAAATTAAGAACTAAATTGGTTTATTTTTCATCTTTTAACCTTTTCTCATCTTACTGATAATCATTATTATTTGTCTTATTTGTATGATTTATAGGATGAAGTTTTGTATTTTTATCTGTAGCAAAATAATTATTTAACTTAAATAAAACTACATGGGAAAATTTGTAATTACTAAAAGAACCAATGGTGAATTCCAATTTAATTTAAAAGCAGGAAATGGTCAGACTATTTTAAGCAGTGAGGGTTACACTACAAAAGCAGCTTGTACAAACGGAATTGAATCTGTGAAAACAAATGCTAAAGATGATTCTAAATTTGACAAACTGGAATCCAAAAGCGGAAAACCTTATTTCAATTTAAAAGCCAGCAACGGTCAGATTATTGGCTCAAGCGAAATGTATGAAAGTACAAGTGCCAGGGATAACGGAATTGCATCAGTAAAAACAAATGCGCCTGAGGCAACTACAGATGACCAGACAGTATAAAAACATTTTATAATATAAACAAAAACGGAGCTTAATAGCTCCGTTTTTTTATTCTCAATTAGATGAAAGAAGCTTAAAGCTGCCCGAACTTGTTCTTATAACGGCATAATTCTTCTTCTGTTTTGCTTAACAATTTTTCTAAAAGTTTTATTTTGTCTTCATACAAAACTTTTAAAGTTGCACTATTATCCGAGTTAATTTGGATACTACCGTTATTGTTTCCTCTGACTTTATTGAAATTATTAAAATATCTCTGACTGTCAAAACTAATAACATCTTCTACACTGACTTCTAAAATGCGGGCAATTTCGACCAACTTAACATAGGAAAGAATTGTTTTTCCTTTTTCAATTTTACTATAACCTGCTTGTGTAACTCCTAGTTGATCTGCCATATATTCCTGAGTATAATTTTTCAATTCTCTGATGCTTTTTATTTTATTTTTTATTGAAGAGGTCATAATTTTATTGGGGTATTTTGTATAGCTAAAACTGACCGGTATTAAACTTTTAGTATTACAGCTATACCATTATAATGTGTAATATCATACTACTTCAATCGTAGGTTAGTGATGTAGTATTGCTCATTTTTTTTTAGTCGTAATAATAAAACCATATAGAATAGCCGCTGCCATTAAAACTAAATCGTAAAGGGAAATTCCGAATAATAACATTACTTGATTTTATGGGTTCTTTTTTGTTTTTTGCAGAAGTCGGTCAAAATTGACGTTGAGGAAATGATCAATCTGTTTTCCTATTGCGGGTCGGTCCGTTCCTCTGATTTTTACTTTGGTCTCTTTTTTATAAATGTCTTTTACAATGACATAATATTCAAATTCGATACCATTGTGAAATCTCAAAATAATCAGAATTGTATACACTAATAAGGTAGGTCCTATATAATACAACTCCATTAAATTTGAAAAAACCATACAATAATACGCCAAAGCAGTTACCAGGATAAATGCGCTGTTTTCAAGAAGGTAAGTCTTCTTTTTTTTGAGTAAACCAAGTTCTGCAATTTCATTAAAACTGTATTGCCATCGTTTTGATCCATACTGAAACTGGACTTGGTCGTGAGTAAGGGTAAAGAACATAATAATTTAGGGATTAATATAAAACAATGCTTGCCCCGCAATATTACGCATTATCCCCTTTTTTTTCTTACAAACCTTCTTATACAATATAACTAAAAGTTATAATTAAATCTAAAATGTCAATTTTTACTTATTATTTGTACTTTGTGCGGATAATTTTACTGGCGTCTTTTTTCATTTATTATCCCTGTTTTTTAGCTTGATATAAAAAAAGCAAGGACTGTTTCTAATAAAAAGAAACAGTCCTTACTGGCCAAAATTAATATACAAAATTATTTAATTGCGTTTACACCAATATGAGTCGGAGTAACCTGTTTAATAGTACCATCCTTATTAAACTCCAGTTTATCGATGCAAACTTCACGATGAAAACCGGCTGCATCTCCCATTTTTATTCCGGTTGGATAAGAAAATCGATGATAAACGATAAACCATTCGTCTTTATTTGGAACCTTTACTACTGAATTGTGCCCGGTTGCATAAATTCCCTGATCCGGAATTCCCTGTATTACGATATTATTTTCGGGTATTTCTATTGGTCCTAACGGCGATTTCGAAGCTCCGTATCTTACCTTATAATTGGGGCTTCTGGTATCGTCCTCGCTCCATAAAAAATAATATTGTCCGTTTCTGTAGATCACATACGTGCCTTCACGGAAAGTATTATCGACCTGAATTACTTTTGTACTTCCGGGTTTTATCGAAACCATATCAGCATTCAATTCGGCTACAGCCATATAACCATTGCCCCAGTACAAATAACTTTTTCCGGTTTTAGGATCTGTAAAAACATCAGGATCAATTTCCTGTCCGTCTTTTATACCTTCAGGTTTTGTATTGATAAGCGGTTTTCCGCTATCTTTAAAAGGCCCGGTTGGATTATCTGACGAAGCCACGCCCACTTTTTGCGCCGCTGTGAAATAGTAGAAATACCTGTATTTTCCTTTGATTTTTTTCTCGACAATACAAGGTGCCCAGGCATTTCTATTGGCCCAGCTTACGTCTTTTTTAAGGTCCAGAATAATTCCTTCATCTTTCCAGTCAGTTAAGTTATCTGATGAAAAAGTCTTGAAATAATTTCCCGACCAGCCATCGAATCCGTCACTGGTTGGGTAGATATAATATTTCTTAGTTTTGTTTGAATATAAAATTTCAGGATCGGCATAATATCCTTCTAAAACGGGATTGTTATTTATTTTTGGAAATTGCTCCGGCATTCCCCATTTGGCAATCAGTCTTTTCAATTCGGAACGCGTTATAGGCAAAATAGTTCCGTGACGCGGATTAAAATCCATTGAAATATCGTTGTCAATTACGGTAAAATTTTCTAAATCTCTGGTTTTTGTAAACTGATATTTTCCTTTGGTATACACATCATACATCAGGATATAGTCATCAGAATTGTTTAATTTGAAAACGCCTGAACCTTCAACCCCATCTTTGGTTTGTTGCAGATAATTGTCATTTTCAATCCATTTTCCTGAAGTTAAATCTGTTGTTGTCGCTACTTTTATCCCTGCTTTTTCCGTTTCGGTTTTATAAAAAAGATGATAGATGCCATCTTTTTCAATAATATCCCCATCAATACAGGCCCTTTCTGATTGTGGTACAAACAATAACTTTGGAGCACTTTCTAAACCTGTGAAATCTTTATTCGCGTAAGCGTAATAAATTTTGTCAGGACCTCCAGAATGTTGCATGCTAAAGTAAATCAAGTATTTACCAGCTTTTGCATCATAAATGGTTTGCGGTGCCCAAACACGTTTCAGGTTTTCATTTCCGGGAAAAGAGGTCTGAATGTTTACCACGCTACTCTCCCATTTTACCAAATCAGTACTTTTAAGTAAAACCATTGCACGGTTACTGTCCCAGCCTTTTGATGAAGTCATATCCGTGAGAACCATATAAAATGTTTTGCCGTCATTATCACGCAAAATATGCGGATCGCGAACGCCGCCTGTAGAACTGATGGTTTTACTATCAATAACCGGTTTGTTGTCATTTAAGTGATAATAATGATACCCATCAGCACTTATGGCATATCGAACGGCTTCTTCTTCAACTTTGTTTCCGGTAAAGTATACAAACAAATAGGCTGTTAAATCTTTATCTGCTATTATCGGTGGAACTCCTGTTCGAGTATTCTGGGCTTGTAAAAAATTAAACAGTGCCACAAAGAGTATTAGGGTAAAATGTGTTTTTCTCATTGTTTTTTACTTTTTAATTGATACAAAACCGAACTGTGCGGTTTTAAAACTGCTGAAATTTCCGGAGATGCAACAGTAAATTTTTCGCCACTCCACAAATTAGAAACCTGAACCGAACCTGAGATTCCAAGATCTGAAAGGTTTACCGAAACATTCTCTGAAGCTGTATCCGAAATATTAAACAAGGCTAAATAAACACTTCCGTCTTTGGCATTTTTTGATGTCACGGCAATTTTTCCGTCTTGCTGAAAAAGCTGTTTTACTGCGGTGCTTTCGTTATGCATTTTCACTACATCTTTATTGGTTAGTAGTGACAAAGTAAAGGCATCATTGCTTGGTAAATCTCCACCAAAAAATAACGGCGATTTAAAAATATTGAAAAAAGTAATCAGTGTATATTGTTCATCTTTTGTTAAACGTGACATTCGGTCTTCGCCACGTTCTCCTCTTAATGAAATTCGTCCTAGCGGAATCATATCACAGTCCGGCCATGTTCCCGGTGCAATGTACGGATACCATTTTTGGCTTACTTCCATCAAATGGGTAATGTGCGGCCAGGTGTCCCAAACATCATCAACCATACGCCACATATTGGCATGCTCTTTTACATGTGGAGCAGCTTCAATTGGTGTTTCTCCCGGCGAAGTACTCAATACAATTTTGCGTCCGCATTTGTCAATCGCATTTCTGATCAGGTTGATTTCGCCTTCGTGATACGGTCTGGATAAATCATCTATTTTGATAAAATCTACGCCCCATTGTGCATACAATTCAAATAAGGAATCATAATATTCCTGTGCTCCTGGTTTATCTGCAACAACAGTATAATTGTCTTTTAGCCATTCGCATTGCAATGCTGTCGAATAAATTTGATCAGCCGTGATTCCGTTTGTTCCTTTAATAGGCATTTTGTCTTCAACTGCTTTTTTCGGAATTCCGCGCATAATATGGATTCCGAATTTTAATCCTTTCTTATGAATATAATCGGCCAAAGGTTTAAATCCTTGTCCGTCTTTCGCCGATGGAAAACGGTTTACGGCTGGCTGATATCTTCCGTATTGATCAATTACATAACGCGGATCGGTTTGATTGTATCCGCCTGCTTTGTCATTTTCTACAAACCATCTGATATCAACTACTATATATTCCCAACCGAATTTTTTCAGGTTTTTGACCATATAATCGGCGTTGGCTTTTACTTCGTGTTCTTCTACCGTTGAACCGTAACAATCCCAGCTGTTCCAACCCATTGGCGGCGTTTGTGCCCATTGCTTAAATTCGTCTTTTTTGAATGTTGCTGTTTGAGCATTGGAATTAACCGACACTAAAATAACTCCGATCGCAAACACAATTTTGTTTTTTATTTTCATCTTAATTAATATGTGTAAATTTTACACTTTAAATATAATAAACTTTTGGATACTATATAACATTAACCTGCCTGCTAAACCAAAAAAGCAAACAGGTTAATTATTTTTGCTACAGATTGAAATGATTAGAATGATTTTAATCTGTGGCGATTTTAAAAAGCTCCAGCAGAGCAACATATTTATAGCTCATTATTACCCGTTTGGAAATCAAGCTCCAGCGGAGCGACATAGAACTTTTCTCTAACAAATTAATATTTCACCCCGATGAGGTTCTTTTCTTATAATTTCTAATTTCTATAAATATGTCGTTCAGCTGGAACTAAAAATTAAATATTCTGTTAGACCTAACAGGTTTTAAAAACCTGTTAGGTCTTCGTTGCCGACTTTCTTTACGCTAAATTATTTCACATTAACCGTAACTTCAACCGGTTTTAGCCATTGACTTGTAAACGTAACTTTTATAGGCTGTGCTTCTCCTGTTGCCTGAATGTACGCAGCAATGTGACCGTGAAAAACGCGCTGCACATTATCGGTGTAATCTGTCATATCGCTGTTGTTTCCGGCTTCAAGACCTAATAAGGTTCCTGGTCCGCTGATGGTGCATGTTACTTCGTTATCTGAAAGCATTACCGGCAAACCATTTTGATCTTTAACCTGAACCATGATTTTGGCAACACCTTTTTCTTTGTTGATTGTAATATTGGTATCTGCAATTGTTAATTCTACAGGTTGTTGCGTCGATGTTATGGCATATCTGCTTACTTCCTTGTCATCTTTGCTTAAACCAATTGCTTCTAATTTTCCTGCTGTAAACGGAATATCCCAATAGATAATTCCTGTTTTTTCATCATATGGTTTTGCTTCGCCTACAACTTTTCCGTTTAATTCTAAACGTGCTTTTGCAGCATTAGTGTAAACTACTACACGAATCTTTTCACCTGGAGTGTAATTCCAAATTGCCCACGCATCTTTAGAAATGTCTTTTTCATTTTTTAAGGGATACGTTCCAATGTAAGCCATTGGTTTATCTGACCATAATGACTGACGGAAATATCCTCTTGGTTTGATAATTCCTGCAAAATCAACTAAACCGGAGTAAAATCCTCTTGAAGGCCATCTTCCTGATTCTCCTAAATAATCGATACCTGTCCAAAGGAATTGCCCGAAGATATGCTTGTTATTTTTAACCGCTAACCATGGATCCATATCATGAACATTCTCGCTTCCAAAAATAACTCTGTTTGAATATTTCTCGTGATCTGATTGGTATTTACTTTCGGTATAATTATATCCTGTAATGTCTAAAGCGCCGGGATACTCAGTTTCATTAGACATCGCAACACCTGCTAATCCGGCAGTTGTCGGGCGTGATTTATCGTATTTTTTAACGGCTGCAACCAAACGTTTTGCAATTACGCCAAGGCGCATAGCATCTGGCGCGTCTTTTTTGTAACCGCCGTAAGCAGCTTGTCCGAAACCGTCTTTTCCTTTATCCAGAACGGGATGAGAATACGGATCGTTTGGATAATCTACTTCATTACCAATACTCCATGCAAAAACCGAAAGGTGATTTCTGTCACGGCGTACAAAATCTTCAAGATCTTTTTCTCCGTAATCTGCAAAAATATCAAATGAACCTTCGAATCCCGGGGTTCCGTAATTCCAGCCTTCTAACCATTTACGTTTTGGGAATTCCCATTCGTCATACGCTTCGTTTAATACCAATAATCCTAATTCATCGCAAAGCTCATAAAAAACCGGAGCTTGCGGATTATGGCTGGTACGAATAGCGTTTACACCAATTTCTTTCAGGGTTTTCAATCTGGTTTCCCAAACTTCTCTTGGCACTGCCGAACCTAAAACTCCTGCATCGTGGTGCAGACAAACGCCTTTCATTTTCATCCATTTTCCGTTAAGGGCAAAACCATTATTCGGGTCGAAAGTAAAAGTTCTGAAACCTGTTTTGGTTACCGTTTCATCTATTTGTTTTTCGTCTTTTAAAACGGTTGTTTTAAGCTGGTATAAATTCGGATTTTCTAAATCCCATAACTGAGGATTTTTTACATTGATTTTCGCCAAAATTTTACCGGTTTTGTTTCCTGCGACCTCAACTTTACTGGAAGCTTTTGCTACTGATTTTCCGTCTTTTGAAATCAGTTCATTCACCACTGTAAGGCTTGATTTTGCCGCAGAACCATTTTCTACCTCAACTTCAATATTTAACGTTCCTGTTCCTTTATTTACTTCCGGATACGCGTAAACTCCCCATTGTGCAATGTGAACCGGATTGGCGTAAACCAACCATACATTTCTGTAAATTCCTGAACCGGTGTACCATCTTGAATCGGCACTCTGACTATGATCTACACGAACCGAAATGATGTTCTCTCCACCATATTTTACATACGGCGTGGCATCATAAGCAAAAGAAATGTATCCGTTTGGACGTTTTCCTAAGGAATGTCCATTGATAAAAACTTCGCTTCTGTTATAAACGCCTTCAAAATACAAATAGACTTTTTCGCCTGTTTTATTTTGCGGAATATTGATTGATTTGCGATACCAGCCAATTCCGCCCGGTAAGAAACCGGTGCAGCTTGCCAGTGTTGGGCTTAATTGTCCTTTTACGCTCCAGTCGTGTGGCACGTTTACGGATTGCCAGTTGCTGTCATCATAAGCTTGTTTTTGAGCGTCCGGAGTATCCTGAAGATTGAATTTCCAGTTATCATTTATTTTTTTTGAATCTCCAAACGATATCTGACTGAATGCAGATAAACATGAGAAGAGTAATACGGGTAGTAAGATTTTTTTTCTAAACATTTTTTTTTAAGTTGCTAAGTCGCTAAGCTTCTAAGTTGCTAAGCTTTTTTTTATACTTTTTTTATTTGTTGTTTTTTGTTTCAGGTTTTTAGTCGCAGTTTTCAGTTTTCAAACTGCGACTGAATACTGCGACTGAATACTGTGACTGAATACTGTGACTGCAAAACTGAATACTGAGACTGTAAACTAATATTCTAATTCTCCCACAAACGTTACGATTGATTTTGCGGGGATTTCAAGGTTATCGATTTTTTGAATGTTGGTTCTTTTTAAGTTTGTATTTTCAGAAGTTACGTATGGTGTTACTTCGTTGTTTTTCAGGGTTCCTTTCGATAAATTGAATTTGTATTGCTGAGCTGATTTTCCGCAGTTTACGGCAACTACAATTAGTTTTTTGTTTTGAACATCTTTATATGCGGTCAGCATCACATCATTTGCCGCATCCAGATCATTTTGGTTGGGAATATCTACTCTAAGCATTCCCGGACGTACAAACAAAGAATAATTTCCTAAAGCCCAAAGCAATTTTGAATCGTGAAATTCTCCGTCGTTTCTAACATAATCAGGCGTTGTTCCTCCGTTGCTTTTTCCGTCATCGAGATAAATTAAACCGTCCTTGTAATCAACGCGGGTAATGGATGTCCACCATTGCCATGAAGCAGCATTGGCAACTGCAATGTCATTATGAATTAAACGCGCTACGAATAAAGCAGTCTGCATTCCTAAATCTCTTCCTCCGCCTGAACCGCCTGGAATCTCCCCTTCTCCGGGATTTTCTAAAATACAATATTCAGACTGCCAATATTTTAATCCCGGATTTTGTCTGATTTTTGCGGCAATTAATTTTCGGCTTAAGACTTGTCGCTCAATTGGCCAGGTGGTAAAATAACTGTGTCCTAAAATAACGTTTTTTACATTCGGGAATTTTGAAACATTTGTTTTTGTCTTTCCAAAGAAATATTCAATCTGTTGGTCGCGATCTTCATTATTTACGTTTTCATATAAATAATCGATTTGAGCTGCTTCTGCAATTACGATTTCTGTACTCATTTTATTCGCTTTGAGTTTTTCTGAAAGAGACCTGGTCAACTCATAAATTTCCTGATTGGTTGCCGGAGTTCCTTCCTGACTGTTGGTATCGCCATGTTTTGGCATCCACTCCCATTGTGGTTCATTTATCGGACTTACATAATCGAATTTGATTCCTTCTTTCTTTTCCAGCCCCTGAATACTTTGAACTAAAAAATCGGTAAATTTTGTAATTGCACCGTCTTTTAGATTCAGTTTATTCTTTTCAGATGCAAAAGATAATCCGTTTTTGGTCATATAAACCGGAGGACTATTGGTAAAAATCAGGAATTTTTCTACACCGCGTTTTTTTGCCGCTTGCAGGAACCATCTTTGTCCTTCTTGTTTATTAAAATCGTAAGTTCCGTCAGCCTGCAAAAAAGATTCGCTTCTTCTCCACTCGTCTGAAACTTTACTTTTTTCGCCTTGCTCTGTACTTCCTGCACCCAGATTAAACCTCCAGATCGAAAGCCCTATTCCCTTTGGATTCCCATTTGCATCGATTTCTTTACTAAAAAGGAAATCAGCAATGGCATTCTTTTTTTGTTCCGGCCAATTTTTACCTACAAACTGGCATCTCCAGGCATCAGAACCTCCAAAACCATCCATTGTTTGTACTACATTATCCGTGCTAATGGTTACGGTTCGCTGTGCAAACGACAGCGAACTCATGACCAATAAAAGCGAGATGTATACTTTTCTCATTTATTCTTTTTATTTTTTCAACTGCAAAGGCGCTAAGTTTTCGCAAGGTTCGCAAAGTTTATTATCAGCTTTGCGAACTTTTGCGGTCTTTCTTTGTGTTACTTGCGGTTAATTTTTTACTCTTATTTATAACTTCCAACATAAGTCACAATTGACTTTGCGGGAATTTCAAAATTTGTGGCATCAACTGTTGCCCCTTTTTTCAGACTCAATGTTTCAGATGTTGTATAAGGCGTAAATTTATTATCTGTTAAAGTTGCGCCAGAAAGATTCAGTTTGTACGCCTTCGCCGATTTGCTGATGTTAACCGCTACTACTACCAGTTTTTTACTGGCTGCATCTTTGTATGCGGTTACCATTACATCATTCACGGAAGTGGCATTATCTATACCAGAAGTCTGCACCCTTACCATTCCGGGTTTTACGAAAAACGAGAAGTTGCCTAACGCCCAAAGTATTTTGGAATCTCTGATATAACCGTCGTTTTTGCAATAATCGGCATTTCCGGCTCCATTACTGGAACCATCATCTACGTGAATTAATCCGTCTTTATAATCTCCACGGCTAATTGCAGTCCACCATTGCCAGGACGAAACACCACCAACGGCAATATCTGTACTAATGATACGGGCTGTCCAAAGTGCAGTCTGAATTCCCAAGTCTCTTCCAGGGCCTCCGCCACCTGGTAATTCAGCTGTTCCCGGAGTTTCCAGAACACAATATTCAGTAGACCAAAGGCTTAATCCTGCTACTGATTGTGCTCTTGTCGCGGCAGATTGTCTTGAATAAACCAGCTCCGTCAAAGGCCATGCCTGCCAGTAACTATGTGCTGAAATTGTTTTCTTTACGTTTGTTAATTTTGCAATATTTTTAGCGGAATTCACTCCAAAGAAGTAATCAATCTGGTTCGATCTGCTTTCTTTACCGGAAATCGTTTTGTACAGTGGCTCATAAGAACCTCCTTCTCCTACTACAATTTTAGCATCAAGTCCCTTCGATTGTAATTTTGGAGAAAGGATATTAACAAAACTGTAAATAGCAGCATTTGTAACCGGAGAACCTTCTTGTCCGGAACCGTCCCATTCGTATTGAGGCTCATTAAACGGAGAAACATAATCGATTGTTAAACCGTGTTCTGTTTTTAGTTTTTCTAAGGATGTTGTCCAGAAATCAGCCAGATCGGGCATTTTCCCATCTTTTAGATTATAGAATTCTTTGATGGATGCATGTGCTTTTCCGTTTTGTGTTAAGTAAACAGGAGCACTGTTTGCGAAAGCCAGTAATTTTTCTAAACCGCGCTCTTTTGCTGCTTTCATGAACCAAACCTGACCGGATTGTTTGTTCATATTATAGGTAACTCCATCAGTAGTAAAACATTCAGTACGTCTCCACTCGTCTGTAATATCACTTGCATCCCCTTGTTCTGTACTTCCTGCACCCAGATTAAAACGCCATAATGATAATCCGATTCCTTTTGGATTTCCGTCAGCATCAAGTTCTTTACTGAAAAGCAAATCGGCAATTTTATTTTTTTTATCCGAAGGCCAATTCTTTCCTATAAAATTACATTGCCAGGCATCAGAAGCTCCAAAGCTTTCCATAGTCTGAAGATTGGCTTCCATATTGATACTTAATTCGGCTATAGAATTTTCTGTACTTGAATTTCCGTTGTTTTCAGAATCGCAACTTACCATAAAGGAGTTTGCGAAAAGCAAGCCTGCACACAGCAGACTTACTTTATTGTTGTTGATCAGTTTCATGTTAATAACCTGGGTTTTGAGTAATTAATCCTCCACTTAAATCAATTTCTAACTGCGGTATCGGCCACAATAAATGTTTCGCAGGATTAAAATTGATTCCTTTATCCTGAGGTTCTCTCAAATTGGTCGTTTCGTACGGATCTGTAGAATTCAGGTTGTACTGAACAAAAGTTCCGTTTGGTCCCATTAATGATTCGATAACCGGTCTTCCTGTGTTTGGATCTTTCTCACGACGAATATCGAACAAACGCAATCCTTCAAAAGCCAATTCTAAACGACGCTCTTTATAGATTTGTCTTAAAAGCGTTGGTCCTGATAAACCTGTTTTTGGATCTAATTTTACACGGGCTCTGATGATATTGATATCTCCTAAAGCGTCTCCGCCAGTGTGGTAGTTTGCTTCTGCCCTTGTTAAATACATTTCGGCCAAACGAATCAACGGAATATTCAATGGTAAGTGTCCGTCTTTTTTATCTAATGCACGACGTGTCGCAATCGGAATATAATATTTACGGCAAATACGTCCTGATTTATTATCGTTTAAGCTGAATTTGTGCGTTGGGTTTAAAACCTCATCTCCATAAGCGGCTTCTCCCCATTTTGTAATGGTGCTTCTGCGACGGATTACATCATTCTCTGAAAGATAAGCATTCTCTAAATCACTCGTTGGCATACACCATCCCCATCCGTCAAGTACATCCTGAGCATCATTACTTGGAAAATATTTCTTGTCTTCTCCTCTGGCTCCGGCCAAAGTTGGTAAAGCAGCTCCTAAAGATTTATCCTGTACAGATGAAGTCTGCGCTTCCAGAATAGATTCAACACCATTATGGTTGTTTACATTCCAGATGTTTAAGAAATCTGTTTCTAATGAAAAAGGGCCTTCTGTAATTACTTTGTTGGAATACAGTTTTGCTTCTGTCCATTTTTCCTGAAACAAAGATACACGTGCCAATAAAGCATAAGCAGCCCATTTGTTGATTCTACCATTTCTCGCTACAGGTGCATTTTCCAGTTTTGCAGCAGATTCTTTAAGATCAGCTTCGATTTGTGCATAAACTTCTGCAGCAGGACTGCGTTTTAGATTTAAATCAGCGGTTCCAAGAGATTTCGTGTATAACGGAATTGCTCCAAAAAGGTTTACCAATTCATAATAGCAATACGCACGAACAAATAAAGATTCGCCCATATATTGATTTTTCTGAGCATCAGAGATTGGTGAAACCGCCATTTTCTCTAAACCAATATTTGCCGATTGAATCGTGTAGTAATGTGCCGTATAAATACTGTTCATATCACCCATATTATCAGGTGTAATCAAGTATTGCGAAGCAGGTCTGTGCGCACTGTTATCCTGCCCTGTGTTTCCCATCCAGGCATCGTCAGTAGACATTTCGTTGGTCACTCTTGGTGCAACCAAAGTATACCAATCCTTTGCCAGTAATAATCTTTGTGTTAATTCATTGGCATAATTCTCACATTCCTGTGCCGTCTTAAAGTAGTTCTCTAAAGTTTGAGTTCCTCTTTGGTCTTTTTCAATAAAATCACTGCATGAAACTGCAATCAGAGAAAAAGCTAGTATTGATAATATCGTTTTTTTCATGTTGTTTTTTATTAAAATGCTACATTAAGTCCCATCAAAATGGTTGGCTGAACCGGATAATTCCATCCGCCAAAACCTGAGCCTAAAACTCCTCCCGCAACTTCAGGATCAACTCCGCTATAGTTTGTCCAGGTCCATAAATTCTGACCTGATAATGAGATTCTCAGTTTATCCAGACCAAATTTGTTATAAAATGAAAATCCAAGCTGTAGGTTTTTCATACGTACATACGAACCGTCTTCAACATATAAAGAAGAGAATTTGGTAAAGTTTTCGTTGTTGTCATCTTTAGACAAACGAGGAACACGGTTTGAAGTTCCCTCACCATGCCATGCCATTTGGTCTAATCCGCTTACTTTGTTGGTTAAACTTGCACCATTGTATAAATCTGAAATATTTTCGTTTACGATATCATTTCCAATACTGGAGTAGAAGTTTGCCACTAAATCAAATTGTTTGTAGGCAAAAGTCAAATTCAGGCCTACGTTATAATCAGCCCATGGTGAACCAATTTTGGTACGGTCTTTATCGTCTAATTTTCCGTCACCATTTACATCTTTAAAACGAACATCTCCAACTTGGGCATACGGTTGTAACTTTGTTCCGTGTTCATCTGTATGTGCATTTAATTGTGTCTGATTCTGAAACAATCCATCGGCAACATATCCGTAGAAATATCCGGGTTCGTCGCCTTTTACGGTTAAAGTCCTGTTTCCGGCTCCGTATAGTTTTTCTCCATCAGCAGATAATGACAGCATTTCTACATTTACGGTGGTAAAAGTTACATCTACGCCATATGAGAAATTTCCTTTTTTGTCTTTATAAGAAAGCAGCAAATCAATACCACTGGATTGCATAGAACCTACGTTTGTCCAGATTGTAGAGTAATTTGGAAAACCACTATAGGTTGGAAATTGTTTTAAGAACAACATATCATTGGTTTTCTTTTGATAATATTCTAAAGATCCTGACAGTTTGTTTTTCCATAATCCGAAATCAAGTCCAAAACTGATATCTTCAACCGTTTCCCATTTAATGTCCTTATTTGCCATTGATGAAGGAAATGAGGTATCGCCAACTACATCTCCGATAGGATAAAAACCTTGTCCGATGTTGGATTGATAAACTGCTGTAGGTAAACCCTGGTTTCCTACTTTACCCCAACCTGCCCTAAATCTTAAATCGCTTAGCACTTCTTTTGTTGGTTCCATAAATCCTTCGTTTAAAATTCTCCAGGAAACTGAGGCTGAAGGGAAATTTGCCCATTTGTTATTGGTCATGAATTTTGAAGAACCATCACGTCTGAATGTTCCTGTAAAATAATATTTGTTGTCGTAGTTATAAGAAAAACGGGAAATATAAGACATCAAAGAACTGGACCAGCTGTTACCACCACTATTACGGTTTTTAGTTGCCGCATTTACTTCTCTCATCTCTTCTGAATTGTTAGGAACTCCTTCTCCATAACCCCAGACATCATTGCCATTGTATTCTTCCATGGTGTTACCTACCATCAGCGAAGCGTTGTGTTTTTCAGCAAATGTTTTGGTATAGGTAATTGTATTTTGCCATGTCCAGTCTACATTTGTCGTGTTTTTTCTTTCTACACTATTAATTTCGGCTTTTTCATGCGCTGCATCAATTACGAAATCAGGTCTGAAAATGCTTTGAGTTTTATCTCCCACTTCAATAGAAGCCTGAGAACGAATTACCAATCCTTTAATGGGTTGGTACTGCAAATACCCATTTGTGTTTAAGTTGTACTGATCCGTAAAATCATCATAACGTTTTACAGCTGCAACAGGATTCCAAACATATGAAGGAGAACGGGCATAAATACTGTATTCATTTTCTAATCCGGTTAATTGATCTGCTGGTTTGTAAATTGGCGTAATAGGATCAATTTTATCAAAATCAGCCCAGTTTCCCGGAGAACCATAAGTTTCATAACGAGGGTTTAAGGTAACTCCGGCTGAGAATTTATCTGAGAACTTAAAATCATTATTGATTCTCATGGTGATTCTTTCCCATCCGCCAACTTCGTAAATAGATTCTGAGTTATAGTAGTTTAAACTTATCGAGTACGTGTGTTTGTCTGATCCTCCGCTAATTCCTAAAGAAGCATTGGTTACAGGCGTTCCTTTTTTGATGCCTGCATTCCACCAGTCTGTTGTTTTTCCCTGATATTGAGAAGGATTTGGCAAATAATCGGCATACCCTGAATTATTGTACGCTTTGTTCATAATCGTAGCGTAATTTTCTGCATTTGCCATATTGTAAGGATTATTCATAATCTGCATACCGGAACTCATGTCAAAATTGAATCTTGTTTTACCTGCTTTCCCTTTTTTGGTTGTAATCAAAATAACTCCGTTAGAAGCACGCGAACCGTAGATTGCACTTGCAGAAGCATCTTTAAGCACTTCCATCGATTCGATCTCATTATTGCTTAAGAAATTAATGCTTGTTCCCATCGGGATTCCATCGACTACATAAAGCGGATCTGTACTTAGGTTTACAGTCGAAATACCACGAATTAAAACTCTTGGCTGAGCACCGGGACCTCCTGCACCTGTAACCTGAACTCCGGCAACTTTACCCTGCAAAGATTCGGCAACGTTACCAACAGTCATGGTTTGCAATTCTTTTCCTTTTACCGAAGAAATCGAACTCGTTACATCACTCTTTTTTACAGCCGCATATCCTACTACCACAATCTCATCTAATACCTGACTGGATTCTTCAAGGGTAATATCAAACGTTGTTTTATCTCCAACCGAAACTATTTTATTGGCAAAGCCAATGAAAGAAAACTCGATCTGGGCGTTCTTGTTTGGAACTGAAATCGTGAAATTACCATCAAAATCAGTTGCTCCGGTTGTTGCAGTTCCTTTTATCAATAAGTTAACTCCCGGAATTGGCACATTGCCTTTGTCCTTAACTGTTCCTTTTACCGTTATTTGTCCAAATGTCGCAACACTGCATAACAGGACAATACATAACCATATAAATCTAAATTTCATAGTAAGATATTTTTTTTAATTAAATGTTATAAGTGAGATTATAACAACTATTTTTTTGTGATAAAGACTCTCTCCAATTCTGTATCAAGCACTACTTTATAAACTCCCGGAGCAGCCGGATATTTAGCATTTCCGTTTTCTCCCGGCGACATTGTAGCGATACCGTTTTTGATTAATCTCCAGGACGGACTCCACCATTGTCCTGTAAAAGTAGCCTCCATAGTTCCTGTCAAAGTATATTCGCCAACTAATTGGTAAGGGTTATTTGGGTTATTGGCCAGGTGTAATCCTGTTTGAACCCAGGCCGTCCAGGTATCCCAGTCAGCGCCCTGAATTCCGGCTCCGCAAACACTCACAAAAGGTTTTCTTTTGGCTTCCTCGTCATGCCATAATCCGTTGGCAACATCAGCCCAAACTTGGCTTGCCGGAGTATATTTAGTTGCCGTATATTTTAAAGTATTCGGGTTTACTTTGATTACATAATATCCTTTTGTTGGTAAAATAATTGGTGTTGAAGCAACATCATCTGCCAATTCTCCCGAAGCATTCAATCCAAAACAATGTGGTGCAAAATCAGATTCCTGACCTAAGAAATAAATTTCTTTATTGTCTTTATCCGCATAATACCTGAATTCGAAATCTTGTCCGTTTTTATCATGGAAATACATCGGAACTCCAACAGCATCAGTAGTCAGGTTAGTGCCTTTTGGCTGATCGCATAAATAAATGGCAGGATACTCATTTGTAGCTACAATATTTACATTTAAAGTTCCGGTATTTGGGATTGCAAATTTATCTTTTGCTGTAATCGTTAATACATAATTATCAGCCGTAACTGGTAACGTGTACGTTTTATTGAAAGTATAAGACTGAGGTGCCCCTGTTAACTGCACTTTTTCGTCGATACCCAGGGCAGCACACTGAATTTGTATATAATCGATTCCTGAATCGTCGTTGACAACAAAATTAACCGGCATTTGGTTGCTTGTCGATAACAAAATAACGGCTCCTTCTTTTGGAGTAATCATCGTTATAGCTGGTGCATTAAATTCTCCGTCAAGACGTAAATTAATATCTTCATCGATTGCATTACCGGAAACGTCAGTAATCGTTAATTTTATTTTGAAAGATTCAGAAGTTCCGCGGTTAGCAGGAACTTCAAAGAAATAACTCAAATCATACGATTTAAGTAAAGGGTCTGTTGCAAAAGCAATGACTTTATCGAGTGATAATTCCGGAATTTGAATTCTCACACTTTTTAGTCCTAAATCATCAGCCAAAGCGGCTTTAATTTCAAATTTTCTACTTGGTGCCCCGTAAATTTCCTTTGTTGATGCCACAACAGTAGGATTATCAGAACTTGGAAAACCAGATTCGTTATTTTGACATCCCGTGAAAAAGACAGCAAAAACGGTTAGAAAAAATAAAAATACATTTTTTTTCATTTTTTGATTTTTAAGGTTAGGTTAGTTAGTATTGCAAAATGTTAGGTGTAATTGGATAATTTTGATAATTCGACAAATGGATGCAAATTATTTTCTAATTGACTCATTTTTTAACCCGCAGGTTTTAGCTGCGGGTTTGATAAGTAACAGGTAAAACAAACTCTTACTGTCTTATTTTAAAGAAGGCTCAATTCCTTTAAACAGACAAAAAACTTATCGTAAAACAAACACTTAAATTATACACAGTAATTCAACTAACAGATTACTATTACTGCAAAGAAATGTTTAATTCAAACTTTCAGGGAGGGGTAAAATGGAAAAAAAAGGAGGTCAAAATTGCAATTAACTATTATTTTACGTTAAAAATTAAGGACTATTAAAAAATACACTAGTATTTTTAAATTATATGTAATTACCAAATAAAACATGGTTTTGATAGCTAAAACGTTTGCGAATTTTTCTGCGATAAAAAATTGACCTAAGATTTGTAGTTTCTCATCAATGAAAATGGCAATAAAAACTACTTAATAATATTAAGATCTGAGTTGAAAGAACTCTTATACTTTTTAATATATTCTGAAGGTGTCATCCCAAAGAGTTTTACAAATTGCTGTCTGAAATACTTAGGATCTTCAAAACCAACTTCGGCACTTGCCTGCGTAATATTTATGTCTTCGGTAAGCATTAACATCGCCGCTCTCCTGATTCTCACCGAACGGATAAAAGCATTTAAGGTTTGACCGGAAATGATTTTAATTTTAGTGTATAAGGTTCTATGGCTCATTCCCATTTCTAGGGCAAAGTTTTTAATCGTAAAATCTCTTTTATGAATATTGGCTTCGACAATATCAATACACTTTTTCAGGATTTCCTGATATTCCTGCGGTACTTTTTGCGTGTTTTCTTTAAGAGTAATACTGTCTAAGAAATAGGCTCGTAAATTACTGCGGTTTCGCAACAGCGATTCGACACGTGCTACGAGTATATCATCATCAAAAGGTTTGGTAATATAATCATCAGCTCCGTCGTTGATTCCCTGAAGATGGGTTTCCGGATTTTTTGATGCTGTTAATAAGATGACCGGAATATGTGATAAGGTATTATTCTCTTTTATTTTTCGGCACAATTCTAAACCGTCCATTTCCTCCATTGTAATATCGCTTATCACCAGATCAGGCATGTGTTTTTTGGTAAGTATTAAACCTTCTTCTCCATTTTGGGCACTATAAACAATATAGGATTCTGAAAATAATTTGATCAGATAAGTCCTTATTTCGACATTGTCATCAATAATTAAAACGGTACGTTTGTCTGTCAGCATGATTTTCCGGAAATCATTTTCTGAAACAGAAGGGTTCGAAACCTGATTCTCTTCGCCATCATCGATTATAAGTTCATCAAACAACTGGCTTCTTTGCGGAACTTCGTTTGTAATTTCGACATTATCAAAATGACTGTCTCCTTTAAGGAATGTAAGCTTAAAAGTACTTCCCACGCCTATTTCGCTATTGCAACTAACAGTTCCGTGGTGTTTGTCTACAAAATGTTTAACAATATAGAGTCCGATTCCGAAACCGGTTCCTATGGATACTTTCGATTTTATTTGTTTGAATTTTTCGAAGATCGCCTCAATATCTTTTTTATCAATTCCGTCTCCCGTATCCGAAATTTCTAACTGAACTTCATGATCATTCTCTGTTAGTTTAAGGTTGATCGTTCCGCCAATTGGTGTATATTTAAAGGCATTCGACATTAGGTTGAACAACGAAATTTCAATTTTTTCGTAATCTCCGATAATCACAATTTCGTGATCTGGAATACTAAAATTGTACTGAATGCTTTTATCTTTTGCCTGATTGACAAAACACTGGTAGACTTCATTACAAAGATTATTGACATTAATTGGAGATAGTCTTAATGAATCGGCATCATTTTCGGCTTTCCTGAAAAGCAATAACTGATCGACCAGGCTTAAAAGCCTTCTGGCGTTTCTATGCGCAATCGCCAGATCACTTCCTGAAGATCCGTTTTGAACATTTTCTTTCTGAACTGCCTTTTTCAACGGATTTATAATCAGTGAAAGCGGCGTTCTAAATTCGTGGGAGATATAGGTAAACATCGACGATTGCTTTTCGGCAATTTCTTTTTCTTTCTTGCTTTCTAACTCGGCAATTTTGACTTTATACTTTAGTTTTTCTTTGTTTTTATTGTATTCGAGATAGGCAAAAATAGCTCCGATACCTGCTAATAAATACAACGAATATGCCCACCAGGTTCTGTACCAAGGCGGTAAAACTTCAATTGTGATAAGGCTGGCTTCTTTGTTCCAGCCTCCTTTAAAGTTGGTTGTTTTTACTTTAAAAGTATATTTTCCTTCTGCTAAACGGGCATAATTGGCTTTTCGGGCCTGACCCACATAATTCCATTGCGCGTCCCAGCCTTCCAGATAATAAGCATAATTTATTTTGTCGGCATTGTTATAATCCAAGGCCACAAACTCAAGTGATAAAGTCGTCTGATCATAAGGCAGGCTTACTTTTTTGATTTTATCCAAATCCCATTCTAAATCGGTTTTACTTTCTTCAATTGGCTGATTGTTGACGTAAAAATCAGAAAGTAATACGTTATTCTTTTGATTGAATCCTTTTATGGCTTCGGGAAAAAAGGCATTAAAACCATTTATTCCTCCAAACAAAAATTCTCCTGTAGACAATTTAAGTCCGGCATTAAAACTAAACTGATTGCTTTGCAAACCATCATTTACAGAAAAATTACGGAATGTTTTTCTCTTTTTGTCGTATCTGCAAATACCGTTGTAAGTGCTCATCCAGAGATTTCCCTCATGATCTTCGAGCAATCTTAAAACAGTATTTGAAGGCAAACCATCATCTGTAGTCCGTCTTTTAAAGGTATTGGTTTTTCGATCAAATAATAATAAACCGCCTTCCTGGGTTCCCAGCCAAAGGTTTTTATCTTTGTCTTCGTGAATGCATCTTATGGGATTTCCAATGGTTACTTTATTGATTTTCCGGGTTGCTTTTTCGATAGAAAATAACGTAGTATAATTTCCTCCCCACAGTTTTCCGTCGGTGGTTTCGGTCATACACTGCAAATTAGTAACTACCGGATCAAAAAGTGCAAAGCTGTTCTTTGTTCTGTCAAATAAATATAAAGTACCTTCATTGGTCGCACTTGCCCAGATATTAGCTTTTGAATCTTTGTAAACAAACCAGATGTTTTTCTCGATTTGTTTTGTGTACGGATTGTAACAGGAATATTGCGTTACGGAATTAGTTCTGGGGTTAATTTTATTGATGCCTCCTGCCCAGGTCGAAAGCCAGATTTCATCATTATTGTCGCGTACAATTCCGGTAATAAATTTGCCTGAAAGCTTGTTACTGTAACTGGTATACGAATTATTTTTCCGATCCCAATATTTTAATCCCGCTCCGTCTGTACCCACCCAGACATTCTTTTTTTCGTCTTCGCAAAAGGAAAGGATGAAATTTTCGACAAGATCTTTTGAATTGTATTTAATACTTTTAAAATATTTTGGCGTATTACTCAGCATGCTTATTCCGCCACGTAACGAACCAAACCATTTATTGCCTGATTTATCTTCGTATAAACTCCAAACCGAATTACTTTTAGCAAGCTGATTCTCTTTTATTGTATTTGCCGGAATTGCTTTTTTATCCGTACCCATGACTTTATAAATTCCGGAACCGTCTGTGGTAATCCAGATTTCATTTTTCTTATCTACAAGAAGATCCGTAACACTGCATTTGGTCGAAAAATAATTTTCTGAAAGGGTTCCGGATTTGGTATTAAAAAGAAACAGTCCTTCATCTGTTCCCAGCAATAAATTTCCGTTAGCAGTTAGTTTCATTGCCTTCACTTCTTTAGAAAGCGGAAAAACTACTTTTAGACTTTTAGATTTATAACTGTAACTGCACACCCCTACATTTCTGATATAGATCCAGGAATGGTTGTTTTTTTGATCTTCCTGAATTGCAATGGCATCATAATTATTGACCGTAATCCTGTTTCCGGGCACATTTAGCGGAATATGTTTCCCGATAAAAGAACCGTTTTCGAAAGCAATTAAACCTAAATTTTGGGAAGCAATCAAAACCAGATTATCAGAAACCGATCGCATTTGATGAATAATGTCTTTTAGTATTTCAGGCTTTTTATTTGAAACTGCGTATTCTACAGCATGAAATGTTGCTGTAGTTTTGCTATAAATGCAAACGCCATTTGAACCTCCAACCCAAATATTTTTCCTCGAATCCCCTTCGATATTGTAAACGGTATTAAACAACAGCGATTTTTTATCGTTGATCCGGTTACGAAAAACTTTAAAATTATAACCATCATAACGATTGAGTCCGTCGTAGGTTCCAAACCACATATAACCATCGTTATCCTGAAAAATGGTTGTCACCGAATTGTTCGACAAACCGTTAGAAATATCAAGAAATTTAACGGGATTCTCCTGTGAATAACTCCATGGGGAAAAGCCAAATAGTAGTATAAAAAATGGAACTAAATACTTCAAAATAAAAGGTGTTTTTTTGATTTTGTGTAAGTAGTACAATTATAAGCTAATTTTATAAATATGTTGTAGAAAACAATCTACAAAAAACACTTTCAGTCCACTGTTTATAGGATTTTATCGATATTCTTTATTTTTAATAAACTAATCCCTACTAACTCGTTTTTTAGAAAAATTCCTTTTATTTTCCCTGTTTTCTTTTAATTGTGTCTGCTTAAAATGTTTTGTAGTGTACAATTTATTCAAAAAAAATGCCCGTAAATAATTATTCATTACGGACATTTTTATTAATTTAAAGAGTTGAGAGGTATCAACTCTCTTTTGTTTTTTTCTAAAATACTTCTGCAGGCAGTCATTAGTAAGGATAGTATCCCGAATCCCATTCCGGCCCACGGTATATTACCAATACTACTTTGAGAAATAATCCATCCTCCCACGGCAGTACCAAGAAATACTCCCAGGTTTCCAAAAGAAGTAGCGAGACTATTAGCAAATTCAAGCGATTTTGGTGCTGCCGAAATCATATATGCCGAAGCATTTAAAAAACAGGGTGCATAAAAAAATCCCCATAGTGCCACTACAATTATTGTAGACCCAATACTATCTCCTGAATAGACAAGTATTAGTGGAATAATGACGGTTCCCGACAGAAAAAAAGTAACTGTTTTTGTTATGCTTTTTGTGAGCATTTTTCCGGAAAGCCAATTCGAGAAAACACCCATAATGCCAAATAAAAGCAAAAGATAACTAATGGTCGCCATATCTGTTTTTCTGGTTTTTATAAGATAATCAGCAAAATAGCTGTAGGTTGAAAACCAGGATGCAATCATAAAAAAGTTCATTGCTGTACTAAAAATAAAGGGTTTCTCTTTTAGAATTTTAATCTGACTTCCGTATGATTTTTTCTCCGGTATATCGCCTGTTGGCATTATCCTGAAAATAGTAAACAAGGCAACAGCACTTACAATTGACTGAACAAAAAACGAAATCTGCCACGTAAAAATACTGGCCAGATAGGTTGCAAAAGGTACTGTCGTAACCATTGCCACAGCGATTCCGCCAAGAACAATACCCATTAATTGATTTTCCCGGTTTTTTTCTCCGGATGCTACAGCAGCGGCAATTGCTGTTGCGATATAAACGGGCTGCAAAAAAGCAGGCAGCATCCTAACAATCATTAAAAGCCAGAAGGGTGGTGAAAGGGCTGAAACAATTGTAGACAATAAAAAGATAGAAATCGTGGCAAGCATGATCTTTTTTCTATTAAAACCTGAAAGCAGCAAGGTCATAAACGGACCTGTAAGAGCAATTACCAGGGCGAATGCACTTAATAAATAAGCCGCTTTATCGATTGTAATTCCGTAATATAAAGCAATTTGCGGCAGGATCCCGATTATCCCGAATTCTGTTGTTATGATGCCTATCATTCCCAGACAGCCTACGTATGCAATTTTCTTATTTACCGGCATTGCTTTCTGTATTTAGATTAGAATAAATGGCATTTTTGAACAACAGTCCTAAATCCCAATAGGATTCCGGCATGTATTCCTGGGTAAAAACAAGACCAATAAGTCCTTCTTTAGGATCTGCCCAGTAGTGGGTATTAAACGCACCTCCCCAATAGAATGTGCCAACACTTGACGAATAGAGGTATTTGTTCTTTGGGGTAACTAAACCAAATCCTAAACCAAACTGAAAATCCTCATCCATTCCGTTTATCTTTACTTTCTCACTCAACTGATTTTCAAGCATAAGTGCAATCGTTTTTCGTCCGATCAGCCGGGTATGATTGTATTCTCCTTTGTTTAAAAGCAGTTGAAGAAATTTAGCATAATCAGCAGTTGTAGCGCTCAATCCTGCACCTCCGGAAATATAAACTCCTTTAGAAAGCGGATAAACTATTTCGTTTCCTTCATATATTGGAGCTATTACTTTTTCTATCTTTGAATTTGTATTCTGATAAACAGTAACTAAACGATTTTCTTTTTCTTTTGGTAAATTGAAATAGGTATCGTTCATATTTAAGGGTTCAAAAATTCTTTCCTTAAGGAAAACATCCAGGTTTTTCCCGCTCCATATTTCGATTAGATACCCAAGAACATCTGTATTTAAACCATAAGTAAAGGCTTCTCCGGGATTATGAAGTAAGGGCATATTGGCCAGTCTGGTGATTTGTTCTTTTAAAATTCCCCTGCTTCCTATTCCTGTTGCGATTCCGGCTTTGGCATAAATTGCATTAAAACGTTCGTCAATCGAAAATACAGGATATGTAATCCCGGAAGTGTGACGCAGTAAATCCCTAATTGTAATTTCTCTTGACGCCGGTTTTGTGGTATAACTGCTGTCATTTTTATGAAATGAAACCAATACTTTTGGATTTTTAAAAGCCGGAATGTATTTAGAAACCGGTTCGTCTAAAAGAAATTTGCCCTCTTCCCAAAGCATCATGGCAGCAACAGATGTAATCGCTTTTGTTTGTGACGCGATTCTAAAAATACTATTGGTTTCCATTGGTTTTTTAGTTTCTATATCTGCAAAACCAAATGCCTTGTTGTAAATAATCTTATCATTTTTAAGCAATAAAACAGAGGCTCCCGCAATTTTATGCTGATTTAGAAGCTGTTGTGCTATTTTATCAATATGTTCGTATTTTTCTGTTTTGATAGTTTGTCCCTGAATGGGTATTCCTGAAAATGTTATCGCCATAATAAGTGTAAAAGTGTGTTTAAACATGTTTGTAATTATTTTAATTAGGGTTGCAAAATTACAGACAGTACTTTATTTTTGTATGGCATACATCCCATTGTAGGGTACTAACAAAAAAGTAAGTAATGGCAAAAAGAAAAGAATCATCTACAAACACAGAAAATAGAAATTATATCACAACTTGTGACCTTACCTACGCAGTATGCCTCGTAGGTGGCCGCTGGAAACTTTTGATACTTTGTAAACTTGAGAAGGGAAAACTGAGATTTGGTGAATTAAGAAACCAAATATGTAATATTACGGAGCGTATGCTTACGTTACAGTTGCGCGAATTAGAGCGGGACGGCATGGTAAAGCGTACTGTTTATGCCGAAGTTCCGCCCAGAGTAGAATATGAACTGACAGAGATTAGCCAAAAACTGGTTCCAATCTGGGGGCAGTTAAGCAACTGGGGTGCAGAACATAAAGAAACCATCCTGCAAAAAAATGCAATAGAAATAGAAAAATTAGTCGAGCAGGAATAAAATTTGTCTTTAGCCGTTGGCTGTACTATATGCCATTCCGCCGGAACTGAAAACATACCTATGCTTTCGACATTAATTCTTCTATTTTAGATTGTGGAACTTCTGGATTTGCTCCGGGAGATTCTGCTACTAAAGCGCCAACTGCACAAGCAAAATCAATTGCCGTCTGCGGTTTTTTTCCCGTTAGTAAATATGTTATTAAAGCAGCTAAAAACGAGTCGCCTGCTCCTACTGTATCTGCTACTTTTACAGGGTATCCGGTATTCTCGTAGCGTTTTCCTTCCCATAATAACAAAGCGCCATCTTTGCCTTTGGTAACACAAATTCCCGTTGCTTTTGTATGATCAGCTATAAAATTTATATTCTCTTCTAAAGTTGTAAAAGGGGATTTTAAGGCGGCTGCAATTTCCAGTAATTCTTCGTCATTGAACTTTATAAAATCAGCCGAATGCATCAAGTTTTCGAGAATTTTATACGTATAATGCGGTTTTCTTAAATTGACATCAAAAACTTTGTAAGCTTTGGTTTGTAATAATTCTTCTAACGAATGCCTTGAAACCTGATCCCTGCAAACCAGACTGCCGTAAATTAAAACATCGGCATTGGCTGCTATATTTCTGGCAGTATCGTTGAGTACAATTTTATCCCATGCTGATGGATAATTGATTACATAAGTTGCTGATCCGGTTTCGTTTAATGTTACATTGACAATCCCGGTCGGGAATTCTTCAGATTTTATAATAGTAGTAGTTTCGAGCCCTAAACTTTTTATATGATTAATTATGGAATCACCATCTTCATCATCTCCTACACAACTTATCATGGCAACATCACAACCTAATGTTTTCATCCGTAAAGCTACATTTAGTGGTGCTCCTCCAATCTTTTTTTCATTATCAAAAACATCCCAAAGTACTTCTCCGTAGGCTACAGCTTTAAGGCTTTTTCCGTTATTCATGCTAAATTTATTTTATATTTGATATATCTCTAACTATAAAATTAAACTTTTATTTTTTGTTCACCTATAAAATATCGAATGGATGACGAGAAAAAGAATTACATTAAAGAGTGATTTGGTCAGATTATTTTATTTAAAATTTAATAAATAAATCCCAGCTTGACATCATATTTATATATCGCTCCGATGGAGCTATTGAAAAGGACGGCTAAATTTATGCTATGAATATTATGCTCCGCCGGAGCTTCTTATCTAATCGAATAAAAAAACGATTAATCCTCTCGCACCATGTGCTCCCAGAACCAATGATTGTTCGATATCAGCCGTTTTTGATGGCCCGGCAATAAAAGTTCCAAAACCGTATTCCTGATTTCCTATTCTTTCGTAGGCCTGATGCATAGTAGCAACAATATCGTTTTTGTGAACGATGACAGCCAGATATTGAGCTATAAAAGGAGATATACGCTGTCCTAATACCTCATCTGTAACCCAGAGCGCACTATTTTCTGCCACTCCAAAATGGGCTTTTATAACATTCAATTCTACATCCTGAAGCGAATGCGGGTCATCATTTGTCCAGTCTAAAGCAGCAATTCCGGAAAGTTCCGGGATTGTGGTGATCAAACGTTTTTCCAGATTATAATTATTTTTTATATACTGGATAATATCCTCATAATTGTGAACTTCCACAGCATCTCCGCCAATATTTTTAAGGACGGTTTTATAGGTTTCAATTCTGTCAAATTGTTCCGAGCCCAAAATATTCAGGTCAGGTAAGTCCGTAACAAAAGCAGGTTGGTTTTGCTTTATTTTCTTTAAAATATCCCCTTTACTACTCATTGTCTTTTGCTTTAGCTTCTCTTGAATTTTTCTTGTACCATTCTCTGAATGATTCCTCCGGAACGTCCGGCATTTCGCGCTGATCGTACCATTTGTTCATTTTGTTGTTTACTAATCCTGGAACATTTTTCATTATAAAACGACCTGATTTTCCTGCAAGATTAAAAATGGTCGGGTTTGCTAAAACTGTCGCCATCGTATTCATCGCAATGGTTTTAGCTGTTGGCGTATGTCCTTCTTTTACCAGAACCTGACGCCATTTATACAATTGGTCGTGAATATCAATTTTTACCGGACAAACATTGGTACAGGAACCACAAAGTGTGCTTGCAAAGGGTAAATCGGCATTTTTGCTCATGTCTAAGTTAGGTGCCAAAATAGAACCAATTGGCCCTGCAACCGCATTATGATAACTGTGTCCGCCGCTTCTTCTGTAAACGGGACACGTATTCATACAGGCACCACAACGAATGCATTTGAGCGAATTTCTAAAATCTTCTCTTCCTAGTTGTGTGCTTCTGCCATTATCAACAATCACGATATGAATTTCTTTCCCGTCTCTTGGTTTCTTAAAATGGCTTGAAAACGTTGTGATGGGTTGTCCTGTGGCGCTTCTGGCCAACAATCTCAGGAAAACGCCTAAATGTTTACGCTTCGGAATCAGTTTTTCAAATCCCATAGAAGCAATATGAACATCGGCTAAATGTGCACCCATATCTGCATTTCCTTCGTTGGTACACACCACAATTTCACCTGTTTCTGCAATCGCAAAATTCACTCCGGTCAAGGCTACTTTTCTCGTTAAGAAAGTGTTTCTTAAACTCAAACGAGCCGATTCCGTTAAATATTGAGGGTTTATATTTCCTTTTTCGGTACCTAAATGTTCATGAAAAGTCTCGCTTACATCTTCTTTTTTAAGGTGAATTGCGGGTAAAACAATATGGCTCGGCGGTTCTTTACGAAGCTGAACAATATATTCTCCTAAATCTGAATCGATTACTTCGATGCCTTTTTCGGCCAGATAATCATTCAAGTGACATTCTTCTGTAAGCATCGATTTTGATTTCACCATTTGCTTTACCTCATGGTTTACCATGATCGAATGCACAATTTCATTATGTTCTTTTGCATCGGCTGCCCAATGAACTTTTATGCCATTTTTCTCGGCATTTGCTTCAAATTCAATTAAATAATCGTGAATGTTTGAAAGCACGTTATTTTTGATTTGGGAAGCCATTTCGCGAAGCAATTCCCAATCCGGAATTTGATGCGCGGCTTTGTCCCGTTTTTCACGAACAAACCAAAGTGTTTCATCGTGCCAGTTGACGCGTTCTGTATCTTTATTAAAACGTGTTGCGGCTTCGCTGTGCGGTATAACTTTTTCTGATGACATCTTTATTATTTGAAAGTCAATTTTAAAATATTTATGATGGTTATTATCTAACCGCAAAGTTCGCAAGGTTTTACGCAAGGTTCGCAAAGCTACTTTTTTATCTTAGCGAACCTTGCGTATTTTTCTTAGTGCACTTTGCGGTTAAAATTATAGCCAACGTTTACTTTTAATTTTCCAGTGAATTTAATATTTCGGCGATATGAATGGTTTTTATCGGGCTTTTTTGTCTTTTTAGAATTCCTTCTAAATGCATTAAACACGACATATCTCCGCCAGTGATATAATCGACATGATGATTTTCATGATCTTTGATTCGGTCTTGTCCCATTTTTACCGAAACGACTTCTTCGGTCACGCAAAATGTTCCTCCAAAACCGCAGCATTCATCTTTTCTGGATAAGGAAACCAGTTCTAAACCTTTTATATTGTGCAGTAACTGTTCGGGTTTAGAGAAGAACGATGCGTTTAACTCAGTCATATGCGAAAGCTTTAAGCCACGCTGACCGTGACAGCTTACATGCATTCCTACTCTGTACGGGAAATTTCCGTCTATAGAATCTATTTTTAAAATATCGGTTATAAACTCTGTTAATTCGAATACTTTCTTTCGCATTTCTGCTGCTGCTTCTTGTTTTTCGTCATGCAGATGTTCTTTAACATGCAAAACACAACTTCCGGACGGACAAACAATATAATCGAATCCTGCAAAGTTGGCTATAAAATTAGCATCACAGCCTTTGGTTAAATATTGATATCCGCTATTCGCCATGGGTTGTCCGCAACAGGTTTGTCCCATTGGAAAATGAACTTCGCAACCCAGTTTCTGTAAAAGCTCATAGCTAGCAATGGCTACTTTCGGGTAAAACTGATCGACATAACACGGTATAAATAGTCCGATTTTCATATTATGGGTAATTTTTTAATCCTTTTGCTGTGGCTATATTTTTAATTAACAGTCTACAGATTTTACGGATTGAACTGGTTTTTACACATTTTTTTTGCCACGAATTTCATGAATCAGCACGAATTAATTAGTGAAAATTTGTGCAATTCGTGGCGAATAATTTTAATCATTTATCCCGATAGCTATCAGGAGTAGCTTTTTTTCTCTCGCAGATTAAGCAGATTTTTAATTCTAAATTTTTAATTGCCACCTAGTGTTTATAAAATTTCAAATCAATTAAATCATTCTGGATTGGTTTAGGGTTCCAGTTTTCGTGAATGGCCAATGCGGCACCCAAAGCACTTGCCTGTGCCATCGAAGCGGCGTAAACTTCTATATCCGGAAAAGCTTCTGCCAGTAAATTCATGAAAATTGAATTTTTGCTAAAACCTCCATCTACAAAAATCTTTTTTACAGGACTGTTATGCACCACTAAATTAGTCGAAAAAACTTGTTGTTCTACTAAATCCAGCATCAATTGATGATAGGCAACTTCGTAACTTTTAAAAGTTGAAAGTTCTCTTTTTTGAAATGGGCATTCTTTGAGAATATCAAAATCGTATTTTTTTGGATAAATAATCTGAAAGTTTAAGGCTCTCAAATTTGATACTATTTTTTTATCAAAATAAACTTCTTTATAAGCATCAACGGGTACTTTAAAATGTTCTGCTAGTCTTTTGGTTTGTACTTCGTGTTCGTTACCCGAAAAAAGGCGTGCTGCTTTTACAGGTTTCTCGGTATATTGCATATAACACAAACAATCGTGTTGCAGTTCTTCAAAAGTCAAGGGTTTGTTGTTGAAAGGATTCAGCGAAATACTCCAGGTTCCTGTAGACAATAAAACAAACGGTTCTGTAAAGTTTATGGTGTACGGAATTATTGCTGATGAACTGTCGTGTAGACCAATACCTATGGCTAATCCGTTTTCTTTTTTGACGATGTCTTTTCCGTAATGAAGCGGTGGAATTTTAGCCGAAATATTTTCATTTTTGAGCCATTTATGATACTTCATCTTTTTAAAATTCCAAAGATTGGTATGGCATCCAATACTTGTAATATCAGCGTAAGCTTCATGGGTTAAAAGAAAACTCAAATATTGAGGTAAATGCAAACAGTATTCTACCTGCGTGAATAATTCCGGCTTTTCTTCTTTAAGCCTGTAAACCTGCATTCCTGAATTCAGACTTCCTAAAACGGGAGAAGCTGTTTTAACTGCGAAAGCCTCTTTTCCCTTATATTTTATGTAAAAGTTATTTTTTAAATCCTCCGGATAATCTTTTAGATAGTTATACAGCGGAGTTAGAACTTTTCCTTCTTTATCAATGTAGACAAAACTGGCACCATATGTACTAAAATTGATGGCTTTTAAAACGTAATCGGTAAGGCTTTTTATTTCGGATAATCGTTCGAATATCCAGCTTTTGAGTACTTCAATATTTTCGCAGGGAAAACCGTCTTCATCGATTGTTTCGTCAAGATTTACTGATTTTTCCCAAACAATTTTATAATTTTCATCAAATAAAAATACCTTTTTGTTTGTTTTACCAATGTCAAAAATTGCAACTACATTCATTTATGCTATTTTTTATAATCCTGTAGCCATCGTTTTTAAACCTCTTTCTCCTATTAGATTTTTTCTAACAGAAAGACTGCGATACAATTCAACCGGATTTAATGCCGCGCCTGAACGTAAACGTGCCTCAGCAACCAAAGCGCGAACATCTGTACGGAAAGCATCCTGAAGAATTTCCTGCGCTTTTACCACATCATTTTCTTCCTGGGCAGTTTCTAAAGCTTTTCTGTCTACTAAAAGTGCCTGGGCATATGCAATCATAATGGCTTCAACCGATTGTAATAAATCTTCTAAAGGATCTTTGATATTGTGTGAAGCATCGATCATCCAGCCTAAATCTTTGGCGTGATTCATTCCTCTGGCATCCATTCCTTCTACCAATTCATTAAAAATCAGGAACAACTGGTATGGTTTTAAGGCTCCGGCGGTTAAATCATCGTCTCCGTATTTTGAATCATTAAAATGGAAACCTCCCAATTTTTCTTCCATCAATAATAAAGAAACAATTTGTTCGATATTGGCATTGGGTAAATGGTGGCCTAAATCGACAAGAGTTTGTGCTTTGTCGCCTAACTTTTTTACATAGGAATACGATTGTCCCCAATCTGCGACTGTAGTCGAATAAAAGTTGGGCTCAGCACATTTGTATTCTAAAAATAATTTCCAGTTTGAAGGCAATGCATCATAGATTTCTTCTAAACTTTCTAAGGTGTTCTGGTATGCTTTTCTAAAGTTTAACTGTCCCGGAAATGAAGATCCGTCTGCCAGCCAAATTGTTAGAGACTCTGATCCTAATTCAATTCCGTGCTGGATTACTTCAATATTATGTGCAATGGCTTCTTTGCGAACTGCTTTGTTTACGTTTTGTAATGATCCGAATTTATATGAATTCGATTGTCCTGCATGATCCTGAAAAGTGTTGGAATTCATAGCGTCAAATCTTAAATTGTGTTGTGCTGCAAGGCTTTTTATTGCTTTGTAATCACTTGGAATATCCCACGGAATATGTAATGAAATAGCTCCTGAAGCATTGTTTAAGGCATGAAGCAATCCAACGTCTTCGATTTTTTCTTCGATCGAACGTGGTTCCCCCCCTCCGGCAAAACGTCCGAATCTGGTTCCGCCTGTTCCTAAAGCCCAGGATGGAATTGCAATTTGAAAGTCGATCAATTTTTGAATAATAGCTTCTGTATTACCAATTTCTGATGCTGTAAAGGCAAATTTATTTTGATGTTTTTTTAATAAGTCTTCGTTATGAGATGCTATATTGTATGATTCGATTAACATATTATTTTATCTTTTAATAGAGATTACAATGTATAAATTTTATGAAATTGATCTCTGGTTTAACTTTATTATTTTATGCTATTTTGCCTGTTTTATTCAGACTGAAATTTCTAAAAAAATCTAACGTCCGAAGATTATCGAACGTTAGACCACAAAAAACCACTTTTGCTTTAAACAAACTTAAAAACTTAAACAATCTATCTGTAAAAGCCCATTGATACTCCGCCATCTACATTTAAGGCATTTCCTGTTGATTTATCCAGTAAACCGCCCACAAATGCAAAACAGGCGTTTGCAATATCATCCGGCAATATAATTTCATTCAATAAGGTGCGTTTGGCATAATATGCCGGTAATTCTTCAACCGTTACACCATATGCTTTTGCACGGCCTTCTGCCCAGCCACCGGACCAAATATTGGAGTCTGAGATTACAGCATCCGGATTTACCGTATTTACCCGAATTTTATCAGCTCCTAATTCGGCAGCCATTAAACGTGATAAATGTGCCTGTGCCGCTTTTGCGGAACCATATCCCGGATTATTCGGACCTGCAACTACTGCATTTTTAGAAACAATATTTACAATGTCCCCGCCAAATCCTTGTTTGCGCATTACTTCGATTCCGGCTTTAGAAACAATAAATTGTCCTTTTACCAAAATGTCATACAATCTGTCCCATTCTTCGAGGGTATGTTCTGCAATAGATTTAGAAATACTAATTCCGGCATTGTTCACTATAATGTCTGCACCTCCAAAAGCTAAACAAGCCTGATCTAAAGCTTTTTCGGTACTTTTTTCATCGGTAACATTCAATAATGTACTGGAAACGGCATCTTTACCAAACAGCTTCACAAACTCATCTGTTGCCTGCTCCAGACGTTCTTCATTAATGTCATTTATTACGACACAAGCACCTTCCTGAGCAAATTTTTTCGCAATAGCCTTACCAATTCCGCCTGCAGAACCTGTAATTACAGCGACTCTTCCGGACAATGCTTTTGGTTTTGGCATGCGTTGCAGTTTTGCTTCTTCCAAAAGCCAGTATTCGATATCAAAAGCTTCCTGATGCGGTAACGAAGTATATTCTGAAACTGCCTCGGCACCTTTCATCACATTTACTGCGTTAATATAATATTCTGATGCCAGGCGTGCCATTGTTTTATCTTTTGCAAACGTAAACATACCTACTCCGGGATATAAAATCACCACCGGATTTGGATCACGCATTGCCGGTGAATTTGACTTTTTGCAAGTGTTGTAATAGTCTTTGTACATGGCACGGTACGCCTCAAAAGCGGGAGCTAATTTTGACCTGATCGCAGCAACATCTGATACATCTTCATTTGGTTCTAAAGTTAAAACCAAAGGACTGATTTTGGTACGCAAAAAGTGATCCGGACAAGAGGTTCCTAAAGGAGCTAATTTTGATAAATCATTTGAATTAATGAATTCCAAAACTCTTGCATCATCTGTATAATGACCAATCATCTGACGTTCTGAAGAGCAGAAACCTCTTAAAATTGGTGCTACTTTTGCCGCTTTTAATTTACGGTCAGCCTCAGGAAGACTGTCTATTTTTTTACCTCCAAAAACAGCGCGTTTTTTTCCGTAGTTATTCTCTAAATATTCCGCACATTTCTCGATTACCTCAAGTGTATTGATATAACTTTCATACGAAGTATCTCCCCAGGTAAACAAACCGTGAGAGCCCAACATGATTCCGCGCAGTTTTTTACCTTTTTTCTCTGCTTCTTCCAAACAGCTTCTTAGTTGAAGCCCCAGGTCAAAACCGGGACGCTGCCATCCTACCCAGCCAATTTCTCCATTGAATAATTCTTTGGTAATTTTAGCTCCGTCTTTTGCTGCAGCGATTGCAATTGCCGCGTCAGGATGCAGGTGATCAATATGTTTAAAAGGTAAAAAACCATGTAAAGGCGTATCTATTGAAGGCGCTTTTGAAGCTAAATCGAAAATACAATGATTGAATAATTCTACCATTTCATCTTCGAATTCAATACCGCTGTATACATTTTCTAGATTGCGGAGCCGGTCCAGATAAAGTGCCGCACAACCTGATTTTGTCAATGTACCAATGTCTCCACCAGAACCTTTAATCCACATTACTTCAGAGGTTGCTCCGGTTAACGGATCTTTGTCCGTAATTTTTACCGAAGTGTTTCCACCGCCATAGTTAGTCAATCTTAAATCGGCTCCTAATAAATTAGATCGATAAATGAAAAGCGCTACTTCATCTCCTGCCAGTGCTGCTGCCTTAGCATCATCCCAAAGATAGCTTACATGCTTAAAAGTCATATTGTTTATATTTATATTCGACATTGTTGTTATGTTCTCTTTTGTATTTTATAATGAATTTCCAATTCCGACTAAAACAATCGACAGCATGATTAATGCAATTCCACAGGCAAAAGTTCGTATGGTTTTCTTAGAAACTCCCGACCATTCTTTGAGATAAAATCCCCAGAAATTGGCTGTCAGGATAATGGTTGCCATATGTAAAATCCATGAACTTGCACCGTTTCCTAATTTGCTTTCTCCCATTCCGTAAAAGAAAAACTGTAAAAACCACATGGTTCCTGCAATACCTGAAAAAAGTACATTTTTGGCAATTGGCGTTTTTGTATTGGTATAATCTGAAAAGGTTTTATTTTTGAAATTAAGGTACATACACCAGATAAAATTGGTAGTCAAACCTCCCCACATTAAAACAATATAGGTAACGTTGTTTTGAAATAATGGATTACAGCCAAACGTTACGGCTGTTGCTGCCATTGGTTTTCCGGCCTCGATTCCGTAGTTAAAAAACGAACTTAGAATCCCTGAGATTACTGCGATAATCAAACCTTTTACTAAACTGAAGTCTTTGTCTTTGTCTTCGTGTCCTGTTGCAAAATCTTTTTCTTTTAAGATGCCTGCTTTTCCTGAAATTGCAATCCCTAAAAGACAGACTGCCACTCCTGATAAAACCAACTGTCCGCCAGTATTGGATAGCATATCACTAAATGAAATTTTTCCTGCTGTTGGATATAAATCATAATAGATGGAAGGAACCAGTGCACCAAAAGCAGAACAGAATCCAAGGATAATAGAATTCCCTAATGACATTCCTAAATAACGAACACCTAAACCGTATGTTAATCCGCCAATTCCCCAAATCAATCCCATCAAAAAAGTGAATGCTTTTATGGCTGGCGATGCTGTTACAATAATTTCAGTAAAATTTGGAATCGTTAAATAAGCTGCAATTGGCGGGACGATAAGCCAGGAGAAAAATCCTCCTACAATCCAGTAGCTTTCCCAGGCCCAGTCTTTTACTTTTTTAAAAGGCATATAAAAACTACCTGAAGAAAATCCTCCGATAGAATGAAAAATGATTCCTAATAATGATTCCATTAATAATTTGGTTTTTGGTTAATGTGATAGTTAATTTGGTTTTGTAAAATAATAGAATGTAAAAAAGAAAACTGTCCTGTACTATCCTTTATAGTTTTGTTATTTATGTTAAAACTGAGAGTTATTGCAAAGAACTGCCCGATATTATTGGAAATATAATTTTAAAATTTCTATTTTAGCAATCGATTTCGTAATTATTATATCCTCAATTTCCAATAAACAAACAAATCAGCATAAACATAAAACAAGCCTTATTTAATTTTAAAGTTTTTGTGAGAAAAGTACCGGACGAATATGTTTGCCCGTTTTAGATCAAACTTTTCAGACCAATTATAATTTTAAATTATATTACAGCAGGTTACTACTAATTTATAAGCCATAAAAAATGATTAAACTTATTAAAATAGATGAAGATTCCAGGGTTCCTAAATACAAGCAAATTGTAGATTCGATACTGCAGAATATTGCCAACGGAAATTTAAAAATAAATCAAAAAATACCCTCTATAAATAGCTTTAGTGAAGAATTTTATATGTCGAGAGACACGGTTGAAAAGGCGTATAATATTCTAAAAGAGCGAAAAATAATCTCTTCGATAAGAGGAAAAGGATATTATATTACGAGAACAAAGCTTGAATCTAAAGTAAATATCCTGTTTGTTTTTAATAAACTGAGTGCGTATAAAATGAAAACATACAACTCGTTTATTAATACTATCGGAGCAAATGCACATACAGATTTGCATATTTACCATTGCGATGAAACTTTGTTTTTGAACTTACTAGACAAATTTGAAGGTGCTTATGATTATTATGTGATCACAACACACTTTAAAACAGATGAATTAAAGCATTTAAGTTTTACAGATGAAGTTGCCAGAGCAATCCAGAAAATACCGGATGAAAAACTGGTTTTAATGGACAATATTAAAATTGGGGTGGAAGGTGAAATTATCAAGATTTATCAGGATTTTGAGAATGATATTTATAATGCCTTAAAAGAAGGCCTTGCCAAAATAACAAAGTATAAAAAACTAATTCTGGTTTATCCTGAAAAAGCGGTTTATCCTTATCCGCGCCGTATTTTACACGGATTCAGAAAGTTTTGCGTAGAACATGAAATCAATTTTGAGGTTTTAAGTGAAGTTTACGATGATATGATCCTTAAAAAAGGGGATTTGTTTATTACGATCGAAGAATCGGATCTGGTGAATTTAATGAAACAGATTCGCGATGAAGAATATGTTTTAGGCAAAGACATAGGCGTAATCTCTTATAATGACACGCCGCTAAAAGAACTCTTAGGGATAACCGTAATGTCTACCGATTTTAATGTAATGGGCGAAACTGCTGCCCGAATGATTCTGAATAAAGAAAAAGGACAGGTCAAAGTGCCGTTTAATTTTATTGACAGGAATTCGATTTAGATTTTTATACGTAAAAAGTCGGGATAGCTTTAAGATTTGCAAGAATACAAAATGCGTAAAGTCAGATACATTGCTGTATCTTGAAACGATTAGGGTATAATATCTGACAAAAACGGCTATTTGACCGGATAATTTTTATCTTTGAAACTCAGAATTTATAATCGAAATGGCTTTATCTTTGAGCCTTCAGAAAATTGATACTCATTATGGAACAGAAAATACATCAGGGAAGAAACGTAAAACGCTTTAGAGAAATGCTTGGTATCAAACAAGAAGCATTGGCTTTTGATCTGGGAAATGACTGGAATCAAAAGAAAATTTCTATGCTGGAGCAAAAAGACGTAATTGAAGATGATATCCTTAATCAAATTTCGAATTCATTGAAAATTCCTGTTGAAGCTTTTCAGAATTTTGATGAGGAACAGGCAGTGAATTTAATTTCTTGTAATTTCTCTGATAATGCAATGTTCAATAACAGAATTGAAGTTTTTAATAACAATCCGATTGAGGAGATCAAAAAACTACACGAAGAAAAGATTGCTTTGTACGAGCGCATGTTGAAAGAGAAAGATGAGATGATGGCAAGGCTTGAAAAATTAATCAAATAAATAAAATGGATCGTATTGAAGATTAACACTCTTCTATTATCATAAAAGTTAAAGCCTGAAAAAATGAATTTTTCAGGCTTTTTTACTAGATGCCATGCAATAGAGAAAAGTATTCGGAATATTGTCAGGAATACTATTTAATACAATCTATTTTTTAATAAATTTTGTACTTGAATTCCCTTTATTAGAAACAATCTTTATAAAATAATTTCCTGTGTTTAAATTGGAAACATTAATGTTTTCTATGTTTTTTGGATTTGGAACTACTAAAATTAACTGACCAAGAACATTATAAATTTGGATTGATGACAATTCAATATCTTCTTTTACAGTCACATTTAAAACGTCATTTACAGGATTTGGATACACAACTAAGTATTTTTCAAATAAAAAATCTTTATTTCCCAAAGCTTGCTCAATTTTTGTTGTGGGAACATTAGTTGTAATAGCACTATTGTAATCAAAAAAGATATTTGCCGAATTTCCAAATGAATCACCTTCAACTAAGGTTGATTTTGTTTTTATTTTAAAAGCTAAATATCCATCATTATTTGCGTCATCAAATGGCAGATTGATATTTTCGAATTTAAAATTGACTTTGTTATTATCACTAATTTCTGTTGAAAACAAATGGCTTCCGCTTACTGGATATAATGTATTAATATCATATTTAGTAAGATCAATAACGTCTTTTACAGTAATATTTTGTGCAGCATAGGTTCCTGTGTTCTCAAAACGAATGATGTAATGAACATAATCTCCAACTTTAGTTTTCGAAATTTTATCACCTTCTATACATGTTTTATCATTTGGATCGAATGAATTAACAACCACCTGATCAAAGATAAATTTATTATTAGCAGGAGTTTCATCGGTTTGCGATGATGAAATTTCTGCCTGATATTTTAAAACCGTTCCGCCATTAACAGGAGGGTTTTCCATTGGGGAATTTAAATTTAAAGTAACCGAAATTTCTTTTGTTTCAGAAGGGTTTAAATTAGTAAAATTCCATTTTAAGCTATTCAGCGACTGGCTTGAAACAGCAGGGTAACTTTCTACTATATCTGTAACACTATCATCAAAATTTAATGCTACAGTTCCTGAAAGTTGCTGGTTTCCTTTATTTGAATACACGATTTTATATTTTGCATCAAAACCCGGTCGCGCGACAGTTAATGGCAAAAGACTAATTTCAAGATCAGGATGTACCCCGTTTGCAGTGATACAAAAATCAGACTTATGCGGGCTTGCTTCAACAGGAAAATCTACGGTATAACTCGCCGGACTAACAGTAAAATACGAAGGGTTTTCTAATACAGGTGTTATAGTATGGGTTCCTTTAAGAAATGTAAGCGTATAATTTCCTGTTGTATTGGTGATCAAACTGCTGGTGCTTGTTCCTGACTGGATGTTCATTTTTAAATTTTTGAATGGTGCATCATTCAAATCACAGCCATTATTATCTAAATCGAGTCTGTTTTGTCCCTGAACAAATTTATAATCCTGACCAAGCAAACGTATAAATCCACCTGCAGGTACACCCATATAATTTTCAAAACTTCCAAAATAAATCAGTTTCCCGTTTGATTGTGTTACAACTTTACCAAAAATATCTACTTCAGGATCATTAAATGAGTTATGAAAACTCTCATCAAGACTTCCATCCAGATTTAATCTGGCAAAAAATCTATTCTTTGTATTATTAGTCTGGTATCCTGAAACTAAAACTTTATCATCTAATTGTATACCTGCCAAAGAAACATTCATATTAGCTGTCGGCAATGTATAATTAAAAGAGTTGTCTAAATTACCATCAGATAACAATCTTAAAACAGAATAAGCAGATCCTTTATAACCGGTAGTAATTATTTTACCATCTTTTTGAAGCAGTATATCTTGTCCAAAAAGAGATATTTGAGGATCCAGAATAAAAGAGGTATCTCTTGATCCATCGCTATTGAGTCTTAGTATGCCACGATTAGATTCAAAACCATAAGTTGACATTAAGATTTTGCCATTAGGGAGATTTATAAAGTCGAATACAAAAAGTTGTCCTCCGGATGGATTTTTTAACCATTTAGCATTAAATGTAGAGTCAAGAGACCCATCACTATTTAATCTTACTATAGCACCACAAGTAATTCCTTTGTAAGTCACAAAATTGCCACCTGCCAGTATCTTATTATCGTCCAGTACAACTACTTTTTTTACCAGCTGATCAAATCCGGTTCCCATCACAAAAGAATTATCCCTGGTTCCATCATAGTTTAATCTGGCTATTCTATTTATAGTTTGATTAAAAAGTCCTGTAAAATCTCCGCCAACTACCATTTTTCCATCTTTTTGCACTGCAACACACGAGGGCGAATAGTATGAAAATGGTGTTCCTCCTCCAAAAGTCAGGGTATTGTCCTGACTTCCATCACTATTTAATCGAACGAAACCTTTATTTTGAATACCATTATACGCATTAAATCCAAAAATAGAAGAGCTTACTATTATTAGTTTATCATCCGGAAGAACAGCCAATACATTAGCTGATGATGTATCAAACCCGACACGAATATTATTAAAACCAGGATCTATTTTACCATCATTAAACAAGACCGTAATATTGTGCAGGTTTACTTTATTAAATGATTTAAAATCACCTGCAACTAAAATCCTTCCATCTGAAAATAAGGATACACTTCTTACCACATCACCACCTGTGTTTTTAAAAGTAGTATCTGGTGTCCCATCCGGATTTAGCCTTAAAAAACCTCCATAACCAACATTATTAAACCTAAAGAAAGCTCCGGTAAGAATTATTTTACCATTAGGATCGATAACAATATCTGTTACCCCGTAATCAGTAGGCACATCTATTTTATTTACAGCAAAACTTGTATCTAAAGTACAATCTGGATTTAATTGGATTAATTGTGCTGAAATATAACTATTAGCATCTATAAACTTTGCTGCAATTAAAATTTTCCCATTTTTTTGAACATAGATTTTATAAACTCCGTCTGTTTTTTTTATCAAAGGCGTTATGTTTGTCTCTAAACTTCCATCAGAGTTTAATCTCACGATTTTACCCTCAGGATAGGAGTCAGTGCCGGTTGTAACCCCGGAAACTATAATTTTGCCATTAGACTGAACAGTATATTTTCCGATTGATCTGTCAAATAGTGCTCCACTTGAAAATGTCGTATCAAGTGTTCCGTTACTATTTAATCGAATAAGTGCAATTTTAGAATTGACAGTTCCTTGAATTAAAATTTTACCATCAGGCTGTAAAACTGAATCTTCGTATCCATTTAAAAGAAGTTGCGTTCCGGCAGTAAAGCTTTTATCCAGGCTTCCGTCAGAATTTAATCTTAAAACTTTATTCACAACTACCTGATTGTAAGATGTAAAACTCCCTGATACAATTATCTTCCCATCAGGTTGAAGTATAAAGTTTTGAATATCGCCATTAAAACCAGTTCCGGTATTAAAAGTATTATCCCGTAAATTGTTGTTGATTCTCATTAATTCATATCGCCCTATATTGCTGTTTAGCTCAAGAAGCAAAATTTTACCATCAGGCTGTACTGCAGTTTGTTTAACACTCTGATTAATAAAACAACTTCCCAGAGGTAATGTAAAGGTGTTAAATGTAGGGTCTCTATCTGCAGAATTCTGCGCATTAATATTAAAAAGAAAGAAAAAAGAAATGAGTAAGTAAAGTTTTTTCATATTAAATATTTTTGTAAATATATGTTAAATTTTAACATATGTCTACTTGCGTATTCGTATAATTTATAAAAAATTACAGCATTAAAAACTAATTCCAAAATACAAGAATTCATGATAATTTTAATGCTATTAAAAAAACTTTTTTTAAAACCCTTTATTTTACCGGAACCAAAACAATATCAGGTTTAGGCGCGGGTTTCATACCTGCTCCCATATAAAAACTAGTATGCGGAGGCTGATTATATCCTACATTTTGCCAGGCAACGCTTAATCGATATTGCGGATCGTGCATTAAAGTATATTGCCTGATTTCGGTTGGAATTGTAGTGGAATAAATCCTTAATTCTGTATTGTCTTCAGATCTCAAAATTAATTCCTCACGCCAGTCTCCCAGTATATCTGCCGAAAGTGCCGGCGTTGATTTTGTACCATTATTTGATGCTGCTCCGGTTGCGGTGAATATCCGGCCTGCGTTGTATTTATCGATGTAATTAGAATTCAGAAGTTCTCTGGAAGTATCTCCATCCCAATAAATCAAAAAATTCGTCGAAGCTGGTGCCTTACCTATTTCATTTCCTTTCATATCATGCAGATAAGGCGATCCTGACCACCAGCATTGTGCGCCTTTTCTCGTTGGATCGATATTATCAGCCACGCCGCGGCCTACATCTTCATTAAGAGAACCCGTGAATAAAACTTTTCCATCAGCGGCTGAAAATAAAGTTACTCCCGGACCAGTAGTTCCGTTTTCTATTTCATGGATTCCAAAAACTTCCAGACCCGGAACATCCAAATCAAAATCAGAAACATGCAAAGCGTCCCCGTGCCTGAAACCTGTCGTATACAATCCTTTTCCGTTATCATCAACGCACATCGATCCGTAAATAATTTCATCTTTTCCGTCGTTATCCACATCAGCAACCGTGAGTCCGTGATTTCCCATTCCGGAATACGGGTTATCTGCATCTTTACTATCAAAAACCCATCTCGAAGTAAGTTTACCATTTTTAAAATCCCAGGCAGCTAAAACCGTTCTTCCGTAATAACCGCGACACATAACAACGCTGGGATGAATGCCGTCCAGATAGGCAATACAAGCCGTAAAACGATCTATTCGGTTTCCTTTCGTATCATTTCCCCCGCTTCCGCCACGTCCGCCCCAGCCTGCAAGATCACCACGTTCCGGAATATAGGGTGTTGTAGTAATTAGCTTGCCAGTTGTTCCGTTAAAAACCGAAAGATATTCCGGTCCTTTTAGAATCTTCCCATAGGTCGGAGAATCCGGATCAACATCACGCCAGTCTTTTGAAACATTCCCCACAACATTATTCTGACTATCGGTTGTGCCATCAGCAGTTTTACAAACAAATTCCGAAATGCCGTCACCATCCAAATCATACACCATAAATTGGGTATAGTGTGCACCTTCGCGGATGTTTTTTCCGAGATTGATTTGCCATAAAAAAGTTCCGTCTAATGTATAGGCCTGAAATATTGGAGGATCTGTTACTCCTTTAAAAGAATTATCCAGACTCTTTCCGGTCATATGCACAATCAAATCATATCTCCCGTCTCCGTCCAAATCTCCCACCGAAAGATCATTCGGGATATATCCGTCAACCAGTTTGAGCTTGATCGACAAGTAATCCTTATCCGGACTTTGTGCAGGAATTGTAAAACTTCCTTTTGCATCGGTTTCTTTTCCTTTTAAAACTGTTTTTACAAACCAGGTATTTTCTTCCTGGCTGTTCGCTTTGGTATCAGTAAAATTAGTAGCTCCGGAAATAGGTTTGTCATTTAACCTGACGGCTTTTTGAGTACCGCTTTTTCGATATAAATTAAAAGCAAGATTATCAGGATCAGTTCCTAAAACTCTCCATCCTACAAAAAACTGACCTTTATTTTTTACGGCAATTACACCACGGTCTAAGTTTTCCATTTGCCTTTGAGCGAATGAAAGCACGGTTGAAAAAAGAAATAGCAGCAAAATATTATTCTTCATAATTAGTATCGGTTATGGTTATTTATCAGCCACGGATTAGGTGGGTTTAACTGGATTCTTTTAATCGCACAAAGTATCGGAGTTCCAAAGTTTTTATTTTCATAGTACGTATTATGTCACACGGATGACACAGATTTTGACTGGTTTGCACCGATTTTTTTAATCTCTCGCTAAGTCGGAAAGTTTTTTAAATCAAATTTGTCATTTCGACGAAAATATTGTTGCAAAAATAAATTGAAATGAAACTAAACCTTAATAAAAACTTAGCAGCTCAGAATCTCTAAAAAAATTAAAACATCTTCTTAAATCCTTCGCTTTGTACTTTCCAGGTTCCGTCTTTTGGGAAACCAGGATTTTGTTCCGTGCTTCCATCCCAACCGGCACACATCATCGCAACGGCAGTGAGCAACCCACCGTTTCCGGGAAGATAAAGCGTTAATCGTTCTGCCTGATAATTATGTCCGTTTTTTAAGTAGGTATTGGTTGTGACATTCATAAACAAGGCATCCACCGCTTTGTCGGGCATTTGCAAACGTGCTGCCGACATGGCTGTCATTGGAAAATCCCATCCCCAGGTTTTATCCCAGGACCATGTTTTCCAGATCAGATCGAAAGTATTTTTCATGATTTTTTTATCCAAAAGAGATGTTTCCGGAAGCATCCCAAAAGTTCCTAATACCGATGGATGGTCTGTTTTAAATTCGGGATTGGTGTACGAATCTTTGGCGCTTTCTGTAGCCAAATAAACCTGATCTAAAACCGGTAACGGCGCTAATTTAGCCAAAACTGTTTCCCATTTTTCCGGTACTTTTTGGTTTAGTTTCTTCTTCCAGGCGATTGCCGTTTTCAAAGCCCAGTTCCAATATGCTAATTCATAAGTCGGGTTAAAAGTTTCCATTGCCTTAAAACGTTCCTGTGCCGGAATAACTCCCGGTCCTAAAACATAACGATCATTTTTGCTGTCATAATTGGCAAATGAAGCCATGAAATCAGCCGTTGCAAAAACACGTTCGCTATATAAATTCAAAGTAGCGGTGGTGGGTTTCGCGCGGTGCATCAGTTCAGCATAAGTGATAAAATGCGGCTGCTGCCAAATCAAAAATGATCCAACTGATGACGGACTTTCATTCCCATCTGCATCTGTCATTTTTTGCCATCTCGCACCTTCAAAACCTTGTCGTTTGGCGATATTCTTTGCTTTTTCAAAAACCTTTTGATACCACGGAAGGCTTTTTTCCAGCAATTCTGGTCGGTTCCAAAGAGCAAAATGAACACCGTGCCACCAATGCATTTCTAAATGCGGTTTTCCGTACCAGCTATTGTAAGTTAGTCCTGTTTCCTGTGGAGGCACTTTTCCTGTACATTGTACTTTGGTTAAATATTGAGAAAGAATCACTCTACGTTCCAGTTCTTTGGCACGGGAATCTGTACTTCCTGAAAAATCTACTGCTGCCCCGCTTTTCCAGAATTGCTCCCAGCCTTTTATACTGCTGTTTTGAATCGCTGCGAAAGAAGAATTTGATGTTTTTTTATCCGTTAAAGCAAAAAGACAACTCAGTTCTAATGTATTTGTATTCGATGCTTCGACCACAAAATAATGATCAGAAGTCTTTTTAATTTGTGCATTTCCTTTCCAATTTAAATTGACGTTGTATGAAATACTATCCATTACATGTGTAATAACTGCTTCTGTTTTTGACTTTTCGTCCAGTGTACTTTTATAGTCCTGTTTTCCTTCCCATTTGGTTCCCATATCCGCCCAATCTCCTGTTGGAAACGGAATTCTTAAGCTAATTTTTAAGCGTTTTTGCTGTAATAAATCCGATTTTACTTTTACACCAATGGCATCTTTTTCCTGATGTGAAACCGTCAGAACTGTAACCGGAACTCCTTCTACTTCAAAATAACTTTCGATTTCTCCTGTCCATAAATTTAATTTTTGGGCAATGGCTTTGATGTCTTCCGGTTTTGCCGGGCTTCCGTCTTTTTTAGTGATTTCGAAACCTAAATTCCCCAATTGCAGTAAATGCGGATTTTGGCGAAACCAGTTCACCGCTTCTGCTTTTCTGGCAGGTTCTTTTATCTGAACAGTATATGAGATATCTCTTCCGTACTGTTTATAATCCCTTAAAGTTTCTGAGAATTTATAATTATTGGTGTTTTTATAACTGTCCCAGCCCCATTCTGATTGTGTCCCTAACGGAATTCCGTTTTCGTATTTTTTTGGGAAAGTCTGCAATCCGGTAGCATCAACAGTAAAAGCAAAAGCACCATTACCAACCGTCAGCGAAGCCAAAGTATCGATAGCCGTAATTTGAACATTATGTCTTGTTACCAATGCTTTTCGATCAATCTTTTGCTGAGCTAAAATGGATATTGAAAACAGAAATGCAGTAATTAATTGATATTTTTTCATTTGGTTAAATAGTTTTTTGATAGTTTCAGGTTTCAGGTTTCAGGTTCAGGTTTCAGGGTTCAGGGTTCAGGGTTCAGGTTTCAGGTTTCAGGTTTCAGGTTTCAGGTTTCAGGTTTCAGGTTTCAGGTTTCAGGTTTCAGGTTTCAGGTTTCAGGTTTCAGGTTTCAGGTTTCAGGTTTCAGGTTTCAGGTTTCAGGTTTCAGGTT